>Ga0307509_10008568_pt1 | contig 12993 bp, 11 predicted proteins | sample 10_EM_MG_FD_202245 | JGI IMG/M metagenome (GOLD analysis project Ga0307509, IMG submission 202245) | Populus trichocarpa ectomycorrhiza microbial communities from riparian zone in the Pacific Northwest, United States - 10_EM | ecosystem: Host-associated > Plants > Roots > Unclassified | place...
CCACAACCCCATACGGAAAAGCCTGTTAGCTACCTCCTCCCCCCTAACCTTGACCAATACCGTCGAGGACTTCTTCCCTGCCTCTATCCTCCCCTGTCTCACTCCTTCCCCAACCAACCACCGTGCTCCATCACAAATTTCGATCCCGACCGCCTCCAAACCCTTCTCCATCCCACCAATCTCATCCTCCCACAGTACACCACCCACTTTCAACCCCATTATTACACCCACTGGCTGGGCTTTTTCGGGGTCAACCTCCCTTCCCACTTTCCCAACCCTCCTCCTCTTCCCTCCACCCACCACCTCCACCACCATCTCCTCGACCGTGATATTACGAGGCGACTCTGGGGTCTTCGGTTCCCACGTTGCCGCTCCCACTATCTTAAGCTTCAGCTCAAACTCCTCCAGCTCAGCACGTGCAGTACCAAGCTCTCTCTTTAAAGTTCCGATCTCCTTGCGGAGACTGTCGGCCAAACGCCTAGCTGCCATCGTCCAAGAATATGAAGTCCGGAAGGTAAGGTATGTATCGGTTGTGATTGGTACAAACCCAAAAGTGTGGGTTGTGTAACAAGGTTTATTTTCAAGGACTGGCGTTGTAACGGTGTCAGTGTATTAAGCTGGCAGGCACTCTTTAAAGTGCCCCAGGTTGTGAGCTGGCGAACATCCGTGGGTTGCGGCCCACGCCACAACCTTCGCATGACTACTTAAGTTTAAGCGTTTGGCATTCTACTTCAACAACCAACCTTTCCTCAAGAGAACTAAATTGAGTAACGCTTCCAGCTTAACAATATTAAGTTTTACCGTTTGATTCTTTTGAATTATTTACCTCATCTTTATCTTCTACCTTGACTGTTTGGTGCCGTCGCAACCCTAGAGTTCACCTCTCTATTTGGTGCCCCCGTTACAGCTTGGGATACCGTTACCTCTTCCACAATTCAAAACTGCTGGGCCATGGCCAATATCACTACTTCCTCTGTACCAGTACCGTTATCTATTGCAGTGGATAACTTTATTAGAGAACAGCGTTCAGCCTGCTTCCGGGCCTTTGATGAGTTACGCAAACTGGGAGAAACCGACTACCAGAACTACAATGAGTATTTTGAGAGCTTCTTTACCGACAACAACCATCCCACACTTCGGTCTGAATCATCTGAGCCTACTCAACTGCCTGATTCCACTACTCTGATTGAAAGAGAGATTACCAATGGCCTTCTTGAACGGCCTACTTCTGAAATGAATGGAATGGTTCTTACCTTAGGTCTAGCTGAGGATGACTCAGACAATCAATCCTCTCAGTAGCGAATATCCTCCCCCTCACCTCCCCCGGTTATTAGCATATCACTTGCTATTAAATATATTGCAGAACTTCAGCAATTTTACCAGGCACTTCCGGTCATTCATCTACCAAATCCTGACTCTAAAGTGCCGAAACTGGTGGTGTCTAAACTTGTCCGTCAAGCAGAAAAACTTCAAAAGTGTCTTGTTCAGTTAGTTTTCTACTCACAACTCTATACAGTTACTAACTTACTACTCAGGTACCAAACAAGCTAGTAGACAAGGCAAGCGACCCTTACACAGTATTTTCGTCCTACCATTCGCACTTCTCCTGTTCGTGGTCCTTTTACTCGTTCGCAAACCAGATCACCATATCGTAGACGACCGGGCCTGAACCTTCTCCCCACTTCAACAAACGTCAATTCTAAAACTATTCAACCTCCCACCTTGAGTGGGCAACATCCACCCACTGGAGTTAACTGGAGTCCAGAGCCACAGTATCAGTTGGACTCTACTGGTACTGAGGCGGACTGGGAGGAGGATGGGCAGAAACAGGGCAGGGAGGATCTGGATTAGGGAGGTCAGGGTCAAAACCTTTCCTATGTTCCTACACGGTGGACTACGGAGGGCATTAACCATGCCTTTCGAGAGCTCTGAGATGCTATCAGAAGTCAAATTAGGCTAGTCGAAGGGGGAAATCCGGGACAGCGAATATATTTTCTATGTGAGCAGTGGTTAAAATTTTTCAAATTTCCATCCGGTCCAGAAATGTGCAAAATCCGCGACAGCGAGGTGTATTTCTATGTAGCCTGAATAAATCTCCAAAATCTATCCGGGACAGTGAAAATTCCGTGAGAGTGAAGTCCGGGACAGCGAGGTGTGACTGTACTAGTACTTGTACTGTGCAGTAAGGGGCATCGGCAGTTCTCGAGAGGTTAATTTGATACACTTCATCTTGGCCAAGTCAGTCCTGGCATCTAACTTACATACGACAAACCAAATAATGGGGGAAATCCTCCAATTCGAACTCCCAACCCCCCGTGGCCATAGAGCTCCGCTGACAGCTGCACCGGGCTCCTCACTACCTTTTTTGAGGGTGAGAGGAGGTACTCGAGTACAGCGTGTAAGCTTTGTAGGTTACACAGGGTGTGAGGGTGGCAGTCCTCATTTGTGGAACCTACAAAACTTACACGCTGTATCATACCTCTGTATGCCAATATCTGGGGTTTAAGCTCTGTATGGTACAGTGCTACCGGCAGTACCGTACAGTCTTCACAGTGGCCACAATGAAACTAGGTGGCAGACGGGTAGCAGACGAGGGTAGGGTAACGGAAAATTGCGAACACCAACCAATCCCTGTTTGTGGCCAGCCTGGCTTCGTTGTGGCTGCATTGAAGACACTGTTAACCGTGCCAAGGTTCCTACCGATTATGTAACTGTGCACAGTTCCAAAATCAGGCAGCCTGTCTATGATGTGCCTAACAGCTCAACATCACTTGCAGCTCAACATCACTTGTAATATGTAACCAAATTTAAGAATTAAAAACAATAACAAAACTATCTCTGATGCTTCAAACATTTTTCCCGCTGTTTAATAGCTTGTTTTATGTCTTTGAAAATAGCTCGCCATTTTTTTCTCTGTTTGTTTATCGCTGCTGTCTTTAAATGCTCAAGCTATTGCTGGGCCTTCTCCAACTTCTGCTGTGCATGGTCTTCCGCTCTTTTGACCACAGCTGCCCGTGCCTGGTGGGCATAAATCACCCCACCCTTTTGGACGAACATCCTGATTCTGTTTTGACAGTTTGCTCTGGCTATTTCGGCAGCTTTTGTGTGTTCCAGCTCCTAAAAGGCATACCCACCAGCCGTGGCTTGAACTAGACTTCCCTTAATAAAGCGGTTGAGCTATTTCTTGAAGGAGGGCGCAACTGGATCTTGGTCTTGAAGGTTATTGGCATATCTTTTGAGAGATCGAATTGTAAGAGGTGTAGTTGAAAATAGTTGCTGCGCTTCGGTATCTGGTGGTGGAGGGGTTGTTGGGATAGGATCATGTTCATACTCTTGTAGTTTAGCAAGTATGATATGAGGGTTAAAAGGGATAAGGCTGGTCTGTCGAAGGGAGGAAATGATCGTAGATGGCTTAAATGCCTGTTTCACACATGAAGGATATCGCAGTTAAGAACTCAAGTTTATTGAAATCACTGCATCCTGTCCTGGTAGCACAATCCACCGCCTCCACATGATAGTGTTTGAGGGGCTGGAATACTACCACATCAAGTGGTTGCAGGAGATGTATTGTATGTGGTAGGAGACACAAGGGTATAATTCTATGCTCATTATAGTATTTGATGAACTCCTTTGTACAATGCAAACCGTATCTATCGAGAAGCAGGAGGCGGTAGAGTCCAACCTGTCTAAGTGCAGAGAACTTCTCAAAGTGGGTCAACCAGCAGAGAGTTAGAGAGTCATTGGAGTATCCCAACTCCAAAACACCTATCAGTACATCACCCTCCAAGTCTGTCTTCGTATACCAATCGTCAAGATGCAACTTGGCAGGCAGTATGAGGATCGGTGGAAGAGCGAACCCATCAGCACTTATAGTTTCGCAAGAGGTTTCTAATTCTCAATTGCTCGTACTTGGAAAATAGGCTTGCCGATTTGGGTCCTATGTGACTATCCACTGGTCCCTGCCTACCCCTATCCTGAACATCAGCAAAAAAAATAGGTTGTGCCCGGGAGCATCCTATGCGCTCTGTGCATCGGACATTCCAGGCGCTTATAACATAAACTGCGGGTCTGGGTGATGGGGCAGTTACCCGGTCGCATCCAGTGTTCAGATAGTTTCACCCAAGGTGCGGGACGCGGCCAGATCCTCAGGACGCAACAGGATGCAACAGGATGCAATAGGAGGTATCCGGATACAACCTGATTAATAGGACGGATTTGGACACAATCTCATTCATCTGACGCATGCGGATTTAGGTTGATTTATCGGAGATATCCTGACAGGTCATGATTCACTGAATGCTAGTGTAGAATTCTTCAGACAGTGGCAGAGGATTTCCATATTGGGTATCAAATAGTCTGCATATGGCTTAGAAGTGTCCGCAAAGAGCATAGTAGAGTCCGAATACAGTCAGGCCAAAGTCCGCTGAGTATGATAAAATTATCTTCATATATAGAGCATTTTTCAATTAGGTCTAATGTGTACAAAATATTTATAAAGGTTATAGGAGATAATATAAGAGTCAAAGCACTGGCATGCATTTGGCTATCAGTAGCTAACTATCTAGTTGTACATACCTGTAACGGGGGCACCCTATAGAGAGGTGAACTCTAATGTTGCGACACTCCAAATAGAAGATAAAGATAAGGTAAATAATTCAAAAGAATCAAACGGTAAAACTTAATATCGTTAAGCTGAAAGCTTCACTAAAGAAGTTCTCTCAAGGAAAGTTGGTTATCCAAGTAGAATGCCAAACGCTTAAACGTAAGTAGATATCAGATTTAAGCCTTTGACATTCACCACTACTCCGACCTTGTGCGAGTACCCTGTCCTGCTCAGGGCTTGTCCAAGGTCTACCCTCTATCAGGAATTATCCTGCCGGAAGTATCAGAGCAACTCGGGTATACTTAACTCCGTCAATAGGATATGAGTTTCTGCAATGCATCTCCAATACAACCGTAGGTGGAAAAACTCTTCCTATCGAAGTTATACCAGTGGCTAACTGTTATGACAACAACCGGAATCAATACCTAGGTGGTGGGCTCACTGACCCAGTGGTAGTTTCGTCTATACAAGCTATGCTGTCCATTATTTAATCTATGCGACTGTCTAATGTCATAAATTGACATGCAAGCTCCCCCGGTGAGATGTAGCCGATTGTTGGCTAAATGGACACTTCCCATAGCCAGCCTCTCGGGACATACTCTACCGTGACAAGACTCATACCTCTAGAGTCTATTGACAACCCATAGTAATGCTAAAAATCAAGGGGAGAAGGTCCCGGCAGGTTACTGAGGTATTTGTCCCCAAAGCGCTCTGGCCTCCTTGGACTACCTAAGTACCACTAGGAAGACTACCATACTACCCGTAGGCTACGATAGACTCCTAGGTGCCAGAGAGACCATTTATAAGCGACCCCCATTTTGGTGGTTACCCATACTCCCCTTTTATATCCTGCGAACCACATTCAGTTAGACGGACAGCAATGACGTATACCATGTTACGGCAGCTGCTCCAATACCTCTTTTTACTCGCAAACGTGCAACTATGCAGCCGTCTGCCAATGACGTGCTGTCCCAATGCTGGGGCCAGAGGGGGGTGTTAGCAGAACCCGCCCATGTTCAATAGCATGTTTGGGCCACCTTGACTCAGGTGTGGGCCTCCCAGCGCAGATGCGTGTGCGCCTATGAACATCTAAGAGCCCATAGAATGTGAGGCAATCGACCTCTAAGTTCTAGGAAGACTTCGCTGGCGAAGATAGGGTAACTTTGTCCTCTTATGCCTTTAACCACTCCGGAGGTCCTGCAGTCAACTTCAAAAGTCGTCTCGGAGATCCATATATCATTCCCATAATTCTCTTGACCTTATGCCAATTTTCTCCCGAGAGGTTACCCTGCCTAATAGAGTCCCCAAGGCTACTCTACTGTTTCCTAGGCCTTGCCCTAGGTCAACCAGCATTCTTGTATCCAAAGGATACTAGACCGTACCACCTTCAGTTACCTCTTGGTATACCATCTGAGCTAAGGTTGTAGTTATTGTAGCTACCTATCATAGGGTCGTTACACTACTGGCGGAGTCAAAGTACAAATGTATAGGTCACTCAACAACCGGCCGTTGGATAAGATTGGTATGTTGCCCATTAGAACCTGCTCACTGAGAGGAATCCAACGGTATAGGTTTCGGAGCATCGGCACACCTGTAGCAGTCAGCAGGTTAGAAAAGGTCGATAGCTCACTGGACAGAGGTTCACTAGGGTCGGGGAGCAGCTCATAGAGTCTGCTCGCTGAGGGGAATTGAATGGTATAGGGCTCGATGCGGTGGCATGCTTGTAGCTATCGGTAGCTAACTATCTGGTATTACATACCTGTAAAGCCTAAGTACAAAAGTAAAGGTCACTCAACTGCCAGCCATCGGATATGGTCAGGAGGTAGCCTATTGGAGTCCGCTCAGCAAGGGGAATCGAATGGTATAGGTTTCGAAGCATGGCCATTCCTGTAGCTGTCAGCAGGTTGGAAAGGGTAGATAGCTCGCCAGGCAGGGGTCCGCAAGGGTCAGGAAGCAGCTCATTTGAATCCGCTCACAGAGGGGAATCGAATGGTATAGTGTGCGTAGCGGTGGCATGCTTCTAGCTATCGGTAGCTAACTATCTGGGATTACTTACCCCAGTAGTCAAAGTACACAAGTAAAGGTCAATCAACAACCGGTGGTCTGACAAGGTCGGGAGGTAGTCCGTTGAAGTCCACACACCAAGAGGAATCGAATGGTATAGGTCTCCAAGCATGGGCACATCTATAGCAGTTAGCAGGTTGGAAAAGGTAGATAGCTCACCGGGAACAGGTCCACAAGAGTCGGGGAGCAGCTCATTAGAGTCCCCCCGCTGAGGGGAATCGAATGGCATAGGGCTTGAAGTGGTGGCATGCTTGTAGCAATTAGTAGCTAACTATCTGGTGCGACCTGACCCCGCAGCCAAAGTACAAAAGTATAGATCACTCGACAACTGGCCGTCGGATATGGTCAGGAGGTAGCCCATTGGTACCCACTCGCTGAGAGGAATCGGATCCTATAGGCTTCTGAGCATAGGCACACCTGTAGCAGTTAGCAGGTTGAAAAAGATATATAGCTCTCTGGGCTGGAGTCCGCCAGGGTCGGGGAGCGGCTCATTGGAATCCGCTCACTGAGGGGAATCGACTGGTATAGGGCTCGTAGTGGTGGCATGCTTGTAGCTATCGGTAGCTAACTATGTAATCTTACCTGCCCCGCGAGTCCAAGTACTAAAGTAGTGGTCACTTGACAACTAGCCATCGGATAAGGTCAGGATGTAGCTTATTGGAATCAGCTCGCCGAGCGGACTCAAATGGAATAGGGTTTGAAGCATCAGAACTGTGGTAGCAGTCAGCATGTAGGCAAAGGTCGCTAGCTCACCAGACCGATGTCGGCAAGGGTTGGCAAGTGGTATAGTGGAATCCGCTTAGGGAGTGAATGCCTCTTCCAGGCTGCAGGTAAAGAAAGGATGCAGCTAGAGGGAGGTCATATCCTATTAACTACTGGTTAGCCTGGGTCCGCTCACTAAGGTGGAGGTGGGACACAATACGCATTAAGGTTCATATTTGTATAGATTCAATTATGAAAGAATTTAGCAAATCTTTTGTTGTAATCAGGTTTGTTCAAATAAGGGGGATGTTGTAGGTGGTTGGTTACCAGACAATAGATCCTTGGTCAGCTTGTTTATAATGGTGATTTCTGTATAATGACATTCTGTGAATAGGGGAATCTTGGAATGGATCTGGAAGACATTCAGTGTAACAGTAGTCGCCCAATGAATTTGATTTAAGTAGATTTGCTAGAGGTTGTCTAGTGGGCTGGAAGATGGAATTAACCATCAAGGTACACCAGACGCAGAGGATTGAAGTAAAGTTGCGCCTGACGCACCTAGATATTCCAGGATGCAACAGCTGTGGGTGAGCACCCACTGGGCGGGCTGGATATACATAACGCTCTGGGCGGATTTGTTGCGTCCAGATGCAATAGCCTTGCATCCAGCGCGGACTCTGTTTTTGCTGATGAACCTGTTTCCTCAAGGTTATACACATCTCCCAGTTGAATTCCATTCTCTTCATAGATCTTCTGATATCTCTCATACCAGTTTAAGATATCCTCCGGAGCGTGTGTGCTTTTCATGTGTCGGTCTAAAGTCTTTTGCTTCTGCATAAAGAACTGAGGATGGCTTTCAAGAAAACAGGTAGTCCAAGTTGGGCCGACCGTAGGAGTAGGCAGATTGGGATCGAACACTGGTTTCTCATGATTTCTCCGTAGAATTGCATTTGCACATCCTGTAACTATAGATACTCTTGTGAATGAGCCAATCTGATCTAGTCTTTCTAAATACAGGCATACAGCCAGCTCCTCCGATTCAGTAAGCCTGCTGTTTTGTGGTGGACGCTCACTCCAGGGTACTCGTCCTTTCCATCGACCTTGAAGTCAACTCGGTTGGATGTCAAACTCACGTGCAGTGGCAGCAATATTTTGCTTTTCGGCATTCAATAAAGCCTCATAGGCACTCTGGATCCAGGCTTCAACTTCCAAATAAGTTTCAGCCATTTCCAAACAGCCGGTGCGGTATTGGTGGATTATTGGTTGGGCTATAGCAGAAAAGTGACGTTGAGCTGCAAGTGACGTTGAGCTGTTAGGCACATCATAGACTGGCTGCCAGATTTTGGAACTGTGCGCAGTTACATAATCGGCAGGAACCTTGGCACGCTTTGTATGAGATCGATCAGTCAGCGATTAGACTACCGTGCAGTTTTACGTGCGGGCTCCAGTGTCGGTGCATCGGCCTCCCCGACCTTCCGGACTCCAGTCTCCATGATAGAGTCTCCCCCATGTGCCCTGTTCGCAGTCAGCCATTGTCACTCACCACCCGGCTTACTACTCTCCATCGGGTTTTCGGAGCCGGAACGAATCATGAATTGACTTTTGAGTTTTTTTAGTTTTTTTTTGCTGTTGCCCTTTTTGAGGGTAACTACTGTACACCACGAAGATACCGGGGGCGGATTCGAGTAGTGCCGTAGCAGGAGAGGCCATAATAACGCACACCACCTAATGATGTATGACTGCGCTGAGAGCTGTCGGTTCACGGGTGGGCTGGCTGCTTACTCAAGAGCTGGGGCGCTGACGGGGTCCTCCTGCGCTGTGGCTTCATCTGCCATGCGGGTATCAGAGGTCACATTGGAATTGTCGAACCGTGGTTTGGGCACTGCATAGAGAGATTCCATTGCTTATTATGGAATGAGTTCTCTCCATGCGTTGTTGCGGTACTGCATGCTTTAATGTGGTCTGGCCCGGTGTGGGTTTAGATAGGGCAACTTCAATCTTCTGACAATAGCACTCCGAAATCTTAGGTACCATACTCGAGTATGCTTCATGGCTACTCTGCTGTCGGGATTTTCAAAATAGTTGTTTGGCTCAAGCACTTTTGATTTAAGAAAGCATGTTTGTGCAGGACCTCGATGTTATTAATAGATATGAACATGGTACTTGTACGGGAATATCCAAGGCCCGAGCTTCTTTTTTTCTTTTCTTTTCTTGTTAAATCCGCGGTTTATTTGCAGCTAGCTAACGGGAAAATCCATGGTATCGACCCTGAGGTATGACCTGAAAACCCAATAAACAAAAGAAACTTAACACCCCCAAATAACAATATAAGATGACAAACATCACAGCACTCCGAAACACTAATTGAAAAACAATTTAATAACTCATGAAGCCAAATTGGCATTTCTCGTATAAGGAAAAACCCCTCCCCTCACCGGGAGGTTAATCCTGTTGCCTATCACATAAGAAACCAAACCCTTAACCTGGGCCAGCCCCCTCTTTCCCCTCTTCCACATCTCCGAACTCGGAGTTATGTCAAAATATTCCGGCGGGTACCCCCCAAGGCCCGAGCTTCTGTCCATGGATACTCGTACTGGTGAGCAAACGTCAGTTCCTCGCGAGCAAGGGTCCCAGGCCGGTGATCCCGGCCCGGCAGCGCGGCTGAATGGCGACAACCTCGGTGGCGACTCTTCCTTTACCCATCCATCCATACCTGATGATACCTGGACTCGGTGCCCCACTCTTCACACAAGACGAGAGAAAGCATATCATACCAACCCAAAGTAAGGTACTCCAATTCCAATGTCGGCAATCTCGTATGATATTAGGATTCGTACATCTTTTTCTCCCAACTGGGATTTCCTTTGAATTCCCACTTCTATCGATACCCCCCCGGTCATACCATCCCATCGTCGGGGAAGCGCCTTCCCCACTCGCGGTCTCAACAGAGCTTCCAACCGCGGCGACCCCTTTCGCATATGGGGCGAGAGGTCGTCGCATGTGCGCGCTCGGGTACTCGAGTACGTATTGCATTGGATAAGTTAGTACGGATGTAGGAAAGAGTAAGCGACAAGCAAGATCTTATGCGCCCAATTGTCGACACTCCGATCGTCCCCGAGTTCAGGGTTCCTGGTGTCGGAATTAAGCAGATAGGGGATGGTGATGTTGGCAATGGTAGTGTGTACATAACCTAGCATACTATAGCATGGCCTTCTAAGTACGATTGTATCATACTGAGCTGTACGGGTGGGTGCTGGACAGTGCAATAGGGCACTGTGCTGGGCAGAGAAGTGAGATTATTTTTTCCTGATCAATTGTGTGGGAGGGGGGTGGGATTTGGCCAGCGACAAACGGGCAACAGGGAAACCAAAGCGTGGTAGAATGCCTCGTAGTACACCTAATCACTGCGCACCCTGATTTTCTCGTATAAATTTTTAACTCTCGCAAGATACCGGGAATAACGGCTTAGGCGGATGACAGGTCCCCGACAAGATGTCAGCGGCTTCTTGCGCGATGACCTCGCTAATTCTGTAGTATTTGTGTCAGTTCTGGTATGGGTACTCGAGTACAGTACTCGCAGCGCAAGTGTGGTTTTTAGGTATGTTAGCCTCAAGTTGTGCATGGAGTACCACCGGTACGGTACTTGTACTAAGTACGGTACTCGAGTACAGAACATGGCACAATGAGGTGGATCAGTGACCATCCTGGTGGTGGTTGCTACGATACCGTGCACGGAGCCAAGCGGAGCCCTCTACCCCTATCGGACCAGTGCTGCTGAGTCCATCGTCGTATTCACGCACATACGGTAGGGCATATCATATTACCATTCCTGAATGCGATACTTGGGCCTTGTCCCTCGCATGCCTTATCCATTATTCTGCCATAGCACCCCCCCCCCGGCTTTCGTATTTTTTCATTCTCTCTTCCTCTTCGGCGCTGCTGATGTCCAGTCTACCTATAACTGGACTGGTGAATGCTCAAGTACGACGGTAGTACTCGAGTACATAGGCATTAGTATCGGAGCTGGAATGGGTAATGGGTCAGAGTTTGTTCAAGGATGTCCTACAGTAGAGTAACGCGGTATCATGCATATAAAAGTACATATATATATAAAAGTTACTTGTCGCTGGGGATGCTGGCCTGCCAATCGTTTCACCCCTCATTCCACACACACCTGTGTTTTAGCAGGGCGTGCCGCATCAAGCAAACGCCTCCCTCACCACCCTCCGCACTGTGATCGGTCCCACAAGAATCGTTGCTGTGGGAGGGGAGGGAAGGGCTGAATGAAGTGGAGACTCAGCCATGTTACCATCAACGGTGCTTATGAGCGTGGAGAGGAGGCATAGGTGACTGAACTACTGGCACTCTTCTTGCCCTGATAATATGATATGAATATGATATCTTTGGAGAGTCATAATGATAAGGTGTGAGGACAGTGACATATGGTGCATATTTGTACGAGTACCGTAGTTGAGGAGATATTCATTCCTCTTATCACCCCTCTTCCCCCGGACCCTCTTCCCTCTTCTCCCAGAGAAAAAAAAAACAAAAAAAAGGCTCGGAGCTGCCCCGGTTCGTCTCCAATTGTGCCCCCACTCTTCGCCTCGGTCGCCCGCTTCTGCCACTGCAACCTCTTTTGCTTCCTCTGCTCCTCCTGACTCTTTCTTCATTACTACCGTTTCGTGAAGCTCCTCTGGATTATTTCCGAGTTGCTTTGTTATGGCGTTGTAGTATCAGACATTACACTTCCTCACGGGCGATCTATCGCTAACTTCGCAGTGCGAGATAGAGAGGTCGGAGATACTGGCACCCAAGAAGTGACAAGAGGACCACTATCGAACTCGCACTCACCATACATCGATAGGGCTTGAAGATACTCGCAGAGCGTGGTTGAACCCACTGAGGCCCACGAATCTTTAGCCCTCTTTCTCCTTCATTTGCCTACTTTATCACCCCTCACCCCCTCTCCTCTGTATCTTCCCCCGATAAAAAAGGATCGTGAATCGACAAAGAGGAAAGGAAGGACAGAAAAAAACACAAAAGAAGAGGGAAAAAAGGCTAGGGACAGACTAGACGACACCATGACTCGTCACGAGCAAAGACAGCGGACGAACTCGGCGACTTCGTTTCATTCGTTAAACTCGTCGCGCTACAGCCCAGAGATGACCATGCCTTCCGTTTCCCAGGGTGTGCGGAACGCTATCCACGTCCCGGCGAGACCACGCAAGTGAGTTTTTCTTGTCGAGTGCGACAGTTTCAATTTCGGTCCCAATCCCCAAATTATCCCCCCTCTTTCTTCTCCCACCATTGCTATTGTTTGCCCTTATTTTTTTTTGTAAATCGATACTTTTTCTTTTGGGTGTGAATGCCCAAAAGAGTGCTGTCTGTGTACCCCGTCATAGGTCCCATTGAGCGCTGACGCGATGTGTATGCGGTATCCCGCATGATTCGCTGGGCACCTTATAGATTTGATAGAGAACATAACGTTTCTCCTGGTTCTTTCACGCCCTCCCCGCCTCTCTCTTCACCCAACGCTGCTTCTATGATGAATCTAGGCGACCACCGTCGCGATCTTTCCGTCTTGCAGACCCCCCCTTTCATCATCCGACAAAACCCTCCTTCCG
>Ga0307509_10008569_pt1 | contig 12991 bp, 8 predicted proteins | sample 10_EM_MG_FD_202245 | JGI IMG/M metagenome (GOLD analysis project Ga0307509, IMG submission 202245) | Populus trichocarpa ectomycorrhiza microbial communities from riparian zone in the Pacific Northwest, United States - 10_EM | ecosystem: Host-associated > Plants > Roots > Unclassified | place...
AGATATCAACGATTAGTTGGGAAACTAATATACTTGTCCCATACACGACCAGATATAACTTACGCAGTAAGTGTGGTAAGTCAGTTTATGCATAATCCGAGTGAAGATCATATGAATGCAGTAATCCGAATCCTTAGGTATCTGAAATCATCTCCAGGAAAAGGCCTTATGTTGTCAAAAAATCAACATCTGAACATTGAAGGGTATACGGATGCTATTTGGGCAGGAAACATTACTGACAGACGATATACTTCGGGCTACTTTACATTTGTTAGAGGAAATCTGGTTTCATGGAGAAGCAAAAAACAGAAGGTGGTAGCATTATCCAGTGCAGAGGCTGAATTTCGAGGCATGACCAAAGGAATATGTGAAATGCTATGGCTAAGAGAATTGCTCATTGAAGTTGGCTATCCTCCAATTGACGCAATAAGACTCTTCTGTGACAACAAAGCGGCGATAGCACTAGCACACAACCCAGTACAACATGATCGAACAAAACATGTGGAAGTAGATCGTCACTTCATCAAGGAAAAACTAGAGGCCAAAATAATTCAGATTCCATTTGTGAAGACCGAAGACCAACTAGCAGATATTTTGACAAAGGCAGTGTCAAGCAGGACATTCCACAATTCACTTGACAAGTTGGGAGTTGATGATATCTACTCACCAACTTGAGGGGGAGTGTTAACAAAAGCTGTAAATTAGCAAATACCATATTTAGAATATTTAAGCTGTATTAATTCTTAAACAATAGCCTATAATATCTCACACACTAAATGCTGAGATATGATTTTCTTATATATATTCTACAAAGTTTCAATGAAGAATTAAGCTTTTGAGCCTCAATTTGACAATTACCTCTGCTAAACCAAAAAAAACAGTCCCTCTAGCTCTTCATAGGATATCTTCTCATTCTCAACACATGTAAGACCAAAATCTCCTAAACAAGCATTAAGTTTAGAATCCAGCATGATGTTTTTGTCCTTGACAACAATTAGGATGTTTTCTTTTGACAACACACCTTCATTCACCACACCAATTCCATCTTGAAATTCTTGAAGTGTCGATTTTGGACACTTAATTATTGGCAAGGAATAGTAGATTGGTCCATTGATTTCTTTATGGCCCAAATATTTACCAGCAAACGGAAGGCTAAGATGAATATGCTTCAATTTAGTGTGTTGTTTACTGAAGAATGCTTGAGATTAAGAAATGGCTAGGAGTTTCCCTAATTATAAGCTCTCATTCCGTGCTAAGTGCATAGACAAATAGTTACGCTTCCTGTCCTAGTTGCAAGGTGGTGGCATTCTCATCAATGAAAGCGGTGCTCCAAGGCGGAAGGAGAAGCAAGGGGTTAATTGAAAGGGCTTTATCTGGTCGGTCCGCTCCCTCTCTTATTCATAATAGGGTTCTTTTCAAAGCGAGATACCAGAAAAAGTGAGGCTGCCGTCATGAAGGTTGGATTGAAGGATGATATTTAGGTTGCGTTTGTTTATTTGTAGTTTTTGTGTTTGCAATGTAAAAAACACAGTAAAATATTTGATAACACTCTAAATTGTATTTTTTATTATGGAGTCCACTAAAAAATTGAGAAGCAGTTTTTATATGCTTTTGTAATTGAGTTTCGTAAAACTTTGTTTGTTTTTGTATTTCAAAAGCGCTTTTGAAATAAAAATTAGATCATTTTGATACATTCAAATAAAAAGCACTTTAAAAAGCACTTTAAAAAGCAACTGTAAGCACACAACTACCAAACATTTTATACATATGTTTTGATGTATATAAATCTCAACCACAATTTTTACCAAACACGTATTTAAATCCAACTAACTACATATAACCACACCTTTTTAAAACTTATTTTTTTTAAATCATAACTACAAAAGTTATCTCAAAAAAAAAAGTATGTAGACATAAAAAAACAAAAAATAAATTTGGGTTGAATTGTATATATTAAATACCAACTAATTAATCACGTAATATCCCAGTTTTTTTTTCTTTTATGAAATTCAAGAATAGTAACAGATTCAATCAATAATTGGAATTCAAAATTATCATTCTATAAGTCCATTTGTCGAACTAAGACTCAACCAAGGATTCTGCCAAAAATTAGATTAATTAGGAATGAAAGAAAACAAAAAACAAAAAGGGTCAATAAATCCTAGGCGTCGTTATTTCTAAATAATTTTGAATAATAATCTTCCAAAAATTGTTTTGAAAATAAGTTATAATTATTTAAATAACTACTCAGCTGACAAATTTGATTGAACACATTCAGAGGAGCATTGGGTCTAGTATAAGTCCATAGAAGGACCAAACCGATGCAGCCCATTGCTATCCCATTGAATATATAGATGATTGGTTTATTGGCCTCTTCTATATTGCGGATCAATTACTTTTAAAAAAATATAAAAAAACTACTAAAAATATGAAGAATTTTTTGTAATATTATTAAACCCGAGTGAAAAGATAAATCTTGAAATTTCTTGACCTAAATCTTTATTTAGTACAAGTTTTTAATAAAACTATATAAAAGCTAGCTCAATGTGAATTTATTTATTTAATAAATTCAAAGAGAATTTGGATGACTGATTTTTATTTTAAAAAACTAATGTTGACAGATGAAATCAAGAAAAATAAATGCAATAAGATAAAAAATAAAAAAAGACATCGGGCCACATAAACTTTTTAAACCTGTAACTCGGATTATTAGACTGGAAATATCATACATGAAAAAACGGTGAGTTTTTTAATTGTTTTTGTTTTTTTTTTTTTGCTGTTTAATTCTATCAGGTTAGCCCTCAACAATTTCTTTCTATTTCACCTCTACTATTTTTAAATCTATAAATAATCTATCAAATTACAAATATTTTTCAATTTCACCTTCCGTAATTTCTTAATCTTTCAAATTTGTTTCTCATTGAGACTTATTTTGTTTGAGATTATTTTTATTTTATTTTGTCAAATTTCATCCTCCTCAGGTTTTTTTTCTTAAATTTTATCCCAATTCTTTTTGTTGTTGTTGTTGTTATATCTTTTGCATTTTTTTATTAATATTGTTTTTTGGTAATTTTATCATTCAAAATTAAATTTGTTGAGAGTTTAGTTTCTTGATTGAACCTAGTTCTAGAATTTCACAAGTTGTAGGACCGGATTTGCTTGGTTTTTTTCCCTTTTTTGAGCTTATGTTTCTTTTTCTTTTTTTTTTTTTGGGTTTTGTTTTTTATTTTTTTGGTTTGATTCTATTAGGTTAGCTCTCTATATTTTTTTTTTCAATTTCACCCTCTATCATTTTTTAAGCTATAAATAATCTATTAAATTACAATTTTTTTTCAATTTCATTCCTTATGATTTTTTAACTTTTAAATTTTCTATTCATTTTTTTAATTGCTATTTATTTTGTTTGATATTATTTTAATTTTTTTTTTCAAATTTCATCCTCCTTGGGTGTTTTTCTCTCAAATTTTATCCTCATTCCTTTTCTTTTCTGTTTTTGCTTTTGTTAGTTTTTTTTATTATTAAATTAAATTGGTTAACAGTTAAGCTTCTTAATTGAACTCGGGTCTATAATTAAACGAGTTTTAACTTTTTAAGATTAGACCAGGTTAGGATGTTCGTCTGGGATTTTTTGTGTTTTTTTTTTTAAAAAATTGATGTTTTCTTCTTCTTTCTTTGAAGTTTCACTCTTTTTGTTTTTTTTTTTTTACTGTTCTTCTTTCATTAGGATAGCCTTGAGTTGTTTAGTAAACTATATAGGCTCTGGTATAATTATTTTTATCTTTGTTTATTTATTTATTTTCAATTTATTTAGTGTTATTGGTATTTATTTTTATATTATTTAAATTACCATTTAAGTTAATAACTCGAGACTTAATTCTTTTTAACCTAGCACTATTTTTACATAAAACAATATTGCGTGGCTCGCAGCGAGCAACATATATAGTGTTAAATTAATTAGTATCATAGAGTAGAAAGTAAGGATATACTTTTACTTTTGTTTTCTTCACCTTCTATTTAATTAATTAATTAATTAATTAATTAATATTTTTCACAACTCATAATTAATTAGTAAGTAAGGAATTAGGGACTGTAGTGTACATATATATAGAGGTAGCCTATATAATTTATTAAAACAAAGTATATATGAAAGAGAAGAAAGCGTAAAAATGGGATTTTTAGGAAAACAATCAAACTTTCAACCTTATGGGGTAAAACATGTAGAATTGAATTGCTCAAATACATTGTGATCTAACATTCCTTGCATATATATATTGAACTCTATTTTTCCTTAAATTATTAACCTTTTAACAATAGATTTTGAAGTCATTCATGAGTATCTATGTTTTGGTAAATATTACTAAAGTGGTGAATAGTATTAAAATGATATCTAGTGGCTTTTATAATGTTAATTACTTGAATTAAGTAATCTTATAATTGCGAATTTATTTTAAAAAAATATTATAAAATTTTATTTTCAAAATAAAATTTTAATTTGGAGATTTCAATTAAAAAATTCTATCAAGAATAGAATTATTAATTTATATTTGTTTATTATTAAGAAGGGTCAACCCAATAAATCTTATCTATTATATTTATAATTGGAAATTTATATTTTCAAATATTATCTTTATCACGGTTGAGATAAAGATAATAGATAATATTTATTTATTTTTTAAATTTAAAATTTAAAATAGCTTTTAAAAAAGTTTAATAATGTTTTTTTTAAATCACAGATGACATTTGCAGCTTTACAAACTATACTATTTTCCCAATTAATTTTTCATCCCTAATATTTTATTTCTACTGTGTTACTTTGGAAAAACCCTTCCCCATAAAAAAACGAAAAATCTGTGCAAGTGATGAAATGAATACAGCTCTTATTCAAGAAACAAATAGACATCAACAGCTGTATTGTTGAAAAAAGTGATGCAAAGGAGATTCACCATTAATTTGAATAATATATATATATATATATGGAAGGCTCTCCACATCTGGAGACTTGTAGATTCACCACTTTAGTGATTGTCTCTTAGCAAAAAATAATTCGCAAACATGGCTGTGTAGGACCAGCTTAAAAAGTAGATCACCACAAGAGAATTTAACTTTTTTCTTTTCTTAACAAAAAATTAAAAAAAAAATGATATATATTTTCGATAATGTTTTTTAAATACTCAAGTGATGAAATATTGGATGATATATTCTTAAAAAAAATATTACGATATCAATATATTAGATTTATACAGACCAACCATGATTACCTTACCATCTTCTCAATTTGAGGTATGAGATCATGATAAAATTATAGAACACATATCAAAACAAATTAGAAAGTCTAATTATAATAAATTAAATATTGAAAACTAAAAACGGGGAAAATTTAAAAAAAAAAAACAACAAAAAATGACTCATGTAAACCTATATTGGTATTCAACGCATCGCCATGAATCAAGTTTTGAACATATGAAGAAAACAAATTCAAGTGACGCTAAGATTTTTAAATAAAAATATTCGAGACTTGAATTATTAAATTGACTAAAAATTGAGAAGATGAAGGTCGAATCATAGGTTCTTTAACCACCCATGTTATCTAAGGACGACATTAAAATGAATCAAATGATATGACAGAACAATAACTTTAACTATTAGAGCCAGTTAAATTCAGAACCCGAATATGACAAAGCAACTGATACATCCAATGCACAAATTAGAAGCTTTTTTATTTTTTTTTATTTATCAAAATATCACATTGCTCGTAGGATCATATAAGTATTACAAAAGAAAACATTATGAAATTACTAATAAGCCCATGAAATCAAGTTATGAGAATTTTAATTATAAAGAAAATATAGTGATTACACTGTACTAGAAAAAGTGGAATATCAAAAATCTCTTAGGCCATAATTAAGTATTTTTTTTTATTATTTTTAAAGTCAATCAAGTAATTTAACCAAGCAAAAAATTATAAAAGATCGAGAAGCCCCAAAATCAATTCAAGAATGCCTACTATCAATTCAGAATGATTAATAGATCCCGCAAAAAAACTCATTTACCCTCCAAGGCCTGCTTTAAGATCCTTTCTCATAAGTTTAAACAGGCCAAGAATCCCAAAACTGAGCCTTAACAGCAATCTAGTAGTAGACTTGAAAAGCAAGAACTTCAATTTACTTGATTTTCTTGATGAAAATAGATTCACATACAGAGCTAATAACAGTAGTGGAAGATGATTCCTGGAAACCTACAAAACCAAAGCTATTAAATGCCTAATAAAAAAAAAGCCCTCGCTTTCACTAATGTCAGTGAATTAGCCATGTAAATACGACAAATAAACATCTGGTGAATAAGGGCAAAAACCATGTGCCACCAACCCTATTGCTGCTGCTGCTCAAATCTGCATTATCTGGCCCCATCTGTATTGTTCCTGTTGACGCATAAATGCTTCCATTATTCACCGATAGGCTGCATTACAGAATCCACACCACATGTATCAATGTCTACTCTTAAGAAAACAAATAACAAAGTGTGTTAAGCATATTTGTACAAGTAGCAAAATGTTGAACAATGTAGTGCATGGTATTTTGGGCCTCGTTATTCGCCAGAAGTAATCTTTTATCCTGTCAATAAACATGGCTTGTTTAAAAGATTTCTCTTGATTCCCTCAGGAACATTACATTTTCAGTTCTATATAATACTTTCCATAGAAACAAACATAACCTAAACATAAAGCAAATATATAGGCTTGTGTTTGTGTTTAAAAGGAGAATTTGATTTCACAAGTGCCATTTATAGAATCTACTTTCCCAAAAGCCAAAACAGAACTGCATTCACAAAACGAAAACAATCGCAATGCTATAATTTACCAATTCTAGTGCATTACCTGGAAGGAAATTTGCATTTATCAAAACCTGAAACAGAAAAATTAGCATATAAGTAACTAATAATCAAATCGTTAACAAATTAAGCACAGAATCAACAGAAAAGATCCAAGTTTGCAAACTAAAAAACACAAATAAACCGAGGTTCAATCAAGAATTAGCAATGCAATAACAAAAATGCAGGAAACACCAACCACAACAAGCCAAACTTCAAACCTTACAGATCCAGAAACCAAGAAAAGAAACGAACCCAAAATTATATTTAACTCAAAGATATAAAGTATCCAATTACTTGGATTCAAAGAAGTGAGAGCAGCAGTGTTACTGAAGTAACAAGCATCATCAGTCAATCCATTCTTCAAGTAATAATCATTAAAAGCCCAAGAAGCTGTTCTCTGTATATCATTAGAATCATAGCAAGCTCCTCCTTGTTGTATTGGCCCACAATTAGCCCCACCTTGACCACATGCCCAATCAATAGCTTCTTGCAGTGCCTGATCAGCAGCATTGTTCTTGGCTACACACCATAGATCCCTTGGTGCTACACCCCTTTGGCCCATCAAACACTTTGGCAGTGACAAAGCCACTAGCAGTACCAATACAAACATAGAAAACGAACAGAGTTTAGACATGTTTTTCAAGGTAGAAAATGAGGACTTTTACTGGATAGTTGAAAAGTCGCGATTTTAGGGTCTAGTTAGAGAGGAAATGAAAGGGAAAACAGTAACTGTTTTGAAGTGGGAATTTTCTGGAGAGGAAAATGAAATGAAAGGATTAAAGTAACTTCTTTGAAGTGGGAATTTGAAGAGAAAGGAAATGAAAGGAAAGTAACCGTTTTGAAGTGGGATTTGGGTTTTATTATTCAAGTGGAAGATAGAAATGTGACCGTTGGAGGGTTGAGGAAAGATCCATGAACCAGACAGACAGAGAGAGGGGAATGGTGTCTTGGTGATGGTGAAGGGTTGTGATAAGTCATGGATGTCATTGTGTTTCTGGTTTTTTTTCTTAGAAACTGTTCATTGTAATGATTATTTTTAAATTTTTAAAAAATATATGTTAAAGTAATATTTTTTATTTTTTAAATTTATTTTTAATTTTAATATATTAAAAAAATTAATTTAAAGTAAAAAAATAAATAAAAAATTATTTTTAAAAAAATACTTTAAAATATAAAAACAAAAGAGAATATTAATCTTATTACAAGCTGTTGTGACATTTTTATTTTTGAGGGATTTTACTTTATTGTTGTTGGTAATGAAGCTAAAAGCACATTCCCGACGTTTACAATACCCCAAATCTATGTGGAATTAACTAATTAAAGCGTTTGGCAACGTAGTAGCGTCCATCTTTCCTGTGATTTCATGCAACAAGCTGTTTGATTAATTAACAAACATATCTTATTGTTCATGGATTTCACAGTCTGCTATGTTTGAAACGCAAGAAAAAAAAAAGCAGTTAGGAGCTGCTTCCTGCACAGTCAAAATCCTGATCCGTGCTCTACTGTTCAGTGAACAGTGGAGCATGTCTCCACTATTCACTGAACAGTTTTTTTTTAAAAAAAAATCAATGCAGTTAGTTGATTTCACTCACACTGTTCATGTGAACGTGAACAATAAATTTTTTTAAAAAATTAGTTTAAGGTGAATTAAATTTACTCGTATTGTAATCTTAATTTTATTCTTGATAATATTTTACTTAATTTTGTAGTTCTTGTCGGGTGAATTTTGTACGTAATGGAATTGTAGATAGTTTTTTGTTAAAGTAATTTTTTTTATATAAAGTGTTATTTATTTCATGATGTAATAGCAATAGTTAAATCCACAATATTTAAATTAAAAACCATCAATATTAATATATATTTTTTAAAATTATTTTATAACCTCAATTTCAAAAGTATTTTTAACCAAACACATTAAAACTACTTTTTATTCAACCTCAATTTCAACCACAGTTTTAACCAAACACCTATTTTTTCAAACCAACCTTAACTAAAAGTACTTTTTATAAAACAATTTTTTTCAAACCACAACCACAGCAGCTACCGCAATACCAAACACACTTAAATGTCTAACAAGGCTAGTCAACCCATAATTAATTGAATTGATATCGAAAAAAATCTAAAGAAGAAATAATTAAATCGGCAATCCACCTTGCAAAATCCTAATTATAAAGATTAAAGCCAACTACCCATATCATAGTTATAAAACTCGGTCCGGAATTGACCCGGTCACGGAGCCGGGTCTCGGGTTTCATGAGTCAACCCGGATCAACCCGGAAAAATAAAAAAATATTTAAAATTTTAATATTTCATATGAAAAAATTCATATAAATATAGACTATACATGTTGTAAATAATGAAGTTTAAAAGAATATTTTAAAAAAAAAATTATCCCACATTAAAAAAACAAAAAAATTTTCTTGTGAACATAGATTATATATACTAAAAGGCTTCAAATCCCACATTGAAAAAATAACTTTTTTTTGTTGGGAACATAAAGTATATATATTAAAGGGTTTCAAATTTCATATTGAAAAAATATAACTTTTTTCTTGTGAACATAAAATATATATATACGAAAGGGCTTCAAATTCCACATTGAAAAAATAATTTTTTTCTTGAAAATATAAAGTATATATACTAAAATATTTCAAATCCCACATTGAAAAATGTAAGTTTTTTCTTGTGAACATAGAGTATATATACGAAAGACCTTCGAATCCCACATTGAAAAAATAATTTTTTTCTTGGGAACATAGAGTATATATATTAAAGGGCTTTAAATCCCACATTGAAAAGATATTATTTTATCCTTTTAAGTTGAAGTATTTAAACCAAAAAGTTTTTTATCCCACATTAAAAAAACATAATTTTTTTTCTTATGAATATAGAGTATATATACGAAAAGATTTCAAATCCACATTGAAAAAATAACTTTTTTCTTGGGAACATAGAGTATATATACTAAAGAGTTTCAAATCCCACATTGAAAAAATATAACTTTTTTCTTATGAACATAGAGTATATATACGAAAAGCCTTCAAATCTCATATTGAAAAAATAACTTTTTTCTTGAGAACATAGAGTATATATACTAAAGGGTTTCAAATCCCACATTGAAAAAACATAATATTTTTCTAATATTTATATAGTGAACTTTAAAAAGTGTTAATAACCAACTTAAAAAAAAATAAAAAAAAAGGGTATAGTAGAAAAACTACATTTGAAGAAAAAAAACACTAGGTTCGTCCGGGTTCGCTCGGGTCATAGGTCGACCGGGTTTTGCCGAGTTGTTGCATCTACCAGTTTTTTAACAAACCTGGATCGGTCCAGCTATTAAGTCAACTCGTCAGGCCAATCCGGATTTAATAACATTGACCCAAATTTGATTGTAGGAAACGGATGACAGGGTAGGCTGCAGGAAAACAAAATTTCATGATTCTCTTTGTAGGATATAAACCATTACTCACAAATCATAATTTAATTTGTGATGGGCCACAAACAATTTAGACCTAGTTTGGTTGTGTTTTAAATAAGATTGAGAAAATTTTAAAAAAAATTATTTAAAATTAATTTTTATATATTTTTTAATCGTTTTGATATGCTGGTATCAAAAATAATTTTTCTAAAATAAAAAAATATTATTTTAATGTATTTACAAGTAAAAAACACTTTTAAAAGCAACTGCTACCACACTCTTAAACATCTCCTTGTAACCAGTATTTTTGCAAAAACAAATATTTTGATCTCAAGAAAAGTTACACAAAAATTATTCATAGATAAAGATAAAACTGCATTTTACCAGTATTTTGGCAAATTAATCAAAATAATTTCTGTCTTGTACATGACCTTTTCGTGCTCCAAACCAAATACAACCAATGTCATTAATGTTTTGGGTTTTTAGTATAAGCTTTCAATTCAAACCTATAAGATATTGGATACAGGAAATGTAATAGGAACTGCTCTAACCCTTAACTCATCATATGAGATATTATATTTAGGAATGCTATTTTGCTGTGAAGCCATGAGAACTCTGTTATATATATATATATATATAACAGAGTTCTTGTGTGTGTGTGTGTGTGTGTGTGTGTGTGTGTGTGTGTGTGTGTGAGAGAGAGAGAGAGAGAGAGAGAGAGAGAGAGAACACAAGCTTGAATCTCCCAACTGGATCCTAGATGGGAAGAAAAGAGAAAAGGTGGGAAGACACGGAATCCTAGCTTTAAGCCTAATTGAAGGCTGAAGCAGAGGTGGGCTAGATCCAAGCCCATCCAAACCCTGGCTCCAAGCCCAATCGAAACCTGGCTCCATGCCTGACCTAGCTTGTCCCTACTAAAGGCTGGAGAAGAGGGGAGAAGAGGTGGGCTAGCTCTAAGCCTAACCGAACCGTAGCTTAATTAGATGAGAGCTAAGTCCGACCAAGCCTAGATAAGGAGAAGAGAAGAAGAGGTGGATTGGCTTGGAGCCCAACCAAATCCTAGCCTAGATGGGGGAGCTAAACCCAACCAAACACTAGAGCTGAGGAGAAAGAAGAAGAAGGTCCCGCCGAGGCTTACAGAGGAAGGAAGACGGGGAGAGAATCCAAGATCAACCGAACGCCATTGGCCTCACCGAGGCCAAGGTGGGAGGAGAAGAAGAAAACAAGAAAGGAAAAAGGGGAGCCCTTACGCCAACCAAACCCCTGGCTTAACTGAGGCCAGTTGGGGAAAAGAGGAGGAGAAAATAGGCAGCCCAAACAGGCTCGCTATATTTAAAAATCAAGGTTATTAATTCTATTTTGTTTAATCCAGAATAACTGAAACATTTCATACCAATTCAAAAAAATAAAACAATTTTTATTTCATTTCAAATCTCGGTCTGTTCCAGATTTTCAGGATAAATTTCGACCGAAATGTTCCGGTTTCATTTCACATGTTCCGTTCCGGACTTGAAAAGCCATTAAATCAAATTGATATTTTGTTTAAGTTGAATTACTTTAAGTTAAAATTGTATTTAATCTTGACTATTTAGGAATATTTTAAATTTTAAAATTATATTTGTTTGACATTGTGTTTATATTGCATAATTTATAATTAATTTATTTTGAATTTGAATTATGTTTGTTGAATTATATATATATATGAACAGTACAATCTCGAAACGGCACGTCGAAATGCTCTGAAACCGAAATATTCCATTCTAATTGAAAAAACAAAACACCTACCGAAACGGAATTAACAACCTTGTTAAAAAGCACTACCTTGATTCTTGTATTCTCACCTGAAAAATGCATAGCTTGCTTTACCTTGTGGACTACTCTAGTATTTAATGAAACTTCATGTTTGTTTTGATATTTTAAAAGTATTTTAAAAAAATTATTTTAAATTAATATATATATATATATGTTTAGATCATTTTGATGTGCTAATATCAAAAATATTTTTTAAAAAATAAAAAAAAATATTATTTTAATGCATTTCCAAACAAAAAACACTTTAAAAACAACCACTATCATACTTTTAAATACCCTATAAATAACATCTTTTCATGGTCACACCAACGTTACAAGATAATGTGATGATTAATCATGAAGTAAATGGCTTGGTGAGAAAGTTTCATGGAGAAAAAGAAACATCATTAACCGTAGTCGGTTTACAATTCTATCCTCCTCAGATTACATGGGTTTGCCGCCCTATCCTCACTATAAGTTTGTCACCCCTATTCTTTTCTATTTACTCATGATAAAAAAAAAAAAAAGTCTAAAGGATGCCATGTGAAAAACATATTTGAAAACTTAGATAATTCATTTATACACAACCACACCTTCTACTTCTATGTATATATTTTTAGATTTTGTCTACATGTTTTCTAATTTAAATATCAAAAAAAAATTTCAGAAAATATAAAACCCACATCCAAGTCAAGACTAGAAATAAAGCTCAACTATTAAACCTACTAGAAATTCAATATCCTTTAAATTTTCAACGATTTCATCAAAACACACACACACAATATATATATATATACACAAACTGTTATAATCATAATTCCAAGAATACAATAGTAGTTGATAAAGAGAATGAGAAGAAAGATGAATAGTGAAAATGTTTTTCTCAATAGTTTTGGAGGATCATATGTTGTT
>Ga0307509_10008570_pt1 | contig 12989 bp, 11 predicted proteins | sample 10_EM_MG_FD_202245 | JGI IMG/M metagenome (GOLD analysis project Ga0307509, IMG submission 202245) | Populus trichocarpa ectomycorrhiza microbial communities from riparian zone in the Pacific Northwest, United States - 10_EM | ecosystem: Host-associated > Plants > Roots > Unclassified | place...
GTCGAGAGCACTGCGTCGTCGGTGACTGACGCAGGGGGTGCGAGCGACAGCGCCGTCTGGGCGAAGGTCCGTTGGACGGGCTCGGACCGCTCCGTACACACAGGCCGGACCATGGTGGACGCCGGGCGCAAGGCAGGGTCTACCGTGCTGGTGTGGACGGATCGCAAGGGAGATCTCACAAAGGATCCGGCCACCGCCACGGAGGCAGCCGCCGAGGCCGGCTCAAAGTCGAGCACCTCTCGAGGCCGGCCGAGCCCGCACGGCTCACCCTGGCCCGGGTCGGCGAGGGTTTCGGAATCTCCGCCCGCACCTGCACTGTCCGGACCGTGGACCGAAACCCTCAACGCCTGTACCAGGACGGCCACTTGGCTCCAAGGATCGCCATCCCACGACCCGCTACGACGTCGGGAAAACGACCGGACGACCCGGGAGCATCATCGAGCGCGACAGCCTCAGACGTTAAAGACAAGCTCAGGAGCGCGGTCGATACCGCCTCCCTCCATCAGAGGGCGTGAGATCTCATCCGGTCCGGTGAGCGGAACGGGACGCGACAGGTGGTTCACGGCCGACCACTGTGTCCGTCAGCGGTTGTGAGTGCGGGGTTGTCGGTCGTGTGCATCCGGGCATCGCCTTTTCCTGAGCGACCAGTCTTTTTCCGATGCGAGGTCAGATGGCTGATCCTCTTTCCGTTTTCCTGCTGTGCGGCGGCGCGGAGGAGTGCGACGGCGGCTTCGCCGGATGCGCTTGGCTACCAGTTGGTGAACCCGTCGGCCGGTTCTTTCGGATTCGGAACGGTCCCGCGGTGGTCGTGGAGGCCGCCGCTGTGTTGTGTGGCTCCGTGCTGGTATGGGGCATCTTCTTCCATGCCTTCGTGGACGGTCCGGTCTGGTTCGACGGTGTTGGGGGCGCTGGAGACCGGCGTGATCTCAGCGGCACCGTCGGCCGGGTATCGATCGGCTTCCAGCCGGACACGGGCGAGAAGGGAGCTGCGGACGCTGCTGCGCTGGAGGAATTCGAGAAGGGTTTCGCGGCGGCGTCCTTCCCATCGCTCCTGGCCTCGCCCGGGTAGGGGTTAACGATCCGCCGCATCGCGAGTACGGGCAGGTGGGCGACCTTGCAGACGGCGTCCCGGGCGGGGGTGAGGGGCACGGCTTCGGTCGGTTCGGGCTGGCCCACGATCACCGGGATGGCGCCGGACAGTGCGCCCTTCCAGGAGAGGTGAACGTGTGGGCCTGCAGGTGGTGTCGTACGGGCGCATCCACGGTGTGCGGACCTGCCGCTCGCGCGCTGCCCGGTGCTGCGCCGGACGGGGCGGTGGCCGGACCTCTGATCAGCGGCTCCGACGGTACCTCCCGGACTCGGTGACATCCCCGGGCCGTGCCTTGGACAAGGGGTAGCAGTCATGCCGGGACCGGAGGTCAGCGCCTCTTTGCACAACCGCGGAAAACACAACGGGGGAGAGATCGGTGCCGACCGAGAAAGCACAACACGCCGCAGGCTTGAGCTCCCACCCGGCACAGCGGGTGGGCGAGCGGGAGTACCTGATCCTGGGGCCCCTCGAGGTGCGGCGGGCAGGGGTGCCGTGGACGCCCAACGCCCTGAAACAGCGTTCGCTGCTCACGCTGTTGCTCCTGCATGCCAACAGATCGGTCCCGGTCGGCATGCTGGTCGACGAGCTCTGGGACAGTCGGCCGCCCCGGACGGCGACTGCGACGTTGCAGATGTACGTGTCGCGGCTGCGCCGTGGCTTGGACCCCGGGCACGGCCGGGCCGGCCGTGACGCACGTGGCCATCCCCTGCTGCGTACGATGGGTTCCGGCTACCTGCTGAGCGTAGGGCCGGGCGAGCTGGATCTGGACCGTTTCCGCGCAATGGCTGCCCTCGGCCGCGATCTGATGGCCGCAGGAGAATGCGTCTTGGCAGCTGAGTCGTGTCGCCAGGCTCTGGCCCTGTGGCGGGGTACACCCCTCGCGGATCTTGGGGAGGCCTGTCTGCCGGCGCACTACGCAGTGCGGCTGGAGGAAGAGCGCCTGGCGCTCGTCCACTCTCGGATCGGCGCGGACATCTGTCGGGGCCGGGCGCTCGATGTGGTCGGCGAACTGGAGGAACTCTGCGCCCGCCATCCGCTGCGCGAGGCCTTCTACGAGCAGCTGATGATTGCCCTGGCGGAGAGCGGGCGGCGTGCCGAGGCGCTGGACGCGTACGCCCGAGCCCGTCGCACCGTGGTGGAGAGCACCGGCATCGAACCGGGACCGGGCCTCCGAAGCGCGCAACAGGCGCTGCTGACCGGGGCCCGGCCGGACAACGCCGGTCATGAACGCTGTCGACCCGCCGGCATGCTCCGGTCGGCCGCAGCGCGCCTGTGACGCCGTGGCCCGGCGATCGCCCCCTCATGTGCCGTCGCCGAGCCGCGCGGCGGCCCAGCGGTTGAGCCGCGTCAGCCGGAGTCGGTGTGGCCGAGCCGCCAGTCCAGACGACGCCGAAAGTAGACCAGTGGCTCATCGTCCGCGACGGAGCAGTCGGACACCTCGCCCACCACGATCACGTGATCGCCGTACGGGAGCAGCGCGTGGCTACGGCACTTGACGTAGACCGACACGTCGACCAGGCGCGGCACCGCCCCGTCCCATTCCCACCGCACATCGGCGAACTTGTCCTGCGCGCCTCCGGCGAACACCTGGGCGAGGACGGAGTCGGTGCGAGCCAGCAGGTGGACACCGAACGGGGCGCCGGCCCCGGTGCCCAGTTCGCGGCAGGTCCGCGAACTGCGCGCGAGGGCAACCAGGACCGATGGCGGATCGACACTGTAGGAGCAGACGGACGACACCAGCAGTCCGCACGGCCTGCCGTCCGCCCGCCGGACGGAGACGACCGCCACGCCGGATACCAATCGTGACATCGCCTCGGCGAACTGCCCTGCCAGCCCGGTCTGCTCCTGCTCACGGAGACCCATGCGCCCCCCTAGGCGACTGTCTGCCCGGCCATGCGTACACAGGTTTCCCGGTGGCTGCGCGCCTCGGCATCGTCGGTAACGGCGAGCACTGCGTCGAAGTCGGCCACCGCCCGGGCGAAGCTGCCGGTGGCCTCGTGCACGATGCCGCGGTTGAACCGGAACTCGGGCCGGTCACCGAGCGCCACCGCACGGTCGAAGTCGGCCAGAGCCGTGGTCAGATCGTCTTCTCCATAAGCCAGTTCGGCCCTGATGGCCCAGGCTTCGGCCAGCTGCGAGTCACACCGCAGCGCCGCGTCGAGGGACTCTCGGGCCTCGGTGACCTGTCCCTCCTCGCCCTGAAGGCGGCCCCGCAGGCACAGCAGGTGGGCGTGGAGGGGATCGAGTCGCAGGCCGATGGCTACGCTCTGCATCGCAGCTGTGCGGTCTCCCCGGTCGGCCAGCAGCGCGGCGCGGGCAAGCAGCGCCTCCAGATGGCCGGGCTCGAGATCCAGAGTGCGGTCGAAGTCGGCCAGCGCACCGTCGGTGTCGCCGAGTTCGAGCCGGGCGTCGCCCCGGTTGTAGTAGACCTCGGGGAAGGGCGGTTCCAGCGCCAGCGCCCTTTCGTAATCGGCGATGGCTTCCTCGATCCGACCCAGCCGACGCAGGATGCTGCCTCGATTGAAGTAGTGGTCGGCGAAGTCGCTGTCCTCGTCGATGATCCCGGCGTAGTCGGCGAGTGCGTCCTCCAGCCGACCGCTCATGCCGTTGACCTGTGCCCGGTTGTAGCGCAGGCCCACGCGGTGCCAGGTTCGCTCGCCGATGCCGAGTTCGCGGTCCAGCCGGGCCATTCCGTCGTCGAGCAGTTGCAGTGCCTCGTCGGGGCGGCCGGCCCTGACTTCTACGAGAGCGAGTCCGTTGCGGTTGAACACGGAGTAGAAGACGCGTTCCTTCGGGTCGGGCAGTAGGTCCGAGATGGCGATGGCCTGGTTGACCCAGGCCCGCGCCCGCCGTTCGTCGCGTAGCTCGGGCGGGAAGTGGCGGGCGTAGAGCATTCCCGTCTCGTAGGCGAGGCTCATGTGGTGCATGGGCGCGACGGTGGCGGTACGTGCCTCTTCCTGCACCGCGGCCGACTCCTCCGGCCGGCCTGCGGCAGCCAGGCACACCGCCGTCTCCCGGGTGAAGGCCCACCACAGATCGGGACGCGTGGCGGAGTCCACCCGGCGTCGGCCCTCGTCGCCCAGTTCGGCCGCGGCATGGTAGAAGCCCAGGTACTTGCAGTGGCTCTGGGCCCAATGCAGGGCGTCCAGGCCCGCGCCGTCGGCGTCGGCGGCGCGCAGCAGGTGATAGGGCAGGGCGCCCAGCCGCAGTGAGGGTTCCTGGTCGGCCCGAGCGGCCAGGGCGACGGCCCTGCGGTCGTGCAGGGCCGAGCGCTCGTGCGGGGTGATCCGCCGGTAGGCGGCGACCAGTGCAGGGTTGTCGTCGACGCAGTCGCCCTCCACATACCGGGCGGCCGACCGGTGAAGCTTCTCGGACAGCTCGTCTGTTTCCTGCGGCCGGCTGACGGTCGCGGCGGCGGGACGGGCGATGCGGGTGGTGCGCGCGGCGAGTTCCGCGGGAAGAGAGACCGAGATTATTCCGGGCGGGTCGACCAGGGTGTCGGTGTCCGAGCCCACCACGAGGGTGAGCACCTCGGCAGGAATGCGTCGCAGTGCGGCGGCCAGGAATTCCCGGTCGGTGACGTCGGCGTGCTGGACGTTCTCCACGACGAGAGTGCGTGGGCCATCCCCGGCATCGGGAAGGGCGGTGAGCAGGAAGTCCACCAGCCCGTGCGCGATCCGCAGTGAGTGCAGCCGTGCGGGGTACCTGCTGGCCTCCCCGGGCGCCTTGGCGTTCTTCTCCAGAACCCGCACGATGGGCGGGACCAGCGGCAGCAACTCCGGTGTGCTCTCCTGCAGTTCGATGTAATGGCGGTCGGCCAGCGCCGGGCGCCGGCGAAGAGCGTCTGGGGCGACCAGGCGCAGCAGCGTGCCGGCCGCCGTGTAGGGGCCACGGAGGCGTCGGTGCGCGTCCACTACGGCCAGCAGGGGCGGCAGCGCGAGGTCGTTCCTCAGCCGGTCACGCTCGGTGCGCAGGGGAGCCGATATCCAGTAGTGGCCGGTCATGGACCTGCCTTTCACAGACGGCCGTCGGGGGTTCCCCTCAGGCGATGACGTGGTGGGTCCGGGACCGCCGGGCACGCCTGCGTTCCCTGGCGGCGATCCAGACGGTGAAGCCGAGCTGGGCGAAGGTCAGGACGAGGAAGACGGAAGAATCCAGGAGCTCGACCCAGCTGGCCCGGTGCCTGAAGCGGTCGGCCGCGCCCGAGACCATCCGGACGAGGACCGGGGCGAGCGCCAGCACGAAGGTGGCGAGGCTGACCGTGTAGCCGGCCACGATGAGCCAGGAATACCAGCGGGCCACCCGGTGGTCCACGGGGTGCCACAGGGACTCGTCGGCCAGCCGGTCGGTGCGCCCGCACAGCCGCAGGAGGCGGTTCCTCAACAGCCGTACGGACGTGGTGTGCAGGTCCACGCAGCCGAGCGCTGTGGTGATCAGTACGTAGATGTCGGTACGCAGGTACAGGAAGAACTGCCACAACAGGCGCAGCAGCGCCGCGAAGGCGAGGGCGAGGCACACCCGGCTGGCGAGGGTGTCCGCCCCTCCGGGGCCCTGGGCGGCATCCGCCACCGTGATCAGCAGGCCGAGGAGGACACAGTCGGCGACCATGCCGGCCACTATCGGCAGGTAACGTTTCCTGCGCTCGACAGTGACAAGCCCGTCCATTGCCGTTTCGACCACGAGGAAATAGAAGCGGTACGACATCCGGGTGCGCGAGCGGACACCGAGACGGCGGGCGGCCAGTGCGTGGAACGTCTCGTGGACCGCGATGAGGGGCACGGCGGCGACCAGGAGCACCGCGCTGATCACTGCGTAGTAGTCGCTGAACAGAAGGTCTTCGGAGGTCGGGACGAGTTCGGGAGAGCGGACCATGCGGAACACCGCCCAGGCGACAATGATGCCGTAGCAGCACCAGGCAACAGGTGAAAAAAGCGCCCTGCCGAGCCGCTGCCAGCGGACCGGCTCCAGCACTGCCGGTTCCTCTTCGGTCTCCCGGACGAACCTCAGCTCACGCAGGGCGTCGATGACGTCCTGGACATCGGCCCGTTCCCCGTATTCCGCGGCGTACCAGTCGGAGGCCTGGGCCGGTGTGGCTCCCTCTGCCAGGCGGCGCACCAGTTGGGCCCCGTCGAGCGGGAAGATTGCGTAGGAGTCCGTGTCGGGTCGCCCGATGGTGACTTCCTCACCCTCTTCCAGATAGACAAGCGGGTGGAGCGCCAGCGGGGTGTCGGCATTGTTGTGGATGCCGTGCTCCGGCATGGAGTTCTCCCTTGAATTCCGGTCAGGATCCGGCCCAGGGACGGTCGTCCACCCTCGCCGGGAGCGCCGTCGCACCTCGGAGATCCTGATCGTCCGGGTCGCTCTGCAGGCACGACGGCGCCGAGGGGCCATGGCACACCAGCGGGCCCGGAGTTCAGCTGACAGAGGATCAGCTGGGGTTCGAGTAGATGCTGCAGGCTGAGGATGTCAGCCGGACAGGGCCGGCCTTGCGAACCTGGATCTTCTTCATGTGAACACCTCCTTCACGCCGATAGGGGATTTGGTCGCCTTAATCGTGCGGGGGCCCGCCATAGTCTCCCCAGAACTCCGCCAAACTCCTTGGGTGTAGCTCCTTTGGAGGGACGGGCTGAGCTGGGGCTATGCCAATTCGATCGCGCGCAGGGCAAGTGCCCCCAGCCGAAAGCCGAAAGCCGAAAGCCGAAAGCCGAAAGCCGCAGGTCGCTGCGTCAGCCGCAACCAAGATCGGTAGTACGGTCGACGCTGGTGAATGCGGGGCGGCGCGATGACGCCGGAAGGATCATGCGCCACTTGTGAATCCGCAGGTCCGTGCTGGTGAAGCCGTCCCTTCAAAGGAGCCACACCCGTCCGGGTTTGCGGCTTGTCCCGGACCAGGCGCCAACTTCGTTACCAGTCAGGGCAGTTCTGGCTCATCAACAGGTCCCGTCGGGCCGTTGTTCGATCGTCACGAGCCAGTCTCAAAGAGATTCTCTGCGGGTGAAGGCCGCGTGCGTACGGTCCGGGGCATCGAGGCGGGTCCGCAGCAGCGGTCCGCTGCAGTCAACGCAGGACAAGGGGAGGCGCCGTGGCGAGTGTGGAAGTGTCGCTGAAGGAGATGATGGCCGGGACTGAGGGGGCATTGGGAGCCGCGGTCGTCGACTACACCAGCGGTATGGCGCTGGGCACGTTGGGCGGCAGCGAGACCCTGGATCTGACGGTCGCCGCGGCCGGCAACACGGATGTGATCCGGGCCAAGGTGCGCACCATGGAGCAGCTGGGCCTCAAGGGCCAGATCGAGGACATCCTGATCACGCTGGACGGCCAGTGCCACCTGATCCGTCTGATCACCGGCCGCGGCGGCAACGGCTTGTTCCTGTACCTCGTACTCGACAAGGCCCGCTCGAACCTGGCCATGGCCCGCCACCAACTCAAGCGTGTGGAGGGACAGATCGAGATCTAGCTCGGTCGGCATTGCTGGGACCACGCCTGCCCATGATGTGAAGACTTCTTCAACTCATCACTGAGGGGCCACGAAGTTTCCGGACAGGCACCCAATAGGGTTGTTCTGAACAAGGAAACGAGGAAGAAGTGGCGCCACCCAGTAAGTACTCGCCGGAGTTCCGCGAGGAAGCCGTCCAGATCGCGTTGAGGTCAAGCAAGACGATCTCCGAAGTCGCCCGGGAACTTGAGCTGAACTCGGAGACGCTGCGCGGCTGGGTGAAGAAGTACCAGAAGCAGCAAGAGCCGGCCCCCGACGCGGAACTGACGGTGAACGAGCGAGCGCGCCTGAAGGAACTCGAACGACGCAACCACGAGTTGGAGATGGAAGTCACCTTCCTGAAAAAAGGTGTGCCACGAACGCGGGAGGCTGCTTGCGGTAGTTGAGTAGCTGAACGCGGTGCTGCACGAGAGATGAAGGACTTTCGGCCCTTCGGAGTCGCCCTGCGGGGGGAGGCTTCAAACCGCCACATGCTGCGGAAGCGGTGACGCGACCGTGGTGAGCGACTGTGGAAAAGGCGTCCGTGAGACGTCAGGTGGGGATCAGAGAGACGGAGCGCAGTCCCCTTGCAGGGGATCGCTGTTGACGCGTCGTTATTGATTAAATGGCATCAGAACCGGGTGTTACTTTTTGGCTCGGGATGAGTCTGGCGGAAACCCGTTTACTGGCCAGGTGGTGCCCGGCGTGGAGGCGACGTGAATCTGGTCTGCTGCTTTCGTGCGGAACGTGGGAAGACACACTTCGATGCCTCAACTCTGCGTTTTTCACGCAGTGTTGTGAAAGGGAGCCTTCCAAGCGGACAACCCGCGAGGAACTGAGTACCGATGCGAAGTGTGTTGGCGGACCGGTTCGTAGTAGCGGTGAACCTCCTGCTGGGCGCGGTGGGGGCGGAGCGAAGGGGCCGGATTGTCCGTGGTTCGTTTGTTCGGTCAACCAGGAGTTCCCTGGGAGGAGCTGCGTGGGCGAGCTGAAGTCACAGATCAAGTCGTTCGAGATCTCAAAGACGGAGGTCTGGGAGGCGTACCTGAAGGTCAAGGCCAATCAGGGTGCTCCGGGGGTGGACGGCTGCACGATCGAGGAGTTCGAGAAGGATCTGAAGGGGAACCTCTACAAGATCTGGAATCGAATGTCCTCGGGCAGCTACTTTCCCCCTCCGGTGAAAGGCGTGGAAATCCCGAAGCCGCATGACGGCGGGGTTCGTTTGCTCGGTGTGCCTACGGTCGCGGACAGAATAGCCCAGACGGTGGTGGCCGCTCATCTGGAGAAGCGGGTGGAACCGGTATTCCATCCGGACTCCTACGGCTACCGGCCAGGCAGGTCAGCTCTGAACGCGGTCGAGGCATGCCGGTGGCGGTGCTGGAAGAAGAAATGGGCCGTCGATCTCGACGTCTCTAAATTCTTCGACAGCGTCCGATGGGACCTTGTCATTAAGGCGGTGGAAACCCACACCGATGCCGCGTGGGTCGTGTTGTATGTGAAGCGGTGGCTTGCCGCTCCACTGCAACTTCCCGACGGCACCTTGCGGCAGCGAGACCGCGGAACCCCACAGGGATCGGCGGTTTCTCCCGTGTTGGCGAACCTGTTCCTGCACTACGCATTCGACCTGTGGCTCTCCAGGAGCTTTCCGGACGTCCAGTTCGAACGCTATGCGGATGACGCAGTCGTGCACTGCGACTCCGAACGCCGGGCCCGTGCGGTCCTGACGGCGATCGGGGACAGGATGGAAGAGGTCGGCCTGCAACTGCACCCGGCCAAGACCCGGATCGTGTACTGCGGAAGAGACGGACGCCACGACGGTGTCGCGGCAACGTCGTTCACCTTCCTCGGATTCACGTTCCAGCGCCGTCCAGCACGAGACCGGAACGGAAAGATCTTCACTTCTTTCCTTCCGGCTCCCAGCAAGGACGCCCTCAAGAAGATGAGCATAGAGGTCCGTTCCTGGCGGCTTCACATGCACATCGGCTACACCCTCGGCGAGTTCGCGCGATGGCTCAACCCCATCATTCGCGGCTGGATGCAGTACTACGGTGCCTTCTATCGCACCGAGTTGTATCCCCTCCTCAAGCGCATCAACTACTACCTGATGCGCTGGGTCCGCAAGAAATACCGACGGCTGAAGACCTTCAAGAATTTCCACCGGCGTTGGAAGCAGGTCACCACCGCGTACCCGCTCTTCTTCGCCCACTGGAAATTGGTCCACTCGATCTGGTGATCAGGATAATAGGAGCCCGGTGACGGGAGACTGTCACGCCGGGATCTGTGGGAGCCCGGGGGTGAAATTCCTCCGGGCCACCCGACCCGCAGTGTACTTCGCGAAGGATCCCCGGTAGCAAGCAAGTACGAGTTCATCGACGAGATGCGGCTCGACACCGAGAAGTACGCATACAGCGTCGAGTTCATGTGCGGCCGACTCGGCGTCTCCAGATCCGGCTACTACGACTGGCGATCCCGCCCGGAATCCGCGACAGCTCAGCGGCGCGAAGAGCTGAAATTGCTGATCGAGAAAGCCTTCGACATGTCCGACAGCACCTACGGACACCGGCGCATCCAGGCCCAGCTGCACCGCTGGGACGTCGCCGCGGGCGTGGAGTTGGTCCGCCGCCTCATGCGTGAACTGGGCCTGGTGCCCTGCCTGCCACGGCCGAAGAGGTTCAACCTCACTCAGGCTGCGGCCGGTCCGGTGCCGGACCTCGTCGGCCGCGACTTCACCGCGGATGCGCCCGGTGAGAAGCTCGTCGGTGACATTACCTGTATCGTGACCGTGGAAGGCTGGCTGTACCTCGCAACGGTCATCGACTGCTGCACGAAGGAAGTCATCGGTTACGCCATGGACGACCACTAGCAAACTCCGCTGATATCCAGGGCGATCCGTAACGCGGCACGGAACAGGAACCTCTCGGCCGACGCGATATTTCACTCGGATCGCGGAAGTGACTACATGTCAGGCGAGTTCGGGAGGACGCTGGACCGGTTCGGGCTCCGCAGATCTTCCGGCCGCACCGGGATCTGTTTCGACAACACCATGGCCGAATCATTCGTCGGTGCCCTGAAGAACGAGCGCGTATCAAGGGTGACTTACCTGACCCGCGAGGCCGCCCGGCGGGACATCACTCGCTACATCGAATTCTGGTACAATCGCAAACGCCTTCACTCGGCGGTGGGTTACCGCCCTCCGCGCGAAGTCCACGCCGAATATGAGAAGTTACGAAGCGCCGCGTGAAATAAACGGTCAGAAGCCTGTCCGGAAAACATGAGGCCCCTCACACATCTACATGATCGCAACATGCGGTCATATCGGGGCCAGGGGCGTGAAGGATCGGCTTCCGAGGGCGGCCTGTGGTGTGACGCCGCCCTCGGAAGCCGCCACGTCCCGCGAGCCGCATTCCCACCCACCCGGCAAGGAGCGAGCATCCATGCAGGTCCCCCTTTACCAGGTCAAGGCGGACTTCTTCCGCATGCTCGGGCACCCCGTGCGCATCAGGGTGCTGGAACTCCTCCAGCACGGGCCGGTGTCCGTACGGGACCTGCTCGCCGACATCGAGATCGAGCCGTCCAGCCTGTCGCAGCAACTGGCCGTCCTGCGCCGCTCCGGCATCGTCGTGTCCATGCGGGAGGGTTCCACGGTCCGCTACGCGCTCGCCGGCGGAGACGTCGCCGAACTCCTGCGCGCCGCGCGCCGCATCCTCACTGAACTCCTCACCGGACAGAACCAGATCCTCGCCGAACTCCAGCAGGCGGACACCCCGGAGCAACCGCTGCCCACATCTCGGTGACGCCGGGACGCCGTTCGCGACGTCAGCGAGCGCAAGGCCGCGGGGAGAGGTTCTGCGCGGCCTCAGCCGGAACGCCGAACGCCGATCGGCTTTACGAACCCGTTGCAAGCCCGAGAGGTTCGGCGGGACCCCGCATCCGTACTCCTGTACGTGCGGTTTCCGAACCGGACAGGAGACATGGTGCTCGTTTCACGCAAAGCGGCGGGAACTCTCTTCGTGGGTGGTGCGCTCAGCCTCACCCTCGGGTCGCTCCTCTACCCCGCCGTGCTCGGAGTCCAGAAGGTCCACAGCGCGCCGGAGCGGATCATCGCCACCCCGGCCACCGGACCGCTGACGGAAGCCGACCGGGATTTCGTGGTCGAGGTGCGCTCCGCCGGACTGTGGGAGTACCCCGTCGGTCAGATGGCGTTGAGGAAGGGCACGACGCAAGCCGTCAGGATCGCAGGGGAACACCTGATCGACGGGCGTGCCACGCTGGACGCCGCCTGCCGCGAAGTCGCCGGCCGGTTGGACATCACCCTGCCCGATCGGCCGTCGCCACAACAGCGGGGCTTCGCGGCCACGTTGAACGCGGACAGCGGCGAGCAGTTCGACACCGACATGGTCACCCTCCTGCGCGCGGCGGACGGCCAGGCCCTTCCCACGATCGCGAGCGTCCGCACCACCACGAGGAACTCGCTGGTCCGCGCCCTGGCCGACCAGGCCAACGACACGGACCTGGACCACCTCACGGTCCTGGAGAAGACCGGCCTCGCCGACTTCGGCCAGGTCCTCTCCCAGGAGACCACCGCGCCCACGCTCCCGGCCCAGGACATCACCCCGCCGCCCCCGGCCGCGACACAGCCGCAGGTCGTTCTCACCCCGCCGGCGAACAGCACGCTCTCGCCGAGTCCGGCGGTCGGCTGAGGACGCGGGCCGAGCCGTCCGCATCGACCGGACCGTCACGTCCTGCCCAACCAGGGGCAGTCGGCAGGTGGGCAGGGACCTTCGGCCCCTGCCCTCGCCAACACCCCGCGAGTTGGCTTGGTGGCATGGCCGCCACGCTCGTCCCGAGCAGCCCGGCGCCACCCCGCGTCACACACCGGAGAACCACCTCGGGTGTCCGGCGCGCAGGATCCCGAACGCTGTCGGCCGTCCGTACAACCCGGGCGGCAGAACGGAGGGACGTCATGGCTGACGCTCCGCGCTCGTCCCACGCCTACCTCGTGGGCGGCGGCATCGCCTCCCTCGCGGCCGCCGCCTTCCTCGTCCGCGACGCGGACTTCCCCGGCGAGCGCATCCACATCCTGGAGGAACTCCCCGTCGCCGGCGGCTCGATGGACGGCAGCGGCGAGCCCGCCGGGTACGTCACCCGTGGCGGACGGATGCTGGAGGAGGAGGCCTACACCTGCCTGTGGAACCTCCTGGAGACGATCCCCACCCTCACCGACAAGACGGTCTCGGTCCGCGAGGAGATCACCGAGTTCAACGCCAAGTGGCCCACTGACGCCAAGGCCCGCCTGATCGGCCACGGCACCACGATCCTGGACGCCGCCGACTACGGCCTCGACACCCGCGACCGCCTGGAGCTGACCCGCCTGCTGGTGCTGCCCGAATCCGTCATCGGCGCCCGCAGGATCGAGGACTTCTT
>Ga0307509_10008571_pt1 | contig 12989 bp, 9 predicted proteins | sample 10_EM_MG_FD_202245 | JGI IMG/M metagenome (GOLD analysis project Ga0307509, IMG submission 202245) | Populus trichocarpa ectomycorrhiza microbial communities from riparian zone in the Pacific Northwest, United States - 10_EM | ecosystem: Host-associated > Plants > Roots > Unclassified | place...
GCGTTCAGCTTCGCGATCGCTGCATCGCCCTTCGCGGAGCTCGGGGCCGCGTCGGCGGGCGCCGGAGGCGGCGGCGTGTTCGCGACCGGAGGCGGCGGCGGCGGCGCGGAGCCTCCACACCCCGATCAGGAAGACGATCAGAAGGCTTCGCATCGCACCTATGCTATCCAACATCCGATGTCGGAACGCCTGCATCTACCGGTGATCGAGGGCCAGGCCGCGCCGAGCGGAGAACCGCGGCGCCGCCACCCCGCGTGGATCAAGGCGACGCTGCCGACCAAGCCCGCGTTCTTCGAGCTCCGCGGGATGGTGAAGGAGCTGAACCTCCACACCGTGTGCGAGAGCGCGAGCTGCCCGAACATCGGCGAGTGCTGGACCCGCAAGGCGCTGACGATCATGATCCTCGGCGACATCTGCACCCGGTCGTGCCGGTTCTGCGATGTCACGACGGGCCGCCCGCTCCCGGCCGATCCCGACGAGCCGCGCCGCGTCGCCGAGATGCTCGGCCGGCTCGGGCTCGAGCACACCGTGATCACGTGCGTCGATCGCGATGATCTGGCCGACTTCGGCGCGAACCACTGGGCCGAGACCATCCGCCGGGTCAAACAAGCCTGCCCGACGATGACGCTCGAGGTCCTCGCCGGCGACTTCAAGGGCAACACCGACCTCGTCGACATCGTGCTCGATGCTGACCCCGATGTGTTCGCGCACAACCTCGAGACGGTGCCGCGGCTGTCGCGCCAGGTCCGGGTCCAGGCGAGCTACCCGCGCAGCTACAAGATCCTCGAGCACGCGCGCAAGCGCGGCGCCGTCACCAAGACCGGGCTCATGCTCGGGCTCGGCGAGACGATCGAGGAGGTCCACGAGGTCCTGCGCGAGCTCGCCGGCCTCGGGGTCGACATCATCACGCTCGGCCAGTACCTCGCGCCGTCGAAGCAGCACCTCGCGATCGAGCGCTACGTCCATCCCGACGAGTTCGCCGCGCTCGAGGCATTCGCGCGCGAGACCGGCATCACCCACGTCGTCGCCGGCCCGCTCGTCCGCAGCTCGTACCACGCCGACGGTCAGGCCGCGCTCGTCCGCGAGCTCCGCGCCCAGAAGACTCAGTAGTAGGTCGCGACCAGGTCGTAGATCAGCTTCGCGATCAGCGCGCCCGACGCGAGCAGCACCATCACGCGGACGATCCGCGCCCCACCCTTCAGCGCGAGCCGGGTCCCGACGACGCCGCCCAGGAGCTGGCCCGCGCCCATCGGCAGCGCGACGCTCCACACGACCGTGCCGCGGATCGCGAAGACCAGCAGCGACGCGAGGTTCGACGCGAAGTTCACGACCTTCGCATCGGCGCTCGCGTTGACCATGCTCCGCCCGCACAACGAGACGAAGCCGACGATCAGGAACGTCCCCGTGCCCGGCCCGAAGAACCCGTCGTACGCACCGATCACGAACGCGAGGAGCGCGGCGACCCACGGATGCTTCGGCGCGTCGTCGTCGTCTACCTCCGCACCGCCTTCGGCGGCGCTGCGCGCCGGGCGTTCGCCCGGCTTGCGGTCGCGGGTCGGCTTCTTCACGACGAGCACGACCGCCGCGAAGATCAGCATCGCGATCACGATCGGCTTCAATGCATCCTTCGAGACCCCGAGCACCGCGTTCGCGCCGAGCGTCGCGCCGAGGAACCCGAGCGGGAACGCGAACAGCGCCTGCTTGCGATCGATCCGGCCGGCGCGCCAGAACGCGACGGTCGCCGAGCCCGAGCCCCACGCGCTCGAGCCCTTGTTCGTGCCGATCGCGATCTGCGTCGGCAGCCCCGCCGTCAGCAACGCCGGCAGCGTGATCAAGCCGCCGCCGCCCGCGATCGCATCGACCGTACCCGCGAAGAAGGCGGCGAACGCGAGCGCGACGATCACCGGAACCGACAACCACGCCACGCTATCAGAAGATGCCACCCGCGCCCCTGCTCGGTATCCTGCGATCATGGAAGTCACCGTCGTCGGCGCCGGGGTGATCGGGCTGTCGACCGCGCTCGCGCTCGAGCAGCGCGGCCATCGCGTCCGGATCGTCGCGGCCGCGACGGGCGCGCAGGTCACGTCATGGATCGCCGGGGCGGTGTGGTTCCCGTATCGCGCCGGGCCACCGGCGAAGGTCGCGACCTGGGCCGCGCACACCCGGGGGTGGCTCGAGGACCTCGCCCGCACGACGCCCGCCGCGGGCGTCGATCTCCTCACCGGCTACGAGATCACGCCCGACGACGCCCCGCCGTGGTGGCGCGCCGCGTGCGAGATCCGCTGGGTCCCCGCACCGGTCCACGGCACCCCGGGCGCGTGGAAGTTCCTCGCGCCGCGCTGCGAGCCCGCATTGTTCGTCCCGTGGCTCGCCGGCCAGCTCCGCGCGACGATCGAGCACCGCGCGGTCAACGATCTCGCGAGCGAGCGCGGCGACGTCGTGATCAACTGCACCGGCCTCGGCGCGAAGGCGCTGTGCAACGACGCCGCGATGCAGCCGATTCAGGGCCAGATCCTGATCTGCGCGCCCGGTGGCGTCGATCTCCAGATCACGATCACCGACGACCGCGATCCCGAGCAGATCTTCTACGTCATCCCGCGGCGCGACGAGCTCGTCGTCGGCGGCATCGCGCGCGCCTGGCCGTCGACCGACCAGCCGCCCGTCGACGACGCGATCACGCAGCGGATCCTCCGCCAGGCCGCCGACCTCGGCTTGCCGCTCGGCGAGGTTCGCCGGATCCACACCGGCCTGCGCCCGTTCCGCGCCGAGGTCCGGCTCGAGCGCGACCCGCTCGATCACCGGATCATCCACAACTACGGCCACGGCGGCGCCGGCTTCACGCTCGCGCGCGGCTGCGCCGAGGACGTCGCGGCGCTGCTGTAGCCACGTTGACGTTGACCTGAACCTGAACCTGAACGTCAAACCAGATCGTTTGTCGTCGAGCGCACGACGACGTCCGCTTGACGACGATCGCACGACGACAACGTCAGGGTTTGACGTTGAGCTGCGATGGCCACGACGACGTTGACCTGAAGCTGAACGAACGCCAAATCCGATCGTTGTCCTCGACGCGTTGGACGACGTCCGCTCGACGACGATCGCACGACGACAACGTCAGGGTTTGACGTTGACGTTCAGGTTCAGGTCAACGTCAACGTGTTTACAGTTTCAGCAGGCCGCCGAGGTACAGGCCGACGGCGGCCACCCCGACCAGCAACAGCACCGCAATCGCGATCCACAGCGCGCGCGGCATCGGCGCATTGCGCTCGCGCATGCTCTTGCCGACGACCGGCGGTGACGACAGCCGCTCGTCGGACTTGGTGTCGCGCGTCGAGTCCGCGGCCTCGTCGATCGTGTCGGGAGGTGGCAGCGGAATCTTCAGGCCACCGGGCGTCGGTCCCGCGGGGACCATGCCGCGCGACGTGCCGTCCTTGCCCTTGGCCTTCGCCTTGGCCGCCTGCTCCTCGCGGATCATCAGCGTCGTCGGATCGTCGTCCTCGCCACGCCGCGGCTTGCTGCTCTCGACGACGAGCGCCTGCTGCTGCTTGAGCGCTTGCGCCTTCGCGGGGATCTTGTCGTCGATCGCGGTGGTCTCGTTGGTGTCGCTGAACGCCGCGACGTTGACCGGCGGCAAGGTCTGAGGCGGCGGCGCGTACTGGCGGACCTGCCCGCGCGGTTCGTGCATCCGCACCGGCGCCTTGTCGTGCGGCGTCTCGTCCATCGCGAGCACGGCCGGGTGGACGAGGCCCTGGGTCAGGCAGCGTTCCCACGCCTCGCGCAGCGCCTGCTCGGCCTCGCTTGCATCCTTGAACCGCTTCGTATCGCTCGGCTGGAGCGCGGTCATCGCGACCGACGCGAGCGGCTCGGGGATCGACGGATCGTGCCGGGTCGGCGGCGGCGCGTTGCCCTGGACGACGTAGCTGTTCGTCGTCTTGGTATCGGGGCCCTCGTACGGGATCCGACCCGACATCAGCTCGTACATCACCGCGCCCCACGCGAACACGTCGGCCTGCGGCGTGTAGCGACCCTCACGGATCGCCTCGGGCGGCGAGTAGCCCGGCGTGCCCATGAAGATGCCGACCTGGGTGAGATCGGAGTCGGGCAGCCGCGCGATGCCGAAATCGGCGAGCTTCCACCGGTTGTCGCCGGCGTGGAGGACGTTCGCTGGTTTGACGTCGCGATGGACGATCCGCTGGCGGTGCGCGAACGACAGCGCCGACGACAGGTCGAGCCCGATCTGGACGCAGCGCGCGAGCGGGAGGCGGACCCGATCGAGCCGGTCCGCGAGCGACTCGCCCGGCAGGTACTCGAGGACCATGAACGGTGCGCCCGAATCCTCGTCGACGCCGACGTCGAAGATCGTGACGATGGCCGGATGCGACATCTTCGCGGCGGCCTTGGCCTCGCGCTGGAACCGCTCGAGGAACGCGGCCTTCACGCGCCGGCCCTGCTGCTGCGGCGACATGATCGTCTTCACCGCGACGACGCGATCGAGCAGCGGATCGCGCGCCTTGTAGACGACACCCATCGCGCCCTTGCCGATGGTCTTGATCACCTCGTAGCGGCCGATCGCCTGGCGACCTTCCTCGCCCGACAGCGACATGCCGGGCGGTGCCTCGGCACGGGCCCGCGTGTTGGTACGCGGGCGAGACTGTACGTCTTCAGCCATCGCTCCCAGAGAAAAGTCTAACACGGACGCGGCAGTGCACGAAGTTCGGCTAGCGGCGGCTCTGTCCCGAGATCCGCGTACCGGGCGGTACCGAGCCGGTGACAAAGGCATTTCCACCGATCACCGCCCCCCGGCCGATCACGGTCTCGCCGCCGAGGATGGTCGCGTTCGCGTAGATCACGACGTCATCCTCGAGGGTGGGATGCCGGCGCAGCCCCGGCACGGGGCGGGCCTCGCCCTGCGGCACCGAGAGGGCGCCCAGCGTGACGCCCTGGTACAGCCGGACCCGGCTTCCGATCAGGGTGGTCTCGCCGATCACGACACCGGTGCCGTGGTCGATGAAGAACGACTCGCCGATCTGGGCGCCGGGGTGGATGTCGATGCCGGTCCGCCGGTGGGCGAGCTCGGTAATCATCCGCGGGATCACGCTGCTGCCCTCGCGCAGCAGCGCGTGCGCGATCCGGTAGACCGTGATCGCGTAGGTGCCCGGGTAACAAAACAGGATCTCGTCGATGCCGGTGGCGGCCGGATCGCTCTCGTACGCGGCGCGCAGATCGAGCCGGACCTGACGGCGCAGCTCGGGCAGGTGCGCGAGGAAGCCGTCGGTGATGACCTCTGCCTTGTGGGTGCATTCGGCGCACTCGAGCTCGTTCTTGCCGAGCAGCTGCTGCCGCTTGTGGTGGTTCGCGCGATAGACCTGCTTGTGGAGCGCGACGCGCAGCTCCTCGAGCCGGCCGCGCACGAGCATCCGAACGTCGCGGCGATCGCTGCGCGGCACGTCCGGCCCCGCATAGCCGGGAAACAGGAGCTCGCGCGCGAGCTCGACCGCGTGCTCGACGCCCTGCTCGCTCGGCAGCTCGTAGCTGCCGATGTGCTGCATCTCGGCGGCGTCCGGGTCGAAGTACGCGTCGACGAGGTCGTCGGCGATGCCGTCGAGCGGATCGCGCGCGATGACACGGGGGACCGGTTCTCCGGTCACGTGCAGGGGGCGGCGTTCGGTCGACATGGGCTAACTCCTAGCATGAACCACGGCGCGCGCGCCGAGGACACGAACGTCGGGCCCGATCCGTTCCAGGACCTCCGAACCACCTTCGAAGTGGAGGTCGAGGACGTCCCCGGCGAGTCGCGCGGTGACGCCGTACGCGCCGATCGCGGGCAGCGCCGGGGCGAGCCCTTCGGGGAAGTTGGACGCGGGGTTCGCGACGACGGTCACGCCGCCCCGCCGCGCGAGGTGCTGCGGCAGCGACGCGAACCGTTCGTGCGGCGAGCGCGGCTCGAGGGCCGCGTCGTAGCCGATCAGCGTCGCGATCGTGCCGAACGGCGTGCGCGCGATCGGCAACGCGTCGGGATCGGCGCGGGAGAGCGCGAGGCCCGTGCCGTCCTCGACGCCGGGGTTCAGGTTGACCTTGTCGGTCGTCGCGACGAGGCGGCCGTCCGGATCGAACAGGTGCGACGCGTTCGTCAGGCCCCCGTCGAGCGCGACCCGCAGGTGCGAGCCCGCGACGACCCACGCGTGATGGCGGCGCGCGAGCGGCGCGAACACCTGTTTCCACCAGCGCTCGCCATCCGGCGCGAGGGCGGCGAGCACCGCGTGTCGGCCGTCGAGCCGGCGCGTCGACGCGAGGCCGCGCAGCACCGACCACGGGCGGCGTAGCGCCGCCGCGGCGAGTGCGCCGGCGACCGTGGTCGCGCGATGCGCCGCCGGTCCCGCGAGCGCGTAGAGCGCGAGGTGACCGGCGAGCTCGGGAAACACGACGAGCCGCGCGTCGGCGTTCGTCGGCCCGGCGAGGGCGGTCTGCGCGGCTGCCTCGAGGTGGAGACGATACGCGTCCGCCGTCGCGAGCACTTGCTCGTCGATCGAGAGCTCGATCGCGACGAGCTGGAGATTCACTTCGGTTGCGGTACGACGCGCAGGTAAGGCTTCACGGTCTTCCAGCCGTTCGGGAACAGCGCCTTCGCGTCGTCGTCCTTGAGCGACGGGACGATGATCACGTCACCGCCCTGCTTCCAATCGACCGGCGTCGCGACCTTGTGCTTCGCGGTGAGCTGGAGCGAATCGATCACGCGGAGCAGCTCGTCGAAGTTGCGGCCGGTGCTCGCGGGGTAGGTCAGCGACAGCTTGATCTTCTTGTCGGGCCCGATCACGAACACCGAGCGCACGGTCATCGTGTCGCTCGCGTTCGGATGGATCATCCCGTAGAGGTTCGCGACCTTCTTGTCGTGATCCGCGATCAGCGGGAAGTTGAGCGCGTGGCCCTGGGTCTCCAGGATGTCGTTCGCCCACTCCTGGTGCGAGCCGAGCGGATCGACCGACAGGCCGATCACCTTCACGCCGCGCTTGTCGAACTCCGGCTTCAACGCCGACAGCCGGCCGAGCTCGGTCGTGCACACCGGGGTGAAGTCCTTCGGATGGGAAAACAGCACCGCCCAGCCGGTCCCGAGCCAGTCGTGGAAGTGGATCGAGCCTTCGGTGGTCTCGGCGGTGAAATTCGGCGCTTCGTCGCCCAGCTGCAGTGCCATGAGGATTCTCCCGGTGGTAGGTGCTCGCCGTTATAGCGGACGGATGTCCGCCCAGCAAGCATCATCGCCGGCTGCTCGGCTCAGTCCTCAGGAGTCATACCGCCGGTGCGGGGCACCGGGGCGGGAGCGTCGTTGATCTTCGCGATCACGGTGTCGAGCTTCTGCTCCGGAATGGTCACGCGGGTCGGCATCCCGCCGCCGAGCTCGAACAGCGAGACGAAGTCCCAGCCCGACTCGAACGCCGCGGCGATCGTGAGCATGCCGGAGTCGCGCACGATCGACACCGGTGCCTTCTGCTGGCCCGCGAGGAGCAGGTCGGTCTTGTCGAACTGCCCGGCCGAGCCCTGGGTGTCGACGACGGCGACCCGGCCGCGGATCGTGTAGCGCTTCGCGAGCTCCTGGGTCCGTCCGTCGCGCGCCTCGAACTCGCTCGCGGCGTCGCGGATCACGTCGTCGTGAACGCCGGGCTTCATGCCGCCGATCAGGAACTGGATCACGGCGCGCTTCAGCTGGTCGTCGCGAAACTTCGCGCGCAGCGCGCGATCGATGCGGGTCGCGATCGGGCCGGGCGTGCCGATCCGGGTGTCGACCGCGCGGGCGTCCGCATCGGCGCCGCGATACGGCTCCTCGCCGCCGAGGATCCACTTCGCCGCCGCGTAGAGGCCGTCGAGATCGACGTGGGTGAGGATGCAATCGATCGGCCCCGTGATCCGGACGAGCGACGGCGTCACCATCTCCGGACACGCGCCGTGCTGCGCCTTGGTCGCGAGCACGAACCGCGGGTCGTCGGCGAACTCGGCGTGGCGCTCGTGATCGTGGTGATCGACCCACGCGGCGAGGCGATCGCCGAGCGCGGTCAGGAACGGCTGGGTGGTCAGGTCGAACGACACGCTCGTGCCGACCGTCGCCGCGAACGCGATATCGAGCACGACGACGCGGCCCTCGAGCGCCGCCGGTTTCGGCAACAACCGCGGCGAGCCGAACGCGAGTTGCGGCAAGTGCACGCCGCACCATAGCGCGTCAGGCCATGCGACCCACGACCATCATGCGGATCATCTCGCCGCACTTCGGGCAATCGCTACCGCGCCACGAACCGAGATCCGAGCCGCAGCTCGGGCACGGGTTGGCGAATGGCGAGGCGAGATCCGCCGGCCAGCGCTTCGCGCGGAGATCGAGCGCGACGCACTCGCCCTTCGCGGCGTGATCGCGTGCCTCGGGCACGCTCGCGCAATAGAACACCTCCTGCTTGCAGGCGCCGCACATCCGGACGCCCTGCTTCGCCGTCGGTTCGAGCGCGCCCCACTCCTTCGGACACTTGAAGTCGAACCTGGGCACCGCCGCGCGCGTGCAGTTCTCGATCGCGGGACGAGCGACCCGCAGCCGCCAGCGATAGTCGACCGCCTTCGCGAGCTCGCCGAGGCGCTCGGACCGGGCCGCGAACGCCGGATCCTCGGGAGCCAGCCCGGTCATCGCGTCCTGGACGCGCACGAACTCGGCCTCGCGGCCGTGGCCGTGCTCCTCGAGCCAGTCCGCGTAGATCTCGCGGCTCGCCGGTTCGCGCGCGGCGATCTGGCGGAGCAACTCGGCCTCGCGACGATCGCGTGGCGGGTACGGCGGCAGCTGCCGCGCCGGTCGTGCGGTGGCGTGGACCTGGTGATAGAGCACGAACTCGCCGATGTAGATCTTGTCGCTCTCCTCGATCACCATCGGCGACGTGATGCGCCGGCCGTTGACGTACGTACCGTTCGTGCTCTTCAGATCGACCAGGATGTAGCGGCCGTCCTTGACCACGATCCGCGCGTGCCGCTTCGAGACGTTCTTCTCCGCGAGCACGACGTGATTGCCGTCACCGCGGCCGATCGTGATCTCCGGCTCGCTGAACGTGAGGCGCGCACGTTCGCCATCCGGTCCCCCGACGATGACCGTAAACACACCGAAAATCCTAGCAGTGCCCCCGCGGCCTGCGAGTAGTATCCGCCCCCGTGCGAATCCCGTTGTCCTTACTCGCTCTTGCCGCGTGCGGCGGAAGCAACGAGACCGTCGATGCCAGTGGCCCCGACGGCCTCTTGACCTGCGATCGCTGGAGCAAGGCGGTGATCGTCGCGGTCCCCGGTGCGAGCACCGGCGCGAAGGAAGCGAGCCCCACGATCGCCGGCGACAAGGGCCTGCTGGTGTTCACGTCGCAACCCGGCGCGCTCACCGAGCTCTACGCGCTCGATTACTTCGGCGGCTCCGCGCAGGCGAACCACCTCGACGCACTCGACGACGGCACCGATCAGATCAGTCCGCGCTGGAACGTGGCCGGCACCCGCCTCTACTGGTCGCGCGGCGGCAAGCTGTTCAGCGCGCCGTACACCGACGGCGCGTTCGGCACCGCCGCCGCCGAACCCGGCCTCTCCGGCGAGACCGTCGCGTCGATCGCGGTCTCGCTCGCCGAGACCGAGCTGTTCTACGGCGACAACGCCGACCCGACGCTCAGCCAGCTCCACTACGCGACGCGGCCGTCGACCGACAAACCGTGGGCCGCACAGGGCGTGCTCGGTGGCGGCGTCAACATGGGCGGCGACAGCTCGCCCGCGCTGTCGCACGATCAGTACACGCTGTACTGGGAGTCCCATCGCGACGCGCGCGGCCGGCTCTACACCGCGGTCCGCCAGCAACTCACCGGGGACGTGTTCTCGCAGATCGAGGCGTTCGACGAGCTGCCCGGCTCCGATGGTGACCCCGATCTTTCGGCGCACGACAGCGTGTTCGCGTACACCGCGAACAACAATGTCTACGTCGCGACCCGGAAGTGCATGTAGCGAAAGACGTCGACGTGATCGTGGCCGTGATCTTGGACGTGGACGCCCACGTGATCGTGGCCGCGCTCGGGAACGTGGCCGCAAACGTGGTCGTATTCGTGCTCGATCTGGCGTGATCGCCGTCACCAGGTTCCTGCACCCGCACTCGAAGCGATGGGTCGCCTCCTGAAAGACGACAGGTCGCGACAGCGGCCACGATCGATCGTCCACGCCCGCGGCCACGTTTGCGGCCACGTTCCCGAGCGCGGCCACGGCCACGTAGGCGGCCACGTTCACGTCCAGGATCACGTTCACGCTATTTCGGGCAGTGCATCACGACGGACCACCCGTCGTGCAAGTAGATCTGGCGGACGGTCCCGCGGTCGCCGCACTGGGCCGAGCCGGCCGTGAGGAGGCAGAGCGAGCGCTCGCCACCATCGGCGACGAGCGCGCTGCGGCGACCGGGGGCGACCTCGCCGAGCGGCTTGCCATCGATCCACACGGCGACGGGATCGGGACAGCCGCCGTTGTCGACGAAGAACGTCGAGCGCGGCTTCGCGCGCGGCGCGGTCTGCTGCGGGATCGTGTCGGGCTTGTCCTCCTCGATGACGTGGTAGCGCGCGGGATCGGCGATCGCGGCGGCGAGCAGCTTGTCGGAGCAACCGACGACGCGCAGCTCGGGCATGACGCCGCGAGTGAGCTCGGCGCGGAGCTCGCCGGCGTCGGCGAGCGTGAGCCGGAAGGCGTGCTTCGCGGTCGCGACCGCGAGCCGCGCGTTGGGCAGGAGCCCCGCGGTGAGGCCGAGCTCGTCGTGACGAAGGATCCGCTTGAACGAGGCCTCGAGCTCGACGCCGAGCCGCTCGTAGTGGCCGCGCGCGATGCCGGCCGCGGCCCACGCCGGGGCGACGCGATCGACGGGACAGCTCGCGATCCGCGGGGCGTTCTTGTCGCGCGCCGGCGCCATCGGGCCCTTGCCGACCGCACCGAGCAACGCGATCACCTGCTTCTGGTACTCGCCGCGCACGTTCGCCATCTGGTCGCCGAGCCTCGCGTAGTGCGCGAGCTCGGCCGCGAGCTCGTCGGTATCGCCCCAAGGGCGGACGAGCGCGGGCTTCCAGTCGAGCGCGATCGTGCCGTTGGTGTCGAGGACGGTGAGCGCACTGCGCGCGACCGGCAACGACGGAGCGAGCCGCAGCTCGGCACGCGCGGTCGGCGCGTCGCCCGCGAGCGCGTGCGCGACCCCCGCGAGGTAGTGGAGCACCTCGTCGTCGGGCCAGTAGGCGAGCGCCGGCTCGACCTGGGCGAGCGCGGCGGCCGCGTCCTTGCGCGCGAGCTCGGCCGCGACCACACCGCGCCGGGTCTCGAGCACGCGCGGCGCCTCGCGCGCGGCCTTGCGCAGATACCAGGCGGCGTCGTCGGCGCGGTTCTGCGCGATCGCGATCGCGCCGAGGTCGTGCTCCGCGGCCGCGGCGTCGGCCGGGTACTTCTGGAGGTTCGTGAAGGTCCGGTTCGCATCGGCGAGCTTGCCCGCGTCGAATTCGGCGACCGCGAGCGCGAAGCCCGGCGCACTGTTCTCGGGCGCGAGCTTTGCGGCATGCGCGTACGCGGCGAATGCGGTCTCGAGGTCGCCGTGCTTGCGGTGCGCGTCGCCGACCCGGAGCGCGAGCGCGAGGTCATTCGGCCGCGCCTTCGCGACGAGCTCGAGCGCCGCGATCGCCTTCGGCCACTCGCCGAGCGCACCATACGCCGCGGCGAGGTCGCTGCGCGTCTCGAGATCGGCCGGCGCGCGCGCCGCGATCGCCTCGAGCTCGGTGACGAGCTTGCGCGTGTCGCTGCGCGCCGAGTGGATCAGCACGAGCACGCGACGCGCCATCAGGTCGTCGGGACGCTGCGCGGTCACCTGCTCGAGCTGGTGCTCCGCTCCCTTCGCGTCGCCGAGCTGCCACAGCGCCTCGCCGAGCTTCTCGCGCGCGTCGAGGTCCCACGGCTTCTTGGTGACGAGCCGCTCGAGCAGCTCGAGCGCGGGTTCCCACTTGCCGGCCGCCGCGGTCGCCATCGCCGCCGCGCGCAGCGCCGCGACGTCGTCGGGCGCGAGGTCCGCCGCGTAGTTGAACTTCGCCGCCGCCTTCGCGGTCAGCGGCGGGGTCTGGCGCAGGTAGAGCTCGCCGAGCACGCGCTGCGCCTCGCCCAGTTTCGGATCCAGAAACACCGCGCGCTCGAGATCGTGCTCGGCGCTCTTGAGGTCGAGCCCGGTCGCGCCGGTGAGATAGCCGAGCCCGCGCCCCATCATGAACACCGGATAGATGTCCTTCGCGAGCGCGCGATTGACCTGGATCGTCTGGACGTCGTCGAGCGGGCTCGCCGCGACCTTCGCCTGCTGCCAGGCATCCGCGAGCGCACCGCCGAGGATCGCGTGATAGGTCGGGACGGCGCCCTGGCGCTTCGCGTCGCCGGCAACCACCGCGGTGCCGCGCTCGATCTTCCACACCAGCACGGCGATCCGGAGCTCCTCGCCGAGCTTGTCGAACCAGCCGGTGATCACGAACTGCGCGTGCTGCTGCGCGGCGAACGCCGCGACGGTGTCGGCCTCGGGCGGCACCGCCTGCCCCCCGACCCACAGCGGCGGATTCGCGGCGTCGAGCCCGAACGCGGCCTGGGTCTTCATCGCCGCCTCGAACGGCGCCTCGGCGACGATCCACTCGAACGACTTGCCGTTGACGATGTGGTTCTCGAACGGCGTGACCGCGACCACCGCCGGCCCCACCGACCAGTCGGGGACGCTCGGGGCGAGTGAGACATCCGCCCGCGCCCCGCCCGCCAGCGTCGCGATCGCGACCATGACGTGCCACGAGCGGGCAGACCTCATAGACTCGATCATACCGTGGTTAGCACCGACCGCCCGTCTCCCCTGCCGCCGGTGCGCCTGCGTCGCGCGCGGCGGTTGCGGCGGGTCTCGGTACTCCGCCTGTTGCTGCTCCTCCTCGTCTACGGCCTGTCGTTCGCGGCCGCCACCGTGT
>Ga0307509_10008572_pt1 | contig 12988 bp, 12 predicted proteins | sample 10_EM_MG_FD_202245 | JGI IMG/M metagenome (GOLD analysis project Ga0307509, IMG submission 202245) | Populus trichocarpa ectomycorrhiza microbial communities from riparian zone in the Pacific Northwest, United States - 10_EM | ecosystem: Host-associated > Plants > Roots > Unclassified | place...
TCGAGTCGGTTTCAATAATCCCGACTGTCCAGTCGGTCTAATTTACACCATTAGACTAGACTTGACTTTCGACCGGACTAGCTAGTCCGGTTCAGTCTTCCGCGGACCATTCGGAACCCTGGTACAGTGCATACTACGCCTCAACAAAAAGCAGGAGCTTACTACCCCTTATTCAAAAAGGCTGCAAAATAACCGGAGGAATGACACTAACCTAACACCTTTCAGGTGGTTCCCAGGCACCGAATAAGCCACTATCTTTGCAACTCAGATTAAACACAGCCTGCCCGCCCTCCTCTCAGTCAGGCCCCCTTTTCTCTCACTCTTCGGAATACCATCAACCGACCATCCTCAATAACTGCTCCTCAACAGAACCGGCGATAAACAGCGGGAGATGTCTCAATATACCATTAATGATGGTACCAACTGCTTCAATACAATAAACTCGAATTATAATGTGTGGAACAGCTGCACTGTGGCCGATGACCTGCCCCAGCTCCTAGCCTGGTTATCACCCCTTGAGCCCAGTTTACGACATCGAGACATTCGGGAGCGTCGTGTCAACGATGTTGGCGAATGGCTGATACAAAGTAAGGAATTCAGAAGATGGTGCAGATTGGAGGTGAAGGTCAAAAGGCAGTGCTATTTTGCTACGGGGATCCCGGGGTCGGGAAGACGTTTATCAGGTAACGAGGATTATTCTGCTAGGAGAGAAGCAAGAGAGCCTATGTTAACAAGCCACGGTGACAGTTCGCTAGTGGTTGATAGACTGTGCGCTCATGGCAGGGGGCAAAACACCCTCGTCGCATGTTTTTACTTCGACTTTGCGGCACGAAAGCAGCAGTCTGCGACCAATATGTTGGGTTCCTTGTTGAAACAAATCGTCAGCGGAGTGGAGAGGATCCCGGAGGAAATATCGAGCGCATTCAAAGAACAGAAAAAGGATATCGGTGGATGTGGACCACAACTCGCTGATATCGTGAAGATGCTACAGGGTATCACGTCCTCACAACCCACATTTATATGCGTTGACGCCCTCGATGAATGTGTCGGAGTGCAACGAGTGAGGGTCATGGAGTCGTTGAAACAAATCCTTGAGAAGTCCCCGACTACCCGGATATTCGTGACCGGCAGGCCCCACATTCAGGCGGAGATGGAGAATCGTCTAGCTGGACGAATGATAAGTGTATCCATATGTCCTACCAAAGGCGATATTATCGAATACCTTCGTGTCAAACTAGGCGAGGACGAAACGCCAGAGGCCATGGATGCACGGCTGGAGGAAGAAATTCTGGAGAAGATTCCCAAAATTATATCCGAAACGTGGATAGGGGCAAAGAACCACGTCTGGCCGGATGTGCTAATAGATATATTTAGGTTTCTACTGGTTTTCCTGAATATCGAGGCAATCTTGAAAGCATCGACGATATATAGGAGACGAGAAAGGTTGAGGAAAATGACGGGCGGATCGGGATTGGGAGATGCCTACGGTGCGACGATAGATAGAATAAAGGCGCAGGGTGGCGACAGTCCGGGACTGGGGATGGCAGCATTGATATGGGTCAGTCATGCGGAACGGCCATTGAGTGCGGATGAGCTCTGCCACGCTCTAGCAATCGAGCTTGGCTCCACAAATTTCAATGGCGACAACGTCCCTTCAATGTCGACATTAGTGGGCTGCTGTCAAGGGCTTATCACTGTGGATAAGGAGGCATCAACTGTGCGACTAATCCACTTTACTCTACAAGAATATCTTTCTACCTCCACGGAGATTCTCGGTACACCTGACTCAACAATGGCCGAGATCTGTTTGACCTATCTAAATTCCGAGCAGGTCAAGGCTGCCCCCGCTCCCGCCGATGAATTCCGCGACACCCTTAACATGCCCTTTCTAAAATACTGTTCTCTCTACTGGGGAGTCCACGCAAAAAGGGAACTCTCGGACCATGCAAGGTCACTTGCACTGCAACTGTTCCAGGACTGCGGTGGGCACGTGTCCGTTAGATACCTTTTGCATAAAGCAGGGCCCCCGTAGCGAGGGGATCCCCAGTTTATCGGGCTACACTGGGCATCGTTTTTCGGGGTCGTTGAGATTGTGGCTGCCTTGATACAAATGGGATGTTATAATGTCAACGCAGGAGATATTTTTGGGCACACACCGCTTGTGTGGGCTGCTCAGAATGGGCATGAGGAGGTAGTGAAAATACTGCTCGAGAGGGGGGGGGTGCCAATCCCAACAAGCCAGGTGGTTTCGGTAAAACGCCCCTTTTTTATGCCGCCTTCCATGGGCCCGAGGGAGTAGTGAATGTGTTGCTCGGGCGAGAAGGGGTCAACCCCGACACGCCAAATATATGGGGCCAAACCCCGCTCATGTGGGCTGCTGCGCGTGGACATGAGGGACTAGTGAAAATACTCATCGGAAGGGAAGACGTCAACCTCCACAGGCCAGATAATACCGGCAAAACACCACTCGCGTATGCGGCTCGGGGAGGACTTAAGGAAGTAGTAAAAATACTGTTCGCGTATCAAGAGGCCGACCCTGACAATCCCGATACATGGGACGCAGCAATACTTTGGTGTGCGGCTGCGGGTGGGGATGAGGGAGCGGCAAAAATACTACTCGAGCGTGAAGATGTCAATCCCGACAAGCCTGATGGTGACGGCAGGACACTACTCTCGCATGCCGCTTCAAATGGGCATAAGGGAGTAGTGACAATACTCCTTGGGTGTGGCGAGGTCAACCCCGACAAGCCTGATGATGACGGCAGAACACCGCTCTCTCATGCCGCTTTGAGTGGACATGAGGGAGTAGTGAAAATACTACTCGGGCGGGAGGAGGTCAACCCAGACTAGCCAGATGCGCCCGGCTGCACACCCCTCTTCTATGCCGCTTCCTATGGGCATGAAGGGGTGGTGAAAACGCTACTTGGGCGGAAAGAGGTCAACCCCGACCAGCCAGCATGTTGGGGGCAAACACCGCTCTCGGGCGCCGTCCAGTATGAAAATGAGAGGGTGGTGAAAATACTACTCGGGCGGGAAGAGGTCGTGCCCGACAAGCCAGATAAGTCCGGCAAAACACCGCTCATGTACGCAATCAGGAATGGCCATAAGAAATTGATAGCACGGCTACAGGAAGGCTGAGTGCTAACCCCCAGAACGACTTGAGCCCCGGGAGGCACCACCTCGTGAAAATCACCCCCGTTCCTCCCCTTTTTTCAGACCGTGCTGTTCGTGGAAGTTGTCTTTAGACATTATCCGTTTCGGAGGAAGGAAGTCCCATGAGATGGGAGTACACATCTATATTACCACCTGCGTGAAAGTTGTTGGTATCAGGTTTCTTTCTCCTCTCAAATGCTTCTTCTAAGTCTCTATATTTGTTCTCAAGCCGGTTACCAGTTTTGTCTCTTTACACTTTCTTTATTATTCCTTTTATTCCTATATACTTTCTTTCAATGCCTTTGTTCATTGTTGCGGAACTTTGGTGGAAGTGGAAGCTCGGTAGAGCGGAACCACGCCACCTCACTATCTAGCCTGCCTATATCTTTCCTATCATTCTTGTAGCAGTTGGTGGTAATCTATGATCTTGACTGTCGGCTATTATTACTTCTCTTTCGAAACGATTACGCATTGCCACAAAAGTCATCCTCGAATAGTCGAGTGATGGTATATGAGTTTCTGTCCACAGGGGATAGTAGTCTGGTTGGTGGGGTAAAAGAGTTCTATTATGGCAGGAAGGTTCAATTTACAGCTCGTGGTTTTTGCTCAATTACATTTTGTTTCCCTCTAGTCGTACATTCTTTCCTGCGCCTTTTTTATCCTTTTTTCTCGTACTCTTTGTTCTTCCTTACTTTTCTCTTCACCCAACCTCTTCCTTGAGTAATAGATAAACTACATTTAGAGTGTCTTTTTCTTCCTTCGGACAAAGGATCAGCGGTGCGATAGTGCAATGGGTCCTGAGGCAATTGTGAACAATATAAGGATCTGCCTAAATATCATATGGGATGGTTGCCATAAATTATGTGGCTTGGCGAATGATGTAGTATTGCGTTTGGCAGATACCGACTAGCCGCACCAGTAATTTGTGGGAGTGTGGAGGGTGGTGGCCAGGGTTCTGAACGGTCGACGGAAAACTGGACTAGAGTAGCTAGTCCGGTCGAAAGTCAAGTCTAGTCTAATGGTGGAAATTAGACCGACTGTCAGGATTATCGAAACCGACTCGACCAGGACTAGTCCGACCAGGACCACCAAGTAATAGGGTATGCTCTTTTTATCACAATATTTTATGTTCGAATAAAGCTTTTCTTAATTACACTTGTTGTTTCCATGGATTATATGGTGGAGATAGTGCCTCGCTTTGGAGGTGGCGAAAATAGGTTCTCATGTATCGAACTATTTTTCGTGGATTAAGTGAGTGATATTACATGACCAACTGCCACAATGGTGGTACTCGATGAGACTTATCCATCGGGCAATTGCATTTCCACCATATACTATCCTCCCCAGGATGTTCTATTAACCTGCATTGAGGGCCTATTGATTTATACCGTGGCAAGCGGCTTTAAAATCTTACTTTACTATAGTTATAGATCTATTCTTAGCGAGTGTTGGCCTTGGTGCCATTCTGACTCTCAGGCGATGTTGCATAAAGACAGTCCAAACCAGACCGTACCACCCAAGTTAGTCGGGTCCAGTCATCGACATCAACCAGGACGGGCCAGTCTGGCCCCGCCTACAAGACTTGACCAGTCCGACTATTCGGAACCCTGGTGGTGGCCTAGCGGAATGGCTTCTCCCATTTCACTCACTCCCGCAATCAATTCGATGGTGCCAAAAATACCAGTGGAAAAATAAACAAGGAAGCACACTACTACGTGAATTGAGAGACGCCTATGCTCTCCTGGGCCCGGTCAATACTCCTAATGCCCACTGCCCTAATAGCATGCGTTCCGGGACCAGCGGGAAAGGACATTCTGAGGCCTCCTTCCAAGAGGCTACCCAACAATACAGAGCTCCCTCTGGACCGACCTACCAAAGTGCCACGGAACATGAATCCAGCTCATCAACTCCCGTATGAGGGATGCCACCGCCAAGGCTGCTTGTGGGAACCCCAGAGCTCACAGCCTCGTAAAGTTCCATCTGCTAGTAGGGAATTTGAAGAGGGAAAGTAGGAGGAACGGTGGTTTATCTTTGTCCGGTGTAGGGTCGGTTGGGTTAGAATTGATATAGTGCGATATAGTACCGGTGCAATATCGCGTTGTAAAACGACCCTGCAGTAACATCAACCACTGGGAAGTGTCACAGCACCTAGAAGTGTCACACATGGCAACCATGAGAACCACAGCTAAAAAATGCAACAACTCAACCAAATCTTTACCAAATTGGACCAAACAACATGATATCAATTGAGAAAAGAGAGGAGAGCTAATTTAGGCTTGAAAATTAAATATAAAAAATTCCTCGGTAAGAGATACCAGAAGAAAGAGAGAAAAAGTACATAAAACTGCAAGAAAGCAGATAGGACAAGCTAAGATACAAGAGCATGCAAGTCCGTTTATAAAGTAGATGGAGGTAATCTGCTACTGGCAGAGAAAATATTGGAGATAATAGTTGGCTACGCTTGAAGGCTGAAGTGTGCTGAAACCCTTGGGAAATAGGTTAATTTAAGAGTAAAACTATAAAAATGTTAGAAAGACACTTGGAGGTTAGGGGAGACAACTCAAAGGATAAAAAGTGAAATACAGGTGTGGTGTAAGGTTAATGTACTGAGAATATTATGATTGATCAACATTTGCTATCATTTAGTAGTAGCAAAGCTGTTATTCTGTTTTTGATATAATATAATTAGTGTTCATTACAAGGTGGGGCAGGGCGGGGTGGGGCAGGTTTTCACTTCCAAGACCCTGCCCTTACACAGGGCCAGGGGGGGTATTTTCCGCATAGTCCCCACTCTGCCGCCGTCTGGGCCCCACCTGCAGTGATTCCCTGGACGGGGCCCCATTTGTAACCACCTATTTTTAACAGGGACCAATCTGGGGTATGGGTGGGGCAGGGGGCTGAGCAGGGACAGAGGCAGGGAATGCTGAAAAGGACACCCTGCACTGGCACCAGGCCATTGAGTGGGGCGGGGTGGAGAGAAGGGCCAGGGGCCTGCGTTTATTGGAACCCCGTCTGCCCTGCAACGAACTCCAATTATAATACTTGAAGTACGATTACATATTTCCCAACTACAAGTTGCTTATATACCCAAAAATCACTTACTCATGATCTGGCAATATGTCTTAATCATATTGAATAAACAAATAGTTCTATAGTCACCCCCCCGGCAAACTAGTTAGATAGTTAAAGTATTTAGTCTATATACTTAGTACATTCTGTTGTTTTTTCCTTATAATATGTTTCATATGTATATTTCTACTGATAATATCGTATATTTCTCTACTTGGTATGTGTTCCCAGCTTTACCTGAACACAGTGGACATTACTACAGCTAAGCCATAATTGCGTATATTTTATTAATATTTCATGATAACAATTAGAGGTTTTCTTATATGTTTCCTTATCTGGTGTTCGGGATATCATGGTTGTTTATGCATTACTTTATGCCTCTTTCTTGGTCATATCAGGCATGATTATTCCTAATTATTCTCTCACACCCCTATGGATTTACGCATACTTTATTGGCATTTTCTTGGCAGGTTTACAGGGTCAAACATGGTTCGCACTTATGTTTTCCCTTATGTTTCTTTGTTATATGGAGAGAGCGCTTCCTGTATAAATACTGAGGTTACTGCCCATCTAGCTTAGAAGAATAAGAACTAGAATCCCTACCAATCTGCTCTCCTACCATACAATTCCTCCTCACTTAGGGTGCAACGCAACCCCCTCCCACTTGCGTAGTATTATCTACATAGCAGTATAGATTGTGCACCATAGCCATATTTTGAACACTTTCTAGTAAAGTACATAGTAGTAACTATAGTTTTTATATAAAAATGGATACAATAGCAAAGATTATATTACTAGGAACAGGCTTATATTTAATACATATGTCTCAATAATATTTAATATAGAATTCTTAGAGTGACTAGAATAATATATATGGAAAATTAAAAATACAAGGCAAAATGGTATAAACCAATTTTCCAAAGACCGGTAAATGTAGTATTAGGAGAACTGAGCTAAAAGAAACGGAAAGAGAACCCAAGCAAAACCCAAGATAGAATAAGGCTAAAAGAGAATACACATGTGTCCTGCGCCAAACGCATATCTGATTCCACTGTCGGAGGCGGTGCATGGAAAGCCGCTCCCCTTGTGACGGCAGATCGTTACAACTGATGTTTCCCGATATGGCAATGGGGGCGCAATTTGGATTTGCCAGTGTAGGGGAGTGGGCACTAAAGAACACGAGAAATAACTAATGTGAGTAGTGAGAAGAGTGGTGATGATGTGGTATGGAGAAGTAGAAAGAGGGACTCGTGTAGTAAGATTCCATGGGCCGTGTGTGGGAGAGCTATGACCCTGCACTGTCCCGGCAACCGGACAAACTATAATCCACCAACCTCCCCGGCGTACCCGCCTACCTCTCCGGTTGGGTTCGTCGCGCTTTGCCCAATGCGGAATGGGTTGTACCAACCTAACATTTATGTAAATGTTTAAATATCTGAGATTAACTGAACTCTTGAGGGTTTGGAATTTTACTACAATATAACTAAGAAAAGTTATAGTATGATTAGAAAGGTTTCAGTGCGGAAATACTAGATCTGTTGAGGTAATCAGATAAATTTTAAATTATACTGATGGTAAACCTTTTTGCTTTGAATTAGGAGCAATAAATTAAGTACAAATGAATTTATTTTTCCCTAGAATTGTGGATATGGATTATCTGACCATTCTTGACTAATTTGCAGTACAGAGGCAATTGCTTGGAATAGGATCCACAAGAGAACTTCTTATATTATTACCCATTAAACATATAATAACACCAGCTTCACTACTGCTAAGATATAACAAATCCTTATTAATCATGATATCCTCAGTACACTGACCTTCGGCCATACCTGTAGTTCACTCCTTATGCCCTGAGCTCTCTCCATTAACTTTTGCAAGTCTTTCTAACATTTTTATAGTTTTGCAATGCAATTGACCTATTTCCCAGGAGTTTCAGCACACTTCAGACTTCAATCGTGACCAACTATTATCTCCAATATTTTCTCTGCCAGTAGCAGATTACCTCCATCCAGTTTGTAAATGGTTCTGCATGCTACTGTATCTTTGCTTGTCTTATCTCCCCTCTTGCAGTTTTATGTACATTTTCTCTCTTTTTTCTGGTATCCAATCCTGAGGAATTTTCTTTTTTTACTTTTCAAGCCTAAATTAACTCTCCTCTCTTTTCCCAATTGATATCACCTTGTTTGGTCCAATTTGGTAAAGAATTGGTTGAGTTGTTGCATTTTTTAGTTGTGGTTGTCATGGTTGCCATGTGTGACACTTCTAGGTGCTGTGACACTTCCCGGTGGTTGACGTTATAGCGAGAATACCGAGCAAATCATCGATGTCCTAAAAATTCCGTCAGTGTTCTCCCTTCACCGTGTTCTTGTCCAGCCTTATTTCCCCCTCGCCGCAGGTTCACTGCGAACGGTTGTTAGATTTCTTGTTAGCGAGCCGATTGTTAAACGACCGCGATCTATTCAGAGCGAATCTAGCGTTAGGGAGTATTTAGGGAGTTCAATTAGCTGGCAGATGCACAAGCTCCAGCCACCCCAAGTTGGAGTATGCTGTGAGCGACTACATGTTCTAGGTCTGCTTGTGTATCGGTAGACGATGCTCACGGTGGGGGCTCCGGTTGTGGTACTTAATGTTAAGTCCTGGGAAGAACTCTATTTCGCACTAGTATCATAGTCATCTATATTCGCAGTTTCTTGGTCGTGGGGTTTTCTCTCCTGCTTCCCCTTAATACACTCTTTTCCTTTTTTATCTGCGACGACGACAACCACTAACCAACTTCTGCTTTCTAAGAGAGAATCACTACACCTATACCCATGAAACCTATTACAATAAATGTTCACATATTTTCTGGAGCGGTTAACTCTCCAGAGGAAGGCATTTTCTCGCTGAGGAGCAATGGGTTGGGGGAGCGGGGGTGTTAGATGTGTGCCAAGCTAGAAGCCTGAACTCCACTTTGTTAAAAAAGGTGCCGTTTTGCCATACTCTCACGATACTTCCTTTGTTCGGGTAGCTTCGGATACGCGCTGAGGATTCGGGCATTGGGCATTTGGTTTATATTGTGCGTGGACAAAATTAACCGATCAACGAACACTCATAGTTCTCGCAGTGATGTTGTCAACTCCTCGATACAACTACCCTAACTCAACCAAAAATAATAAATATAAATAAATTAAATACATGGCTGTATTCAGTACTTGTATACCATCCATCATCCTTAATAAAAAAAGAGAAAGTATCATGAGGTGTCTGTGGAGTGGTAATGATTTTTGTGGGGGCCCGGAAGTGATGTGTTGCCACGCTGACCCGGGTGATCTGTTAATTTTGTCCAAGCACAATACGTTCGGGGAAAGCATTGCGAATGCAGGAATGCGCGATAGTTTTGGGATGGTGCAGCTTTCGGAAAAGCCAGGAGAAAGAAAATCCGGGAGAAATGCGGAAGCGCTGTAAGGCCAGTGTGAAAGAGCCGGAAGCCCGGGGGTGGGAAAGTGATCCTTTTCCTTTTTAGTTCGCCGGGAGTGCTCACGGGGAAGGGAAAGACTCACATAGAGTAGTGTGGTTCCTCATGGATGGATATGATGGCTTTGCGATTGATATATAGTCCTGTGATCGCCCTTAGTTAGAGGGTTGAGCATTTGAGCATCGAGGTGTCGTTGAGCGAGAGACTGTTGTTGTTAAGTGAAGAGATTTTTTTTACCCGCTCCTGAGTGCGATCGTTTAGGTGTGAGTTCCTTGGCATTTATCGTTTCGTTTCGTTGTCTCCATACTATCACTTCGCCGTGTGTCGTTTCGCCGTCCAACTCTAAAACACTTTGCCCCACGACTGCTAGTATCATTCTTCTAGCTATTCTAAAAGGTTTCTGAATAAGACGTAATAAACTAATGGTTTTGTTGAAGCGTCTTGTTCACAGTACGGCTTTTCAGTCTAAGCTTATCGAAGTTATATAGTATGATACTATTTTTGTAACGACCCACGAATACTCCTGAACGCAGGTGGTAGGACAAGCCAAGCTTAGTCTACAAACAACGATCGCCTAACCCCCGAGGCGATATCACGTTTTGACCCGTCTGGCAACAAGAATTTAGGACTGTAGAAAATTGGGTAAATTTTGTGGCATAGCTAACCAGATAATAATACTAGTTAAAAGATCACTCTCCACGTTTTATCACCTAAATTTTAGAATCAGACAGTTAGAGCCCGCATGGAAGCGACGGCTCCCCCCATCTCCATTCTTGCCGAACAAGCCCTTACTCTAGGAAAAAGGCCCGGAAATATTCCAAGGTCGGCTAGACCTCCCACTCAAGCTCTGCACCACGACACTTCATCTTCCATAATAAACCCCGATTACTGTAGCATGTGACAAGCCTCAGCACCAACATGTCGGCGAACTTCAGGCATCGTAGAAATGTTTTGCCTGGCTTGTGCAAAGATCGGAGAGCCCTTCCCCAGACCGGTGGAATTTTTTATAAAGGGACCTTGGGGATCCTGTTTTCTAGCCATTGGCGACATTCCCGTAACCGAACCCCGCACCTAACCACGGGCCACCGGGGCGTGGCAGATCACGGCATCGGCAAAGTATAAATCCGCCTTGGTGGGAAAATGTGTTCACTCGGATGGCTTGGCACACAACAAAGTACTCGAGTAATGTTACATTCCCACTTTCCAAATCCATTGCTCCTCGATAATAAAAATGCCGTTCTCTGATAATGGCAGAAGATGTGGGTTAACCGCTCGGGAGAGTACGTAAACATGTACTATACTCAGGTACAAGTCCAGCCATTTTGATCAGTGGTTATAATTGTTGAACGACCAGTGTAAACTCCACTTTTTCCGACCACTTTGTCGCCAATGGCGGGGAAATAGGATCTCCAAGGCCCTTATAAAACCATTCTAATGCTTGCACACATTATGGGCATTAACCTTTCTGCAATGCTCAAAGTCAGGCGCTAGGTTGGTGCTAAGGGTTTTCGAATGCAGAGAAGGATTTGTTATGATAAGCCAAGCGACCTAATGCAAACCATTGGCGGAGGGTCTAACCGAGATAAGCCAACTTATCAAGGATACCAGGATCAGTGTGATAGATGCACCTCAGGGTGGGATATTTGGTAGGCATTATTTGAGAACCTCCTTTACACCCTTTGTGAGGACTACCCGTGCCAAGGTTGTGGCCAACCCCCGATTGCTCGCTTGCTCCCAGCCTGGGGCACTCTCAAGAGAGTGCCTCACAGCTCAACGATAGTTCACAGCTCAACGATAGATTTATTTGTATGTGAATGTAAGAATTACGAACCACTACTAAACATCCTCCGATGCTTTAAACGCCTTTCCGACTTTCCCATACATCGTTTTAAGTCTTTGCAAATAAGGCTCCCATTTTTTTCCCTCTTTTTTTCAACTTTTATTTTCGTTTGGTGGAAATTTATTTGAATTAGGCGTAAATCTATCGTTGAGCTGTGACTATCGTTGAGCTGTGAGGCACTCCATCGGAGTGCCACTGTAGTTCGAAGGTCGCGTAGCGTCTTTCGAAGTGGTGGGAACCTTGGCACGGTTATTCCAATATCTTAACCAAATAACTCACCATCACGTTTGGTAAGGTGCGCCCCACTGGCCTGGGAGGCTTTCAGTTTGGTGAGGGAAATTGTAATTTTCACTTGCAACGGCAGCAACCATTTGTATACTGCACTCGCGATGTTGGGGAGTTTTTTAAAAGGACAGCGCCTATACCTCTAAACTTTAGCTATATTTCTCTAATCTGGGTGGTATCTAATAGTAGTTCTTTTAAAAAACACTACGGCTTGCGAGTGGTGCGAGAGCTTGTGTCATTGGGAAGGAAAGCTGCGTATATGGGTACAGTACCTGCACTTGCGACCCGCGATACTATGCGTGCCGATGCTTGTGGTTTCTGTTGAAAAAATGGTTTGGCAAGATGAGTCAAGCCACTTAGGCCGCAGGAGTTTGTTGGCATACGATAGCTTGTCTTGTCCTGCTGCGGGCGCTTAGGGGTTTTCATGGGTAGCTATGGGAATAGTATTCCTACTTAAATAGTTCTATCAACTAGGAGTAAGAAGCTATATTATGCTTATCACGGCTCAACAAAAGGCATCAGTCCACCATATCTTATTCGAAAAGATTGTACGAGTAGAATAACTAGAAGAATGATTCTCACCTCACGCCTTTTGGGTAGTTTACCTAGGGCGCCCCGAGGCACCAAATAAGCAGCAATCTCGGTGACTAAGCTTAGACATAGCGCTTCTTCTCAGCCTGGCCCCGCCTTTCTCCAACCACGAGGAATACCACCAACCAACCATCCTCAACTACTCCCTTCAACGGATCAAACGATAAACAACGGAAGATGTCTCAATATACAATTAATGATAGTATCAACTGCTTCAATACTACCAACTCGAATAATGTGTGGAACAACTATACTGTTGCAGATGATCGACCCCAACTCCTAACCTGGCTATCATCCCTGGAGCCAAGCTTACGACATCGGGATATTCGGGAACGCCGTGTCAACGATATTGGGGAATGGCTTATACAAAATGAGGAATTCAGAAGATGGTGCAGACAGGGTTCCGAATGGTCGGCGGAAGACTGGACTGGACTAGCTAGTCCGGTCGAAAGTCAAGTCTAGTCTAATGGTGTAAATTAGACCGACTGGACAGTCAGGGTTATTGAAACTGACTCGACCAGGACTAGTCCGACCAGGCCCGCCAAGCAATAGGATATGCTATTTTTATCACAATATATTACGTTCAAATAAAG
>Ga0307509_10008573_pt1 | contig 12988 bp, 8 predicted proteins | sample 10_EM_MG_FD_202245 | JGI IMG/M metagenome (GOLD analysis project Ga0307509, IMG submission 202245) | Populus trichocarpa ectomycorrhiza microbial communities from riparian zone in the Pacific Northwest, United States - 10_EM | ecosystem: Host-associated > Plants > Roots > Unclassified | place...
GACACGCCCCTAATAAAGCCTAGTTATCAACAAAAAAGGAATAGGAGGATTGCGCCAACCCCCGCCCACCAGCTCAATCGTGAGTAACAAAGTGTTCCTATTCCTTTTTTGTTAATAACTAGGCTTTGTTAGGGGCGTGTCCTCATGGTGTGGAGATTAGAACCCTGTACGGAGATACCGAATTTGACGAGATAATACGGCACTCCGTCAAAAATGCAAGTCCCACATCCTGTGACTCGAAATCTGTAATCATAACTCTACAACCAAGTCATTGAAAGGTTTCAGAACAAACTGTAAAAAGGATTTTCATATTACAGTACAGGGATAATAGCGTGTCAACATACCCGTACCTAGCAGAATTACTATTTTCTTAAACGAAAAATCGCTAATTACGATATCCATTTTTCCTTAGGTTAATGCCCCCATAAGGTGGGAGCCCCTCGAAAACGAGTAAGGGATTGTCTCGGATGGATGACAAATCTGAGAATCTAAACGCCTGCGGAGTCTTGCGCTGTTTAAGGTTACGGTTCTCGTCCTACAGTCGATTGAGGTCAGTATACTCAGGTATGTGACCATTTACTGTGCAACTGTTTACCGAGGGATATTGAAATTAGTTGGTGCCGCTCAGCAAGATTTAGCTATAATCTCTTTTGCTTCTTGAGAGTTCGGAAGTCCGGAAAGATGTCTCCGCTAATTAACTTGTAGGAGTATGGGGGGTTGAAGGGAAGCATGAAGTCTGTGGAGATAAAAGTACAACAAGGGCCACGTACGGTACAAAAGTTGCAGGGGAGCGGGAGTCTTTTTGAAGCATATCCTTTGTTAAGGAATTATATAGAATCTTTCTTTCTTTCGTCGCTATGAGGGCAAGCAACTTGAAGCAATTCGGAACATGGGTGGAAGAAAGCGGACATGAGCGATCGATGGAAGGATGAGGACGACTTCGTTATGTTTTTCCATATATTATGCTCCTACCTTTACCGTTAGTGTAACAAGCAAGGGAAGCTTCTACGAGCTACCCATCCGCATTAACATTCAAAGCCATATTTTCGTTCTGTCAAATGGGATATACACATGAGTGAGGGGTCCTTCTTTTCCTCTTCCAATAAGGTGGTTTATCTCCCGGATGCGCTAAATTCCCCTAAGCTTGTTTCTAGTTTACCAACCTCGGGAGTTGAGCGGCTTTGCATCCATAGGCAAGTAGGTGGCTGTCAGCGCGGCCTTTTAACCGGGTTTGAGATGATTTTGAGAAATTCGAAATCCAGTCACGTTCGGGCTGTTGGGAAAGCACAGCGCAAAGAGCACTGCACTTCCTAAGGCATGTTTATCATACTAGACAACTATCATACTTGTAGTATGATATCATACCATGCGGCACACAAATGTGGGTATTATCATACTAGCAATGGTCGGAATGTGAGTTTACTTTTTCTCCCCCATCCCTCTATCCTGGTATCATACCCCAACGTGCCGCTGCACGTTACCCTCGTCATCTCCTTAACCGATACTAGCGTGTATCTAAACTTTGGGTTATGCCATGTGCGCACTCGGGGGTCCAATTAATGCTCAATCAAGAATTTCTCTGTCGCCAAATGTCATACTACCTGTAACCGCCTGGTGCTCGGCTTCCTTAGTAGAACAAAACAAAACGTGGGAAGTACAATCATTTCTCTGCATCGATGGGCTATAACTCCCGGAATTTACATCGGTCGCTTGGTGTGTTTCACCTAGGAGCTAGTAATTGGTCACAGTGGGTAAACGGTGAGCATAGCTGGGAGGCTAAAAGAGAGAAAAGCATTCTGATTTGAGTTACACCTACAATCCTGACATGATACCCTAAATCAAGAGTACCTTAGTAGAACTCTCCCATCAAGCTTTTAAAAAATCGATTCACCGCTTGGTCAAAAATGACAGTTTCGTGTTATGGCTCTGAATCTATAATCACAGCTGCACTACCCAACCGTCGAATCCGCTGAAAAAACCGTAAAAAGGGCTTCTCTATGAAAGAGATGATGCACCCCGGTATCGGAATACTGTGCACCTATGTTGATTATAATTTTCTTAAACGCAAAACTGCTTCGTATGATGCCCATTTCCCTTCCTGCTCCTGGCTCAATAAGTTGGGGGTTTGTCTTTAACAGGTAATAGGGGTGATAGTCTACATCCCTGCAAAGTCTTGCGTTGTTCGGTATAGTCACTCTAGCCCTACTATTAACTAACATGAAGTCTGTCGGCACATTTGATCACTTATCGTGCTCCATATGGTCCTTTGCTAGGCGGCACAGATGAATGATATGTCCTACTTTTCCTCCCCCGACTTTTTCTTCAACCAGGTATGTACTGTACTTCGTCCTCTTTATAGTGCTGTCACTTTCGTTTTCATTTTCATTTTTTCCCCTTTACTTTAAACAGGTGCTCTTGTTTGACACACTATAGCCTCCTACTGTACTGTATTTTACTACGCGTGTTAGTCTAGTAGGCTGTTAGCCTATAACCACACAAAGTGCCCAAAGTTGCGCGGACCACCGCTTGAACTACAAACTGGCCCGAATGCGTGAAAAAATTTACTGTGACAAAGTAGAGCCTCTCCCTTTGGAAACGCCCGGGCAATCTTTTTCTCCCCCTTCTCCCCCATTTGCGTTCGTAGAACCCCGACCTCCCCCTTCTGGCAACCCTATCCAGAGCATAACCCTAACACATCACATCCTCCTATCGATAATCGTAGAATTAATGCTTTATTCTGTGTCGCATTACTATCATGGAATTCCTCCTCAATTCTATCTTTTCTATTCTCTTAATTGCTCAAAATATTTTTCCAAATTAGCTTAATTATTTTCATTGGAATGTCCTTGGATTTTCAGTTCGGTGGTGACTTGGTTCCGAGTCCACTAGCAACTCGGCTGAGTGTCATAGGGCCCAGAGGCAACAAGCAGCCGAGAAGAAACATCGTCGATTTTTTTACCGTATTTTTCGGCTCTGTTGAGTTGTCTCTAGGTCGTACCATATAGGAACTATGCTACACCGTTTGCTTTGGCCCCACCTTTTAAGCATCGCCATCTACGATCCAGCTTGTTCACTTGGCTCTCCAAGAGTATCTCTTCAATGCTTCCCCCCTATCCCATGCCCACAGAATGACGACCCAGGCTCGTTTGAGCTTCAACTTTCAACATGTCCGAGATCTGCCATCCCCTCCCGATTACCACCAGTAGCGGCTCCCTCCGTCGGATATGCCTCATTTTATTCGGGAGTGCATGCGAAAGGAGAGCTCGGCTAGGAAGTGGAGTTACTGGGGTTGAGACTTCTTGGCTGCCATCATAACCATGAATTCTCTAAGTTACACTTAATTCATGGGGGGGATCGGTGGTGGCACCCTTGTGAAAGAAAAGTGTAGTAATGCCCTTGAGGGATTCACAGGGCTTTGGTGAGCCTCCTGCCTCAGGATCGTAGAGACGGTAGGTGCTTTATTGGATGAGGGCATTGGATCTTGATGAAATCGATGAGGGGGTAAATCTAGCATGTGCTGGGGCTGTTAGAAAGAGACATAGTGATGCTATAAAAATTCTATTATACAAACGATGGACAGTCAAACCATGACCGGTTTTGATCAACTAGAAAATAGTAGATGACTTCATGTTAGACGTGGACGCTTATCGGATGCTCACCCCATATCTACTTATGATATTCCCTTACCAAGGATCATACTGCAACCCTAACCCTATTATGAGGTTCCCCTTGTAGACGGATATCTGTAACCCGTCTGGGGGCCAAAGTGCAGTACTGCCATCCTGACGCCCAACGGTAAGCCTTACAAGCGAGGCAGGAGTGTTCACGGACGGTGGGGGATTACAGAGGACAGTGGGGGACATCCTGGAAGGCACGAGTGATGCCTCATGATGCTAGAATCGGTAGTTTAGATAAGTACAATTTCTAATTGTGCTACTAGTAGTGCAGCGGTGAAGTGTCTGGTTTGTCCATATTCTGTGGGAGCGGCGGCAAATAGGACATGGTGAGAAGCATTTTGGATAAGGTGGACTCTTGGATGATTATCTCAACTACTTGGACGCCTTTTATAGCCAAGTTTTCTATTGCTTTCCATATTACCTCGGGATTGTAATGTCGTTGGGTGCGCATATGCCTGGATTGGTGGTTGGTCCCATGTTTATATGAATAAAATTATTGAAAGATCTGCCTTAAATTTCAGAAAACTTCAATCTATCAATAATGTCAGAAGAAGGTACCTAGTCAAACCACATCGACTGGCGAAATCTGGAGTTTTGAAATCCAGGGTATTGAAAATGACATGTCTTTGGCCTTAACTATGCAAAGAATGGAGGAGAGTTTACGGGTGCAGATGGTCGTACAAGATGGCAGTGTGCTTGGTGTAGGTTTTTCCACACTCAATACTCGACTTTCAACCGATTTAATAGGTTTAATATGCGTATAGTGCTACTGCCACCTTTGTAGATACTGCTACCGGAAATATGATAGAACACCTCCGTGGCATCCGTAAAATCGGTAAACGTGGTCCTATTAAAATCCAACTCAGGAAAAGTCCAATGCAGATCGAGAAGGCATTTCGTAGTTGGATAAGATATCTGAAGGAACAAGGCTGAGAGAATCATATGTTATGGTTCGCAGGGTTTCCTCTTGTTTCCCTTTATCTTTGTTTCTTCAAGCTTTGATTTACTTTTACTCTTTCCCGGTTATCCAAGTCAACCAGCCTCTCCGAGCATTAAGGCAACCTCCCCAATAATGCACACCCTCGGTATTAGCTAAGCGATATATTCTGATAATATCATTTTAGTTCTTAAAACCAAGGCTATAGGACAGTAGCCCCCCACAGTCTTATGGCTGCCGCAGGTGGGCACCAAGGGATGGTGGGCTCGTTCTTGGAGCGGACTGGTACTCGTCCTGACAGGAACCATAAATATGGGAAAATGCCTCTCTCGCCAGCTGCTGAGTATAGGGGTGAGGGAGTGGTCGCCACTCCTGCAAAATAAACGGATGTCAGCCCCAATATGATGGAGAGATACAACCGCACTGCTGTCATGGGTCGCCAGGAATGGACATGGGGAGGTTGTAAGGATGCCCCTAGAACGGGTGGATATCTGATTCAACGCAAGAGATGTCAATTGTTTAACACCGTTGTTGCGGACCTCTCAGGGCAGGAGTGGGTGAGTTGTGATGGTGCTACTAGAGCCAGTAGATGTCAACCTGATATGGTAGATATATGTGGGCAAACACTACTCTCTCTCGCGGGTGTGAGAGTACTGTGGAGTAGAGAGGTGGATTTATAGGGCTTAGTTCGTACCCGAATTTATACATGATAGGTTTTCGTTAGCATTCTATAGGGTTTGGTTAATACCCGAATTTGTGTATGGTAGTTTTTCGTTAGTATTCTATAGGGTTTGTATAGGTGACTGCCGTTGGGAGCATTCGTGGGGAAACAACTTTTCAGAGCGCGGCTTTCTCCACAGACTGCTTAAAAAAAACGACAGAAGCTACTAGGGAGACAACAACACCCTCCTGGACGAGAAAGGACGAACACCAACACGACGAGGATTAGTTTCTTTCTTACTCCCCTGTTTTATTCCCCTCTTTTGTGAACCTTTGCGAACCCCGACGAACTAGTGCCTATCCTATAGGTTCCTCAGTTAACCCTCGACTCAGAACAAAACACCAATTACTTTTTTGACCGCTTACAATTCCACTGTAAGCTTATCCCGCTGTTCGTTTCTGAGGGGTGATGTTCATCCTTTCTTTAGAGTCTGAGTTGATATGGGTTCTTTTAGTACGGTGAGGATGGTGCTAGATCGGGATGACCCTAATTCCAACAGGTGGGAAGGCTTAACACCCCTTTCGTGGGCTGCCAAGGGTGGGCATGAGGCAGTGGTTGAGTTGCTGCTGGCTCGAGATGATGTGGACACTAGAGCTCCTGATGAACTGGGCCAGACACCTCTCTTCATGGCGGCTCGCGCGGGACATGAAGGGGTCGTGAAGATGATGCTGGGACGAGGGGATGTCGACCCTAACACTGCTACTTGGTTTCGCCAAACACCACTCTGGGGTGCCGCCGAGGAGGGTCATGAAGGAGTAGTGAAAGTGTTACTTGAACGGAATGATATCGACCCCAATGCTGCGACGTATCGTGGCCAAACACCACTCCATATAGCAGCCTACAAAGGACATGAAGGAGTCGTGAAGGTGCTACTAGAGCGGAATGATACCAACCCAAATTCTTCCACTTACTATGGTAAAACACCACTCCTCGTGGCAGCCGAAAAGGGACATGAAGGAGTCGTGAAGGTGATACTCGGGCGAGCAGATGCCAACCCCAACACTGCGAATGAATACGGCCAAACGCCACTCTACCGGGCCGTCATGAAAGGGCACGAGGGAGTCCTGAAGGCGCTGTTGGAGCGGGCGGATGTTAATCCCAACACCGCAGACCTTGATGGCCGAACTCCGCTCTTCGAAGCAGCCTGCGATGGGAGTGAAGGAGCCGTGAAGATGCTACTGGGCCGAGCAGAGGTCAACCCCAACACTACAAACAGATATAACGAGACGCCACTCTTTATCGCGGCCAAGAAAGGACACAGGGCAGCCGTGCAGAGGTTGCTGGAACGAGCTGATGTCAACCCAAACACCGCAAACAGATTTAACGAAACGCCACTCTTCATAGCGGCCCACCAGGGGCGTGGGGGGGCAGTAAAGATGCTACTAAGACGGAGTGATGTTAATCCCAATACTGCGGATGATAATGGTAGAACACCGCTCTCCGTAGCAGCCTATTATGGGGCGGGGGGCGTGGTGCAGATGCTGCTTGGCAGGAAAGATGTCAACCCCAACCCTGCAGATAAAAATGGCCTAACACCTCTCCTCGGAGCTTCCTTCAGTGGGCATGAAGGAGTTGTGGAGAGGCTGCTAGCCCGAGAGGACATGGGCCCCAATGCTACGTACTATGGTGGCGTAACCCCGCTATCCGAAGCAGCCATGTTCGGAGAACGAGGAGTCGTGAAGATACTGTTGGAACAGGAGGGTGTCAATCCTAATACCGCGGACGATAAGGGCCGAACACCGCTCTTCAAAGCCGCCCGGGAGGGGCATGTGGAAATCGTGAAGATTCTGCTTGAGCAGAGCGGTGTCGACCCTAACATCGCAGATAAATGTGGCAAAACACCTCTCTCTGAAGCCGCCTGCAGGGGCCATGAAGGAGTTGTGAAGATGATGCTGGAGCGAGTGGATGTCAACTCCGATATGGCAGATCTCGCTGGAGAAACAGCGCTTTCGCGGGCTCAGAAGAATGGATGCCGTGCCATTGTGGAATTACTAGCCGAACGCAAAAATCCAATACCCCAGTCAGCTGGTGGCAAATCCACAGCGCACCTCTCTCCTGGGTCGTCCGATCCCGATCAGCGCCCCTCCAAAAGGATTCGCGGGTTTTAATTCTCAGCACCAAAGCTCACAACGTCTTCCTATCCCTCGAACCTTCATCTGGTCAGTCTTAAGTTAGCGGTCAGTTCGATCTTCAACACTCCTACCTCGCGTCTTCCACTTCTTTATTCTATCAGTTGTCTTTGCAATAGCATCCCCATTTCCTTCACTATTTCTCTCCCCTCCTTCTAATTACTTTTTCCTTTACCCCAATTCTGACTCCCCATAGATGTATCTACCCGCTGGAAGAGCGGTCGAGACAGTTAAACGGGGGGCTTCAATTGTATACAGTACTCGGAGGTGGCTAGGGATGGGCAAGTGTGGATTGTTTCATTGGTTAGCCCAATCACAAGGCATTACTAATATTTGAGTTGTATCGTACAGTACTTTCTTTCTATTTATCACCTCTCTTCCACGGCTTTTTTCTATCGAGTATTGCTTTCCCTTACTTCTGTCTTTGAGACTTATATCTTCTTGTATTTTTATCTTTTTTCCTGTCAAATTAGAGGCCCTTTTACCCTTTTTTAGCATCATTGGGTAGAAACCCCCAGAATTTCGGCAAGGTGGTGGGAAACGATCCAGGTTTGGAGAACCATTTTCTATAGTTTCTAAGTATATGTATCATACTAGCAGCAGCGGGTATCTGGATTCAATTCCCTTTTCTTACCCCTCTATCACGGTACCGTAAGAACTGGAATAATTGAACCTGACTTTTTGACGTTGGAGTTTCCTATGCTGGTAAGGTCAACGATTTTTTGTTTTTTTTTGTCTTAAGTCCGGGGCTGAGGTGGTCAGTTTTCGCAGTGCTCTCGAGCCCCTATCCAAGAGAGGGAATTTCAGACGTCTTAGCGCGAGGTTCAATTATTCCAGTTCTTACGGTATCATACCCCAACCTCCCACTGTACATGCCGCCTTCGCCATCTCCTTATCCTGTGCTAGTGCGTGTCTAAACTTCGAGTAATGCCACGTGCGCGCTTGAGGGATCCAATTAATGCTCAATACAGACTTTCTGTATCGCCAAACGTCATAATACCAGCAATCGCATTGTGCTCAGTCTCCCCGGCAAAACTGTCAAACAAAGAACATGGGAAACCCAGTCATTTCCCTGGATCGATGAGTTACTTGCGGTTGAATTAAGGTATGGTGCTGTACTCAAGTGCAGTGCAATAAATGCAACCTAGAATGGCAGCCGTATGAGGCGAGAAATCCATGGTCTCATTATGAATGTCTCGACACAGTAAATGCGGAAAAAACAAGTTCTTCCTTTCATTTTCCCTCTCCTTACTACTGCCAGTGCGACGAATGTTGATTTTATTGCTGACTTCTGCCTCGGTGTTCGCAAGTAAATGGGGTCTTTTTTTAGGTTTGGTTAATTATCCGGTCTCTCGTATGTGCCATAACTTGCTTTAAGTGCCAATAATCCCCGGAATTTACGCCCGGCACTTTAGGTTAAGGGTTTTCACCTACCGCTACCAGCACAGTACGGAACTGTACTAGTGCGCTCGCAGTAAGAAAGTTGCCGCACATTGGCAGACAAATTTTCTACCACAGGTTTAAAATGTCTCCCTTAATCTCCCACCGCCGATTTGTTGATGAATCTGATGATAGGAGTAGCCTTGTTGATGCAGCTCAAATTAGAAAAAACCCTTGTTCTGTAGCTTCATATCTCGTTCCATTATCCTTTCTGATAGGGATGTTTAGTCATTGTGTGTGACTGCAATGGGTGATAGGTCAAGTTGCTATAAGGTTATAATTCTGTTACAACAATAAGATAATCTGCAGATCGAACTCAGCAATTTTCCGGCAACTTTCCCGCCGGGGGTGTATCGTACACCACCACGAGTACACAGCACCAGTACGACATGATACTTGGGCAAGGATTAGGTCCCACGACAACGAGCTCAATCACCAATCATAATACTCAACTATTGCAAAACCACAACTCAAGTCGATGCCGTAGTCGAAACGAAAGGGGGAAGGAGACAAATATATAGGGCTTGGTATTAGTAGTAACTATATCATAGATGTGGTTGCGATTGTAATCGCTATTGTGGTTGAAACAACGGTTGAATTTTGCGAGAGATCGTGGTTGCGCCCATGGCTCAGGGCTAACTTAGGGCACTTTTACCTACATGTATCATATCATACCTGCGAATTTACGTCCATACAAATGGGCCTCGTTATACCCTACAGTGGTGATAGTGCCGAATTTCCCTACATCGTGCTAAAGAGGCACTAGCAAGATTAGAGTATTTCTTGGATTGGTGGATTCAATCTCATAGTGGTGTAGAGCTATCACATGAATCGGGATGTTGGTTAGTAAATCTCAACTTTCTCCGTATGCGCAGTGTTCCCAACCATCCGGGGGGCCGGCGGGGCCCTGCAGATGGACTGCCCAGAGCCCTGGACTGGACTGGACGGTTATTTATAGTCCGTCCAGGGCGGTCAAAGTACAGGACGGCCGCCTCTGAACCGGACGGCGGGCCCTACAGGATCAGGCATGTGTATTCAAGGTAGTGGGAGCGACGGCGAGGGGCGGCAGTGGACTGTGTGAGACGACCGGGGGTTGTGGGGACTGTATGGGACGGCCGGCAATCGAGGTCGTTGTGTAAGTATACAGAGGCCAAAACATACCAAAATCGCAGCTTTTCGGGCTATCATTATCTAACCACCATAGGTGGAAATAGCATAAAAAATATATTCTAAAAGCAATTTGTGATAATGGCACCCACACAAAAAAGCGTAAGATGTTTCCCTTTAATCCTTCTAGAGTAGTAAGGAGTGGAATGCCCCTTCCCACAAGGTACCTGCCAAGACCTGGGTTTCCGTAGGGGAAAGAGACATTGCAACAAATCTTGCCCACTACTCTGTGCAAACGACAGAAAAAACCTGAAATAAATATATACTATACTTTAGATATGCTATATTTTTTGAAAAAAAATCGGAAGCAAAGTTCCAAGATATCTGGGGAAATATAATGACTCAAAACCCCGCAATTTTGGGGTGTTTTGGCCCCTGTATACTTACTAAAAGACCTCGATTGTTGTAATATGCGATCGAAATATGCGAACGGAAAACGGACCAAGAGGTGATAATAGAAAGTAGTGAAGATCTCTTATTGTGACAACGCTCGTTAATTCAATAATAAGAAAGACATAGCTCAGCTATATAATACAGCAATTGAGTCCAGCCATTACCACCGCGTTCCCATAATAAGGAAAAACAAAGACTATCAAAGAAGTATCCTGAGAGGAACAAAAGGAACAATGAAAGAACACACAATAGGCTTTCAGGTCAACCAGTAATGAGTATGAAAACATAAAGGGCTGAAAGAAACCTTTGAGAGGAGAAAAACCCCATATTTGAGAGGAGCAGAAAACCATATAACATCGATTGCTGGTGACAGAGCGAGTGATGTTTGATGATGTTAGAATAATTCGTTCGGAGGTGCATGATTTCAATTTGGGTTAGTACCGGAGGCCCAAACTAGGACTATAGTCCCCTACAGTCCGTCTCGTCCTCACTTTTCCGGGGGTAGTCTGTCCTAGTGCTCCCAAAAAGACTGGCTATGAGCCGTAGTCCGTCCCCTCCTACCTCAAAGGCGGACCGACTGGTCGGCTGGGAACACTGCATATGTGAGATGATCTTCCGGTACTACTCCTGGACTTTTGCGAGGACTTCTATTTCTACTACTTCATACCTTATACAGCTGTGGCTTCGGGACTTGTGGGTATCTTGGACGCCGGAGAAGACCTGGGGTATCCCTGGTTGACTGGGTCGGATGGCTCTCATTGTTTTATGACTGGGTAGGGATACTAACCACGGAAGAGTAGGCACAGTGAGATGACGCGCGGAGTAGATTTTCCAGTATAGGGGTTTTTGTTGAGGATATGTGTAGTGCACCAGAGGCATGGAGATTGGTGACAGCGGTCGGGATGGCTCTTCTGAGCCCGGCCTTCTCTCTAGTAAATAAAGGTTATTTCTAGGAACTTGGGCGTATGGCAGATATAATGAATCCTTCCAGAATTACTGTTCAATGCCTGTGACCTATGCCTTTCAAGTACCCATCCACGACGGCATGACGAATACGCGCTTTGGCCCTCTTCGGGGCTTCGGTACGTTATCAGATTCAAATGTCAATTATGCAATTCTTCTGCTTTTTCAACGGGTTTCTATTTGGATTTTGCACCTTGGGCTCGTTTCTGCTTCCCTTCAGAAAATTTTGCAATTTCAGTCTCCACCATTATCAGGACGAAACTAAGCCGATGATGAACGGAGGTGTTTGGTGGGCAAAAAAGGATCTCATCAGGGTTAGGGTTACAAATTACTGGCAACTGATCGATCCCTGTTCTTTTGCCCCCCAGGTTCATCGCGATGCAGGTGACGGCTCCATTCATCTTGCATATGTCGAGTTGGTTTTTCAACTAAATTAACCCATCAACTTACAAGCTCATTTTTAATTTATCCCCGGACTCCCCTGCTGGACCTCTACTCGTACCTCCCCCTCATGCCTGAAATTCGCGCACTCTTGCCCAAGTTAACGGGGATTATTAGTCAACTGCTAGATTCCTCTATCATAATGGAATACCAATAGCATAAATTTGTCTCTACGCCAACTACTAAATTGGCATCTAATGCCCACCCATTCCTCCTGAGATAATAGAAATGGGCTGTTCACCAAGAAGCAAATGCCGGTGTCATGGTTTTAGATCACAGGTAGAGCATCTCTACCGGGACAACAAGCCAGGTGGTTAGACTCCTACTTGGTCGCTACAGTACCTCCCTCGCTTACAACGCTCCCAAAGCGACCCTCACCAGCGCCCGCCATCCTTTGCCTCGGACACCTCCTTCTGGATTACTGGGGTACCGTAAAAACTCTTGAAATTCGCCATCTCAGGCAGCTCTCTGATCTTCGGATTCTGAGTCAAGACATCCGGAGGGGGAATAAATTTAGTATTTTCCCAACAGTAGAAGATCGGCTCACTGGTCAGCTTGGATCTCGGTATTCGCAATTCCATTAACTTATCGGGCTAAACCTATCCCGGGCTAACGGGCCGATCATGGCTGACGATCAGATGGCGGATTTCAAGAGTTTTTACGGTACGGTGCTATGGAGGCCAACGAGCACCTGCTTAAAGCTCTGTAGGCCATAAGTTTTTTACTAGCTTATCAACCCTTGAAGGGAGTCGTCGTCTTGCAGAGATAGCTGTTATCAAGGAGATGGCTATTGGCGTTACCTTGGTTTCTCGGGTTGAAGATATCTTGAAGGATTAGAAACCCAGGCCTGTTCAGGCAGCTGGCGAAGCACAGCACGAACAGCGCTGGACTACACACAGTTTCTCTGTGGAGGTACAGCTCCCAAGTTTTGTATGTTCCACAAGGGGTAAGGGCAGCAAACCTCTCTTGAGGGACCTACAAAACTTAGCCGCTGTACCTCCGTACTCGTAATGTCCTGACGTTTGTGAACACAACTGCTATTGCATGATGCCAAGATCAGGGCAAAAAAGCTGAATTTTGGCGGTATGCAATAGCAGTTGTGTTCACAAACGTCAGGACA
>Ga0307509_10008574_pt1 | contig 12985 bp, 9 predicted proteins | sample 10_EM_MG_FD_202245 | JGI IMG/M metagenome (GOLD analysis project Ga0307509, IMG submission 202245) | Populus trichocarpa ectomycorrhiza microbial communities from riparian zone in the Pacific Northwest, United States - 10_EM | ecosystem: Host-associated > Plants > Roots > Unclassified | place...
TAACTTTGCCTTCTTATGCCTTTAACCGCTCAGGAAGTCCTCCAGGCGACCACAGAAGTCGTCTCGGAGGTCCGTGTAACATTCCCATAATTCTCTTGACCTTATGCGAATGTTCTCCCGAAAGGTCACCCTGCCTAGTAGAGTACCTCAAGGCTACTCAACAGTTGCCTAGGCCTTATCCTAGGTTTACCAGCTATTTGTATAAAGTATACGAGACCATACCACCTCTGGTTACCTCTTGGTATACCCTTTGGGCTAAGGTGATAGTGATTGTAGCTACCTATCGTAGGGTCGTTACACGCACGGGTTTTCCTCCAACCATGTTGCGCATTCGAGCCAATACTGCTACTCCTGAGCCAGGTTCGGGCTCAGATAGTGATTAACTCAAAAACTCCCTAGCTCGGCCCCGGCCTTCTAGGTGTTGCTACTTCAAAAAACTCCCCTGCTCAAGCTTCTCCTCAGGGTATTTTCTATACAGTTTATGAGCTTTTTTTATTCCTATTTGACTACGGCAGTGGGCAGGTAGGGCGGGGAGGTTTTTATTACTTGCGAGTGTTTTTCTTATTGGTATAAGGAGGATTTTACTTTACTTTTGTTTTGTTAGTCATCGATGGCGATGCGACAGGGTTCTGATGATCCCCCTTGGAGAGTTTTGCACGTGTTGTTTGAATTTTGTTTTTTCCTTCGTTAGTTTTTTGGAATTAAGGTTTTTTATATGCCATAGCGCAAGCTGCATGGAGGATTTTGTACCTAAATCAATAATCACCTGATGCAAAAAAAAAAAAAACTAGGTACAAACGCCATCCTCCGTCTCCTCTACACACCCGGCGATTGAAATCTCAACACTACGAGATTATCACCACTTTTCCCAACTCCACCCCCCGTTATGGGCTCGCCCTACAGGGTGGAGTGCATCTCCCCTCATCTTCTCCTGCCCTTAGGTTTATCCCTTTGGGCTTTCTTCACTCTGGATTGATGGATTTCGTCTTCTTTTGATGATGTTTCCTCATCCTACCCTGCTTTTGCTCTACCTCGCTTAGAGTATTAGCACGGTCGGCAACACTCTCCTCACCGCCCATGTTACAGACGGCCGGGTACACGGTTTGCAGTAAGAGAAAACACTTCAACAGGCCACGGTCGATTTCTCTACTCTCTTTATCTTTAAGAGGCTGCCTAGTCAAGACACGAACACGATTACCGATAGTTTCTACGGCACAGAGTTGGGTCTACCCCTCTTTCTTCTTTTCTCCTCATGGTCGGATAGGCTGGCACCCTACTGCTTCTTCACCTTTCTGGCTGGTACCCACAACTACCTGGCTGGTATCCATAACTACTTCTTCACCTTTGGACTATGACCACGGTCCCTCATGGCCTGCCTCTGGGAGGATGGTATTGCACTATCTCCTTCCTCTTTTTCGAGTGAGCGGCCAAAATAGATGGCATCTTTAGCCTCCCCAGGACTTCGATCATGCTGAGCCTAGCCCCTCCCGTGCTGAGTGTGCGGATTTTTCAAGTGGTCTCCGCTACGTTTGCTTTTTGTTTTTCTTTTGTTCGGATGATCGTGCCATGGGTTTCCCTGACTCTTCCTGCTTGTTCCTTGATTTGATTCCTTTCGTCTATCTTCTTAGCTAGTCATCGGTTTCTTGTTGGGGGCGAGATGTGCGGTTGGTTCCATACCAGAGGGACTTGGGGGGTTGGCTTTTTCCCTGGGGTAGTTGGGGGTTTTTTCTATGCTATAGCGTAAGCTGCATGTAGGATTTTGTACCCATAAACAATAATCATATGATTCAAAAAAAAAAAAAGAAAAAAAAAAAAAAAAAAAAAAACTACAGCCCCTAGACAGAAGTGTTCGTGAAACATGTCTCACCTTACTCAGCCACCTCGCCAAATTTCCACTATTACCCATCCCACGAAAATTTGACGGCATAGCAGATGATAATCCTGGAGGCCAGGGAGAGCGATATCAGGATACTATTGTACTGGCATGGCCAAATTGCAGCTGGACCTCTCAGATATAATGTTTCCCTACCTTGCAAGCACTAGGTAAAGTGAGCAAAAGGGTATTGCTTAAGCGAGTTGGGTTGGAAGACGCAGTCAATCATAGTTAGTATTCTTCCTTTGCATTGCTTAATAGCAAGCAAGTTCTGGTTATCATTCACTTATCGTTTCCTATTACCTCTTTAAAGTAAACTCTATTCTCTCTCAGACAGGATGTTTTACTCATCAAGAGGTTGTATTGCAAAACCCCAATAGTGTATCAGGCATACCTCCTGCAGGGTTTGCCAGGTGTTTGGAATGTAGAAAGAGATTGTGCTCGGGTTAGTGTTCATTACGGGGCCGGGCGGGGTGGGTTTCATACTCGGGGGGCCCGGTATTACACAGGCCCGGTGAGGATATCATGTGGGTCCTCCCCCCGTCCGGGTCCGACCCTATTCTTTCCCTTCACAGGGCCCCATCTTTAGCCTGCAAAGTTTTGACAGAAGGCTTGTCAGCCGCATTGGGAGGGTGGGGCCCTGGGCAGGTGACACGATGGAGACTAACTCGAGTAGTAGTAATCACTAAGGGTCAGATTGGAGCTAAGGTAAAACTGAGGCAACCAAGTTAAAAGGAGAGTACAATGAAGGCAAATTAGCTACAGCTTAAACATAGTTAGCGGTTGCTGAACAGATTCAAGCCAATCCTCACAAACATCAATCTAACATCAACCTTTATCAGATTATATGGTAGTACCCTTGTACTCGGGTACAAGGGTAAGTCGGGCGCGGTGTCACAAAAGGTCTTGGCTTATTACCTATTCTGGGTGTCGCCAGACTTTTTTCCTCCATACAAAAAAATGCCAAGAAACGAGTTTGTATGAGGAAAAGCCCTGATTACCATATATGGGTGTCGTCCGACTTAAGGCACCCCCCGAGTAAAGAGGAATAGTTTGTAAGTTTTGTATATTTTACTAGCAGGCCGTATTGGGCTAATATGGGGTAATGAAGCAAATTAATTATAAAGGTAGTGAATTAGCTATGGTGGCTACCCAATTCATCAGCTTACCCCCTTCTAGCAAAGCATATAGGCATATGGGCTGTATGGTATCTCCATATAGCTTGTCTGGTCAATCAGGATTATCAACTACTCTGTAGTGGAATTTTAGTAGGATGGGAAACTATGGGATTTTGGGGAGGTAGCTGAGTAAGGTGAGACATGTTTCACGAACACTTCTGACTAGGGGCTGTAGGTACAAACGCCATCCTCCGTCTCCTCTACACACCCGGCGATTGGAATCTCAACACCACGAGATTATCACCACTTTTCTCAACTCCACCCCCATCTATGAGTTCGCTCTAGAGGGTGGAGTGCATCTCCCCTCATCTTCTCCTGCCCTTAGGTTTATCCCATTGGGCCCTCTTCACTTTGGGTTGATGGATTTCATCTTCTTTTGATGATGTTTCCTCTTTCTACCCCGCTTTTGCTCTACCTCGCTTAGAGCATTTGCACGGTCGGCAACACTCTTCTCAATGCCCATGTTACAGAGGGCCGGGTACACGGTTTGCAGTAAGAGAAAACACTTCAACAGGCCACGGTCGATTTCTCTACTCTCTTTCTCTTTAAGAGGCTGCCTAGTCAAGACACGAACGCGTTTTCCGATAGTTTCTACGGCACAGAGTTGGGTCTACCCCTCCTTTTTCTCCTCCTCACACGGTTGGATCGGCTGGCACCCTACTGCTTCTTTACCTTCGTGGCTGGTACCCACAACTGCCTGGCTGGTATCCATAACTACTTCTTCACCATTCGGACTTTGACCATGGTCCATCAAGGCTTGCCTCTGGGAAGATGGTATTGCTCTATCTCCTTCTTCTTTTCGGGGTATTGCCAAAACAGATGGCATCCGAGCCTCCCCAGGACTTCGATTATGCCGAGTCTGGCCCCTCCGGTGCTGAGTGTGCAGAATCTTTCAAGTGGTCTCCGCTAAGTTTGCTTTTTGTTTTTCCTTTGTTCGGATGATCGTGCCATGGGTTTTCCTGATTCTTCCTGCTTGTTCTTGATTTGATTCCTTTCGTCTATCTTTTAGCTAGTCAAGGGTTTCTTGTTGGGGGCGAGATGTGCGGTTGGTTCCACACCAGAGGGACTTGGGGGGTTGGTTTTTCCCCAGGGGTAGTTGGGGGTTTTTTTATGCCATAGCGTAAGCTGCATGCAAGATTTTGTACCCTAAAACAATAATCATATGATTCAAAAAAAAGAAAAAAAAGAAAAAAAAGAAAACTAGGTACAAACGCCATCCTCCGTCTCCTCTACACACCCGGCGATTGAAATCTCAACACCTCGAGATTATCACCACTTGTCTTTTCTCCTCCCCCCGTCATGAGCTCGCTCTAGGGGGTGGAGTCATACCTCCTCTACACTCCCCTCCCCTTAGGCTTATCCCTTTTGGCTTTCTTCACTCTGGGTCATGGATTTCGTCTTCTTTGATGATGTTTCCTCTGCCTACCCCGCACTTGCTCTGCCTCACTTAGAGCATTTGCACAGTCGGCAACCCCCTTACCTCGTCAACGGGTTGGTCGCAGTCTCGGGCTATCGGTGAAGTAGTGGCCCCAGTGGCTCTGCTCTCTGGTATTGCACTATCTCCTGAGAGTCCTGTCCGGTACGGTTGGCATCGTCGAAAAGTCGTGATCTCGCTTCGGTCGCCTTCCCTCGCACTTGTTGGTTTGGGTCTACCCCTCCTTCTCCTCTTCTCCTCACGGTCGGATCGGCTGGCACCCTACTGCTTCGCTCTCTGGCTGGCACCCTACTGCTTCTACACCCTGGGCCTATGTTCCCTTCTGATCTCTGGGCTTGGGTGATTGTCATGGCTGCGTGCTTGGCTTTTGCCTGTATTTTGGGGTAGGGGTTTCATCCCTGCCGCCTCTGTTGCCCCCGGGTGACATGCACTCCCTTCCGGTCTCGTTTCCGGTGGGCCTACGGTCGCTACTTCGCCCTACCACACACTTCCTTTTCTGTTGGTTTCAATTACCGATCTTTCTCTTGGTCGTCTTCTCTGCCCTTGGGTCCGGGACGTAAGAGCCCCAGGTACATATATAGGTACCTCTTAGTGTGTAATCATTGGCCTACGGCATTGTTCTGCTGGCTCCTTGGCCCCTCCCCTGCTGCGGCGGAATGGCGTCAGTCGTGGGCTATGGGTGGGTTCCTTATGGGTTCGGCTGGGATTTTTCTTCCTTGAAATTCGTGAGGTTTTTGTACTTTCCTTGGTTGTTCACTGTTGGGGTGGGGAGTTTTCTTATGGGCTGCACGTCTGTGGAGGTTTTTTGGTTCGTTGTATTCAGGCCTGTACGCTCTTCTGTAGTTTCTACCCATAGAACCGGACGCTTTGGTGTTGGGCAGGGTCAGAGGGTTTTAGCACAAGGGATGCGGCATGGACTGTAGGTGGAGGTTTTTCCTGTCTTAAAGCGATCTGCATACGGGAGTTTGTACCTTAAACAATACTAAAATGATACTAAAAATAAAATAAAAAAATAAAAAAAACTAGGTACAAACGCCACGCTCCGCACCCTCTATTTTCCTCTCGCTTAAAAGACTTTCCGCATTCGGCCAACATAAACCTCAGGGTTGGGACTTTATTTCTTCACGATACATCTATTTTGGCTTTTCACTTGGGCTTCATCTTCAAGTGAAATATATATTTCACCTTTGCTGAGAGGATTTTTTATTCTTGGAAAGTCGAACAGGTAGTTTGACTTTATTTTCTCTCTCCTCCTCCTCCTTCTCCCCTGACCTGGCCTGTTGGCCTTGTCCAGATGTTGTCTACCCCTCTCGCTTCCACTGGTGCAGGCCCGGCCTCGGCTGTCGGCCCTGCTCGCTCTGCCCCCTCTCGCCAAGACCGTAGGGCTGATCCTATCTCTCGCTCGTCGTCGTCCCAGTCCAGTCACCCCTCTCTCTTTGGCGAGGCTGACAATGTCGCCAACATTCTTGGGCATGCTGCCAGGCTCGCTCGCCTTGACCCGGCTTCGTTCCCTACTGTCTACAATGCCTCCGCCGCTACCTTCCCCGATAGCCAACTCGCTATGGCCCCCCTTCTCGCCCAACTCATCGCCATGGTCAATGACCTTGGTGCCTCTGTTACCTTCTTGACTTCGCAGGTTGAGTCCCTCACCTCCGCGCAGGAAGAGCGCTCAGCCAACCCCTCACCACCAGCCACATCCAACCTGGAGGGGTCCCTCAACGACTTGTCCTCTCGTGTTGCTGCTTTCTCTTTGCACCGCGCCACACAAGTGGCACCCCCGCTGCCTCAAGCGCCACCCCCTCCTGCCCCTGCTGTACAAGCCAAACCTACTTAGCAGAAGAAAAGACTCGCCACCCGCCTCACGTCTCGCACGGTCACCACCCCGGACTTTCCCTTCATCTTTGAGGGAAAATGGAATGGCAACCCGGACACATACACCAAACGCCACCCGGACTCACCCCAAGCGGCTATCCTTTTCGCCTCTCGCCACCCCCAATCAGAGGAAGCCAAACTTTACTCTGAGCGTTACCTACCCACCTCTCTCTTCCATACAGGTCCTCCCCCCGGTTTCACGGTTTCTGATCCCCCGCAGCCCCAAGAACAAACCTGGGCACAGGTTACCAGGAAGGGAGGTAAGGGCAAGAAGAATGCCACTGCAGCACAAGTCGCTGCGTCAAGCAAGAGTAGTGTCCCCAAAGGACACCCACCGCTCCCAGCTGCTCAACGTCGTTTCATTGCCCCCCGTACCTCTCCAACCCTCCCGAACGATTCGTTCATCATGACTGCTACCCTTCCCGACATCATGGCAGCTGTGCTTAAAGAGGCCAACTGCTCTCTACCCCTCTCCCTTACTGCCTCAGTCAAGCGCAATGGGGCTGTTACTCTCACGGCCAATCCCTACACCCCGTCTTCTGCTCACTCCCACTTCTTTGATGCAATGACTAAGAAGCTCAATCAGAGTTTCCCGGTTAGAGACAATCCTTTCCAGGTTTTCAGGAATGCACCCACAAGTGTGGAGCTTCTCATTCACAATCTTCCTCTTTCTATTCTCCCGCACGAGCCTACTGACCTCTTCCCCTCACTCCTTGAATCAAGCAGCAATGCTATTGACGTCCCCATATTTGGGGCTAGATTTTTACAGTCAGATCCGGTAAAAAGGGCTGAGAAGCGCACGACCTCGGTGGTTGTGGCAGTCGACCCTCTCCACGTTTCCCGGTTCCGCGAATCCATTTGACTTTTGTCCCGCGCTCGCACAGTCGCCCCCGCGTACTCTGCCTCCAAATCCACGCAGTGCCGAAAGTGCTGGCGTTTTGGTTACTCTGCTCCTCTGTGCAAAGAGGAGGCACTAGCTTGCCCGATCTGCACTCTCCTCCATCACCGCTCAGCCCACAGATGTGCTAACCAAAGCTACCCCAAAGGGGGCTTTGAGAAGTCAGTCCTGGGTTGCTGCGACGCCTCCCCCCCTCTCTGTATCAACTGTGGTGGTCAGCACGCCTCTTTCGATGGCAGCTGTCCCATCCGCCGCGAGATCCTCTCCGCTCTCCGTCCTCCTAGGGACCAAGACATTCCCGATGCCCCTGATGTGGGCCTCCCCCAAACCACCCCTCAGGGTCCAACTGCTCACCCAACTGTACCGGCCACTCCGGCCAGACACGGTCCACATTTCCCCCTTGCTAGCGAATCTACCCAACCTGAAACTGTTAAAATGGTTCGCAGTGCTTCCGCCCACTCTAGCCTTGCCGCCCCCCTCCCCCGCAGAAACCTCTTTGGTGCAGGCAGCACCCTCTTCAGAGCTAGCACCGGTACCGACTGGAGCGAGCCCGCGCCGACCAATGTCCACATGGATCTTTAGATGTCGAGAAGCCCAGCCCCAACACAGAGTCCTTCACTATCCCAATCATTCCATTATCCTGGTTGTTTAAATCTTTCCCTTGTTCAGCATAATTGTCTCGGTAGCAGTAATGTTTTTCAAACTCTTTTTAGTTTTGTTACCTCTGTAGAAAGTTCTCCTCACATTGTGGCTCTTCAGGACATCCCGCTTTGGAGGAATTGTCCTCCTGTTTTTCGCAACTATAAATGTTTTTTCCTCTCAGCAACTGACAACTATAAGCCTCAAGTTGCAACCTATGTTCATGAAAGGCTTTTGAGTGTTATTGCTATTCTTCCATTGTTTTTTGGGGGGGCGACCTCATGGCAGTGAATTTTCACTCCCCTGAGGGACTTTTTGATACCTCTCATAATTTATTTCGTTTGTACAATGCCTACTCTATTCATGATGGTCACACTAGGTCAGTTTCTCCTGTTGATTTGTTTCCTCAGCATGATTTTCCTACACTTGTCCTTGGGGACCTCAACATTCATCATTTCGTTTCCGACCCGACTCGTTTACTTTCCGGCTATGATCAGTTTATAAGTTCCCCCTATTTCGACAGGGCGTCAGCTCTGTTGTTTTCTCTCCTCAATACTCCCGGAGTTTACACCAGGTTCCCGTTCACCTCTAATCACTGCCCTGCAGTACTTGATTTGTCCTTTGCCAACAGTGCTTTGCTTCCCTATTTCACCTCCTGGAACACCTCTCTCCCGCCAACCGGCTCGGATCACACCGCCCTCTCAATCATTCTCTCCACTCCGCTCCTAAAGCCCGCGCCCAGGGGCCTTAATTGGAAATTCACGGATTGGGATCACATTTCCCCTCTGCTCAACGATCTTACACTTGCAGCCCCCCCTGCTCTCCCCACTCCATACTCACTCGACCTATGGTTCGACGACTCCCTCGCTAAAATCACGCACCTCTTCACCTCCAACACCCCAACCAAACGCCCGTCCTCCTACTCTAAGCCGTGGTGGACTCCAGAACTCACACAGCTATGACGCATCCATCCCCATACAACCCGCCTCATGAGGAAGAATCACTCCTCGCCTGCCCTGGCCCGTGCAGCTCGGAACATGTATTTCAAGGGGATCGAGACCGCCAAGAGAGTCCACTGGTCGCAGTTTCTGGCCAACGTCGACTCCCAATCGGTCTAGGATGCTCGCAAGATTGCAGCCGGCAGGGCCCCGGATCGGTTCCCCACGCTTGAGAACGCCTCCTCTGCCACCGAAATTATCAATACACTTCTACAACATTTCTTCCCTCCTAGACCATCTCCTCCTCCTCCTCTCATCCTTCCTGCATTTAAGGACGTCCCCCCGGTTTCACCAGCAGAAGCGTCCTCCGCACTTCGGAAATCCTCCAACATGTCAGCCCCCGGCCCAAGTGGTATTCCTTACTCTATCTGGAAGCAGGTTCATATGGCCAATGAGCAGCTTCTTCCAGCTCTTTTCACTCCCCTCCTTACCCACGGATACCACCCCCTAGCCATGAAGAAGGCCAACGGCATTGTCCTAGACAAACCGGGCAAACCTGATTACCGTATACCTGCTTCCTTCCGCATCATTGTCCTGCTCGAAACTGTTTCCAAGATCCTCGAAAGACTTTCTGCTCTTCGTCTCGCCTCCGCCGCCCGCTCTCTTGGCCTCTTACACCCCAATCAGTGTGGATCCCTAGCTGGTCTGGGCTGTTTCGACGCTGTCGCTACTCTTACCCATGAGGTTCGCCTACTTCAGGCTGCTTCCTTCAAAGTATCAACTCTTTTCCTGGATGTCAAAGGAGGTTTTGACAATGTCTGCGCTAACAAGCTGGCCAATACCCTCACCAAAGGAGGTGTCTCCGCCTATCTGCTTGCCTGCATCAAGTCTTTCCTCTCTAAATGCCAATGCCGACTTATTTTCCAAGGTGCGCCTAAGGTTTTCTGCCCGGTCGTGGTTGGCACCCTTCAAGGCTCGCCCAGTTCTCCTCTTCTTTTTGTGCTTTATATAGCCAGCCTCCACCCCACTATCCCTCAAGGTCTGGCAATTTCCTATGTCGACGACCTCACCATAACGGTCGGCTCGGACTCTGTTCGTTCGAATATCTGCGCTCTTCAATACTTCTTGGGCATCATCCAGAGGGGGGGTGCCGACCTGGGGGTGGCTTTTTCTGTCCCCAAAACCGAAGTCATTCACTGGAGGACTCCAAAGGACCGCACGCATGTTTCCTTTGCCCCCATAGTGATCAACAACATGTTTTTTCCTCCCTCTCAAGTGGTGTGGTGGCTTGGCTATTGGCTCACCCCTACTATTCACTCCTCCGGTCATTTCCTCAGACGACTGGCACTTGCCAAAGCCTCTTTCACTTCAATCCGACAGCTCAGTGCAGCTGGCAAAGGCCTCTCCTCCTGGTGCAACAGGAAGCTAATCTTCGGCGCCATCCTTCCGATTCTCACCTACGGCTGTAACCTTTTTGTTCCGGATGCGGCCACTCTTAAGAAACTCAACTCGTTCTGGCATGGTGTGCTCTGGTGGACAACTGACTGTTTTTACACCACTGCCCTCGGCGCTCTGTACCGGGAAGCTTCGCTACCACGCATTTCCTCTATCTGCAAACATCGCCGTCGGTCGGCTGCCCTCCGCTTGGTCTGCGCCCCCTCGGAATTCAACCCTGCTACCGCCCGTATACCCGAGTCTGTGCCCACCTGGGACAACGGTCGTTGGGCGGAAGATCATCGTTTCCTCCTCCGAGGCTCCTCCAAAGCTGTTCACCTTACTTCATGGCTGGGCCCGGCAGTGAATTCTGCCAAGCTGTTAGGTATACCAGAAGGGTTAGCATTTCCTTAGTGAATAAAGACCCATAGTTACACTACCTTAGGATTGTAAGTTCAAAAGGATAAGCCAACACCCCCCTCCCGCACCAGCGTTGGGACAGCGCTAGATCGGCAGACGCCGGTGTAGTTGTGTCCCCTCACCAAAGACATGGTCATTGGAGCCCTCCTCGTAACCCCGTATACGTCGCGGCCGTCCGTCCGACCGGATCCTGTTCACTGGATATATGTGGCAGGACCTTTGGCGAGCTTATGCAAGTGGTTCGAGCCAAATCGGTCGAGGTCGCATAAGGTTACTGAACACTAAGGATGAGAGTCGCGAAGTGGTCACTAGGTAACGGGACGTTTTTACGGACAATGGTTAAGCAACACATTCTATACTCCCCGCTCCCGAGATGAAAGTCGCAGAAGTGAATGGTGTTGAGGGATGAGGTAGTTTGAGAAATCAGACATACCCATACTCACACACGTCAATAGTATTTTCCGATACTGAGGGAAGCATACGATAACGATACGACTATCGAGGGATAATAGGTATTGGTGCGATTATCGTGACAAGTCTATCTCATGCCTCGCAGATATTGGGTGCAGAATATATCTGCAATGCTTAGAGGTTCGATAACGAAGCTGGCCCCTTTGTTGGTATAACGGGGGCACCCTATAGAGAGGTGAACTCTAAGGTTGCGACTGTACCAAACTCAAAGTAGAAGATAAAGATAGAGTAAATAATTCATGAAGAATCAAAACGGTTAAACTTAATATCGTTAAGCTGAAAGCTTCACTCAATAAGTTCTCTCGAGGAAAAGTTGGTTATCGAAGTAGAATGCCAAATGCTTAAACTTAAGTAGATATCAGATTTAAGCCTTTGAGATTCACCACTAATCCTACCATGCGCGAGCACCCAGTCCTGCTCAGGGCTTGTCCGAGGTCTACCCACCAGCAGGAATTATCCTGCTGGAAGTGTCGGACCAACTCGGGTACACTTAACTCCGTCAATGGGATATGAGTTTCTGCAATGCATCTCCAATACAACCGCAGGTGGAAAAACTCTCCCCATCGAAGTCATACCAGTGGCTAGCTATTATGACAACAACCGGAGTCAATACCTAGGTGGTGGACTCACTGGCCCAGTGGCAGTTTCGTCTATACAAGCTATGCAGTCCATCATTTAATCTACTCGACTACTTAATTTGATAAATTGACATGCAAGCTCCCCGGGTGAGATGTAGCTGATAGTTGGCTAAGTGGGCGCTACCCATAGCCATCCTCTCGGGACACACTCTACCGTGATAAGACTCATACCCCTAGAGTCCAATAACAACCCATAGTAATGCTACAAATCAAGAGGAGAAGGCCCGGGCTGGTTACTGAGGTATTTGTCTCGAAAGCACCCTGGCCTTCTGCGACTATCTGAGTACTACAAGGAAGACTACCCTACTACCTGTAGGCAAGAATAGACTCCTAGATGCCCAAGAGACCATATATGGGTGACCCCCATTTTGGCGGTTACCCATACTCCCCTTATATATCCTGCAAACGATATTCAGTCGGACGGACGGCGACGACGTATACGGTGTTACGGCAGCTGCTCCAATGACCTCTTTTACCCAGCAAACGAGCAACTACACAGCCGTCTGCCTATGACGCGCCGTTCCAACGCTGGCGTCAGAGGGGGGTGTTAGCTAAACCCGCCCAAGTTCAATAGCATGTTCGGGCCACCCTCATACAGGCGTGGGGCCTCCCCGGGCAGATGCGTGTAGGCCCAAAAACATCTAAGAGCCCATAGAATGTGAGGCTATCGACCTCTAAGTTCTAGGATGACTTTGCCGGTGAAGGTAGGGTAACTTGGGTTCCTCAGTAGGGTAACTGGGACCCATGGGCAAAATGACCAAATTCCCAAGGTAGGATAACTCTGCCCACTTATGCCTTTAACCCCTCAGGAAGTCCTCCAATCGACCACAGAAGTTATCTCGGAGGTCCGTGTAACATTCTCATGAATCGCTTGACTTTATGTGAATGTTTTCCCGAAAGGTTACCCTGCCTAGTAGAGTACCTTAAGGCTACTCAACCATTCCCTAGGCCTTATCCTAGGATTACCAGCCATCTGTATAATATATACGAGACCATACCACCTCTGGATACCACTTCGTATACCATTTGGGCTAAGGTGATATTGATTGTAGCTACCTATCTTAGGGTCGTTACACTACTCCCCTCTTCTCTTGGTCTGTCCTCAGACCGTCAACGTCGTCTTTTAGTTCCACGGTTTGGATTGTCTATTACCCTATGGTCTTTAGGTTTAGACGGATACCTTTCATGG
>Ga0307509_10008575_pt1 | contig 12985 bp, 15 predicted proteins | sample 10_EM_MG_FD_202245 | JGI IMG/M metagenome (GOLD analysis project Ga0307509, IMG submission 202245) | Populus trichocarpa ectomycorrhiza microbial communities from riparian zone in the Pacific Northwest, United States - 10_EM | ecosystem: Host-associated > Plants > Roots > Unclassified | place...
TGAAGGGGGCCCCCGCATCACTTCGCGCGTTTTAATGTCGGGTGCATTTGCCCGCAGCGTTGGCTTCAGATGCGCCCAACGTCAATTATTGCTGGCCTGTCGCCCCCACCGAGGCAAACAAATGTTGTATTAGCCCGTACCATTGAAATCGAACCATACCCCTCTGTCTGTCAGTATTGTATACACGGACAGATAGAAAGATGAGTCATTTCATCCGAGTCCGGCGTCAGTGTAGTTATTGTTTTCGACTGAACATCCAAAACTAAAGTCGATCACGTCGCAGTCTGCATTCGGAGTCTCTGGTCAGACTCGGTTCCTCATTTCCGTCTGTTGTGTGGATCTGTCCCAGATTTGATTTCATTGATTTGCCACCTGAGCGTCTCGCCACTGGGCCCACTTGACGCGGCCTGAGCGCTGAGCGCTTACTAGTATCGTGGGCGCCATTAGTCATCATGCATCATGCATCAGTATCAGTATCATTGTATGATTGGACCCATTAGCCCCGCTGGCACGGACAGGGTACGTGCTAGTGACCATTGACAGCGAGAACCTGAAGGCCAATTAGGCACACATGTTAAGTCGTTCGTCTCTTACACGAGTCCGAGTCGTCCCCGTCCTACTGAATGTGTTGGGATACGGAAATTTAGTGCTAGCGGTAGCTGATTAAGATGATGCGCCAGTGGGTGCTCGAGATCATTATTATTCATACTGATACGGGTTCCGAAGAGAAGTGTATTAATAAATAAAAGATTGAGTCATAAAAAAAGGCATGCATAGCCACTAGCGTACCATCAAAGGCGCCCCTCCAGAAATGAGATCCATGACGAACTCCCCTCCTATCAAATAGCCCTCCCCACGACGCCGTCCAAGCCCGTGTCAAAGTCGGCACCATCATATGACCGTACTGGCGGGACCGGAGGCTTAACCACCCATTCTTCATTCAGTGCCTGGACCACCCAACACCGCACACGCCACACGTCTGTCCAACAACTCGCCAGCCCGAAGCTGATCCGCACAACGCCAAGTTCTCGTCCAGCGGCCTCTTCGAGAGCGCGTAGCGTTGGCGGATGCTTGGAGCCTCCGTTTCCCAGTACGGCCATGAGGCTACCGAGAGAGAGTAAGGTCGCTGCGCCGCCCGGGTTGCACATACACCCTGTGCGAAGAGCTATGCCATTCGCGGCGGCATGCGCCGCTACTGTTGAGAGTGGGATGGGATCGCCTTTGGCCTACATAGGACGTTCGGAAGGTTTCATAAGCACTCTATACTCGACCATTTACGAGCTAATGAATCACATACATCAAACATAAGGCACGCGATTACGCCTCCTGCACCTTGTGCCGCTTCGCCGGATTCTGGTGGAGCACCAGGAATGCGTGAGAGTATGCGCACAGCAGGAGCTCCACTTCGTGGCCAACGAATTTCCCCAAGGAGACGAGCGCAGGAGGCAGACAGCGCTGCGATCCGTCCCGGCAACGCGGGTAAATACGCACCAAGGAGACGGAGGCCGGTCGTCACCGCCGGGAGAAGGGTGTAGTTGAGCGTTCCATCCTGGATGGTTGTTTCAGGCACCCACCCACATTAATTCCGCACAGTGAGAGCACTGACCTCGAACGCCTCATCAATGGCTGTCGTACGGCCAACAGCGGTGCCTGGGACTTGTACGACATCGACAGTACCACCGGCGAACCACGGCCGCTTCTCCCGAAGCCAGGCACCGATTCCCGGTGCGAGGACAAGGGCGCCGATGCCAGTCGGGAAACCGAACATCTTGTAGAAACTGACCGCCACTGCGTCGACAGGGGTAAGCGTCAGATCAATCGGTGTTGTGGGCGCTAATGCTGCCGCATCGAGCAGCGTCGTAAAGCCACGGCTAGAGGCATGCGCAAGGACGGCGAGTGGGGGCTTTGAACTAGTAATATTTGATTGTCCGGTATAAGCAAATAGCGCAGGGGTACCCGCAGGTGGGCAATGCTTGTCAATGAGGTTCTAGATGGTGGATATATGCGCGTCAAGGCGAGTTATATGCACCATAAAGGAGCAGTGCACTTACGAATGCCTCTCTCACGCGCACGCCACCACGCGGAGGGGAGGAGAGATAAACAATCGGGGCGCCTTTCGCCATTGCAAATTCGCGAATTCCATGCACAGAGTTGTGGGCATCTTCTGGGAGTATGAATGCGGTCCCTGGTCTGAAGGGGAAGGATTCGCCAACAAGCTTGAGAGCAGCGCTAGCGTTCGCGGTGAAGATGACCGTTGACCCTGGTGGGGCATTGAAGAAGGAAAGGACGGCAGCTCGTGCCGTGGCAGTCAGTGCTGCAGACAATTTTGAGCTAAAAGGGGAATGAGCAAAGGATCAATCACACACGATCACAATCTAGGACGACGATACGAACCTCGGACTCTCCGAGTGGGTATTACCAAGAACAGCATTTTGAAGGAAATCCGCGTGAACGGAGATGAGGCTAGCTGGGTATAGTGCGCCGCCCATATAATCCACGTATGTCTCATCCGGTGGAAGGCGACTATACTCTGAGCGGCGGAGGGCATCAACGTGCCAACTGGAAGCATACTGGGGATAGTCATGGAGGAAGCGAACGTAAGCGAAATCAGATTCAGAATTGAGTCGTGTTGAGGAGGGTGCCGAAAGAAGGCCTGCAGTAGGCGAGGGGAGAATGACGTGGGTAAGCAAAGGAACGGAAAGAGGCTGGACAGATTTGATGCGCGAGAGTGGCTGAGGCGATGGTGAGACACAGACGCATGGCCGTCCCTTTCGATTCGGGTGCAGGTTTTCTTTCTCCCTTTCGATGTACTTCTCTGAGAAGCTGTTGATGGAAGGTGACGGGCTTCTAGTAGAGATAGAAGGGGAGTCTTGAGAACGTAAATGCCTGAGCGATTGCGGAGCTGATTTGAGACGTTTGAGCGATCGTTGATGCAAGCGGGAAGCGGTGTCTGCAGTTGGATCGGTAGTGGTAGGTCGCGAGTGGTGGCTGCCCATGATCGGTGTTGTGAAACTGGCAACTTGGAGGGTCGATATTTATAGGAGTGGCGGGGAACGCTGGCGGCAAGGATCCAGTGGCGAGATCCAATGCATTCCTTCTCTGAATATCTCAACTCACCACCTCCCCGAAAAGGATTCCGGGTCTCTGGGGCTGTTCTAGAGATGGTTCCTGGGAATGTGGACGAGGCGTCCATGATGCTCCATTAAGTTGTGATGTACGTCAGCGTCAGCCACCACTGGCAGGCACCTGTTACATGTTCTGACGCGAGTCGAAACGAAACGAAACGCGGCGCAACTCTTCCCTGAATTTCAAATTCATTCTTGGACTGTTTTTTTCGAAATCTCCTCTTGGAGCTTGGCCCAGAAAGTCACTTGGTCTCCAGTACTCGCCATCTCCACGGGTCCAATTGCTCCCGTGATTCTTCGCCGCCCTCCACGTCATCTGTCCCAACTCACCTCGCGCTTCGTCCCGCTTACCGCTATCAGGCTTGGTCGTTATCTTACCGCGTTCTTCGCTGGATATTCCATAATGATCACACCCTCCTTTCTTTTAACTCCTTCATCTTGTTCTTTAACAGGAGAAACTTGCCTTGGGGAGACCCGGCACCTCAGGTAACCAGTCACAAAATAGCCTTTTCAACGATGACACCGACCGAGCCCGAGTCCGAGTCCCAACCCGAGATTCTGAATTCTTCGGGTTCAGCATCGGTTTGTCCTGTTCGGCTTCTCCGTAGGGAAACTTCAAAATGGCTTCTCTGGCTGATGGCTGCAGGGGGCGGGAGGATGCGCTTGACCTTCTGCTTGTGACGGCATGACTTCCTTCGTCAAGGCAAGGCACGTACTCCGGCGACACCCGGGCCGACATCAAGTTTAATATGTAACCTGTACATGCATGCGGTGCACCCTGGGTGGTGTGGAAACAGGACAATGGCTTCAACTCGGCTCAACATGCGTTTGGTGCGTCCTTCCCTTTTAAGGGGGAAACGTATTGAAACGGGCTTCCGTGCTCAAGTGGAGCTTGTGTGGGATAACCTGAGGTTGTGTGGCGTGCGACTTTACAAAGGTACTGTATAGTTTGTCTGCACGGTTTCAAGAGATGCTACTACCTGATTTGTCCGGTTAAGCACTGAGGGAGGACCGAACGTATACCGATCATACGGTTACAGAACTCCCGGATCCTTTGTGCGATGCGAAAGCGGAGAAGCACGCGGAGATTTGCTATTGATGTCCCATCAGAAGAGACAAGACACTCGACAGACAACCCCACCTCTACCTCTTCGCTGTGAATTAAGGGGGTCCAGTATAATACAGTGCTGAATATGCCGTATATGTGCTACCCTCTGAACCTGGGGCGCATAAAGGAATCTGGTGACATGGCATGCACATACCGTGTCAATTAGGCTTCAAGGACCTGATCTTTTTCCTTTCAGTTGGCTGTTGGCTCTGTCTACTTTGACGTATTATTCAACCCGCCGCCGCCCCGATGTCTCCGTAGCATGATATCAGAATGTCCCTCCTATGTACGTGTATGGATCGCCTCACTGATGAAACTCCGTCAGGTCCCGTCAATGTCCCAACTAAGTCCGACTACTAGCCTTGTACTGTATGTGCCTACCGTGTCCTTGGCTTAACTTTCTGATGCAGAATCTTAGCTACTTTGGAGCCATGCTGCTCTTGTTGATGTGTCTCCGTGACGTCGGGTTCCATTCTGGGCCCACTTTTTTTTCACTGGTCATCCACAGCCATCAGAATATGTGTTCTTGTTGGCTTACACCCGCATTCGTTCCGTTTGCCTCCCCTCAATATGAGCTCAAGGTATCTCGATGTCAATAATGTCGGCACGCCTATCCGCTGGCTGTGGCACCTCATAGCACGAGGCTCCGAATCGTCACGCATCATTCTCTAACAACAAATAAATTGGATAGCTAGTGTTTCGGGACCGCTTCTGTGTCCACATTTGTAGGGGTCTCTACATGTCCCGGCCCTATATGCACGAAAACTCATGCAGATAAGCCTGCCATCTCCTGCGTAAGTTCTATCTCGTACAGCTTACGAAAACCGCGAGGTCACCGTTATCTCGTCACGCGGCTACCCCTTCGATCAAGGTTTCCGAATATGCCAGGACATCCGATCTAGCCAGAAACGTCCGATGCGACAGCTCTCAGGATACATCTGTCGTTTTCGCTGACAGGATTGTATATGCTTGCGTCGTTTTTGCGGAAGATGTCAGGCACCCTGGATCTTTTGTGCAAAACGGCATGCTGCCAGTGTATATCGGTGCAGCGCACGCAGCCATCTTTAGACAGAAACCCATTTAGTATGGTGCAATGGACTGGCTTCCAGGCATTCCATTCACTCCAGGTTTTCTGAGCAACTCTCTCTTCTTCTCCCGGAGTTCGCAAAGCACCGACCCCCAGTGTTTTCGGTATCTTTCCCCGAGTCATCACAGGCGCCTTTCAAAGGTGTCGTCAATTCAATTTCATCAAAGTATGATAGCGCCTCTAGTCTTTAGATTGTAAGTTTGCCGCGAACCAGGCTCCTGGAACGTCTTGGTAAGTCATTACCTCAAAATTTCCCTCCAGCTTCTCGCAGCATATTCGATCATCCACAGTCCGTCCATAGGTCTTCGGCCGCGATGAGACTATCCCAATGGGCCAAGACTGCTATTCATCGTGAATAACTCCGTGAGTTCTTCCATTAGTCCACGAATCATACGCGCTCCGCCCTACAACAACTACGACTCAGAGAAAGCAGAACATGTTTCTGTGACGAAGCGGGACAGTGTTCCCTTGATGTGCCATTCGGAACATCTTCTCTTGTAAGTCTTGTTTAGAGTGTACGTGCTCATCTGGGCAAAAACCGGAGATCACTCTGGTAAGGGGGCTACGGCCTGTGTTCTGTGTATTTCAATCACCCGTCGGCTCACCGAGAGACCGCGTGCTCGCAAGCTTCTATCGTGGCGTGCTTCAAAGAAAAGTCCTCAGAATCATGCCAACCCCAAGCTTCGCTTCACTTCGGAATCATGCCTTCGAATTCCGGCAATTCGGCTGCTACCGTGCTCCGGTCCCTGCTATCCTTGTTTCGACTCTGCCCTGACTTTGGACAGGTCAATGGCGCGCTCTTTTGCTTCAATTTTCAGGGTGTAGTACGAAGTAACGTCATTATCGCGCATGCCTTCTCCCTTATCGCTTTTCCAGATCCCTGATCGAGCCAAATCCCTCAACGCCAGCCAGTCGGAACCTCCGGGCACTATCCCCGCGGCCGAAGCTGATGCGGGGGTTAAGCCGAGCGCTCAGAGTCCGCCATACAATGTTCCCACGGGCAACCGTGGCCGATCGGACTGCGAACACGATCCACACCTCGACCAATCATCCGGGTTCGATGCCTCCTTTCGGCTCTCGACCGCACGTAGACTTTCTGAGTTTGTCGCTCGGAGTATACTTCTGATTGAACGGCCACCTGTTGACGTCGCTTACGGGGACCCGCATACTTCCTTCATTCCCGTATTTTGAATTCCTTCCACCTGTGCCGACACTGCCACCTATGGTTAACTTGTCTTTTGGAGTGGAGGGCGCCGACATCGTTGTTGTGTTTGCCGTCCGTCGGAAATCCTTTTCCGCTAAAGTTAAGTTCATAAGTGATTGCGATGCAGGGATTTCGATGCCGGACGCCAAGGGATCAATGAATTTTCCATTCCCCACTCAAGCCCTGGGGTTTTTCGCTCCGGTCTAATGCTAGTAGACGAAAGCACGCGCGCATGGGGGGAGAATGTAGCATGGAAACTCCGGCGGCTAGTCTGACACATGGAAGATGACCTTCTATGAATCCTTGCGAATCATCGCTCGCCGCGAAACCCTTTAATCGGTGCATTGTTGTTTGAGGGGACGAAATGGTAAATCGGATTAATGGGGCGCATATGACTGCGATTTCTGACTAACCAAAGCAGAAGGAGCATAGTCATGATCACAAGGGAGACGGTAGAACTCTACTTGCCCAGGCTCAGGCTTTGCCGGGGCGCCGCAGTCGCAGCCTTTTGCTTCGCTGTGCTGCTAATGACGTACTTGAATCATCGGGGTACGAAAAGCACGATGTCCACGAGGCATCGCCCCCGTCGCCTTGATGCAATCACGGGCTGGAATAGAAGGCCGCCTGAGCTGCGTGCTGTTGGGCTGCTCGATGTCGCGGCCACTGTCATTGTCGCCGGTTCTCCTGCCAGGGAGCGCTTTGCTGTCGACAAACTCGGTGGCGTTGGTGATGGCGTCCTCGGTTTTCCCGTTCTGAACGTGAATAAGGAAAATCTCAAAGCCAAAGTTGAACGACATCCATCATGAGCTGTGGGAATTTCCAAGCCGTCAATACTCGATAGCGACGGCGAGGGCTAGCCCCCAAGCGGCCAGGACTCGGAGAGCGTACGTGGGCCTACATTTTTCCCTTGCTCTTCTTGACACCATATATGGTGATCTTACAACGCGCGCCTTTTAGTCAGCCCCTCCAAAATGAGCGGGGGAGCAGTGACCCCGTTTGTTATGCACCTCTAGGGGAGCATCTTTCAGCAAGTCCCAGAATCGGTCGAGAACTTCGATATTTTGTCTTGCTCTGAGATGGAACGACCAAAGACGCGGGCAAGGCTTTCTGGGTGAAATATGACGTCGATAACTGGGTGCGCGTCTCAAGTTACCATTACCTCAGACACCGGAGTAGTGGAGAACGACCTTCAGCTGTGATGAGGGCTCGGAAGGAGTCGGGTAAGTCGGCGTTTCGTCCTTGGCCAGGCAAAGGACCCCATGATACATCAGGACGACTTTGTTGCGGTGGATGGCTCCTTCCTCGCTTCACGTCTAACAGATAGCAGCTGGACGGCCCAAAAGGATGAAACCCTGAGTACGGACCACCCATGGTATGCGGGGGTCAAGGATAACATGTGATGAGGCATACCTGCCGATACGCATGCTTTGAGAAGTGGGACCTCCGGTCATGTGAGAAGTCTTCCTGACTTCATACTAATTTTGACATGGTCTGAACGAAGATATATTTCCGTGAAGGGTCCGTTTCTGGGAGATGGTTGCGCCGTGCATTCTGTGGACCCTTCAAAACATGGGTTTCATTGTAAAGATATCACGAGTCACCCAGGTAACCAGTGACGACGGCGATCAGTGCGACCGGAACAAGTACGTGGGACGACCTTTGGGGCTCTGAGGATTGATGAACCATCAGATACCTGAAACTGATGGGGGCCTCGTCCACAGGAGCTTATTCAAAATGTAGACCTTGAAGTGGTTGTCCCATTCGGACGAGCATTGCCCTTGCGCTGGCACATGACCACGATTCATATAACCGCGGCGCAGGCACAACATTGCATCCGTGCCAAGTTACACACCAAATTGGGCGGCTAGGGGGAAGGTGGTTCGGAGGCTTCTTTGGCTGAGGAGTCTGTTGTCCACCGCCGCATTGAACACGACGGCTGTCTCAAGCCCCCGAGAAAATCACTAGAGAAGAATAGGGGGTGGTTGACATGCGAAGGGATCGCCAGGGTTTGGAAGATGCAACGGGCACTTCTACAATCCATTCAGGGACCCGTCAGTACTCGACAGTCTGATCAGCTGGGTCACTTGAAATATAGCCGGCTATGGATTTGTCCGGGCCTTCATGTCCTAAAGCCTCTATATTCGTACGCGTGAGCGGACTTGATGGTTCCGTCTGGTGCGGAGTTCGAGTATGAAATATCAGTCAGGTGGCGGTTGCGCAATGCAGCAAAGTCATACCAGGGATAGAATCTTCGAGACGGGTACTGTAATAAAGCGGCAATGTAGATGTTCCGGATGGAAAGAACGTGGGAGACAAACAACTCAATTGGCGAAGATTAAGTCACAAGAATCGTCCTTAACGGCACTTGCTGCAATTTTGGTGCACATGGACCCGGAAAGTTGGTTGGTCGTAGCAAGATCCTTATCGTCGTCGTAGAGCAATGGAATCAGGGTTGAGCCCTATCTACGGGAACATATTATCCCGCGGCTTGCCAGTGAGCTGTCCAACAAAGGGCTAGCTCAAACTGGAAATATTACACGGTGCCGGCAATTCGTCCTGTCTCTCGTAGTATTATGGGTGGGAGGGCCCAAGAAAATTGTTTGTGGCGGGGGCTCGTAATATGAGGACACAGGCTAACACTAATCGGGGATAGTGGCTCTTGAAAATGCGGATGATAAGATTCTTTTGATTGGGAATGCAGCAGTACTGCCAGTACCATTATATTGTTGTTGTATTTATCGTCCCTTTCGACCTCTACGACTGCTTTTTGGGGGTAGCATCCGTCAAGTGGACGTGCAGACCGAGTGTCATGCAGATTCCTACGAGGCACGCTAATAGGCGTGGGATAAATTGACCCAAGGACACTGTGCTTTGCGTCCAGTCCTACAGTACACGGAGTAGACAGGACCACATACGACATATTCCCTTTTTCCATTTAGCTGCATTGCATCCAAGGTTGACGTGTCAATAACGAATCAGGCCCAGTCACAGGACATGTCTGCCACGCGGAAAATGATGGAAGGAATCCTGGAAGAATGAATGATAGAATTGATGTCACTGTAAATCAAGAGCCGCCGCATTTTAATAACCCCTTAATTGTCGCTATTGTGTTGAGTGCATGGCGGCTTGACATGGTGAGAGAACGGGAAGGAGGAAACCGGTGCTGTAGATGGATTCTCATGACCAGGAAGGAAAAGAGAGACTGAGGAGAGGAGTCCAAAGGTCCGATAGTTGACAGTTGTTACATAATGAGGTTGCGTGGACGGTCCGCACCGGGCCGTCACGACACGAATAGTGAGGCGACGGTGAAGCCCATGTCGCCACGGCGTCGGGGTGTCGCAGCGCGATAGAGAGCCTCCATGGAATTCTTCCAGCAAACTTACACCGCCCTTCGCGGGCCAACCGGCGTACAGCAAACACCCGATGACACCATCACCCGCTTGAGCGATCGTCTCTCGCCCTCGACTCTCCTCGCCGACCGACGCGCGGCGGTCCTCTCGCTCAAGGGCCTCGCCAGAGCGCACAGTCAACTGGTCGGAGCGCACGCCCTGCGAGGTCTCCTCGTGATCATCCAGAACGACACGGAAATCGACCCGGACATCGGCCGTGCGGCCATCGAAACCGTCGCCATCCTCTGCGAGACGCTCGACACCGCCGCCGAGTACGCGCAGCACGATCTCGGCTTGGAGCACACGGATAGGCTGCTGGAGGACGAGAAGACGGCGCACAAGCTCTTTGCGCTGTTGGGCGATCAGGACCACGCGCTGCGATACAGCGCGTGTGTGCTGTTGACGAGCGTGCTCAGGAATCGACCACAGAAGGTCCAGGCTTTCTTCCTGAAGGCCCCCGTCGGACCTGCTCCCGTGATCGCGCTGTTGGAGGGTGATAAGGAGATCGTTGGTCATGGTGAGCATTTCCGTGTCGGTTTTCTCATGCTAATCACAACCTTTTTCTCTCACTTCTACCCTGTCGCGGCGACCATCTATTCGGCCCATTCGCTTTACATTACGCAAAATTTCAGCCATTGTAATGCTCACTGCACTCACTCGACAGAGCACAGAGATACAGAAGGTTCTTGCGTTCGATGGCATCTTCGAGAAGCTTTTTTCGGTCGTCACTCGAGAAGGTGGGCTCGAAGGCCCATCGGTTGTCACCGATGCTCTCAGATGCGTGGATACCCTCCTTCGGTTTAACACTTCTAACCAGGTGAAATCCCTTTGATCTCCCCCACAATCTCCTGATCGAACCAGCCCAGAGCTACTTTCGCGAGACAGACATCCCCTCCTTGCTTTGCTCCCTTCTCTTCTTCGATCCGAAGGTGCAGCCAGATCAAGGCGTGCCGCAGCAGTTCGCGCTGCAATTTTGGAACGAGGATAAGACCACCAATGTTGGTCTAGTCCTCGAGGCGATTGGTTTATTATTAGGATCTAAAGGAGCTGGTGTGGGTTATATCACTGATATTTCCTATGTCGAGTATAAACAAATGCGTCTTTTGCAGCTCCGAGAGGGATATGCCTTCACAAGACTACTGATCGAAATGGCTCTAGCATCGAACGCGCCGACCACACTCAAAGTCAAGGTACTACTCCAATTTGATTACAACGTCTGTTGCACACTTTGATGTTCGTAGTGCCTCCGTCTGCTCCCTCCCGCTGCCGCTCCTCTCCTCCCGGACATGGTCTTAACGCCATATATGCCGGTCCCTGATACAAATGGCGAAGAATGGGACCGCCTTGAGGCCGCTACTGGCATCGATGCCCTTCTCGAACTCATCATGCATGGCGAATACAACGGCCAAGACGCTGTGCGAAGGCAGAAAGCAAGGGTCGACTTACGTGCCGTAGCTGTCACCGTATTTGAGGTTCGTGTATTATTGTTTGCTATCTCATTGACTAGAGTTTTGTTAAATCCTCTCGAAGCATTTCCTTAGGGACGATCAAGTGAAGGAAGCTATCGTCTCAGGCATGGTTCCACCCGAGAATGCTGGTTCGCTAATCATACTTTCTATTCTATTTATCATCCATCTCACGGACGCAATCACAGGTGCACACGCTCACTCGCCTGTGACCCCACTTCTCTTCGGACTTATCATTCCTCCAAGCTCGCCCTTGGATCGTACTAGCGTCTCTTCGGTCCAGTTTGCGGCCGTTCTCTTTGCCCACTTGCTTCGGCACGCACCGCGCTGCAAAGAACTCGCCCGCAAGATTGTCCCACCTCCGTTGACACCATTGCCAGCGTCGTCGACTGCAGGTGGTGCCTTCTTCGTCCCTGCCGATGGCGAACCCCCTGCTCCGTCCGAACCCGCGCCGAAGGATGATAATGAAGACGGTCCGCAAAGCTTGGTCGCCCTCCTCGCGGAGCACCTCTCACTCGCATTCTTACAACGCTCGCGAGCCGGATTAGCTCCCCGCGAAGCGCGGGAAGCTGATCGTGTCGTCTGCACGTACCTTGCCTTGCTCTCACAGTGGCTGTGGGAGGACCCGCGTGCGGTGCGCGAGTTTCTCGAAGCAGGCGGGCTCGGTGTGCTCGTCGAACAGCTGAACCAGCCAAGCGAGATCGACGTTGTCGTGCCCGGTCTATGCGCGTTCCTGCTCGGTGTGTGCTACGAATTCAACCGCGAGCCTGGTGAGATCACACGGCGAGTCTCTCTCATCTGTCCATGCATTCAGGTCCGGGAGAGAGAGACACGAAATGCTGATGCGCACGTGATCAAATGTAGGGTGACGGTGCACTCGATCCTGGCGAGATTGGGAGCAGATGTTCTCGTGGGCCGGATGAACCGCATGCGCGAAGACGAGCGAATCAAACTCGTCGGGCCGGACTCCTGGGTCCTGCCATGCCCAACTCCCGGCCCGCAAGCGCTCGATCCGTCGTTCACGCCGATGTACGACGGCGAGACGGAGATCTGGTTCGACTGGGCTTTCGTGGACTTCTGGAAGGCAAACAACCGTGGGTAGTCTTATGGTTCCCGAATTTGTTTTTGCTGATCTTCTCGTAACGCTATGATTCAGATACGATCCAACGGGGGATAGTGGCGGATCCGGATTCGGCATCGTCATCAACGGGTACGTGCTAGCTTTTAAAGGAAGTGAGGATTTTTTTTTCTCATTTCATTCATTCCTTGCGCTGCGTCTTTTTCCATCGAACAGCTCAGAGTGGCGAGGAGAGCATCTTGGTTGCATCCCTTCGTGGTGTCATCGCAAAACAGGCCGCAGAGATCGAGGCATTACAAAGCAAACTGAAAGAACTATCCACGTCCCTTGCCACTGCAGCCCCCGCCACCACACCAGAGGCCCCACAGCCTACGGCAAAATTCGCCGAAGTACGTGATATCTTTTTTTTTTCGCCTTCTTCTCTCCTTCCCATCTTGGTGTCTTGGTGGATGTGGTGACATGAACCTTATCGTGAATTAGGAGCGTGCGGCGTTGGAGGCTGCCGTCGAAGCGGAGCGCGCCAAACGC
>Ga0307509_10008576_pt1 | contig 12984 bp, 10 predicted proteins | sample 10_EM_MG_FD_202245 | JGI IMG/M metagenome (GOLD analysis project Ga0307509, IMG submission 202245) | Populus trichocarpa ectomycorrhiza microbial communities from riparian zone in the Pacific Northwest, United States - 10_EM | ecosystem: Host-associated > Plants > Roots > Unclassified | place...
CTATGCATCCAAGATATTGAGCGATATTAGGATGGGGAGATGCCTTTAGGATCTCGCAGACTTCAGCCTCATGCAACAGGAGATCACCAAATCCAGCGGAGGTGGAGGTGTCGCTGTAACCTATTAGACAAGGTCGCTTCACATAACAGTCCTGAGGTATTGGCTCAGGCGCTTGTCCCAATTGTGTTTGGAATGGTGGCCAGATGTACGAAGCTTGAATTGGAACAGGGTTGAGTTCGTGTAGATCAGCTTTGGAATTGTAGGGGTAACGACGACTAGTAATCGCATAGTAATATTTGTCGCCCTCTCTAAGGATAATATTCGTGTGGGAAAATTCAAGATCTCCATCCACTCCCGGGACTCGGGCGAATATCTCATTTTGTTCGCAAATTTCCATGTTCTGCTTGTGTTAGGAAATAAGGAAATAATATTCAAATGGATCAAGCGCACCTACCGATGATTTCTAGTGAAGTTGGACACCGGTGTTGGAACGTGGTGGTGGTGGTGGAAGAGTGACTTAAAGTATTTCCTATCTAGGATCGAAGGTTTATATAGAAATACATGATTGTCAAGACCAACTACCGTATTATCTCAAGTTATACATTTTTTTGCCAAGACCGGGCGTTGCTTAAGGTTGGATGGTGCCCGGAGTCTGAAATGGGTCCCTTCAATGCCCCCAGTAAACATAGTAGCCGAAGTGTGGGTTTTAGGTGTCTTCAACAATGCGGCTGAGTGTCTTCTAATCACTATTCTCAAGGGTTCAGACGGGATCAAACATCACGCCACGCACTAGGAGGTGAAGTACTGGACACCTAAAATCCACTCCTTTGTTATTATGTTTACTGGGGCAAATAAGGGACCTATTTCAGGCTCCGGGCACCACCCAACTTAAGCAACGCCCGGTCTTGGCAAAAAAATGTATAATTTGAGATAATACGGTACTGGTTCTACGAGAGCGGCTAATAAATATATCGGTCACGTGGATCCGATAAGAAAAATTTGATGCAAGTTTTGGTTGCAGTGCCCCTGGATAAGGCACGTGACCGTTGTACTTGTTGGCCGTGCTCTTAGGGTGCCGGCACCATAGTCTACTTGTGGTGAGCAAAATAATCCGGTCGCCATGATGTACGAGTGAGTACTCGAGTATTATCACTGAAAATCTGCTAGGGCCGCTGCAAATTTTCAGTGAGACTATTATAGTTATCAGTCGCGCTCGTAGCATCCACCAGGGCCCGTGCTATCATAAGAATTTCGCTCTGAAGAATCAGGTAGCTGACCCTTAGAGCACCAGTAGATTCCGAACCCCAGAGAGCTCCGACCTGCACACAAAGATGTATATCTTCCCAACTCGAACAAACAAAGAGCTTCCTATCAAAAGGAGCATACAGTCTCTAACAAGGACATGGCGAAAACCAGCGGATGATGAACAAGGGATCAATTACAAGTAATATTTTGTAACCCTAACCTTGACGACTTGTTTGTTTGCCCACCATATACAAGTACCCCTGTTCACCATACTCGTACACTGGTTTTTCGTCACGCCCTGTAGAGGATAGCCCTCCAGGCAAACAACGGATCAGAAACACAAGGCGGGCGGGCGGGCAGGCAAGTGTCATACCTGCGAACCCTGGTCAGTGACACGAGCAGCGGGTTGGACCCTGTTGGTGGAAGGCGGAGCTCCTGTCCGCCATATTTCGCCGCCTCCCCTTGAAATTCCTACGTTCCTACTATCATACCGGTACTGTACCACTATGATACAGGTATTGTACCAACAGAGGAATTCAGCCCCAGGGTTGATGAAGCGTTTTCGAGTGCCAAGTTTCGGGTGCATCGGCCAGATTTGTGTGCAAAACAGGCATTCACACACCGATCCTTCAGCTCGAGAAACATGTAGAAACGCTTTTCACCCCCCGGGGCTGAATGCCTCTTATCCAAAAGTTTGGTCACGAGTTGCCGGTATGGTACCGGCATCATAGTAGAAATGAAAAAAAAAGAAACGCAAGACCAACTCTGCGTTAGAAGCTGCTTCATGGGGCACGTTAAGCGCGCTGCTGCTGCCAACCCCTCTAACCGCCGTAAAACATTTGCCCAAAACGCCACGGTCTCGCTTACACGATCAGAAAAGAAAATAAATTCTCCGTCCCAATAAAAATAAAAAAAAGAATGGGACCGCCCAAAATCCAAGGAAAGTCGTGGCGTACCGTATCGCAGCTCGGAAGTTCCGTCTCCTATCATGACACCGTTGTGCTGTTGTGTGTTGTCACTGCTGCTTCATGTCATGTCTGCCCTGCATGCGGCCATTCTCCCACTGGGGAAAGCCGGAGGTGGATGATGTGAAAATTTCTCATTCCTACAAGTTCACTGCAGGAGAATAGAAACTGGTAGAAGTTTCGGTAACACAAAAGCTGAGACCCAAGCACAAGCACTCTATTTGTTTCACTGTGTCAATGCAATCGATCCGTGGAACATAATTTTCGAACGAAAAAAAAAAAGCTTAAAATTTCATAGACCCGTGAACCTTTCGTAAATACAAGTGGGTAAGAAAAAAGGTGTAAGAAACCATAGGAAGGAAACCCTTGAAAGTGAAAAAAACCTGATGAAAGGAAAAATAAAAGCACGCTACTTTTCCGCCCCTATCTTAAACCCCAGGATGACATTATTGGAAGAAAGAGAATAAGAGGAAAAAAACTGCGCATACAAGACTTCTATGTATTTGTGCGGTTTATTCAGCTTCCATTTAGTCCACCTCTTCAACCTGAGGACCGTCATCGCCGCCATGTGGGGGAGCTCCACCGGCACCTGGGAAGCCTCCAGCACCAGGGAAACCTCCAGCACCTGGCATGCCTCCAGGAGGAGCACCGCCTTGGCTCTGGTAGAACTTCATCATGATAGGGTTGGCAACTCCTTCCAACTCCTTTTGCTGGGACTCGAACTCGTCCTACAAAATTGTTAGAATGTGTCTTGTGTTGAATTAAAATAATCAAACTTACCTTAGTAGCAGTAGTATTGTTGTCCAGCCATTCAACGGTCTCGTCAATAGCCTTCTTGAGCTTCTCCTTATCACCAGCGTCAAGCTTCTCCTCGACCTTCTCGTCGCCCAAGGTGTTACGGAGAGAGTAAGCATAGGATTCGAGCCCGTTCTTGGCTTGGATCCTCGACGCCTCCGCATCATCCTCCTCCTTATATTTCTCGGCCTCCGCGAGCATGCGCTCGATCTCCTCCTTGCTGAGACGGCCCTTGTCGTTGGTAATAGTAATACTAGAATTAAGTTAGTAAAACGTAAAAATGTTACAGGGGTTTGGAAATGCATACCGATTGGTCTTGCCAGTACCCTTCTCAACAGCAGAGACGTTCAAGATGCCGTTGGCATCAATATCAAAGGTGACCTCGATTTGAGGCACACCACGGGGGGCGGGGGGGATTCCGGTGAGCTCGAACTTTCCAAGCAAGTTATTGTCCTTAGTGCGAGCACGCTCGCCCTCGAATACCTGGATCAACACACCGGGCTGGTTGTCGGAGAAAGTGGAGAAAACCTCACTTTTCTTGGTCGGGACAGTAGTATTGCGCTTAATCAAAGGGGTCATGACACCACCAGCAGTCTCGATGCCGAGGGAAAGTGGGGCAACGTCGAGCAACAGGATCTCCTGGGTTTTAGAAGAGGTATCACCAGAGAGAATGGCGGCCTGGACGGCAGCACCGTAGGCGACAGCTTCATCGGGATTGATGGACTTATTGGGCTCCTTCCCGTTGAAGAAGTCGGAAACCAACTTTTGAACCTTAGGGATACGGGTGGAGCCACCAACCAAGACAATTTCGTGGACAGAGCTCTTATCGATCTTAGAGTCGCGAAGGACGCGCTCGACGGGCTCCATAGTGGAGCGGAAGAGATCCTGGCACAACTCTTCGAAACGAGCACGAGTGACCGAGGTGTAGAAATCAATACCCTCGTAGAGGGAATCGATTTCGATCGAGGTCTGAGCAGAAGAAGATAAGGTACGCTTAGCACGTTCGCAGGCGGTACGGAGACGACGAAGAGCACGAGCATTGGAAGTGAGATCCTTCTTGTGCTTGCGCTTGAATTCTTGAACGAAGTGGTTGACGAGGCGGTTGTCGAAGTCCTCACCGCCCAAGTGAGTGTCACCAGCGGTTGCCTTAACCTCGAAAATACCTTCCTCAATCGTCAAAAGAGAGACATCGAAAGTACCACCGCCCAAATCGAAGATGAGGACGTTACGCTCTCCTTGACCCTTCTTGTCGAGGCCGTAAGCGATGGCAGCCGCAGTAGGCTCGTTGATGATACGGAGGACGTTAAGACCAGCAATCAGACCAGAGTCCTTGGTAGCTTGACGTTGTGAGTCGTTGAAGTATGCGGGGACGGTAATAACTGCATTGTTGACGGTACCACCAAGATATGACTCGGCAGTTTCCCTCATCTTGGTAAGAACCATGGATGAGATTTCCTCGGGAGTAAAGACCTTAGTCTCGCCCTTGAACTCAACCTGGATGAATGGCTTTCCCCCCTTATCGATGATCTTAAAGGGGAAATGCTTCATGTCTGCCTGCACCTCTGGTTCATTGAATTTGCGTCCAATCAAACGCTTAGCATCGAAGACAGTGTTGTGGCTAAGCAAACATTCATTAGTAGAGCTCATTAGGCAAAGAAGAGCAATGATCAACTTACGGGTTCATGGCGACTTGGTTCTTTGCGGAATCACCAATCAAACGTTCGGTATCAGTAAAGGCAACCTATATTTGAGAAAAAAATGTTAGCAGCCGCTCCAATAAAAAAAAAGCTGGGATAATCTCCGAAAGCAAACTCGAAAATTAGCAAAGGTGATACTCACAAAAGAGGGAGTTGTCCGGTTGCCCTGGTCATTGGCAATAATTTCAATTCTGTCATCTCTGAACACACCAACACAAGAGTAGGTGGTCCCAAGATCGATACCAACAGCGGGTGCCATTATTGTAGAGAGGTATGCGGATGTTTGGTTGATGTAGAAGAAATTAGGTGGGTAATGCGAAGGATAAAGAGATTCGTGAAAGAGTTTTGAACAAAGGACTCGAAGTCTCCTAGGTAATGGTGAATGATGAGAGAAAAAGAGGGGAAGGAAGGGTGGGGAGAGAAGGAAATGGCCTTTATAGAGTGGGCGGTTGGGAGAGGACAGAGGGTAGATTCAATAGTCGAAGCGTGAGGAAGGGCATGGACTGTGCTAGAAATTACTTAAGGATCCACAGTCATCTATGGCCTTCCACGAGCCCCAAACCCCTCCCCCACCACACTTCTCCTCAAAAATGTACAGCATTTCCCCTTTCAACAATTACCGTGCTTGTCGCACCTTATTTTACTTTGATTTTCCCCTGTCTCCTTTGCCTTCGAGCTGTTCGAACAGTTTCAAAGAGACTCCGCGGGAAACTCGATAGTTTTCTCCGGTTTCGATTACCTTCTGCGGATGACGTACGGTATAGCCGCGCTAAATTCCCCATACGTTGACGCGGCAACCTAATCTAAACCCCTCTTGCGGCTCTAACGGACCCCCACTATGATGGGCTACGGTACCGTATTGGGGGGAATCATGTTTTTTTCTCCCTTCCCTTTCCTGAGATCATCCCGAGCACCAACATACTCGAGTACCTTCCAAAACCATACCGAGATCAGCGGTCCTTGGAATTCTGGTTTTGCTCTACTTGAGTATTTAAGCAAAAGAAGAAAACTCAGACTCGGACACTCCGACGGGTGAAAAATTAGTGCTGGGAGCGGTTGTCTTGTCCGACTCGAATTCGAGCCTATCTAGAATCCTTCTGGTCGACAATCGTCCCTTGTGTGAATAAGAATTAAGTTGGGTATTATATGGAAAGACTTCCATGGGAGAATTTCGGTACCATGCCATCGCACATCGCCAACATCACCAACATTACCAGCGCCTACCCGAGCCCTGCTGTGGCTCTCAAACAATTCTTTCAAATCGTCCAACAGATGGAAATAAGCGCCTTCCATCACAAGTTGGGCTATCATATCTGACACCCAGCCCGCTGCGCCGTTAACGTTATGGTCGCACTACGGTAACCCAATTGAGAACTTGTTCCAAACCTATTCTACCGTACCGTACTCTATGAATACTCGTACAAGCGTTTTCAGGTCCGCTACAATTCAGAAGCCTTCTATAAGACGGTACAGATAACAGTTTATCAGGTTCCCCTGAAATATCATAGACTGTGATTAAGACGTCATACGAATAAACTTAGGCACTTGTCCGAGCGCACCATCCGATCAAACCGACCCCTTGCGCAGATGTTGGGTGCACAGCAGAGTGCTCGTACCATGCGGTAGAGATTCAATACGGTACTGTAGCGATACCGATGTTTAGGTTAACTTACTCGTTGACCATCAGTTTTCTCCGGATAAGCGTTCGTACGGTACAGTTGGTAATATCTCATGAAGAAGGTGAATTCTGACGTAACTTCATGGGCATACCCTTGGGGCAAAAATAGTTGTGCTATAATCGGGTATATCATACTGTGGACTACGAATAAACTACAATATCCTCAAATTCTAGAGTTTTCTACAGATTTAGACCCGAATCTACTCGTATTGTACTCAAGCAGTGCGATCTCCAGACCACTATGCTGCGGAATATGAGCCTAAGGTAGTGGTGAGACGGCCAGGATTTGCTTCTAATCATTTTTACGGCTCAGCACTCGTAGTGCCGGAATGTTTTTTTGTTTTTTGTTTTGTTTCCCCCCCGGGGGGGGGGTCAAAACAGATAAGAAGAGGAGAAAAGAAAAGAAAAGAAAGAAGCGCTATCGCATGCCATCCAGATTCAAAAAAAGGGCCAAATTTTGGCAGTATGCAATACGGTAGCACTCCCTTTCAAAAAGCTTCGACATTATGATACGATTACGATAGGCAGCGCAGTAAACCACGATAACCCCTGCAAGCATATCATGTCTCCGAACTTGCCATCCTCGGTTACAGAGATGAGATAAATTCCAGTTTGGGAGAGAAACCACCAGAATCGCCATCCTTGCAACTCCCTCCTTGGGCAGTCTACTCGAGTAATACCGGTAGTGCTTAGGCATCCAAATCTCACCTACCAACCCCTACTATAGAAACTGCTAGAGACCCAATGCGAGCTGATGAGAAATAAAAACTTTGGGATGAAGAGAGCGCCTGGACATGAATGGTATGAGTACACCACAACCACGGTGACCAGACTGACCAGACCCGTATTAAATCATCAGCAATCGGATATCCAGCGCGATATCGCCGATGTGTCCAGCTACCAGATAACTCAACTCAGGGGAGGCGAGGTACCAATCATTAAATTCCCTCTTCGCTTTCGGGAACTACTCGTACATTCACTCAAAATACCGGCACACCAAAAGTATTCGAGTAGAGTAGAAAAACAAATCCTTCAACTCTTGAAGTAAACAAACCATGTTCCAACGTAGCAGCAGCCCCCACGCCAATACCGATTTCTGGGAATTCCCTGAGGGAGACGGTACCAAGCAAAAATCATGCACCACAATATGATACTACTCGAGTAACCATAATCCAAGCAAGGTCACACTACCCGCGCTGCAGCAGCACATCGTTCAGGCAGAAAAGGAGTTCTTTGGCCTCCTGCAGAGAGAGGGGTTATGTCGAGGTTAGGGTTCGGTTGCTCCCGCAGAGCCCCTCATTGGGGGATCATCCAGAATATGATACTGCGAAAAAATTATGCCCCAAGTTCCCTTAGGCACATATCATACTCGAGTAGCCTTCTGCTGCTGCTTCCCTAAGCTGCGGGCAGTCCAAAGCCCGTGCTGGAGCCTGATGGACTTGACATCGGTTCGGGTGATAAATACCGCTGGCAAGAGGAAATCAAACAGATGCCTGACGGGAGTTGGTCGAATACACGGCGGCGAGCCTTAGATCTCGATGTTGCCTAAGAGATATCATGCTATTTCCTAGAGGCGCCGGTAGGATACAATCATTCAACGAAATTGTGCTGGGGGTGTCTGGAACATGGGTATGATACGCACAAGAATCCACAAAAACGTGCAATTCTTGGCCTTGCTCTATTTAAACAGATCTAAGTCACGGCTGATACGATAGGCTGTGAACCTGGACGAGGCGCGGCGTACTATACTTCACAGTCTAAGATATGGAACTCATCTGACTTTTCGACATTCCTACCGAGGAGCCATACCACCGGACACGATTTTGGGGCTTTTTCTGGACTCCCGATTTGATTTCTAGAAGAAAGGTTTGTGTTGGCTAGAATAGCGATATCATTCCCCTAGGGACATCGTCGGGAGAGTTGGGTTGGGTGGATTTCTAATCTCTTTTTTCTTTCTTTCCCCCGGATCAGGGCTTTTGAGAACGGAAACGCATTTTTGCGTAACTTACCGGTATCATACTCGAGAAGATACCGGTATTGGCAAAATGGGGAAGTCCCTGGACCATGCCGATCTTAGAAATTTACATTATACAACTCAAATGAGACTCCAGAGACTCTCTAAAGTCTTGGATTGGGCAACCATCACTTTTGGTCTGCATCTGGCTCATGGCAAGTTTCCCGGTTCTAGCAGTGTTTATTACAGTCCACTACAGTTTATTTACTCGTATTGTACATAAGGGTAAACTAAAAGTGACGATTGCCATCCAAGACTCTGGTGGCAATCTAATTGGAGAAGAGCAACATCGGTCCTATACAAATTATTATGGCAATAGGCGTATGAGCACTGTATTTCAAAAAAAATCCCGGGAAGGATATCAAAAGATAAAAAGATCCGCAAATCCTTAAACGCCTGGCATTATGACATAAGGAAAGGGCACCGGCCCCCAAATCGTTAAAACAAGCAACTCTTTGCTTGTCGCAATTGAGTTCCGCACCACACGAAGGATATTCGGGCCTAGTAGCTACCCACATATTGAGTGCCTCCAGGAGGCTTCCCGCCAAATTTAGCTCTTGGATGCCGTACGCGATCGGGGGCTGTTTCTCGGTACTCACAAATTACGTATAAAGCAAACGCCTCAGCATCAACCCCTCTACCCCATCCTCTTGCCAAAACCTCTTGTTCACTCCCTCCTCGTTCCGGTGCGGGCGTTAAGCCTCCACGAACATGCGTTGTTTGTGCGAGGCTGCGGATGAGTGGGAAACCTTTCCGGGCACAAGAAAAAAAATAGTTAGCCTCACCCAGGAGGCTATTGATCAGGGGCAGACTCACTTCTCAGTTCCTTTAACTCTGTAGGGTTGATTTCTGGGCACTCTCCTGCCACACTACCGAACTTCCGCAATGTCGACGCCATCCTGGTGCGATCAAAGAAACCGGAGCAGATAGCTATTGTATTTACCGGCCGCCATTCATCCTCCTTTGTTCTATGCCCATGCCAAAGAGAGGCATCCTCCTTTTCACTGTGCCAATGACGAAATTATTAGCACAATGCCACAAACGCGCAAGAGAAACACCCGATACCACGCCCCCGAGCATAAACTAGGAGTTTTTCTCATTCGAGCGGTATGGCCTTTGGCATGGGACTTGTAATCACTCCTACCTGCCACAAGTTCTACTCCAAAGGGCGCTCCCGTCTCCCTTCGGTCCGATGAAACCAAGGCCGTGGTATATTATGGAGGAGAGTTGGACAAGTGCGATCTGCACAGAGCTCCAGCCCTCTTCCCCTACGCCATCCAATATTTTACTGGCGATAAAACATGTCAGCCTGCAACTAAAGCTTGGGAGCGGAGAAAAGGCTCGCTTACGATGGATCCTGCCTCTTAATGGCAAGTGCCAAGGACGCAGGAACCGCATTCGCCAAAACCTCCCAGGATTCCTCCTCCATTTCTGCCCTTTCGCTTTCGCCAAAAAATTCATATAAAGCACCAGCGGAGAAACTTGCGGTGCTCGCTTCCACGACCGCAGGGCTTCCCGGGAAGAAGACAGTGTCTCCGAAACTCAAGAAATGGAACAAACCCCCAATGCCCATAAATTGGCGAACAATTGACCACATTTCGAATATTTAAAAAGGTTGCTTATGATTCTGGAGCTTAATACAGGTATCGCAGTGGGTTGTCGCGGTGGGGGGGCACCGATACCGGTATGATTGAGAAAGGGGGATGTGGTTGAGTTTTAATATTCGATCCTAGAAGCCACAAAAGCCCCATCATACATGGTCTAACGCAGTGCCGTAAACTCAAAGATCACCCAACGCCCCCTAATGTTAGTAACAGACCGGACCAAGAACCAATCCGGGGTCCCTATTGCGCACGGGTGCAAACGCCAATCGGTTCCTGTGTCCAACTAATTGTTTTTTTCGATAAGGCTGAAGCCTACGGAGGCACCTCCGCAATCTAGGTTCTATGTTCCCACTACCGATGCAGCTCTACCAACATCGTACTTATACCCCGACTTACCGAAAATCACGCCCAACTTCTCCCGGGAAAATCATTGATATACCCGGCTTTGGCCCAGTATATTTGGAATCTAAATTGAGTTTACATCAGGCAATGCAAGTTCAAGCGGGAACCCCTTGGATGGATTACGCCTCATGAATCATGCTTCGGGTACCGTCCCTCCCCTCCCCTAGAGTCGCTCGGCAGATCCGGTTCATATTTTCGTCCTGTCACACTTTCGGACTGCATTTCCGCAAATGATCACGATGTCGATGAGTATCCAAATTCCTGGGTGTATCGGCTAAGGTGCGCAGCAAAAGTATGCATTCAAGCACGGCTTCAGGTGATTGCCTCTTGAGAAGGAACCAACCATTTGAACAATTATATCTGCGCTTCCTATCCATGCCGAGTATTCAGACAGGCGCTTGGATCTGCAGTCATCTTCAATCGATTATGCCTAGAAAGAGAACGTTTCGCACGTTGCTTAAATCGGTGCGAGCGGTGGTACCAGTATTGGCAAACCTTCTTAATCACTTTAAAATCACACTCCTGCGAGGTACCATACGCCACCCCCCTCGCAAGAAATGTACTCAATAGTATAATAGGTACCAACCAGTGGATTTAAGGTATAAACATTCCCTGCGAGCGCCCCGCATTCGGTAAACTTGTGGTATAGCACACGAACTTTTTACCTCGTGCCCACAGTACTAATACGGCTAGAGTTGCACCAGAAAGCTGCTATCGCGCCCCCCAATAACCTAATGACATTCCTGACCTCTCAAAAATCGCAATTCCCTCTGTTTTATTTACCGTTCAACAGTTACTGCAACGGCTTAAACAGATATTTACTTACCGTGTACTAAAGGTTCTCTTAAACAAGAGGGACATCATCCTCAAAGAAACTCCAACGGAGGTCAAGGACATCCAAACAAACCCGGTGGGGCTACATTGCGTCCATGGAGATCCCTTACCTCTGACACACGAACGGACAAGGTAGGCTTTCGATACCTACAGTAGACGGCACCCGGGGGGGGTAGCGATACAAGTAAGAGGATTGATGAAGCAGGCTTGGGTGCTGGAGTGGCTTTCTTCACTAGTTGAACAACGTCACGCTGGCAGGCAACTCGAGTTGGGCATTTTGATCATGGCAATATGAGAGTTGCAGCACCTGATACATTCTTGTCAGGCTCATTGAAAAATCTTCGGTCCAAAGATCACACCCAAAATTCGAAGGGAGGGAACATCGGCCAGTTCTGACGACCTCATGACTAAAGAACTGGTTAGTACTGACTTGGGATAGGGAGCACCACGAGTTCGAATCCTCGTCGAGTGGAGGTGGGCATTGAAAATGCCCGGTGGCGAACATCTTTCTTGCTGGTTTAGGCGTTGAGGTCGGTTCAAGCTCTATCGGATTTGGTATTTCGAGAGGATCGCAAGACTCAGGCGAGAGAGGATGCTTGACTCAGCCCTCCACTGAGAGGAGTAGAAGAAGATAACAGACCTTACTAATTTAGGAGAGGCAACTCCATGTCCTAATGCGAAGTTCAACTGTTCCAATTCTTGAGGTAGCCTTTTCCGTTGGCATTCCAGCACGCCACTGCTGGAATGCGTTGAGAATTGCGCAGCGAATCTGTTTTCGGATTATCAAATATGTAAACGGGGGCGAGATAGCAGAGTGCCCACAGGTAGAAAATTTAATGAGAATTTTCTCCATACTTGTCAATTGTAGGTCTAGTTCACATTCGTAACCCCTTGCTTTTGGAGCCGCAGGAGAGACAATTGACTTAAAGCTCTTATTTTAGGCGGTTTGCTCATTGGGCGTCGGTCTTGGCAGTCATGTATTTCTATATAAACCTTCGGTCGTAGATAGGAAACACATCAAGTCATTCTTCCACCACCACCACCGCCACCACAACGTTCCAACATCGGTGTCAAACTTCACTAGAAATCGTCGGTAGGTGCACTTGATCCCCGTGAATTATTATTTCCTTATTTCCTAACAGGAGTAGAATATGGAAATTTGCGAACAAAACCAGTCATGGGCCGAAGAGGATGGAGATCTTGTATTTTCCCATACCAAGATTATCCTTAGAGAGGGCGACCAATATTACTATACGAGTACTAGTCGTCGTTACCCCGACGATGGCAAAGCCGATCTACAAGGACTTGACATTGTTCCAATTCAAGCTTCGCACATCTGGCCACCATTCCAAGCACAATTGGGACGAGCGCCTGAGCCATTACCTCAGGACTATTATGTGAAGCAACCTAGGCTAATAGATTACATCTCTACCTCTACTGGATTTGGTGATCTCCTGTTGCATGAAGCTGAAGTCTGCGAGATCCTGAGGGCATCTCCCCATCCTAATATCGCTCAATATCTTGGATTGTCACAAATCGTGACTAAACAAGGCAGATTTCACATGGCTAATAGTTATTAGTCATAAGGTATGTTTCTATGACTCACGATTATGAGTCATAATTATGTTTCACGCTATGCAGTCGTTTTGACTCATAGATTCCCACATGACTCGCACTTGCGTGTCATCGTTATGTTTTGATTGGTTGATGTTTCAATGACTCACGATTGTGAGTCATAATGATGTAATGA
>Ga0307509_10008577_pt1 | contig 12984 bp, 17 predicted proteins | sample 10_EM_MG_FD_202245 | JGI IMG/M metagenome (GOLD analysis project Ga0307509, IMG submission 202245) | Populus trichocarpa ectomycorrhiza microbial communities from riparian zone in the Pacific Northwest, United States - 10_EM | ecosystem: Host-associated > Plants > Roots > Unclassified | place...
ACCGGCCTAATTGGCTCACCAATTTTACTCCGAGTGACTCTTGTCCATATGTAGTTGACTACCTACATACTTTGCCATTCGTTTGGGTACTCTATTTCCTGTGATACTATGGACGTGGTCCCGGGCTTTGCCGCTTGCCGGCCCTACGCCTTATACTACAGCGTGGTAGAAGAACGAAAAATGCGATTCATTCATTGTCCTCTCGTTTGTGACGGGCCGTGGGAAACCAACGTCAAATTCTATACCGCCCGAAGCCAATTATCCGCGGCCATTGATAATTGAGACGAGGACGTGCCATGTTCAGGTAATTTGAGCGCAACCGCCCAGGACCAGAGCTGCCGTGATTTAACCTTCCACGGAGTCTCATCGCTGCCGTGAACTCCGCGACCGTTCACCCAATCCGACAATTCCGCTCCGTTGCCTCCTTATCCAACCTGGGGAGGATAATGAAATCAACATGGGGAGAGAGATAAGTAGATCACTGCTCCAGTGAGCAACACCACGAACCCCGTGCTCGTTCTCTGCATCACCCGAGGAACGTTATCTTCGGATCATGGACCACTTCCATCCAGGATGATATTTACAGGAGGAGGCCCATCCTCTGTGTTGAATGCTTCGCCTCTTCGCCATCCTTTTGATGCACCCACCAGGTCTCCCATCGCTTTCGTGCGCCACATACTAGTGTTTTGAAACGACCCAAATAGTCGTCGGTCGCATACCCTCACGAGCTGCGTCGACGCCCACGGAGGTGTCATCACGATACGACATCCACCCAACCAAGTTCAACATCCTCGAGCCCCGATCTCCGCCGGATCTTTCGCGGTTGCGTCCCCCAAAGGGCTTGCGACCCTGATTTGCAACGGCCTGATAGGGACCAAAACTGATAGGTTTTCGCGGGAAAATACGTATTACACATTATATACTGGGGCAACCACCGAGGTGACGACCTACGATGTGGTGCCATTCCACGTCAAAACCCGTAAGCTTCCCGCCCCGCGTGCGATAGCAGACCCGGGAACTTCGAGTCCTTTGTGCGACCACCTATCAACAGGGCCGACAATATGAGTGGGGAAGGCCCACACCCCAGAATCTTTGCTTGCAAATCAGCGTGGGCCTTCCCGGTAACCCCTCTCCGATATCGTAGCGATTCGCTCTCGGCATGCGAGCACAATCCGATACGCACGTCAATGGCGTCCAGCGCCCTTTTCCAAGAGATCTGATTGGTACCCTGGTTAGTGCCTTACTCATCCGGAGAAACCACAAAAATGCGTACCTCGGTCAGAACATCGAAGGACGAATACACTTCGATGTGCACCTCACGAGAGAGGTCCACGAGTTTGACCAATGTCAGATCATACAGATCGTCCATCGAGCTTCTCAGGGTCGGCACACTCTGACTGAGGAGGTGGCTTAAGGCGGTCAGGTGTGCCAGACATGTGATACAACAGGTCCAGATCGTCTCGACACAGCTGTCGCTCCCTGCATCGACGGCTCGTTTTACGTTTCCCATCAGGGCGTTGCAAAAAATTTCCAGGGCGAGAGCCAGCTGGTGACGTGACTCCCGTCGACCGCTCGTGTTCTCAGTGACTTTGAAGGGTGGTGTGCAAATCAGTCACAACTCAACGTGGAACATCCAAGTCGGTCTTACGGCCAGCGGGGTGAGAGTCCAGAACCAAGGTCGCGTCCCTGATCAGCAGAATACATTGGGTCCGCATGGTCAACGGGCATAAATCAAACAGAGGCGGATACGCTCGCTAGACCAGGTCACTGAGTCCACTTCGAGGCCAGCCGTACGACAAATGACTCTCACATGGAAGTCTTGCCGGAATTCCCGCTCAATCCTCGCCGGCTTCACCGGCAGCGGCCCATCCAACGCCAAATAAAAATAATTCTCCAGATATATCGCTTGCGAGAGCACCACAGCGTCCTCACGGACTTGCTCCGATAGTTCAGGGGGGCGGCCGTATACTGGCAGAAACCGGAGGTTCCCAGCGTTGATGAGCTCACACCCTCAAAGTGATAGAGCTTAGCGCTCACGGGGAACCCGGCAATGACGAAAGACAGCAGCCCTTGGGCTTTCAGTTTCTGGTCGGTGGTCTTGTAGATCTCATAAAGGGTTCCCAAGCCTTTTGCGAGTATCTCGCCACCAGTCGAACCATAGCGGATAATTCTTCCAGGGGCTCACAAAGATGTACCCCCATCACCCGAAAACCGTATACAAAGTACTGATTGACCACGGCACTGGAAGTATTTCCACGGAAGAGAGGGTGCTGTTTCTCCGTTCAGAAATAAACCCCCAGTTTATTCATTCGGCATGGCGACCTCAAGCAGCTAGCACATTATGGTTTAGTTCTCACGAACCCGGTGAAAATTCAAAGGCCGAAAATGCACGTACAAGGTCATGTCGAGGTCTCACCCGGCGGAGGAGGAAATCTGCATGCGCTGCGGCTGGATGAACGATAATGGTATCCTGAGGGCCCGCCGAGGTACACTTCATAAATGGACCGATGGGAGAACCGAGGGAGGATATGGTGGGATGTGGGACGCATCCCGCGTTTCATGAACGTCCCCCGCGGCTGGGGCACCCGAGGAGGGCCTCCACGGGAGTCGCGCCATTTGTGTCAGAAGTAGCTCACAGGGAGCAAGGGGTTGGGGAAGTGAGGAAGTGGGTCCGCTGGAACTGGACCGAGCGAGGAGGGAGATGTCCAATGGTAGACCGGGCGGTTTGGAAGGTAAGGTGCGGACACTCAGAAGACGAGACGCGTTATCATACAAAACCGAACTTAGCGCGTTGGTGGTAGTATGACGAGATCGCTGAGGTGGCTAGTCTGTACACCCGGCGCCCCTTCCCCCCTTCACGCACGTAGTACAGGGTCGTTGAGTGTCACACCTCTGGTGGAGTGGAGTGAACCCCCGCTTCCCAGAATTGGATTATGAACACACGGTACTCACTCTCTTCCCCCCCCTGACCGCAAGGAGAGAGAAAGATGTTCGTATTAGTTCCACGCGCTCCCTTTGGAAAGCTGCTCGCGACGGCTCACCGACAGGGGGCACACGCCTGACTCACGTGTAGGGTGCTTCCAGTGTCCCTCTCCGCATAATCGTGCTTACAATCTTCGATCCCCATGTCCGTGCATCCGACACAACGGGGAGTGCCCGGAACGCATTTCTTCGAGCAACCATGAAGTCGGATTGTACATTCGGGGAACGGTTGGTAAGGGTCGGTATTCCAACACGAGGTGGGATGGATTTACCACTTTCCGAGCTCTGTGAAGACGTCAATCTTCCGGGCCAACCTTCCGAAATCTATGGACGGTGGGAGGTTGGAACCTATGCTCACCTACACTCCCCACACACTCTTGGTGTCCTGGTGGCCATTGCAACAAGGTGGAGGTATTCACAGGGATAACGGGCCCGCTTGAGAGTGACAGGCCTGGGTGCTTAGGGTACGGAGCTGAGAGAGGGGAACATGGCTCGGAGTCCTTGGTCTCAGCGGTCTGGATGTGACGCGTCACGGACCCGTTTGTTGGAAAGGGTACATGGCGGCCGACGACAGTGTTTGTGCACCATGGGTAAACGCAGAAGTACAACGTGATTGAAAATACGGGATGTTCTCCCCACCCGACCGGAGGGAGGGGGTGAACTTAAACTAAGGGAAGAGGGATCGATGAGACTATCACTCAGAGTATCCCACGTCTCCTGAGCCCTGCAATTGCTCGATAACCTTGCTCACTCGCTCGTACACGGCGAATACGATAGCCTGCCCAGGTGCGACGCGGAGCACACGAGGGGTAATACCCTTGTAGAACGCTCGGTAGCCCTCTTGACGCCACATGTCGAGGGCTATTGCGGAGATCCTTTGGAACGCACTCTGACCAGGCGCAGCCGGTGACTTCTGCAAACCTATTACGGATAGGTAATATTAGCGCGAGTGGGGGCAAATGACCGGCAGGATCCTTACGAGTCTTAATCGTATCGATGGGAGCATTCGAGAAAGGACCCATTGCACCGGACACGAGACCGATCAACATGTGCTGGTATGATGGAAGTTGTTCGAGGTCGGGCTGGAGCTTGGCTGCCAACTTCTTAAGCTCCTGATATGCGGTGAAGTTGACACCTAGGCGCAAGTTGGCTCGAGACGTTCAAAACATCACCTGGAACCCACGCCACCTTGGTTTGTAGCTTGCCTTAAAGCTGTCAGGGAAACCCCACGGTATAAAGTCCTGAAACCCTCCTCGCGAACGATTTTGTACACGGCGTGTCCAGCGTTTCGGTACTGGGGAATCTCATGGGGATCGGCGAGGGAGTGCATCTGCGCTTGTAGCCGGATCTTCACAACTTCCATCGGACATACGACGGCGACAGCTTCCGTGACACCAGCACCCAAACCAGCTATTGACGTCAAGAAATCGGGATTTCATCAGGGCGAACATCGAAGAGCATATCCGGAGGTGAAACGCACAAATGAAGATATTCCCAACGGACGTTTTCCCCGTCTCCTTATCGGCCAAAAAGTTTTTGTACGCTTCGAAACTAGCGAATCGAATCGACATTTTGGGCACGATTCCCGAAAGGACGGCGCCAAGACCCTTGTAAAGCGCCAGGGGCGTCTCTCGTTGGACAATCTGAGCTCCTGTTGCGATGAACCCTCGTGGTTTCGTCTGCAATCATGGGGTAAAGGAATGAAAGAAGTAACCCCACCCAGTTTAGCTAAGCGAGCACGATGAGAGGGGGCGGTCGAATACGTACTCCGGGCAGCCTACCCGAACGCGAGAGCTGCATCCGTACTTTGATCGTGTCGAGAGGTTGGCAGCACAACTGGGAGCATAACGTCAGGCGCCCCGACGTCCAAGTCTCCCAGGGGAAGGTGTACGTACAGCTTCCATAGCACCCGCTACGCCGCCTGCCGTCAAGTGGGTCGCAAACCCAACGGGTTTCTTCTCGGACGACATGGCCGTCCTCTGGTCATACAACGGTTCGCGGGGTGGGCAGAGGAGATGGTTGGTGTTCAGGAGACCATTCCTACCGTCCAGGTTGAGAGGGGTGCGCCTCCTTTTGCACGTGAAAATCCGGCGGGGCAGAGATGCACGGATTATTTTTCTTTATTTTTTTGGAGCCGATCCTCGGCAAATCTCGGCGCCCGCCTCACCCCTCGTAATTCCGGCCGCTGCCATCGTCGTGTTCTGTGTCTCGGAGCTCTTTCACGAGTTCCCCGTGCGTTTTCTGTCCTCCCGCTGTTCGTCGTGCGATGCACGGACACCGGCTGTTTGTCTCCTGGACTGGGCCTACGAGTTATCCGGTGGGGATGGAGACAGGGGCCCTGCTTTGGCCCCAGTCCATTGTGGTGGGAGAGGTGAGGTTCTTGAGGAGTTGGGCAATGGGATCTCCTTTATAAACTTCTTCTCCTTTGTAACGCTTATCTAAGCGCACAAATAAGGCAGGCGTGACAAGATGAAACACTAAAGATATACTCCGCCAATGAGAATGTCAGGATCGGGGCGAGGTGTGACAGTCCCCAAGCGGGCTTGCTATATAAAGCAGTGAAAACCCATCTGGCCCTCCTCTACCATGCCCCCAGCCATGGTGAAAGACAAACCACCAGCTGCTGGTTCCTCAAAGACAGAAAAACCCACTGGGTTCAGGTTTTCTCCGGCCGGGAGAGCATTTCTCAAAGGTGGGCCACTGCGCGTCAATCCTTTCATTTGGAATTGGGAGGTGACAATGGCTGCAGACTATTTTCATCACAGGAACAAATCTCCCAAGAAGAAAGAGAGGAAGGAGATCCTCGCCCATCTCATTGAACTTGGGGACATGGGGGTCCACGACAGCAGTCTCGTCAATTGGTTTAACGGCACTCGACACAGGGAGAAGAGGAAATCCTCTCTTCTCCCGCCCACGCCAACCTTCGCCCCCGACCCGGACGAGAAGAAGTGGCTGGACGCTCGACACAAAAGCCGTAAGTTCTCGATCTTGTCATCAATCATTCCATACCCCTGATTCACACGACGACTGACAATCCTCGGCGCTTCAGTCTGGCCGTCCATCAGGAGGGAGTCCTTCGAGGGCCTCGAGGAGCTCTACGCCGAGCACGTCACTCAAGAAGGCACCTCTGAACCCCCGCACGACCTGTGGGCAGAAGGTCTTGATGCCAAACCCGAGCATGTCCGCATGTGGTGCAAGTTCAAAATGCGCCAGTCAGCTCAGCAATTGCAGCCAGGTGCTGCTTCCACCGCCGAAACCATGTCCCAGATGACGGAGGAGCGATCGCAACTCCCGACCCCTGGAAATTCCACCTCTCCCGAGCCTCTCTCTTTGGTCGCACGGCCTCCTCTCTCTCCCGATGGGATCAAAGACGAGCCGCCTGTGTCCCCCGTGGTGGAAACCACCAGTCTTTGCCCCCCGCCCGAGGTGCCAAAGGAGAAAGGCTCATTCGGCTTACACGCGGCCATCGAGAGCGCGTTCTCCGTACTTTTCCAACCTCCCGCACATTCTACTCAACCACCAGAACCCCCCTCAGCCTCCACTCAAATAAACCAGCAACGAAAGTCATCATCAAGAAGCTCCAGTCGAGCCCTCCACGTCGTCCTGCCACCCACACCACCCTCGGTATCAACGAACGATACCACCGCTCCGACTTCTCCATCTTTCCCTCCCACTTCAATCACCCCTGCCCCCCAAGAGCCTGAACATTCACCGCCTCCCCCAGATCATAATACCCCTGTCCCGCCCTCGCGGGAAGAGCCGACCCCAGAACCATCCGTGCAACTCGAGCGTGACATCGCCCACGAACGTGCCAATCTGGTCTCTGGTATCGCTGCCAAGCTTGATGAGCTTGGCGTGGTATTTAGTTCTACCCACGGACTATCTCAGCTCGCCGGTAGCATCCAAGTCATCTCTCGACGGAACCAGCAGTTCTTGGGCGATGTCGCAATTGGTCGGTTCGCACATTTGCGTCTGACCAGAGCGCACCTTCCCGGCCGCCAGGTGGAGAACCCCATGCCAGAGTTCAACCCATCGCAGATCCTCGCTGACCGCCAGAGTAGCAAAGAGAAGGAAACAGGGGAGGAAGAGGGGAGCGATATGGATGTGGATGCGGATTGAGAGACAAGCGGTGGGGAAACTCTAAATGCCTCCAGCACCGCACCAAGTCTCCCTTTTAAACCGGCAGCCACCCAACCAAACCAGCCCCTGTCCCGCCACAATTCCTCGTCTCCCATTGTGTTTGTATTGTTTGGCCAAAAAAGGAGTAGTGGGGGGACCGTCGGCTAAGACCAAACTTGGTCAACAATCGGTCGACGATTGACACCTCCACGTTCCGCACCCCACCATCGAGCCCCTCAACTCCGGAAGGCCGTTGTAATCTCTTTCTCTCTCCCTCATTCTTCACTTCTCTTGATCCTCGCAGTTCCTTTCTTTACTGTGAGTGCCCTCTCCCTCCTACAGCACCATTCCACTGATATCTGATCATCTTTGTTCTGCGAACAGCGACGTAAATGTCGTTCATAGACAGTTTGATCCCTCACCGACCTCACCGCGCGCCCATATTCCTCATGACCATGCAGCATCCTTTCCTCTTTTCAACGCTCTGCGCTCTTAGCAGGGTTACATTGTATCTCCACATCTCGTCGTATCATCGCCGATTTTCTCCTCCACACTCTACGATACTGTTATATTATACTATCCCTACGCTCCTTCCACTCATTACTTCTATCGTATTCCTCGTATATCACAACCCTTTACCTCTTACCCCTTCAGTACATTGGGCGTGCACCACCTCACCCCTGCCAGTAAATACCTCCACGTCATGCGACACCAATCCAATTCGATTCCACGCGCGTTACGGGGATGTGATTGTATGCAATCTCATTCAAGAACTCGCACGAACGACCAGAACTTCATACGTAACACATAACCAGGAAAAAGAACAAACAACAAGTGGGAAACGAGTCCTCTAGAGATGACAACGGGTGGTGGTATATATGTAACCGAGGGCTATGAGGAACCGCGTGCCAAAGTCCGATAGGGAAAGAGGGTGCGAACGAGAGTGGAGAGAGGCGATCGTTGGGACAGGTATAAGGTACATGATACATTAGGATATGTTGGCAAACACAGCGCATGGGGGTACATTTTGAAATTGGCTTGACGACGAAGGGCGAGAGGGCGGAGATGAGGGGGACAGCAGGGTGGACAGATCGAGAAGGCCGAACGTGGAAGTCTACACGTGTGAGACCTCACGCCGTGTAATCCCATTCCTCGAAAAGGTGACCGAAGAGGTCCAGCCCAGGCCTTCCATACTTGGATGAAGCTTCGTCCTCTGGGTAACGTTCGAAACTAAACAACAAGTTAGATAAGTGCTGGAGACAGGTGATGAATACACCAAGATGGGAATGACATACGCGCTGGCATCACCGTCAGAAATCGTCCTCGGGATATAAGGCGGCGAGATGTTCTTCGTCAAGAGGTTCTGCCATACGACCTCCTTGAACCAAGGGTGCGCGAAGACATCTCCAGCACCGTTCCTCATGTTACCGTACCTCTTCGAAGGATCGGTTTCCATCAATTTGAGAATCAGGTCACTGGCTCTTGGGTTGAAGAAGGGCGGCCACTGAATTGTACTCGGACCTTTGGAGATCTTGTTGTACAATGCCATGGGGCTGATCTCCGGTTCGTGGAAAGGCGGTTGCCCATAAAGCATCTCGAAGATCAGCACGCCCAGCGCGTACCAATCAACACTCTTGTTGTAGCGCGATTGGCTGACAACCTAGTGGGTCATCCGCAAGAAGATCAAGGGCGCGTGTACGAATACGAGTGAATGGCGAATGGCCGACAGGTTGATCGGATTATGACCACGGGAGTTAGTACAAAGGCGTGAGCTTTCGTGGAACGGGTGATCGGGAAGAACACTAACCTCCGGGGCGAGATAGTCGGGCGTGCCGCACAACGTCCAAGTAGTCCCCTCGCAGTGTTTCGCGAAACCAAAGTCAGCGATCTTGATGTGACCGTCATCGGAGAGGAGGATATTTTCTGGTTTGAGGTCACGGTATATGATCTCGTGCGTGTGGAGGTAGTTGAGGGCCATCGCCACTTCGGCGGCATAGAACTTCGCCACTGGGTCCGGGAACCTCTGAAGAAAAAAGTGTAAGGCGGTGTCAGATAGGCGTATCCCGACCGCGTGAAGACACGACGTACCCCGCCCTGAGCCTTGCGCAGCAAGGTGAATAATTCGCCTCCGTGTACGAAGTCCATGATCATGTATAGGTTGGTCGCGTCTTGGAAAGTCCCCCAAAGGTTTATGATGAAAGGGTGTGAGATGGACAGCAGGATCCCCTGTTCGCTGTTCGTATGGTCGACCTGCTTGAGGCGGACGACCTTCTCCTTGTTCAATACCTTGACCGCGTAGAACCGCAGGTTCCTTCGGCTTTGAGCTACGCGCCGGATGTTAGTCACCGGGTCATCCATACGCGACGGAGAGACGTAATATTACCGAGGTGGACGCGACCAAAGCTACCAGTACCGAGGGTTCGATGGACAACGAAGTCTTGAATGGAATATGTGGCCTTGGGCCGTCTCTCGAGTGTTGACCTGGTGGATTCCATGCTGTCTTCACGCTTGCTCCAGTCGCTCAGCGAAGTTCTTTGGGTAGAGATCGAGGCGCGATGTTCGGTGTGGTATGGTAAGGCCGCAGGAAGTTGGGGCTGGTCGAGCTGGTTTGATCTCTTCTGCCCAGCGTGGAAATGGGTAAATCTGTGCGTCATCTTCTTGAGCATCGTAGTCGGGTTGGACGGCCACTCTGTTTCGTGCGTGTCGTGACAGCGGGGAAGGAGGGCGACTCGGGGGGAGAGGGGTGGTGGCTGTGGGTCAAGAAGAGGTGAGCACTACCCGACCCAGGAGGCCGTATTGTGAGCGTGGGTGGGCTTTTGATTGTGCCATTGTTTCCGGCTACTTCGGCCATCTCCGAGGGGGATAAACCAGAAGGAAGCATTTTCATATCCTCCACTCGGTAAAAAAGTCTCCGTCCAACTCGACAAATCGTAGCATGTAATCCTGTGCCGTCTCTCCCTCCCCCTCTCCATCCTCCCCCTCTTCCTCTTCCTCCTGTCCCCCCTCTGATTCTTCGCGCGGTTCGTACCCGAAGTCCAGATCATCCAGCCCTTCCACCTCCCGCGCCTCCCTCGTGGCCACCTGAGCAGCATGGGCGTCATCCACATCCTCCACCCCTTCAAGTGCGCGCGCCATGGCTTGTTCGGTGTTGAACAGCGAACGCCAGTCGAATTCACCCTTCTGGATCACGATCTCGTCAAGCGACCTCTTCTGATTCGCTTTCCTCAATAACGCCTCTTCGACGGTGTGCTGTTTGGAGAAATAATACGAGATTGAATTACATCAGTGGCGGAGCCAGATGATAAACGACCTGCGACGGGAACTCCTCACCTCAGAGATGAACCTGTAGATGTGAACATCACGAATCTGGCCAATGCGATGAGCCCTGCAATTCCGACACGGGTCAGTGTGACCACCCTCAAACGAGGTAACGTTTGACTACGCGAGAATCTCACCGATCCTCGCATTGCTTATCCATCTGCGGATTAAAATCGCTGTCGTAAAAGATGACGGTATCCGCCCCTGTCAAACTGCGTCCGGTGGTAAGCGAAATAGTTGACACTGAACTGATATGAAACACGCACTTGATACCAACCCCTCCTGACCTTGAGGATGAAATGAAACAAAACACCCTGGAGTCCGAATTAAACCTTTCGGTGATATATTGTCTGTCTTCGATCTTCGTCGCACCATCCAATCGTAAGTAGATGTACCCGTGGAAGTTCAGGAACTTCTCCAGAATATCGAGAATCTTCGTCATTTGAGTGAAGATCAAGACTCTGTGTCCGCCGTCTTTGCGTTCGCGAAGGAGGTGAGCCAACCGCTGGAGCTTCCCGCAATCGTATTGGAGTAACGAGGGGTCTGGAAACGCTATCCGGAGCTTCACGCTGGCGTGGTGTAATGGTGCATCAAACTCGGTCCCAGGGACGGCGCCCTTCAGCTGATCCTCGTATCCCCGGAGAGCGTGAGTTGGCATATCCATTGCAACCGAGACCGGGGTTGCAAACGCGAATTTCTCGACGATTGGTGCCACCGCCCTGGCGCGTTCAGTAAAGGACATTACGGCGGAATGGAGGGTAACGCTCGTGTCCCAATAGGACTTCCCCAGATCAACCCCGGAGAGCGGCAGGATGGGTTTATGCATCTTGGCCACCGTAGAAAGGAGTTCCCGACTGTACACTGGGACCTGTGAGCACTTGAAACTGTTCACGTAACCGATTTGCTTCCAGCGCGTCCAGGTAGCGTGACGGAGCTGATACTGTCTCCATCGTTTGTTCCCCTCGAACGTTCGAGTGTCTCGCGGAGGTAGTTCTCCAGGAGGTTCGCAGCGGCTAGGGAAGTCAAGGAACTTAGCCAGCGACCTCCTCCGGTACGCAGCAAGCTCAGAAGTGTCCTGTCGATGTGTAAAGACCACCCCCAATAGATTAAGGTTTACTTCCCCGTCGCCGTCGACAGTGGAAAGGAGCGTCCGCCGAATTAAAAGTTCCTTGATCTCGTAGTTCGCAATCGCCGACCGGCCCATCACGAAGGAGGTGACAATCGGGCGAACCTCGAACAAATCAGGGTGGTTGCAGACTTTTCGGAGCTGCATCAGGATGTTGGCGATCCGATGGTAGTTCCCAGACCGGAGGTCCTTGCGAGTGTCAGCTCGAGCCATGAACTCGTCGTAGAGGAATCGCTGGCGTTTAGATAAGGGGCAGGTCTCGAGGTGCTCGTACTTGTTCGGGAGATCCTTCTCGACATCGCGTTTCAAGCGCCGGAGCAGGAACGGGCGGAGGAGCTGATGGAGCTTCGCCACCCTTTGTTGGTTCTCCTCGTTCTCGTGTTCACCACGTTCGACGGCCTTCTCCAACGGGGCTGGTCGTGGGAGTCAGTATCTCAGTAGACAGCGTGCCCACCCACCCACCCACCTGAGAGCAACCCCTCAAACTCCTTGAAGCCCGCGAAGTCCATACCAGACATGATGAATTGCAACAAGGCGAACAACTCCGTCAGGTTATTCTGTAACGGCGTCCCCGTCAAGAGCAGCCTCCTGAAACTTTTGATCACCGCCAACGTCATCCACCGCTGGCTCTTGAAGTTCTTGATCATATGAGCCTCATCCAGGATCATGTAGTACCACTGCTTCCTCCTCAAAATTGCAGCATCCTTGAGGGCGAGGGCGTACGAAGTGATGCAGACGTTGAGGTGATACTTGTCGTTCCACCCCTTCCTAAGTTCTCTTCGGCGTTTGGGACTGCCGTAGTAGCTGAGGACTTTGAAGCCCGGGAGGAACTTCTTGAACTCCATCTCCCAATTCAGGATGACGCTAGTGGGGACGATGATCAAATGTGGACCCCATATCCCTCGATCAGAGCCGAGGTGGGCCAGCAATGCGATCGCCTGAATGGTCTTCCCGAGGCCTAGAAGCCGTGCGTACACATCAGGGTGAATCAACACTCGAGAGAGGGGGTGGCTTACCCATCTCATCTGAAAGGATGCAATTAAAAAATTGAGTGTGATGGTTGGCGAGCCACTCCAGCCCCCCCCGTTGATACGGTCGCAAAGACCCACGTAGGAGAGGAGAAGGTCTGATAATTTGGTCTGGATCCCAACCGTCCACCTTGGTGACCGCGTAGGGTCGGAGGTAGTGCTCGATCCCGTCATCCTGTACAATAACCTCCTCATCTACCTCGTCCTCCAATGGAGGTACGAATGGGCGGGCGGGCACAAGATCCGGTTCGTGGTAGTCTGGCTCCGACGATTCTGGCGGGAGTTCTGGGGGAGAGGATATTGATGCCACGAGCTCTTTGACAAGGGCCGGAGGCCGAAGATCCATTGGGATCCCATCCCCGACTGGGTCGCTGAGATGAAGCAAGTTTTCGACATCCATGGTGTCAGGGG
>Ga0307509_10008578_pt1 | contig 12983 bp, 8 predicted proteins | sample 10_EM_MG_FD_202245 | JGI IMG/M metagenome (GOLD analysis project Ga0307509, IMG submission 202245) | Populus trichocarpa ectomycorrhiza microbial communities from riparian zone in the Pacific Northwest, United States - 10_EM | ecosystem: Host-associated > Plants > Roots > Unclassified | place...
CAACTTTTGGTGTCAGCAGCAATCGTCTCACCACATAGGCTTGACCATCATCATCCTCCTACTCACCCTCACCATCAGGTTCACATCACTCTTTCGAATACAATTTTATACCTTCTCTACCCTTTCAGTCCTCACATTCAACCATGTTCATAGGCCTCCTGAGAGAACATACATCGGATATATTCTCTTCCTGATTGCATCTATGACACTTTATTGGAAGTGGCTTAGCATGGGGATTATCTCTCTTTTGGTTATCCATGTTAGGAATTGCTTGTGTCCTATTTTATCATAGCCAGAGCCAACAATAGCTTGCTTGGATTGACTATTTGTCTTACCCTTCACAACACCATTAAATCAAGGCTTTACAATAGGAACCCTCTTTTGATAATCAAATCTCATATCAGTTTCATCTTGCATCAACATCTTTTCCATTAAATCCATATTTCATGCATCAGTAACATTCAACAGCATTTGAAGCTCAATTTTATTTCCAATGGCAGGTTTCAGCCCCTCTACCTATCTAGCAACATCTTGCCTATCAGTTTCATGCAGATTATTTCGCTCAACTAAGTGCAAAAATTACATTGTATATTCTTACACAGTTCGGTAACCTTAGGAACACCTCTAATACTTATGGATCAAAAGTTAATCATACATATTAAAATCTACCTCTCAACAATTGCTTCATCCGCTCCCAAGTCTCAACAGGTCTTCTACCCTCTCACCTCCAAGAGGTTATCCCACCAAACTAATGCCCCATGCTTCAATTTAAACCCTGCAATTTTTATCATTCTCAAATCTAAAATTTCCTTATATTCATAAAACCGATCACGTGTAGCTAACCACTCTACTCCTAAATCACCACCAAAAGAAGAAATCTCAACTTTCATACAGTAGTCTTGATCATACATATTATTTCTAGCAACCTTCATCTCAATCTTCTTCATCAAATGAATACCAAAATTCATATTGACCACGACGATTTGCACGAAATAGTTCAGGTACAGGTTGGTCGCGAGCATCATCCTTGGAGTGTGCCTCTCTTCTGCACTGGTTCATGTTTACACGCAGCCCTAATACCTTGAGCATGGTTGTAAGGTCATCAAATATGGCGTTGATGTCACCAAACTCAATTTGCACTTGCACCTCTAACGCTGATATTGTTACCGAATGGCAATCTAACTAATCCTAAAAGGCTTGCATCCCCTAATCATTGTTACAGAGATGGTTGCCTCCAATGATTCTCTTCACGGTTCGCCATTGATCCAAATGTTGATCCGCTCTAATACCACTTGACACGGCGTATGGCAAAGATAAAACTAGAGTTCTCAAGCCCCAAGGTTATAGACCTAACTATAGAGAAATCTAGAGACAATTCTCAAGTATTTTTATTAAATCTAAATAATAGTCTTAATCTCTATAAAATAAACTAGACATCCCTATTTGTATTAGTCCTAAAATCATCTATAGGAAAGGATTCCAAATTAAAACTTACATAATTAATAAAATTCATCTAGTATTAGAATTCCTAAATACTAAAAAACTAATTAAATTAAAAATCATGAGTTAAATAGAAAACTAATAATTAAAACATGCAAACAATAACTTCAAGCTTCATATGAGATACTTCCAGGTTTCTTTGCAGATTTCTTTTCAGGTCTATAAACTCTTGGGGTAATTGTTCGACTTCACATTTGTTGCAATAGTGCTAACTTGTGCATGCTTGCCTCAAAAAAAGAAAAAAGAAAATTCAATATAGAATCTTAAATTGATGATGCCAATATAAAAAGCAGTGTTTTCTATTTGATTTTCTAAGTTGGGGTCAATTCTGTAATTTTAAGATCTTCAGAAGTCATTATGTAATTTCATTTTCAGTAAGGTATTTTTGTGGTCTTAAAAGAATTGGCCAGTGCACTACTTCACCATTACAGTACTAGCTAGCACCACTCAAGGTACTCTCCTAGGTGCGCATCTTTAAGGCACCTCCTTTATTGGGATATATTGGATTATAGGTTATGATCCCATATTTTGATATATGACGGAGTCGTATACGAGGATTGCAGCTTCTCTTATTTGTGATGCTTTAGAATTCCTAGGAGTGATTTCTAAGAACCTTGTTGTGGTGCTAGGTATTTCTTTTATGTAGTTCTTGATTTTGTTTACTTCCCAGAACATAACCTAGCCTAACTGCCTAACCTATAAAAAATTCCCAAGCTTCCAAATCACCAAGACAACTATAACTTGTATACCTTTAGTTATTTAGGTGTTGTATTCAAAGATTCCTGCATCACACGCACACATCAAATCTGACACAAACTCAATACATATCCTACCTCATTGCATTACCTCAAGAACAAAGTACTCGGGAAAATCATGAAAGTCATTTGGCCTGGCAAGGCAGGAGACAAAATCAGTTAAGAAGGTGTTATTCCAGCATGCTTGCCAAAAGTCAGACCACAAGAGTTAAGAATCTCACTTGGGGAGTCCAATAGCTGCATCAAACCTTCGACTTTTGTAAAATTTCACCAAATGGAGTAAGCCAGCCCAATCATTTTCCTGTTAATCCATAAAAATAAAAAATAAAAAAAACACTTCACCCAACTACCTTAAAACAATCATGCAAAATATGTCTTTATGATCCCTAAGTTCAAGAAAGTTCAGGTGGTGAATCGAAATGCATCTTTACAAGAAACATATTTAGGTTGCTACTAAAAAGTGTTTCTGATTATGGGATTTAAATTTAGTACAATAAATAAAGTGTGTTTGAATTTAAGAACAGAAGCAAACACCAAACTAGGGAGAGAAAAAAACACACCCTCTTTGCAAATAAGCTCGGAATATGTTCCATTAATGATAAAAAGTTCTTGATATGTATACAAGGAGCGTGGAAAGTGGCTACAGTACCTCAGAAGCAGTATTAGCCAATGCAAATGCAGTCTCAATTCGAACTCTCCAGAAGGCCTTGTCAGAACAAAACAGCATTGAACTTTTCACATTCCATTCAAAACATGAATCAAAATCAAGCATGAGAGAGAGCAAAACCTTGGTGTCGTTGAGGAAATTATTCATAGCATTTGTAACAGAAAAGGAAAGTTGTGGTAAAGTTTTTAATGCTGCAATTGCTTGCGCCTGTGCAACAACATCTTCATCCCTCTCTAATTGATTGATCTGATTTACATTACCAACTTTTACAAGGTTATTTACCAATTGATATACAAAGCAGCTGCTACAAGAGAATTTTATGGAGCAACAAGAAAAGCAACAGAATCAAGTAGAAATGTTCAAAACAAATTAATACAAGCACAAAAGTAACTCATATAAATGACTTCATGCTTAGGGCAATCATCTTGTATCCTACAAAAATAAATTTTACATTTTACTATTTACAGATAAAATGGGTATATATAGTTCCTCACATGTGCATAAGCATCAATCATGTGATAAACTATCAAGACTTCTCACCACATCTATTACTCAACTGAAAAAGGATCCAATCTATATTTATGAAAGTTGTTGAGTGTGGCTATATGATTGACAAGTGACATTATGACGTGAGAGTTTAGATTTGTGGTTGCTTCCTTTATATGACACATGAAAGTTTGAATTTGTGATGGATCGATAGCATACTGGTTATTTATGAGACTTTTAAGAACAATTTTATTGTATGCTCTTGTAATAAACCTTATAGTATGTGTTTTATAAGATAATCTTTTCAAGATGGGATAATGTCTTAATTTTGATATGCAAATTTCAAATGTCATATGAGAATGAGTTGACTTATTGTATGAAGATTTCACGTACAATGTCTAAATTCTAAAAATGATTTTCAAATATTCAAATAATATTAAAAAAAAATTAACAATCAAAAGTAATTAAAAAAATAACATTATTACAGTATTAACACATTTTTTCAGGGTAAATTTTAAAATATTACAAGAAAATTACTTAAATGTTTTAAGTAATATTAATATTAGATATAATTGTATGTAACCACAATGATTTGGAAACCAAAAGGATACTCTTTTTTAAGGATGCTTTATGAGAACACTAGGTTCTTAAACCAGTTACTTCGATGATATCTAGTAGAATTCTATTTTCTTTTAAATTCTTATATACCATTGGACTTCATAATACCTTATGAAAGATATTTTTTTCTGAAAAGACAAATAATTTATAAAAAATAGACTTCAATATCTAAGCAAATTTCGTATTAGACAATTAGGTATGTTCCTAATTTGATAATATTTTAGAGAGAACTGATTGGAATTGATAGTTTTAGGATTATAACTCCTGGTTTCATAAATTAGTTGTATGTGTTTTGCATAACAGAATTCAATATAAACTACTCACATTAATTAGTATTAATTTAATGCATGATAATAGCCTAACATTATTTCTCTACAACATTTTTATTTTATATACTGAACTTTTTTTTCCTATTAAACAATATCTGCATGAACCAGGGCGTGAGCCATTATCCTGACATTGCATATCCTGTTAGCATTGTGAGCCAATTCATGTCTTCCCCACGAACCACCCATTGGGCAACCTTGGAACAAATTTTGTGTTATCTTAAAGGAGCTCCAGGGCGTGGTATATGGTATAGAAATCATGGTCATGCTCATATTGAATGCTTCTCAAATGCAGATTGGGCAGGTTCTAAAATTGATAGAACATCTACTACGGGTTATTGTGTTTTTGTTGAGGGAAACTTGGTGTCATGGAAAAGTAAGAAGCAAAATGTAGTCTAGTGCTAAATCAGAATATAGAGCCATGGCACAATCCACGTGTGAACTTTTATGGATACAGCAGTTGCTTAATGAGATTGGTCTTGGTAGTTCACTACCTATGAAGTTATGGTGCGACAATCAAGCTGCTCTTCACATTGCATCAAATCCAGTTTTTCATGAAAGGACTAAGCATATTGAAATTGATTGTCACTTTATCCGTGAGAAAATTCAGCAAAATTTGATCTCTACCAGTCATGTCAAAACTACGGGGCAATTGGGTGATATCGAGCAGTCCTAGGATTGAATATATTTGTAACAAGCTGGGCATGATTAACATATATGCTCCAGCTTGAGGGGGAGTGTTGTAAATATAGTAAATCAATTACAGGATTGATTATTGTTCTAAATAGAGTAAGTCAACTATAGGGCTGTCAGTTATAGGGCTGATTGCAGGGCTGATTTATATGCATTCAATTATAGCTTGATTCTAGGGATTTAGATTAATCCTAGACCTGTATATATACATATTGTACTCATGCATTAAGAATAAAAGAAATATCATTTTCATACTCTAATAATTCTACAATAGCAAAATGAAATTCATTTGCTTAAATCTATCAACTCACATTGACCACCATCAATTACCTATACTTATAATATGCAAATACATGCGACATTTCTACTAAAAGAGCCAGAACATCTTACCCACATCTGTATAGGCTGATTAAAATGAATTTCAGCAAGATATTCCATTTCTGGGTCTGCCCTAATCCATGACAACGGGGATTCCAAACTGAAAGGAGAAGAAATGAACACAGTTAAAAATATATGAACTACGTCCATCAAGAAGAATGCCCATCAAGTAATAATATACCTGGAGCGCATATCTGAAGCAGGTACATCACCATTTTCATCAAAGCCATCAGGTTTTGAACTCTTTTTAGGTTTTTGGAAACGTCTGGCTGCAAGCTTTGAATGGCACTGTATTTCCAATAGCTGCCACATTTCTCCAGCCAAAGGTAGAACCGGATGGTCATACATGCCATCAAGTTCATAAACTCTGATACTCATCATCCCTGGCCATCCAATATCACCCTCCCGGTTTTCAGAATCAAGGTTAAGGAAAGATGCATTTGCATCAGGTGCAGCTGTAAACTCTCGAAGCACCGCCAATTCAACCATATTTTTCCTTTTGTTATAAGAGAACCCCATCCTTTAAAAACAAATCCAAAAAAAGAGGCACATTTAAGTAAAAAAAAAATAAAACACCTTACATGCAGATAGGTATTTGGAATTGCACTATTCGCAAGACAAACCATACAATTCAAGACAGTTTGCACTTAGTGTATTGTACAATTGAATCAAATCACCAAATCAGACATTGATAAGGCAATGCAGGCAGGAAATGAAAGTTAATTGATCGCAATAACGGGAAGAGATAACCAGGAAAAAAATCATGAGTTTCTGAATGGCGGCTCCAAGTCATCAGAAGAAATAGAGTAGAGTTAAAGTATAGAGAGGAAGCAGATTGCATGAAAGAAACATGAACCCAACCCCCTGCTTGAGAGAACTTGATATCATTCAGTGAAAAAAGAAGATGAATGTTGTGCGGGAGACAAAAAGAGGTCGTTAACAGTGGGGGGTAAACAGAACAGATGCTAACAATATTTTTGTATTATAACTGAAAGGCTTAATATTTCAACAACTTAGAAATTAGCTTTTGGATGCATTATGCACTAAAGTATCAATGAACAATGTCTTAAGTCGTTAAGTATTTGCTGAATTTTATCAACCAAGTGATTATAGAGGAAGTGATGCATGTTTTGATCATGTTTTCTTCATTTTACAAGTGTAACATGTCATCTATCATTTCTAATGTATTTTTCAATTGTCTCTCAATCTTTCAATTCACGATGTGAAACAAATTATGATTCTATAAATGAGCTTTCCAATTCAAGAGTTGAATCATGGTTTGCCAATAGACAAGCAATATGTAGATCACAAACCATATACCTTAGCACTGGACATCCACAAGAGCAGACCCATCGCAGGAAAAATTCTTTCACAAATGGGCGCTCAAGATTTCCAACCTTAGTAGCGAAGTGCCGGAACTGCATCTCACAATAAATGAAATTAAAATAGAATGAACAATATGGTAGCAAAAATCTGCAAAATTCACAAGAGTAACATATAAAATGTAAATACACTATGCAGCAAAAATTAATAGATTATTTACCTTAGGAAAAAAAAAGTTTCAAAATATGTAGTTAGGCAAATTGTGAACCTACACTATAATCCTTCCTTTCTTCTCTTCACTAATTTGTTAGCTTTACAGTTAAAAGAAGTATTACTTGTAATAAGAAGAGGAGCAACGTACACATCCTGAAACTAAAATCAAATACATCTTTCTAGTAAACAAGCACAATTATTCTATAATTCAATCAAATACTTTTGAGGCAAAGTATATGCATGTATACCATCTAAAAAATGACCTTTTCAGTTGGACTTCAGCATTAGGTGAACTAATAACCAAGGATAATGTGATAAAATGACTGTAGCAGTTGAGAAATGTTGTTTTTGTTGATACAATTCAAGACAGTGAATCACTCGCTTCTGCATTGTACAGTTGCTAGTAAAGAGTGTTGTTTGGTTTCTTACTCTCTGTCAATTGGATTATACTCAGGCTGACTCAAAATTCTGTCGTGCTGGTAAGGAATGTTCGATAAGCAAAGAGATGTGCCACACAAAAAACTATTATGCTGGATTGTATATGAACTATCTGGTTTGAGGCAGATGAAAGTCTTTCTAAAAGGTTTAAATCTCCATATCCAAAGGTTTGAAAAACAATTTTCACATCATTAATGGATTGGCTTCTTCAATACATTGATTCTTATCCTATTGAAATTTTACAGAAAGCCTGAATTTTTAAAGCTAAATTCCTTTGCTATCTGGAGGCATCTATTGTTTACTCCAGTATACTTCAGCTTTCTAACCTATCATTATTTAAAGAAAAAGGTTGAACATATGCGTTGCGCACTACTGTAGTAGTAATTACTAAAATATAGAGTAAATCCTCAAAATGGAAAATTTGGAATAGAATAACTATGGCAAAACATAATCACCTCCTTTGTACTGAGTGATCTGACAGGGATTGTATCTCGAGCCCGGGAAATAACCTTTTGCAAAATCTGCATTTCAAAATAAACAAAAATATGGATAATGGAATCAGTAAAAAAAAAAAAAATCACACTCCATAAATAACCAATGCCATACATTTTTCAAGAAATCTCTACAAAAATTGATATCAATGAAAACACAAAGCATCACTTTTGAGTTCAAGTCATCCATCTATAAACAATAAAAGTCGGGTGATATGCCACAAAACATTCATGTATCAACCTAAAGTGCAAGCAGCTAGATCTTTACCTTGCGGAAAAACTCTGGACCCATTTGCTTTTCCAGCATTTGCAATATTGCCACCTATTGAAAATCAACCAGTCAGCCTTAAGGAATGCATATGAAAGTTCCTTATTTAAACAAAATATGGAAACAAACTTACAGACTTCCAAGATCTTATTTTCCCATAAAGACCAATTTTATGGGTTCCATGCAATTCCTTGCAAGAAGCAGAGAAGCTCAAAGCTGTCGCACCACTATCATCTACCTTGCAAACAGCACAATTAGCCTGCACATCCAGAATATAATGTTCACTTGCATCTTTAAAAATGAAAAATAAACATCGACAATCAACATTTTGCAGTTTATATCATTAGGAGAAGACAGGTTGTAATTAAGATGAAAGAAGAATTTAGAATAAACGGAAAGCAAAACAAGTTCTAAAGCATGAGAGAAGTGAAGAACATGCCTATCAAAAGAGACAAATCTTCCAACAGTCTCATTCTAGATCAAATATCATGAGGGAATGAGAAAATTCTTCTACCTTAGTTATGCGGTTATTTTTTATATTTATGGAATATGGAAGGCCTCGGTTATGTGGGTAATTTTGATATTTATGGAATATGGAAGGCTGAGATAGGATTTTTAGTTAATAAAGAGCTGAAAAATGAAAACACCAAAAGGGAGATACAACATTAAAAGTATTAGGATTTCTAAATAGTAAAATACTAATTCAATTAAAAGACTTAAGCTAACTAGGAAATATTAAAGCATCAAACCATGAGATATGGAAAAGCCTCTCTAGACCATTACACATATTGTGCTTAAAGAATTTGTTGTTTTGATAAATGATAATACCCAGACTCAAAGAATCCATGCTCACTAATGACACATCATACCACCATATAAGAATTGCCTGAGTCCATGCAAACAATACATGTATGAGCTTCATAAGGAAGAAATCAAAAGCTTGCATGCGTCCATGCAAGCCAAGCCAATAGCAAGAATTCAAAGTCAAGTACACCAATGAGATACACCTCAACATAAAAAAGAAAAATATTATAAACAATGATGGTAAATCAACATATAAGACATCTCTCCATGGCAATGACCACTATTGGATAAGCAATTAGCCTATCCACCAAATTAAACACTTCAAATGTTCTAACCTTGTATCTGCGATAGCGAGCTTCATTATTTCCTAAAAACTTCTTTATAAATAACTCTGTCAAAAAGCCAGCAAGCCCATCCAGAAGCCATTCTGACAATAAGCACCAAACAAGTGAGTCTCAATAAAATAATTGGCATTTTTCAAAATTCATACAAATTGTTTAAATTTTAGTCAAGTACAGGGTGCCATGTTTTACCAGACTTACCATCATTAGGTTCCTCGGGAGTGACATATACCCCAAACCATTGTTTTGCGAGTGCAAAAGCAAGTTTAATGCTAGTGTCTATGGCCTATCACAAAAACAATGGTGAAGTTTGAGAATGCAACACGTCTACAACGAAATTAGCATGCAAGACAGCCATTGACAAGAGACAACAAATAATGCTCCCAATTTACATTTTATGCATTAAACTTTGCATAGAAGTGAAGTTTTAAATAATTAATTTCTTACCTGAGCATTAAAAACTTATTAAAAAAGAGGGGGAGGGGGGATGACGAAGCTCATGCGTTAAAGTTCAAGTTTACAGTTTCCTATTCTAAATTCTCTTTCACCTTCATGCCAATATTGCAATATTTTCTTCAATATCTGAATAACATCATTCACATTAAATTCACAATCTCATGTAGTGTTCCCAATTTATGTAAACAAAATTGGGAGAAGACTGTAACATTCTTTATAGATATTAACAGATTTATTTTACAAAGATGTATCAAGTCATTAACATAAAACACATTATTCCTTATAGAACATTTTTACAACCTCTAATCAAACACCTTGCTGAAAAATCAGCAAACATGGAGCAACTCACGTAGGTTTTCTTTTAGGTGAAAGGTTTTTTAACATAGAAGAGGTTATTATCATGTTTGTATGCAAGAGTGAGTTAGTGAAGTGTTCAATCAGGAAAAAATCCTCCACGATATCAAAATATTCTCAAAATGAAAGTCTGGGCAACATTTCAGCCCCACTATTGCTTATTCAAAAGCCCTTTACTAGACTCCATTAAAAGGTAAAACAAAGCATTCTATCAACTTTTTTGCATGGTAATAAAAATGATAAAGACAATAGAAATAGAAAACCCAGTTATCAACAGGTCCTCTAAGAAATGAATGAGAGCAAGAAACCTGTAGATGAATGAATTTCCATGGGCTCTAACAAGAATGATAGCAAGTCTAACCTAGACATCCAATCATTGGTTTAAGTTTCATACTAGTTGCAATGACCTTATGCTATAAAGTGTCAGTTGTTGAGTGTCACCTTCTAAGTCAAATTAGCGACCACATATAGATTCTTAAATAGGGATAAAATGTTGCAATCTCAAGCCTAAATAAGACCGATCCGTCTCCCTAGTGGTTAGGAGGGGTGATTTAAATATCAATAACATATATTACTACTACAAAGATGAGCCATTGTCATTCATGCACATTGCATGCAGATAAGGAAGCAAAATATGATAGTAAATCATACCAATACTAGCAAATACAAATACTAATACTAATACTATGGCTGACATTATATAGAAAAAAAAAAAAGATGTCAAAAGATTTCCTAGTGAGAAAGAAATATTCTTTAAAGGCACCAGCTTCCCTTTAACTAAACCTCTCTCCCCTATATAATCCTGTAAAAGCATATGAACCACCATTATTGTAAGCAAAAAGGAGAAATGATCTCTTTACACATACCTCTAGATCAAGTAAACCAAGACATTAGTCTAGCAAGAATATTGTAGTGACTCAATTGCATGACTTTTCTAATCCAGCTTAAACATCAACTCTTTATAACTATCCCCATTCCGCCATCACTATGTTCCCCACCAGCTACATATAAAATCCACCAACCAACAATAAAGCCACTATATAAATGACACATAACTCACTAAGCACTACACATGGTCAACTAGCCAAGACCTATCCAAGATCTTTAAGCAGTCATATAACCAAAATAATCCAGTGGGGAACATAGTAACGAAGGTAGGAGTAACACTTATCAACTGCTAGAGAAAAATTCATGAAAAAAAAATTCACAAGATCATCTTCATTGATTTTAATAGTTTTAATTAAAAAAACAAAGAAACCATCCAGGCTAAGAGCTCCTTTGTCAACCCCATAACTATCCATGTTGCTTCCTCATCCTTAAACTACCAATCCAGCCAAGATGTGCTCTCTAGAGAAAGAGTACCATAACCCAGATCCTTAATCTTTTAGATTTGAGAGCATATTCCTTAGCATAAACAATTTCATTTAAAAGAAGGTAAACCCATAACATCTAATAAGGGTTCCTAAGAATCTTCCAGACAGTAAAAGTTCGAAAAAAAGGAGAAAAGAAAGGTAAAGTCGAAAGATTCTTTCATATATCAACAAAATGTTGACATCAACCAGACCTTGCATGATTGCTCAATCCAACTAACACCCAAGGTATGAAAGGAGAAAGTTTCTATAGTGACATTATCAGCATTCAAGTGGGAAATCACTCAAGATGCAGGGATAACAAGACTCTTCAAATGTTAGAAAGGAAAAATCAACCCTTCAAAGGTCTGGACCTTGTAACATTGTTATACAAAGATCACTCAAATACCAAGGTCCTTTCAACTACTAGACATCTTTCATCCTAGCTTCAAAATACTTTGAGAGATAAGAAATCACTCTTCCAGGTAAGAGTAGGAAGCAATCTAAGCTCTTGTGAACTACTCCAGGAGCCTACCAGAGGGGTATTAGAGTCGGAGCGCATATGTCTTCTCGGGAAGGATGTATTCAAAAAGGGACCTTGATGATGAAGGAGGCTTGCCCTCACTACCAACCCATCTTCTTCTTGATCTTAGTCTTGTTGTCTGGCCAACAGAGAATGAAAAGGGAGAAACTTTCAAACCTATAACTTCAAGGCACGAGCCTAACAAGTTGACCATTACTCTACCCCACTTCTTCTCTTTCTAATAGACAAAATAACTTTCTTCTCTTTCTACGCACAATTGAGCAAAAGAACAAAGATCTGAAAGCTCTCTTTATCAGTCAAATAGGATCGTAGGTGTACAGTGATCAACTTCACGAGACCACTTATGGATCTATTCAAGGCTGACGCTCTATTGGGCGCAACTTTCTAGATATTGATTTCTGACTAATTAGATAGACTCTTGTCTATTCTTTCTTCTCTTAAGAGATTTTATTGATAGATAGGCTAGTGTAATGTAAGCTCTCACACAAGACAAAGAGCAGCCTTCCTTGTGCTTGGTGTGCTCTTCCTTAAAAAACACCCAAAATAAGGCTTTTTTGCATGTTAATGCCTCCCTCTAGTGCCCATTGATCAAAGTCCCAAGCTTGGGAAACCTTCCCACATTATTGTCTTTCTCTTTCTTTTCAGCTGGAAAGATGCAATGCTTCAAAGATGTCTCACACGAGACCCCTTTATCAACCTAATCAGCTTGCACCTAGAATTCAGACTAGCCCACAATCTCAAAGCCTCCTATCAGAGTCAACCCATGTCACAAACCAATCCCTTTCATCAAGGGAAAGACCTTCATCAATTTAGCACTACCAAACTACAGCCTCTACTCAGATAGGTCTACAAGCGAATTCGTAGTTTTGGCAACAAGAAATCCAGTAAACCATGCTTCTACCTCGGCAATGATTGTCCTTGTCAGATATAGGCTATGAGGTCAATGAAAGGCAATAGATATATCTTGTTCATCAACCAA
>Ga0307509_10008580_pt1 | contig 12982 bp, 6 predicted proteins | sample 10_EM_MG_FD_202245 | JGI IMG/M metagenome (GOLD analysis project Ga0307509, IMG submission 202245) | Populus trichocarpa ectomycorrhiza microbial communities from riparian zone in the Pacific Northwest, United States - 10_EM | ecosystem: Host-associated > Plants > Roots > Unclassified | place...
TAAAACTTAGATTAAAAAAAACTATGATTTAATAAATCTTTTCAGGCTCAAAACACAAATTTTTTCAAAAATAGACAATAGCTAAAACGGTCTAATATATATCGCAATTCTAAACCACGACGTTTGATTCCATGTTCAAACACACCGGCCTTACCTGGACGGCCAAACATGTATAAGCTTAGAAAAACCCATCCTTCTTATGTGACTTGGTTTATTACCCATCTCGGTGTAAAATTCTTTATTCAAAGACTTAAGTCATCTAACTTGCTTTTTTAGTATTAATGTATAATATACTTTTTATGGGCTCATCTTCTCGTGGTCTTGTTATTTATTTAGCATTATGCACAAGGTTGGTATGTTCCAATGTCAGTCAGTTTCCATATCAATAGTTATTGATTCTTGTCTTTCCACCACTTATAAGAGTGGTTTTGCTTATTTTAGCCTTGTTTTGTATCATTTGGTGGTTAGAGCTCTTCAATATCTTATTTTTACATGATCATATATTTATTTTATTGTTAAAAAGTTTTGTCAATTCATGAATGCTCCATTTGAGGACCATTTACTTGTGAATAAATGTATTTTATGTTCTGTTCATAGACCATTTACTTGTGAATAAATGTATTTTATGTTCTGTTCATAGCACAACTTATTTTTGCTCATCTTTTACTCCCTCTTATGATCTCTTATTACATAATTTAATGATTCTGATTGGGATCGATGAAAATGTTGATGACTAAACATCTATGTATGAATGCTTATACTGTCTCTCTTATTCATAATACTATCCCTTTGAAGTCTAGTAAGATGAAAACAATTGCTTGATTTTCTATGGACGTTATTACTAATGTTATTTATAAGTTAATTACAAGGGCTCTTTTCATTTTATAAACTTGATTATTTGTCATTTTCTCCTTACAGCAACTTATCTCCTGACCAATTTAGTTTTTTACTCACATATAAAATATGTTAAAATAGATTTTCATTTTATTTAGGGTTGTGAAAAAGAATTATAGGTTTAGTTTTTTGTATTTAGCTTTTCTTCTTACTAAAACAATTAACTTGCCACTTTATTTTTTAATTAGTTTTTTGTATTCTTTTTGTATTTAGCTTTTCTTCGACTAGATTGTCCACATACATGGACAATCTTCTATAATTTGTTTATTCTATATAGAATAAACAAAAATAGAATTGAGATACGTACTAGAAAACCATCTTGATTGAGTCTTCACAGGGTTGAAGGGTTCATAGAACAGTCATTTATATCAATAAAAAGTTTCGAAGAAAACTGTAAAAAAGGCCTTTAAAATCTTGAGCTGGTAAATTTAGATGAGGTAGTACTTTCATGATGGTGCCCAATTCAAAGGGCAGCCCTAAATTGGAGATTTAGAAGTTTTTCCAAAAAAAGAAAGAGAAAAAAATACCCTCTTATAGCTATGGTAACAAACACATATTATAAGCTATTTAATCTGTAACTTCCGTTGACTGTAATTTAAAAAAAAAAAAAAAAACTTGGGTTGTACAGACTATCTTCTAAAAAAATTCAAAATATAAATAAAAAAACTCATACAATCATCTAATCAAATAAATTAATAATTATTTATGTAAATAAAAATAAATTATTAACAATAACCAAAAGAAAAATCTAAAAAAAATAAGAGAGGATGTAAGCCAATATATTTAATCCTGTAAAATGAGATATTTATCCGTTTATCTCTATTGAATTTGCTTATTAAAATCAATAAAAGATAATGGAAACAAACAAATACGAAACTGAAAACATTATGCAAGACCAAACATATAAGAAATCTTATTTAAGAATAAATATATTTTTTTATAAAATAAAGTTCATCTGTATAAAATAAAAAGAATTATTCAAAAATTAAATATAAAAAAATCATTTTTAAAAAACTTTTATTCAAAAAAAATCTACAAAACTCACGATCTAGGTCATGAGATCAAAATAAACTGATAGAGAATAAATTAAAGATAACCATCAAATTATTTTTTTAAAAAATAATATTAAATATTAAAATTATAAAAGAAATTAAAAAAAAAAATCCCGAACAACATTAACTTGTCAAACATGTTACCAATGGCAATAGACGAGAAGCATCACAAATTAAAAAGCTCTGCGCGAAACTTCGATTGGTGGAAGCCAGTCCATGAAGATTCTCCCTTTTCTTACGTGCAATTCCCCTCTTTCGGTAAGCATCTAGTATCTCAGCAAATGAACATTTCTCTAAGCTTATCCTGAAACCCATATCCCATCAAATCAAAGGCTAAAGAATGAAACATGAGGGAAAAAAAAATGAAACCCATTCGCTATCAAACAAAAATTGTGATTAAAAAAATGAGAAAGAAAATTGAAATAAAATAAATTAAAGGGTATCAAAAAATTTTAAATTGGAGGGTTAATTTAAAAACAATTAAACTTTAACAAAAGGGAAAATAAATCAAAAGAATGAGGGGTAAATTGAAAAAAATAAAAAAAACATAAACTTTGATTGAAAGATAAAATTGAAAATTAACAAAACTTTAACAAAAGAGCCAAGGGAAAAAAAATCAGAAATCAAAAGAATAATGATTGAATTAGAAAAAATAATATATAACAAATTGTAATTCAATAACTAAATTAAAAATAACTAAACTATTATAATAAGACAAAGGATGACAATAAACAATAAAAAACAAAAGGACTGAAATTGAGAAATTTAAAGAAAAAAAGGGGCAAAGGTGCACTTTCTCTGGAAGAGAAAGAAAACAATGAAGAAAAAAAAGAAACGACCATCGGTAAGAAACCAACTATAATACGTCGGCATGTGCCACCTTAGAAGAAAGAGGATACAACAACATATTCAATGACACGGCGAAAATATAGGTTTGGCCGCTGGTTATGTTTGCACGCGCCCTCCAAACACCGTGGATGACACCTACGTACTAACTGGCTCGTGAACGTGATGCGGCAACACCTTTTTCGAATAAAATAATTATTTCCTAATATAGAAATATCAGAATGCCCTTCATGAACCTAAGAGTCACAAAAAAACCATAGTGAAAGTACACAAATACCCCTAGACACCTGCCTTGATTTTTGTCTTTTCTAAAGGTATAATAATAGTATTTCTATTGTATTTCAAACTGTAAAAAACCAAAACAGCCCTTAGTCAACAACTAATTTTTTTTTTACTTCAAGGGTAAATAAGTATTTTAACTATTTTAATGTTTTTGAAAAGACTAAAAAACCCATGGACAATAGCTCAAGAAATGGTTAAATTTAGGGACAAAACCATATTTTTACTATGTAAAAAAATAGAAAATACTAACATATCCCTCAACAACCTTTCAATGACTAAAAAGACCAAAACACCCTCAATATCATTATTATTTTTTTTCAACTTGTGGATAAAAGAGTAATTTTATTATAGTAATCTATAATAAACTATATCTACCACTACATATTTTAGAGTTTTTGGTATTTATAAAATTTATGGTTCACCGATTTATACAGCGCGTAAAAATAGGTTAACACATAAATGTGAATTATGATTACATTTTTTCCTATCTAGATTTGATTTTTCTTATCATTTTAACTTCCAAAAAGATTATATATATATATATAAAAATATATCACGAAAAATACTAAATTAAAGAAAAATAAAGCATTCTGAACTTAAAAGGGCCAAATAAATTTTATTACAAGTAAAAAAAAAAAAGTCAAAATCAAATTCAAGAAACCAAAGATTTACCATGTGACAGAACAAGACCAGAGGAAGGCATCCTATCAAACATGGCCAAAAATTAAAGAACAGCCCAAATAATAAAAACAACAAAATAAAAGTCACCGTCTAATGACATTCTAAACCCACAGGAAAAGAGGAGTGGAAGCAACAGCGCAGCTAATGAGAACCGAAAAGGGAGCAGAGATAGAATATGCCATCCCTTTCGCTGGTGCTTGTGCTGGAACTTCAATAATTACTGGAGCTGCTGCTGAAACCCCATTATCATCACTGTTCGATGGTGCCGGAGCTGGGGCTGAAGGTTGGTTATTTGTTGCTGGCTCTATAACAGGATACGGTGGAGATTCTGTCGGTGGAGCTGGCTCTGGAACGGAGGATGGAGGGTTAGCTGCATAAACATTTTCCACCAAATAAAAATGTTTAAGCTGTCGTCAACAATAATTAACAGGGAAAAGAATTTCCCTTACAAAAGAGTTCAAATAATTAAATATTATGGGGCGTGACAATATAATCAGGAGCTTGATGATAATCTTTGCTCTACACTACACCTTTTCATCACTTTAAATTCGTTGATTTTTATTTTTTAAATTCATTGTTCATGAAAGGGCTTGTTGTCTTATTTGTCAAATTAGGAAACATTGAATATCCAATTCCAAATCCCACGCCATTCATGTCTGTCTGTTTTAGTAGCTGAATACACACAAAGTAGATCTTTCATATTGTTAATTATCATCAAAGCAAAGCAAGATAGAACAATTTCAGATTGAAATTGCGAAAAACTTAATCCAAAACTTACGTACCAGGTGCACCGGTAGCAGGCACAGAGACTGCATGCAAAACAAACACATCATCAAATAGATAAATAATCAATCAAATGAAACATGCTACGAAAAACGATCCAGGTATTAGATTACTCACTGCCACATTTACTAAGAGGAGGAGCAGAAACTCCACACTTAGAAGATAAAGCTGCAGCCCTGGTAAGATTCAAAGCAACGCCAAAATCTGCACTATGCTTCAATGCAAAACATAAGCACTCAGCATCCAGACTAAGCACTGCTTCAAACCCAGCACAGCAAGAAGCAGTGGGCTTCGCCGCTTCGCTACCATCCGACAAATAGGTTATACAATCCAACATGTCAAATGCCACATCGGTACAATCTGCTGATGGTGACGGTGCTGGTGATTTCCGAGGTGATGATTCATGGTGAGCACTGTTTGCTAGCAAAGCCAGTGTGGCCAAAATGCAACCAATGAAGAGACTTCTCTTCATTTTTGCTGTTGTTTCTAGGTTGAGGGTGATCTAGAGAGGCTATAAGAAACGAAAATAAGAAAAAGTGTGGGTATCTAGGGTTTGTTATGTTGGTTTATATTTATCACTTTAAATAAATAACTTAAAAATAAATTATATTTGAGAATCTCCATGAATCTCTCTACCAGTAGTTTAAATTCCGCTTTTATTTTGGGATTTTAGTTTTACACTTTCTAAATTTTAACTTCTCATCATCTATTTAAGTAAACTAGATGATTACTCCATCCTACAGCATCACAATTATCACCTGAAATACCTATTCTATGCATTCGCACCAACTAATGCGTGAAAATTTCAACAATTTTTCTAGGATTGCTAAACAGGATAGCAAGGAGAACAACTCCACTTGTAATTTAGTTTTTTTTTTTTTTTTTAATTGGGAGTTTGATACGATTGTATTTATGGTTTGGGCTCGATACTCATGATCATTATACAAGTTAAATTAGTACTAATAAACTAAAAGAATTGGATCAAATTAGCATTTTGATCATCAAACTTTTTTTATATATGATTTTATCATTCTAAATAATATTAGCATGATTTTTTGTGTTTAGATTTCTTTGAATTTGCATGATCTCACATATATAAGAAGTATCAAGTAACATTCAATGACAAATTAAAATTGATTTTGTGATGTAGAATTTTAGATTATAGTTAAAAAAAAAATTATACTAACAAAGATCAAATTTAACAAAAAAAAAACCTCATTTACAATTGGGCACAAGTAACTTCATTTTCATCACTGGAAATTAATTTATGTATTTATTTAGTTTATGTATTTTTTTCTCACTTATTTTAGCAATTTATATTTTTGTTTAATATTTATTTTTTCACGTTTCAGTTCCTGGATATTGAGAGGAGCTGAGAGAAAGTTGCTAGAAAATATTAAAGGAGAGATAAGGTGCTCAGATGATCATATATATTGATCTTGAATCTTGATGTTGATAAGTTCATCGATCTTTTTTATGATAGTTCAATGAAGGTTATGTTTCTCTTTAACCAAGCTGGAAAAAATAGATCCAAGTCCATAAAAAATTTTTATTCATTTATTTTTTGTTTTCAGAGTGATAATAGGGTGTTTTGGAGTTAAAAATAGATTTAGTGTTTCTATGTTGTTTTTAAGTGTTTTTCAAGTAAAAATAAATTGAAAAATAGTTTTTGCGGTTTGAAAACTTGAACCTCAATTTCAATGATCAAAAGAATGTTCTAGCGGGTGACGAGTAATTAGGCATAATAGTCGACATGTTATATGTTTAGAAAGAGTGGAGCGAACAACATCCGCTCTTTCAGAAAAAACCAGCCAAGTATGTGTGCCTCACCTTATTTTTTTAAATTTCATTATTGTTTTAAAATTTAAAATCAATACCCACTCTATTTTTAAAAAACTTATTAGTTTATTTATTTAAAATATTATTTAATATTTTTATTTCTTTCTTTAATTTCATAATGCTTCAAAACAGTTATTGTGATTTGTCTGCAAATTTTCTCTCTCTTATATCTAATAAATAAGTTGTACTTTTATGATGCATTTATGTTGAAAAACAATGTTTGTTCTTAAAAACCAAAATTAACATCTAATTAAGATAAAATAAATGAAAACATAAAATAAAATAAAAAAATAATCAGGTAAAATATTTGCATGTGCATCTAACTTTTGCTTTTATTAGGAATATTAGCTTATCGCTTAAGTATTTAATTAGCATTAACAACTCATTTTCCTTTTTATTTTTTACTTTTAATTATTTTATTTCATATTTTAATTAATACTCACTCTTTTACTTTTTAAATTATTCAGTTTAACTATTTCTAAAATAGTAATTAACCTTTTTAATTGTTGTTTTTAATTTTTATTATACTTCAAAGAGATTATTGTAATTGTATTTAAATGTTTTTAACTTTTATTTTATATAAGTAATTTGTATTTTCATGATATTTATAAAACCAAAAATCATTTGATTTTAGCAACAAAAATTAACCTTTAAAATAAAATAAATAAAAACTATAAAATAAAAAGGCAGCTCAAGTAGAATATTTGCATTCACATATATTTTTTATTTTTACTAAGAAGATTAGCTTTTCATTTTAATTTTTAATTATTCAACTTACTTTTACTTTGCTTCGGCAAATTTTCACAAAACAAAAATATATACAAGAGCAACGTTTTTTAGCATAAAAAAAATTAAACAGTTAGCTTAAAATTGGATGCTTGAATTTAATAAAATAAATCCATGATTATATGATTCAATAAATATTAAAAAAAAGTTATTACCAATAAAAAAAATTAAATCAAGAAATTAAAAAATAAATATAAATTAAGATATCAGATGTTGTATCACAATTAGCCATTCAAATATTTTACTCACTTATATGTCAATACGTTTTTAAGAAAACTAACAATTTAAATTCAATATAAAAAAAATAATTTGTTGATATAATCCCTCATTTACTCATTAAGCTGTTTTTTCTTTTATCAAAATATCATACATTTTTTTGTTTTGTGTTCTTTATTTAATAAAAACAAGAAAAAAAAATTAGAACAGATATCAAAAGAGATTTAGAAAAAAAATTATAAAAAATATCAAAAGAAATTCCTTATTTAATAAAAAAGGGAAATAATGATAAAAAAAAATATCTTTTTAGTTAAAACCCTTTTATTTTATTAACACACATTCTTTTTCCCAACATTTGTTTCACTAGAATATTTGTTTTTGGACAATATTTCCTACCAATCATAAAAGCAAGTTCAAATAAAAAAAATATATGTTTTAATAATTTTAACACAATTATATTAAAATACATCTCGTTCATTTACACTAAGATATTTGGGTTGTGTTATCATACTAAGCCCATCTCAGCAGGCCAACCTGCACCAGGTCTCAAACTAAATTAAGTTAAAGCTAATATGATGTGACTCGATTGATATAGGCCCAAGCGTGTTATGAATGACCTCATCAAAACTTATTTGCTTTAAAAAATTTCAAGATGATGTCATTTTAATTTTTTTTAATACTGAGATTACAACGTTTTGGATCCATCAAGGTCAACCTGAATTAACCAACCAAACTTTTGACCCAAGTCATGAATCCAGTTAGGTTTGATAATTTTTATTTTTTAAAAAATATATTTTTTATTTGATTATATAATAATATATATAGAAGTGTGTAGGAAAATAATCAAATAAAATTAAAGAAATAATAGAAAAATAATCATGAAGGGTTGTAAAAAGGAGAGTTTATTACTACTACCTCCTAAAAATAATTGCTTCATTATTCACCTTTTTTTATGTTTTTTTTAAATTCTACCTTGCAAATTTATTTCTTCTAATTTCATCCTTCAATATTTTATTGACTTTGAATTGATCATCATAATTTATTTTGGTTTACTTTCTATGAGGTTATCGCATTCTTAATTTTTCCAATAAATATCCTAGCATTTGGTTGATATTCAATTTTTACAAGTGTCTATTTTTGTTATCATATTATTAAATACAAAAATATTTTAAAAAATAAATTTTTAAACCGAGTGGAGTCCATGATCCGAGTTGTAGATTTTGTGAGTTAAGTCGCGAAGCCTAGATTAATCCAATATGTTGTTGTCTCAATATTCAAAACAAAAGATATCATCTTGATTTTTTTTAAAAGCTAAACCCTATTTTTATTGGTCTTCTGGGTTGCTTTTGGACTCTTCAAGTAACTAAATCATGTAGAGTGAGCTTCCATGAATGTTAATTTTAAACTTGAGCTATAAAAAGAGTCGAATCAAATGACTTCAAGGTTGACCCTCTAGGTTGGGTTTAATAACAATGTTATATACTTTTCTTATTTTTAAATTGCATCTTTCATTTTTTTTTTCTTTCAAATGAATCTTTATGATTTTTTTTATCAATTTTATCCTTCAATATTTGATGATTTTGAATTAGTATTCATAATTTGTTTCGGTTTGTTTTCCATTAGATTATCATAGCCTAAAAAACATCATGACATTCGATTAATGCTTAATTTTACAAGTGTCTATTTTTGTTATCATGTTAAGAAAAAAGTTGTTAAACCTAGTGAAGTCCATGATTCGAGTCGTAGGTTCGGTTAAGCCATGCAGTCCGAGTTGATCTAATATGTTGTTATCTCAATATTAAATAAAAAAAATGTTATCTTGAAATTGTTTTAAAGTCGAACCATGCTTTTTACTAATCATCCAGGTTGCACTCTCATACAATTTAATCTAAAATCTAGGATAAGAAAGGATTCGAGGAGAGTTTTTAGAATTGACCAGTTGGGTCGGGTTTAAAAACAATGCCAAAGAGTTCCCCATCACTTAGATATTTATTTTTAGGTTCAAATTTCTTTTGATCTAACTTCCAGTGTAGGGCGAGCCATGAAACTAATTAATCCTACAAAGAAATGGTATAATTTTATTTTTTTAATAAAATAATATTTAAAATATATTTTAATTAATTTATTACAATGAATTTCAATTAATCTAATAACAGCTACTTAGGCCTTTGCCTGACCTGATTTCAAAATTAAACTTCTTATTCTTAGATGGTATATAAGTTTTGAATTAAAACAAGTTAACCTGTCAAAACAAGTATACTGAACCTGTTAGACTTTGTAAGCATGTCGGCAGGCCAGGAGCAATGGCATTACTAAAATATCTTCAAATTATTGCTCTTAATTAGCTATAAGAGTATCATCAAAATTCCAGCTCGTGACAAATAAATAACGTTTTAATTGATATATCATGGCAAGCACTTGTTGCTAGCTTGCTAGACCATCGATACCTAGGGAAAAATCACTCAATCACAGCATCTATTACATCTAGTCAACTTGTCCGCATTTACTGTAGATTGGAATAAAAATTATTTTTAACGAAGAAGAAGAAGGAGGTATGAGCAATATTAATGCCTTTTTTTAGCTTAAATAATTATTTTTTAAGAAAAGAAATATTTTGCAAGTATAATCTTCTTTTTCTAATTAATCTATTTTTCTCAATTTGTTTTTAGCAATGTACTTTATTTAATAAAAATTGAAGGCGATTGATAGAATAATATCAATAAAAAAACTTTGGACGATCTAAAATAAAGATATAAAATGCATTTTTTTAATTAAAACATTTTTATCCTATTGATTTATTTTTTAGTAATTTGTTTATTACAATGTTTATTTTTTGAAGCAAAAATATTTTAGAGTCATAAAAGTAAATTTTAATAAAAATAATGATTTTTTCATTATTATGCCGCATATGTATTAAAAACTAAATGAATAACACTGATGTTTTTAATCTATTTTTTTTTACTGTAATCATGCAATGATAATAAAAATATAGAAAGATTTGTTTCCTTTTAATTCAAAGAAATAAGAGATGGAAAGCTTGAAATCAACACACAAATGCTCATGCGGTATTTATGGATTTAATGAATAGGGTCTTCCGGCCCTATTTAGATAGGTCAGTTGTGGTGTTCCTTGATGATATCTTGGTGTATTCCAGTTCATATATAGAACATGAAAAACATTTGAGAGAGGTATTTCATACTCCAAGAGAGCATCGACTATATGCCAAGTTGAATAAATGTGAATTCTGGTTAAAAGAGGTGATTTTCTTGGGGCATGTTATCTCAGCCGAAGGAATCTTGGTGGATCCAAGGAAAGTGGAAGCTGTGTTAAAATGGGAGAGGCCCACAAATATGACAGAGATACGCAGTTTTCTCGGGCTAGCAGGATATTATCGGAGGTTTATCAAAGGGTTCTCTACAATAGCGGCTCCAATGACCCATTTGACCCGGAAAGAAACGAAGTGGGAATGGACATCAGAATGTGAAAGTAGTTTTCAAGAGCTAAAAAGAAGACTCACCACTGCTCTAGTGTTAACTTTACCCTCTAGAAAGGAAGGGTTTGTCATATATAGTGATGCATCCAAGAAGGGTTTAGGATGCGTGTTGATGCAACATGGGAGCGTAATTGCTTATGTCTCAAGACAGTTGAAAACCCATGAAACAAATTATTCAACCCATGACTTAGAATTGGCTGCAGTAATTTTTGCCTTACGAGTTTGGAGACATTATTTGTACGGGTCACGGGTACAAATTTTTACTGATCACAAAAGTTTACAGTACTTGATGACTTAAAAGGAGTTAAACATGCGACAGAGACGATGGGTGGAGCTAATTAAAGATTATAACTGTGTAATAGATTATCACCCAGGAAGAGCTAATGTGGTGGCAGATGCACTTAGTCGCAAAAGTAAGTTATTAGTTATAGAACCAAATGATTGAGATGAAAAAAGAACTAATAGAATTAAGAAAAATTGATGCCAAGGTGGAGGTTGGACCTGAAGGTTCCTTATTGGCTCAATTAAGGGTAAAATCGACATTTTAAGAGAAAGTATTGGAGGCGCAACAAAAGGATATAGAAGTTGATAAAGTAAAGGAGAACATTAAACCAGGTATTGAGACTCTTTTCCGGGTCTTGGATGATGAGATGGTATTAATGGGAAAACGGATGTATTTACCGGGAGACCAAGTTTTGAAAGGAGAATTATTGAAAGAGGCTCATGAAACAAGACTTAATATACACCCTGGGAGTACAAAAATGTATAATGACCTAAAGGAATTCTACTGGTGGCCAAATATGAAGAAACAAATAACAAATTTTGTAGCCAGTTGTCCTGTATGCCAGCAAGTGAAAGTGGAACATCAGAAGCCGGCAAGGCCCTTACAGCCGTTGTTAATACCACAGTCGAAATGGGAAGACATTACAATGGACTTTGTATGAGGGAAGAAGGGTAATGACGCTATCTGGGTGATAGTAGACCGACTGACTAAGTCTGCTCTTTTCTTACCAATAAAGATGACGACCCAGTTGATAAATTAGCTAGATTATATGTCAATGAAGTAGTGAGATTACATGGGGTGCCTTTGTCAATAGTATCAAACCGAGATCCTCGATTTACTTCTCGGTTATGGCTTGGCATACATCGTGCATTAGGGTCGAAACTGAATATGAGTACAGCTCTTCATCCTCAGATTGACAGACAATCTGAAAGGACAATTAAGACCCTGGAAGATTTATTGAGGGCATGTGCTATGGAGTTTGGTGGAAATTGGGAGGATCGCATACCTCTCGTGGAGTTCACATATAATAACAGCTATCAGGCTACCATAAGGATGGCTCCATATGAAGCCTTGTATGGCATAAAATGTCGGACTCCAGTATGTTGGGAAGAAGTAGGAGATCAGAATTTAATGGGGCCCGAGTTTGTCCAGGATACATCAGAGAAGATTAGAATTATAAGGGATCGAATGAAAGCAGCTCAAGACAGACAAAAACGTTATGCCGATAGACGAAGGAGACCTCTTGAGTTTAATGTGGGGGATAAGGTGTACTTGAAGGTTTCTCCTTGGAAACACTTGTTAAGATTTGGTATGAAAGGAAAGTTAGCGCCAAGATACATTGGGCCCTATGAAATCATGAAAAGAATCGGCCCAGTAGCTTATCAACTAGCCTTGCCCCAACATCTGGTCAAAATACATGATGTGTTTCATGTATCAATGCTAAGAAAAGCTGAAATAGATCCAACCCGAGTGCTACCACAAATTCCAATAGAAGTTAATGAAGGATTAACTATGGAAGTCAAACCAGTGAGAATTCTTAATCAAATAAAAAAAGTGCTCAGAAATAAAGAGATTTCCCTGGTCAAGGTGTTGTGCAGGGGTTCACAAATGGAAGAAGAATCCTGGGAGCGGGAAGAAGAAATGAGGAGCAAATACCAAGGATTGTTCTTAAAATCTGGTAAGAAATTTAATTTCGGGTACGGAATTTTATTTTTAGGAGGGAAGAAATGTAACTCCCGGGTAAATTCTTGTATTTTGATTTACAAAAAATAAAGGGGGAAAATAATTATATATATATATATATATATATATAGAAGTTAATGGAGT
>Ga0307509_10008581_pt1 | contig 12981 bp, 15 predicted proteins | sample 10_EM_MG_FD_202245 | JGI IMG/M metagenome (GOLD analysis project Ga0307509, IMG submission 202245) | Populus trichocarpa ectomycorrhiza microbial communities from riparian zone in the Pacific Northwest, United States - 10_EM | ecosystem: Host-associated > Plants > Roots > Unclassified | place...
GGATCGTGCGCTACTGCCACGGTGGCAACGTTCGGCGAACGCGACCAAGGTCGCGTGGCACCGCGATCCACGACGGCCACGAGGTTGCGCGTCGAGTGCAGATCTAGACGAGCGGCTTCAGGAACGCGGTGACCGCGGTCCAGTACGCATCGCGATCGGGCTGGGTCGGCCACAGCGTGCTCGAGCCGTGATGACCGGCGGTCGCCGGGACGAACGTCGTGAGCTTCGCCGGATCGATCGCGGCAGCGATCGGCGCCCATTCCTTGGCCTCGTCCTTCGCGGAGGTGATGAACACGGGCACCGCGAGCGGCTTCGCGCTGTCCGCGACCCATGTCTTCGACTTGCCCAGGTCGTCGAAGTACTCGCCGGGCGAGAAGGCCAGCACCGCATCGACCTTCAGCTCTGCGCCGAGGACGAGCACGAGCGCGCTCGAGTACGAGCTGCCCCAGATCACCACCTTCCCCGTCGCGAGTGTGCGGGCCTGCGCGACCGCGGCCTTCAGATCGGCGATCGCGTCGATGTAGCTGGTGGGCTTGCCGAGCTTGCACGCCGATGCGGCCGTCTCGTTGCCGACGCCTTCGGTCGCCTCGCCCGATCGCGCGTCGACCGCGAGTGTGTTGAAGCCGAGCTCGTTGAGCTTCGGTGCGATCGTGCGGTACTCACCGCGGCTGTATCCAGCCTGGTGGAACAGCACGATCATCGGCGCGGTCGCGGGATGCGGCATGTAGACGTCGGCGGTGGCGGTCACGCCATCGCCCGCCGGGAAGTGCAGCTCGCGCACGCCGGCCGGCGTTGGTGCCGTCGTCGCCACGCCACACGCCGGCTTCTTCGGTCCACTACACGCGAGGAGGAATCCGAGTACGAGGGCCTTCACGCGGGCGAGCGTAGCTCACAGCCCGCAACCCGCGGCGTACCGCGCGTCGCGGATCACGGTACGGGTTGCTAGCCGGCGCGCCGGGGCGCGAACCGGACCTGGAACTGGCTCGGCGTCGCGACGAAGCCGACGTCGCGCTCCAGTGCGCCGGCGACCAGCGCGAACGTGAACAGCAGATCATCCATGTGGATCTGACCCGCACGTCCCGAGTTCTGGCGGCGGGTGAACGCGCGCACGCGCTCGACCGCATCGACCTCCGCCGGGAAGTCCCGCGCGAATCCTTGCGCCACGTCGTACGCCCACTCCAGCGCGTCCTCGAACGCGTGGAACAGCAACGTCCAGTCGAGGTTGTTCGCCGGCGTGATCACGCCGCGTCCTTCTTCGCGAACAGCGCGCGCAGGCGCTTCACCGCATCGGCGGTCGACAGCTGACCGAGCTCGTCGAGCCACGCGAACAGCTCTGCCGGGGTCAGGCCCGCGGCGATGTCGCGCGCGAGCGCGGCCTCGTGCGGATCGAGCGACGACTGGATCGAGATGAAGTGCGAGAGCAGGCGCGCCGGGATCGGCTGCCACTCCGCGCGGAGCAGCGCGGCGGACTCGAGGATCCGCGAGCAGCGCTCCATGATCGCACGGGTCATCTCGGCGTTCATCCGCATCGCCTCGATCACGAGATCGTCCTTCGACAGCGTCGAGGCGTGGACGAACACGTAGCCCGGCGCCGCGTTCGCGATCGCGGTGTGCGAACGGTCGACCGGCTCGAGCTGGAAGAGCCCGGGCGCGCTGACCCGGCGGCGCAGCTCGTCGAGATTCGTATCGATCGGGAGGATCAGCGATTTGCCGTCGGAACCGCGGACCTTGTGCAGCGCGCCTTTCGCGTCGAGCCGGCGCACGCGGAGACCGCGCGCGTTGGAGGGGATTTCGAACACTTCGCCGTGAACGTTGAATGCGAGTTCCATCATGATTGTTAATGGCGGCGACTCGCCAATCGCGGACGCGCTCGAGCAGATCCCTGCTATGGTGTATGTGGATTCAAGCTCGGAGCCCCGCGGATCAGCCGTGGTCCTTTTGGCGGCGTCCAGGCCAGACCATGAACGAACCAGCGGGCGCACGGCCCGAACGGCGGCGCCACGCGCGCATCATCGCGAAGGGCACGGTGACGCTGCTCGTCCAGGGCGAGTCGCAGCGCGGCCGGATCGGCGACCTCGGCCGCAGCGGCATGTTCGTGCTGACCGACGCCGCCGAGCCCGGGCGCTGGCACGGCGACCTCGCGTTCGAGATCCGGCTCGACGGCCGGGAAGCCGAGTGGGTCCCCGGCATCGGTCGCGTCGTGACGGTGATGCCGGGCGGGGTCGGCATCGCGTTCGACGTCCCGTCGTCCGGACTCGTCCGCATGATCGACGAGCTCGGCTCGGCTTCGCTCGCGAGCGCTCGCGTCGTCTCGGTCGTGCTGATCGATGCCGACGCCGGCAGGCGCGCAGCCATGACCGCCGGGTTTCACGCGGCCGGTTGCATGGTGATCGCGGTGGCGACGCAGCTCGAGGCGATCGTCCGGCTCGGCGAATCGAGCTTCGAGCCCGACCTGATCGCGGTTTCGGGATCGTCGACCGCGGCCGCAGAGATGCGCACGTTCATCGAGCGCGATCACCCGAACGTCAAGCTCGTCACGATCGGTGACGAGCTGCTGGAGCCCGAAGGGATCGCGAACTGGCTCTCCGCGCAGGACCCCGGGGTCGATCTCGCACATCGAGTGCGCGAGGTGCTCGTGCGCCCGCGCCGCCCGACTCAACCAGGAGTGAGGTGAAGGATGTATCGCAGCGAGATGCAGCGGCTTGAAGGTGTGTGGACCGGTACGGAGCGCGTCAGCGACACCGACCCTCCCTACGAAACCACGGCGCGGATCGTGTTCCAGACCGTGTTCGACGGGAAGTTCTTGCTCTGCGACTACGTCCAGACGAAGCCGGACAAGCAGACCTCGGTCGCGCATGGCGTGTTTCGCCGCGACGAGCGCACGAACGCGTTCACGGTGACCTGGTTTCGCAGCCCGGTCGCGAGCTCGACCCAGCAGGCCGACGCGGTCTCCGAAGGCGACGAGATGCTGTTCGTCGAGACGATCGACGGGCGCGAGACGCGCACGAAGTACGCGGTCCAGCTCGACAAGCTGACGATCCGCACCGAGCTCATGGTCCGTGGCGAATGGCAGCGGATCCTCGAGGGCGAGTACCGCCGCCGCTAGGGGATCCACAGCATCGTCAGCACGGTGCGCAGCTCGTGCGAGCAGATCGAATGCTCGACGAGATCGAAGTCGCGACTCGTGTCGACCCAGGTGTCGGCGCGCACGGGTTGCGGCTCGACGGGCAACGCCCGATCCGCGAAGTAGTCCCAGGCGAGCGAGCCGCGATCGAGCGGACGTCCGCGCGCGATCTCGTAGATGAACGTCGGGCTCGGCGCGACCCACTTGACCTTGCCCTTCGTCGAGAACACCGCGGCGCAGCGCTCGCTCGCGAGCTCGGCGAACCGGATCGCGCTGGCGAGGATCGAGACCTCGTAGGCGCGCGCGATCTGGCGCGGGACCTCGAGATCGACGGGCGCGATCTCGCACGCTCGACGCAGCAGCGTCGCCGGCATCAACAGCTCGGCCGCGAACGCGTTCGCCTCGGCCTCGAAGTCGCGCTCGCGGGTGCGATGCGCGTACGGCGTGCACAGCTCGGACGGGGGCCGCGACGGATGATCGAGGACGAAGTGACCGAGCTCGTGCGCGATGCTGAACCGGCGCGCCGCCGGATCGGTGATCCGCGCCGACACCATGATCGTCGTCCGCGCACCGTTGCGAACGAGCTGCGCCGAAGCCCCGTCGAGCGGCACCTCGACGATCGCGACGCCGAGCTTCGCGGCGAACGACTCGACGCGGATGTGCGCCGCCTCGCGCACGCCAAAACGGTGCAAAAGGCCCTTCGCGCAGCGCTGCGCGTCGCGGATCCACTCGGTCTGCATGTCAGTCGGTGGGATCGAGCGTGTCGATCAGGCGGCGGAGATCGTCGTCGCTGAGTCCTTCGAGGTTGCGATGCGCGTACTGCACCGAAGAGCCGAGCCGGCGAGTGAGCTCGTCGAGCTTCGCGAGCAACGCGTCCCGGCCGAGCGCGAGCAGCGACGGCCGGATCGGCGCCGCCTTCGCGACCGGCGCGACCGCCGGCACGAGGTTGCGGCGGAGCTCCGCGAGGCGCGCCTGGACCCGCTTGCTCACGCCCCGCGCGAACTCGCGATCCTCCGGCGTGCTCTTGCCCTCGGCGGCCGCCTCGAGCGCGGCCTCCTGGTGGATCGCGTCGAGGATCTCGACGTTCTTGTCTTTGGTCATAACGATCCTCATTGACGAGCCAGCGCCGATGCGCGGACCTCACTCGGAATTCTCTCGACGAGCCGCAGCATGCGCTTGCGCGTCGCTTGATAGCGCTTCGTGTTCCAGCCGGTCTCGCGCACGATCTCGTCCTTCTTGATCACCTGTTCGCCGAACAGGCGGAGCATCTCGATCACGTCCGGGTCCTTCACCGCGAGCCCGCGGAGCTCCGCGAGGACGCGCTCGGTCGCACCGGCCTCGGGATCGCCGCGCGTACGCTCGAGGGCGGTCTCGACCTCCGCGAGCGTCGACCGCTTGCCGAGATCGATGCGCTCCTTGCGAAAGTTGAGCGCGTGGACGTAGTCGTGACGCGTGCGCGAATGGATCGCGCCCATGAGGTGACGATCGAGCGTGACGCGCGCGGGGTCCCACGCGAGCACGCCGGCGAACGTGTCGTCGATCGCGTCCTGCACGAGCTCGTCGATGTAGAGGTCGTCGACCACGCGGCCGCCGTACGCGACGAGTCGCGATCGCACGCGTGCGTAGCGCCGGACGCGCTCGTACAGCGCCTCGTTCGCCTGGGCCTCGAACGCCTCGATCCACTCCTCGGACGGGACGAACGGCGACCCGCCGCTTCCCTCCGTTTGTCCGAACGTCACCGTCATCTATAAGTGAGCCTAACCGATCGATATGACAGCACTGTTCGATCGTTCAGTAACCCTCGGGAAAGCCTGCGGGAGTGAGGTTTCGGACAAGCGGACACGCCGGCGTCCGTGATCCGGACGCGTAGAATCGGTCGGTGAAGACCCTCGTTCTGCTGCTCGTCGCGTGTGGATCGAGCAGCCCGCCGCCGCCGAAACCGGCGCCGGAGGTCGTCGCGCCGAAGAAGGTCGTCGCCGACGATCGCGCGAAGCACGACGAGATCGTCGCCGCGCATCGCAAGATCGAGGAGGAGCAACAGGACGCGCTCGGCCAGACCTGCGACGCGAAGGTCCCCACGAACGATCATCCGCGCTGCACGCCGTCGTGTTACGCGACAGAGCCCGCGGATCCGCGCACCGGCAAGAAGCAGAGCGGCGCGGTCGAGATCCGCCACACGGTGTGCGAGCGCGACGGCGCCTACGTCTACGCCGACGAGGTCGAGCCCCTTCCGCTCCGCAAGGTGAAGGGCCGGTTCCCACCAGCGCACACGAAAGGTGCGTGGCAGCAACCGATCGAGGCCGCGCTCGTGCTGCCGAAGCTGCCGCGCGGTGATGCGCTCGTCGTCTCGAGCCCCTGGCGCGACCTCGCGCACCCGCTCACTCACGAGAAGCTCCGCTGCGTGACGGTCTCGCACTTCACGCGGTCACTCCGCCATCCCCTCGACGGGTGTGGCGGCGACGGCGCCCTCGCGTGCGAAGCGACGGGCAACCCGGCCGCGCGCGGGATCAACGTCGTGCACTTTCGCCTCGCGGAGGCGAAGGCGATGCAGGCCGCGAACAAGCTGGACGACTGCCAGAAGGCGGCGCTGGAGGCGATCGCGGTCGCGCGGGGCATGCCGCGGTGGCGCCAGTACGCCAAGTTGAACGTCGGCAAGTGGGTCGAGCACGCCGGCTACCGCACTCGGTTCGACGGCGTCCTCGACGAGGACACCCTGTTCGCGACCGCGGCCACGCTCGGTACCGAGGCCGAGCAGATCTACACCGCGTGCGGCGGCGGCGCGCCAGCGACGAAGCCCGGCGACGAACAATCGTTCCACACCTGCTGGTAGCGTCACCACGCGCACCGCTTGACGATCAGGAGGGCGCGCGTGCGGAGCACGGCTTCTGCGATCGGCAGGCGCGCGAGGTCGGCGAGCCAGCGATGGAGCTGAGGCTCGGTCAACGTATCGGCGTAGGCCCGCGCGTAGTCGGCCTCGTCGGGGTCGAGCACCGACTGGATCGTGATGAAGCGCAGGTTCCCGCGGGCCTCGAGCAGCTCGTCTTCCGTCATATGGAGCTATGGCGGCGAGACGGCGATCGCGGACGCGGATGGATCAGAAAAGGTACGCGCCCTGGAGCAGCGTGCCCGGCGCCGGCTGGATCACGGTGGCGCTCACCGTGCCGTCGTCGGCCATCGCGTACGCGGTACCACCACCTGCGTAGACGATGTTCGCGGTGTCGCCGAAGCCCGACGCCGCGTCGAGGAAGACGTCGACGTTGGGCTGATCCTCGGCGAACCGCGCCTGCGCGAAGCCGACGGAGTAGTTGCCGAAGAACACACCGAGCTGCTGGAGCACCCACTGGTCGTCCCAGCCGCACTGGTTCTGCAGCATCGTCGAGCCCGGGAAGTCGAGGATCACCGTCTTGAAGTTGCGCGTCGACGTGTGGCCCGAGCCGAACGCGACAAACGCGGGTCCGAGCGTCACGCCGCAGCTCGTGGTGGTGCCCTCGGCGGTGAGGCTGACCGTGACCATCGACAGGTACTGCTGGCCGCCCTGCGTGAACGTCGAGCGCAGCCCGGTCGCGGTGATCGCGAGCTGCCCGCTGATCGACGAATTCGCGGTGAAGTGCGGTTTCGGCTTCGCCGGCGCGTCGACGGGAACCATCATCGCGGCGTCGGACCCGGCCGCCATCGCGGCATCCGGATCGAACGGGTTCGGTCCATCGTGCTTGGCACAACCGACGAGAGCGAGCAGGGAGACGACAGCGGCCTTCATGCCGACGAGGACGCGCGAGCGCCCGCGATTGCGCAGGTTTTCTCACATCCCGTGCGAAGCCGATTCGTCAGCGCGAATTCGCGCGGCGATTCGCGCGCGCCGAGGCGCCGCGGACCTTGGCCTCGATGCGCCGGCCGGCCGCCTTGACCTTGCTCGCAGCGCGGTTGGCCGCGCTCTCGAACTTGCCGATGCCGACCTGTGCGGCGCCCTGGGCCGAGCGGACCTTGTCGCCCGTGAGCTTGCCTTCGATCTTCTTCGCGGTGCCCGCGATCTTGTCTTTGATGCCGTTCATGCCGGCGAGTGGTGCATTCCACATGCCGCGGTTTGATCGGTTTTCTCGACGAGGAGCGCGGCAGATCCGCACAGCTGAGCTACCGTGCCGCATGCGATGGCTCGCGCTGCTGGTCCTCGTCGCCTGCGCGACCAGCCGGAACGAAGAGGTTCGGACCTCGAGCGACGACTACCGCGAGGCGAAGTGGTGGGTGTGCCGGCCGGATCTGCCGAGCGACGCGTGTCGAGGCGATCTCGCGACGACGATCCTCGAGCCCGACGGCAAGCGCACGGTCGAGCCGCACGCGCCCGCGCGCGACGCGAAGCTCGACTGCTTCTACATCTATCCGACCGTCGATCTGTCGCTGTTGCCCGGCAACCACGTTGACTTCTCGGACCTCGCGACGATCCGCAAGACCGCGGCCGCCCAGATCGCGCGGTTCTCCGAGGTCTGCAACGTCTACGCGCCGTTGTATCGCCAGGCGACGATCGCGACGTACTTCTCGACGAAGGGCGATCAGAAGCACTTCTTCGATGTCGCGTACTCCGACATCGCCGCGGCGTTTGCGGTGTATCGCGAGCGGTTTGCGCGCGATCACCAGATCGTGATCATCGGCCACTCCCAGGGCTCGCAGATGGCCGCGCGCCTCCTGAACGAGCAGTTCGATGGCGATCCGGCGATGCGCGCCCGTCTGCTCGTCGCGATGCCGATCGGCTTCACGGTCCAGATTCCGGGCACGTTCGCGCACCTCGAACCGTGCGCGAATGCCGAGGCGACCGGCTGCGTGCTGTCGTACCTCAGCATCCGCGCCGGCGACGAGCCGAACAAGCTCACGAACCAGGTGCCGGCCGGGAGTCACGCCCTGTGCGTCGCGCCGAACGAGACCAGCACGCTGCGCGAGAGCGTGTTCCCGGCGGGCGGCAAGTACGGCGTGACGACGCCCTACGTCGCGGTCCGCGACTACTACACCGCGCATTGCACCGACGATCCGAAGGGCCGCGACTACCTCGCGATCGCCGAGGCGCCGTGGCCGAACGATCAGCGCCCGCACCTCGTCGATCTCGACAAGAGCGCCGGCGGGCTCGGGTTGCACCCATACGACCTGCAGTTCACCCAGGGTGATCTGATCGAGCTGATCCGGCGCAAGGCTACTCGACCTTGACGAGCTGATCGCCGCGCAGCTCGAACAGGCCGTCGCGCACGGTCGCGATCACGAGCCGATCGCCCAGCTTCAACATCGCGGTCGTCGCGGGATAGCTGCCAACGGCGTCGGGGCGTCCTGGATGAACGCGCGCCTCGAGCTTGGCGACGCGCGTCCAGGTCTTGAACGCGGCATCGACCCGATAAAGCTCGTTCCACAGCAGCACGAGGTAGTGGTCGCCCTCGACGAGCATCCGCACGACCGGCACCGGCGGCGGCGTCTGCGGCTCGTAGTTCCACTCGGCCTTCCACAGGTTGCGCGACGCTTTGCCCGCGAGCTCGGCGACGTAGCCGTCGGTGATCCCCATGTGAACCGAGCCGCCGTGCGCGAGCATCCGATCGCCGACCGCGAGGAAGCCGTAGACGTCGTCCTCGTGCACGACGTGCGTCAGCGTGCCGGCGGCGAGGTCGACCCGGCCGACCCAGCCACCCCACTCGCCGGCGTCGATCCCGAACCACACGGCCGTCGCGTCGCGCGCGAACGTCGCGGGCGCGGCGATCTCCATCGCCTCCGAGCGATCGTTCGGGATCGCGATCGAGCGAGCGGCGCCGGTGTCGAGCCGTTTGATCTCGACCTTGTAGGCCTTCGCGGCGCCGGGATGCGCGAACACGACGAGCTCCGGCCCGCGGACCGAGAGCCACAGCGGCTCGCCGGTGACACGCGCGACCGGCGTCGGCGCGAGCGTCGTCGGATCGAGCTCCTCGATCGTGCCGTCGGCGAGGCCGGCGAACGCGCGGTCGCCGTCGACCGCGATCGCGATCGCGCGTCCCGCGACTTCGGTCTGGACGTGGAGCGTCGCGCCGAACCGGACGAGCCCGCCGGCCGTCGTCCGCGCGAGGATGCCACCGTCGCGAAGTGCGACCGCGTCGGCGAGCTCCCGAGCGGAGGTCGGCGTCACGGCCGGTGGTGGCAGCGGTGTCTGTCTCGGCGCCGGCGCCGGTGCAGGAGATGAGCTGCACGCGACGAGCATCAGCGCCAGGATCCGCACCCCTGCAAGCGTAACCGGAATCATCCGGGTCGCCAGGGCCAGTGGATCGATCGGTCCGAGGATCGGACGCTACCGCGCTGCTAGCATGCCGCGCACCGTCGCGAGCTCGCGCTGGCACAGCGGGAGCGTCGACGTCGCGAACCCGGTCTCGGCGGCCTTCAACAGGTCGATCTGCTTCGCGCCGGTCGAGATCTTCGCGAGCGCGAGCTCGATCCGCGCGCGCTCGAACGGCGGCAGGCCGGCGGCGAGCCCGAGCGCGGTCGCGAGATCCTCGGGCTTGCCCTGACCCGCGAGATAGCTCCCGAGCAACGCCTCGGCGCGCGCGGGGTGGTTCGCATTGAGCTCGCGCCACGCGGCGTCGGCGCGGGCACACGCGGGCGACGCCTTCGCCGGATCCTCGGCGACGACGTACGCGGTGCACAGATCGGTGAGCGCCATCGCGATGTCGTGATGCTTGCCGCCGTAGACGGGCTCGAGCACCGCGAGCTCCTTGACGAGCTCCGCGATCGCCTCCACCGGACGCAGCGCATACGTGTAGTCGCTGGCGAGGTTGCCGTGCATCACGCCGACGTTCGGGTGGGCGGTGCCGAGGTCGGCCTCGCCGATCGCGACGGCCTCGCGGTGCGCCGCGATCCCGGCGTCGAGGTTGCCCTGCATCGCGTACGCGTTGCCGAGTGCCGAAAGCGCGAACGCGAGACGATGATCGCGCGCGCCGTACAGCTCGCGCCGGATCGCGACCGCCTGCTCGAACAGCGGCTGCGCCTCCTTGATCTTGCCGAGCTGCTCGAGCGCTCCACCGACGTTCATCAGCACCTCGCTCGCGAGAAAGCGATCGCCGATCCGTTCGGCCGCGCCGAGCGCGGCGGGCTGCATCGCGATCACCCGCTCGTAGTGACCGCGCCAGTACTCGAGCCGGAGCAGGTCGTACGCGGCCTGCGCGCGGGTGCGGTCGTCCTGCGCGGCGTCGGCGAGCCGTTCTGCCGTCTGGAGCGAGGTCGTCGCACCGTCGAGATCGCCGGTCATCTCGGCGGCACCGAGCGAGAGCAGCGCCTGGGCGCGCATCACCGGGTCGCCGTTCGCGTCGGCGGCCGCGACCGCGCGCTTCGCGATCGGCACCGCGGCCTTGTCCTTGCCGAGCTGCATCAGCGCGTGGGCCTGCGAGAACAGGTCGCGGATCTCGGCGCGCGCCGGACTGTCCGGCAGCACGACGCGCGCCGGGATCACGTGCGTGCATCGCGCGGCCGGGGCGAGCAGCTCGGTTGCCGCGACCGCGTTCAACACCGTCGCCCGATCGGCGTCCTGGAACTGGCTGATCAGCGCGCGTGCCTCGCGCGTGCGATCGGCGAGGCAATCGAGCTCGGCCGCGAGCTGCGGGCCAACCCCCGCACACGCGGTGTCGCGCGCGACCGCGAGCTCGGCGGCCCAGCGCTCGAAGTGCGCATCGATCCGCTCGAGGGTCTGCGCGACGTACGGCAACTTCTGCCCCTCGAACGTGCGATGGACCAGCGCGCGGGCGACCGGCGTCCACGGACTCGCGAGCGCCGGCGCCTCGGCCGCGCACAGCTTGCGCTGGCCGCGCTCGAACGCGGTGTCGGCGAGCGCGTCGGCGCGCGACACCTCGTGGACCGCGATCACCGCGACGAGCGCGAGCAAGACGAGTGCCGCGGCACTGATCGCGAGCAGCGTGCGATGACGATGGAACCAGCGCGCGAGCAGGTCGCGCAGTCTGTACTCGCGCGACACGAGCAGCTGTCCGGCCTGGAACCGCTTGAGCTCGGCCGCGAGCGGCGCCGCATTGATGAACCGCGCAGGGGGCTCACGCGCCATCGCGTGCTCGACGATCGCGCGCAGATCCGCCGGTGCATCCGGTGCGAGCTGCTCGATCGGCGTCGGTTTCCCCGAGAGCACCGCGTCGATCAGATCCTTGGTCACGCGGGATCGATCCCAGTACGGCGGCACCCCGGTGAGCACGTGATACAGCATCGCGCCGAGTGCGAACACGTCGGCGCGCTCGTCGAGGGGCTCGCCGCGCGCCTGCTCGGGCGACATGAAGCACGGCGTGCCGACGATCGTGCCATCCTGGGTCAGCGCCGGCTCGAGCTCTCCCGATGCGCCGGCGAGCTCGGCCTCGCCGAGCTCCTTCGCGAGCCCCCAGTCGATCACGACCGTCTCGCCGAACTCGCCGACCAGCACGTTCGACGGCTTGAGATCGCGGTGGATGATCCCGCGCGAGTGCGCGTACGCCAGCGCCTCGGTCACCGCGACGACGTGCGGCAGCAGCTCGAGCCGTTCGGCGAGCGTCTCGCGTCGCTCGAGCGCGTCGGCGAGCGTGCCGCCGGAGACCAGGCGCATCGTGTAGAACGCGCTTCCGTTCGGCCAGGTCCCGGCCTCGTAGATCGGCACGATCGCGGGGTGCTGGAGCCGCGCGGTGATCGCCGCCTCGCGCTCGAACCGCGCCCGAAATCCCGGCGCGAGCACCTCCTTGATCGCGACCTCGCGGCCGAGCCGGCGGTCGAAGGCGCGCGTGATCTTGCCCATCCCACCCGCGGCGATCGGCTTACTCCCGTCGAACCGGCCCGGGTCGACGACGGGCAGGTCGAGCTTCGCGTGGACGTGGTCCTGCGCGTCGACGAGCTCGGTGCACGCTTCGCACTCGTCGAGGTGACGCGACAGCTGCGACGACTCGACCGGTGTAAGCGTGCGCGCCGCCTCGTGCGCGAGCAGGAGCATCACGTCGTCGCAATCCACGACGACATGAATCTATCACCGGTGACCTTGCTATACTCCCCCGCATGTCGGGCGCAGGGGAGGACGCGACGACCAAGAAACGGCAGCGGCGGACGCCGCGACCGCTCGAGGTCGAGCCCGGGATGGTCATCGGGCGCTACGAGCTCGTGTCGCGGCTCGGCGCCGGTGCGATGGGCCAGGTCTGGGCGGCGATCGATCCGCAACTCGAGCGCGAGGTCGCGATCAAGCTCGTCCACCCGCAGCTCGTCCGCCAGACCGACATCGTCGCGCGGATGGTGCGCGAGGCCCGCGCGATGGCGAAGGTCTCGCACCGCGCGGTGATCGCGATCCACGACGCCGGCGAGATCGACGACCAGGTCTTCCTCGCGATGGAGCTGGTCCGCGGCACGACGCTCGGCGAGCAGTTCAAGCGGCGGACCGCGCAGGAGCTCGCCGACTGGCGGCGCTGGTTGACGCTCGTGCTCGAAGCGGGGCGCGGACTCGCCGCCGCGCACGAGGCCGGCGTGCTGCATCGCGACTTCAAGCCCGAGAACGTGCTCGTCGACGAGACCGGTCGGGTGTGCGTCGGCGATTTCGGCCTCGCGACCCTCGGCGAGTCGGCACCCGCGGTGCGCAACACGCCGCCGGCACGGATCACGCCGACGCCCTCCGATCAGAGCCCGGTCCTGACGATGACCGGCGCGCTGCTCGGCACGCCTGCCTACATGAGCCTCGAGCAGCTGCGCGGTAACGCGATCGACGCGCGCTCGGACCAGTTCAGCTTCTGCGTCGTCGCTTACGAGGCGATCTACGGCGAGCGCCCATTCGAGCTACCGAGCGACGAGATGCACAACATCGCGATCCTCGACGAGGTGCTCGCGACCGATCGCGTGCGCCCTGCGCCGTTTCGTAC
>Ga0307509_10008582_pt1 | contig 12979 bp, 17 predicted proteins | sample 10_EM_MG_FD_202245 | JGI IMG/M metagenome (GOLD analysis project Ga0307509, IMG submission 202245) | Populus trichocarpa ectomycorrhiza microbial communities from riparian zone in the Pacific Northwest, United States - 10_EM | ecosystem: Host-associated > Plants > Roots > Unclassified | place...
TATCCGAGGACCCTGTCGAGTGTTCTGCCAATGACGGATTTCTGGGCGGTCACACAACAGGCATGGGACCCAACCAAACTATGAATAGGCTCTTCCACGAAATCAATTAATCAAGGACGTGCCGAAAAACAAAAAACAAGAACCCCTTGCTCCCAGATGCGTGGATAACAGGTTTCGTATACGTGATCGCATAGCCAAGGGGTCGCCAGTCACTGGTCACCTGGTGGTCCTGTCAGCTTGTTCAGCGTCCGTACTACGATTCCAATCCCTTTCTGAACCCTCGCCCTGTCCGCCTCGGAAGCTCTGCTCATGACCCGCCCCTCAAACTTGTTTGGGTGGAAGCGAAGCAGAGCATCCCTGATCGTTCTGGTCTTCTGCGTGGACTCTGGGTTTCCTCGCAGAACGGAACGAGAATTCCGATATGGAGCCTGTGGCGAGATCATCCAAACAGAAATGTCGGCTATCGGAAGTAGAGTGTACTGCGAGGCAGGGCCAGGAGATATCTCGAAACGTGAGGAACCAGTTGGTGGTTTCATCGGCAGATAGAAGTGTATCCCAGGGTTTGTCGTAGTCATCGCGAGCGTTCTGCGTTCCCTCGACCGTTTGCGTCGCCCGTAGGCCCCACGAGCCTCTCTGCGAGCACACTCTGAAGTGAGCTGTTCCACAAGCCTCCTCCAGGCCTCCTACTCAGCCATCTTCCCGAGTTGCCCTTGGTACGCTTGAGTGTTCCGTTTCCTGGGCAAACAGCGGATGCCACGTACCCCCACGATCCTTCCCTCATCTATTCCGTGTACCACTCGTCGTCCATCGAGTTGGGATCGCCGCAGGTTGCTCGTGAGTTGTCCAACCTCTCTGGTTGGCCAGCCCGTCCCACAGCCTCTGCGGAAGCGGGAGGAAGGTTTCCAGGCGTTGCTACTCTTCCAACCATCCCAGGCGGTCATTGGACTCGTAGTCCGTTTCATAGTTAGGAACTCCTCCGGTGTCTGTAGCGCGGCGTTTGACTAAGGTGATTATCGCGTGCGGAGCCGTGAAGATCGTACTTCTGTCCAAGGCGTTTGTCTTCCTTGCGAGTGGTGGCTTCGCGTTGGGCACATCCATCCTGTTCGGCGGTACGCCTCAGGTGGAGCTTGGGCATAGCGAGGAGGGCGCCCGCAAGGACGTGTGTGGCGGTTTGACTCAGCGGTTCGACCAGTTGCCGCGCCTCCTCATTTGGCAATGGGCGCTTCCGCCACAGCCCTTGTTCTCCATTCTCCGGATTTTCTTCCAGGACTCCTTACCGGGATGAGACGCTTGCCTCCTACTTACAGGGGATGCAACCTGGATATGGACTTGGACGTCAGCCGGACTTTCCGGACGATAATGCGGGACGCGGCCGAACAAACCAAAATCTGGAACCGGGGCCGTGGCCGTGGCCGTGGCAATCAGCCATGGCCCATCTCCCATTGTTCTCTCGTATATCTGTGCGGGACCTCCAGTCCGCGCGTCCCCACCCTTCTTGCCCTCGAACCGCGACCATCCCCCTTGATCTCCATCCCCCCCACCTCATCAACCAACAAACTCATTCCTCGCCCCGCTGTTTGACAACTCTCAAACTTATCGCATATCGCTAGAATAAACCGATGCCTGTCCAAAAATCCTCTGCTCCCGCCCCGCCACGCTCCTCCATCGCCCCCTCTAAGGAACGGGCACCTTCCACTTCGAACTCCCCCGGCGACGCCTCGACCATCGATCCCCCTCCAGTTAAGAAGACCGACAGCAAGAAGACATCAAAGAGGAAGACATCCAAACGAGCCAAGACAACCGAACTGGTTGATCCTCCTGTCCCCAAGCGACCCCGCGACCGATATGAACCTTACCGTCGGGCCGAACCCACCCCAGAACGAGAAGCCGCTCTCCCCGCTGACCCAGAAGAACTCGAGACACTCGACGCGACCGCCAAGAAACTTTACAAAAGTGATCGTGAAGTACTCGAGTACGTCGAAACCCTCAGGCGCCGTACAGCCGCCATGTTAGAACACGTGAACCGGACCGACTCCCAGTTGCGTGCGTGCAAGGGCGCGATGGGAAGGATAGAACTCTATATGGGCCACTGGCAGAAGATGGAAGATCGGTGGACTCACCAACAGCTGTTCGGAAGTGGCAATTTTAGAGCGAAGTGGGTGGACGGGAAGATGGAGGTGTTGGATTCTGACGAATCCTCCGATGACGACGACAAAGACAATGCTCCGTATGCTGAAAAACCTCTGCCTCTTTTATCCGCATCTGACCTTACGCTCACCAGGAACCCAGGCTTATTCCCCACTCTGACTCGGGACGAGAACGGTGCTTTCCCCACGGTCGAAGAACACCTTTCCAAGTACGCCCAATTCGCATTTCTGAACCGCTAGTCACTTGCTTACATCTGATTTTTAGGAACATCGATCACCCTGACTTCCCCCACGACTACGCTCAAGAATTGCTTGGGGAATCAGCGCCTCAGCCCACCAACGTCAACAATGACAGCGAAGAGGAAGACTTCTCTAGACCCGAGACTCCGCCTGCCAGGCAGCCGTCGCTTCCTCCCGGTCACGAGGATGAAAATGTCCATGAGTACATTGAGGATGGGATAGAGATCCGGTCCAACTATCCTGCTCCCCCTGATCACGCCTCACTCGCCTCCAACGTTCCCGAATTTTGTCGCCCCGAAGCCGACCTCAGGGTCGCCTCAGATACAGACTTACCCTTCCCTCGTTCGGGCGAAGAGCATGCTAATCCTTTCAAGAGGTTCAAGCGTGAGGCCATGGATTTCGCTGCAGCCCTCATGCGGCCACAAACCGACCCTCCCCGCCCCCGCCATCCGTTGGCACAGTCATATGTTCCATCCTCTCCGGATCCTGCTCTCCGACCCGAACCTCAACACCTTGTGGTTCCCCACCCAGTATCCCGTATGCCTTCTCCCCCTCGTACTGTTTTGGCCGGTAAACGTAAACGTACCCCTACTCCTGAGGAGGAGGACAACAATGCCGGAAACGTCGCCGGGCCCTCCACCACTATTGTACGCCCTGCTGTTGGCGCTCCAAGTCAGGTCGAGGCAAGGGACAACGAAGAGAGAGTATCCCTCAAGAGGCGAAGGCTTATCTCTCGCCAACCGAGTTGGGACTCCCAAATGTTCATGAACGTCGGTTTTGTTCCCGCCCCCCCTCAAGTTGATCCTCCGACACGCGAAAACTCTCCAGAGCCTTCCTCTCAACCTGCGCACAGGCAGGCTTCTCCCCCACCCATTCCCACGTCACAGGTACAAAAGGAGGACTCTGAGATTGAGAGGTCCCAAGTCATTGAGATGCTTAGCCAGGAGGTTGATCAAGGAGAATCAGAGGATGAAGAATCCACTGAAAACATCCTTGGTGGCCTTGGCAAATCGCGACGTTCTTTACCCGCCTTGACTGCCGACAACACCCAATCCACCACTGGCGTCAATACTCAGTCCGAAGCAGGGACCCCCGCCGAATCTCAGTCGTCCACCAAGGTCCTGGCCCCCATTCTAGAAGATGTCTTCGGACCAGTCGTCCTCAGCGTCGAGACCAAGAGAATCTTAGGAACCTTCGAGAAGGATGACGACGGAGACTCCATCATCTCTGACTCTGGACGCGTCAACGTTTCTTCCAAGTCCGCTCGATTCAGCTTCGACGGCAAGGCCGAGAAGGAGAAGTACAAGGTCTTCCCAAAGACTCCCATCAGACCCAGGACTTCATTGAGGGCGATCGAAGCTGAACGCGCACTCGCCATTGAAGCCGAAGCCGAGAGCCAGGATACGCTGAATCCTCTCCAGTCACCCAAGAAGAAGCGAACTATCGGTGCTCGGGCTCGCACGCCCAAGTTAACCCCCTCTATCGAAATCGAGCCCACCGTCAACCCTGAGAGTGGACTCCCATCTGCCTCTACTGGAAAGCCCCCCTCGAAACCTAGGAGGGGTAGGTCCACATCCGTTCAGCCCGAAGTTCCTGCGCCCCCGAAGACGAGGTCCACTCGTAGCAGGAAGTAGATTCGACGTTCGACGTTCCTCTCTTGTCTGGGTGCCAGTATTGGTACCCAGGCCCATTATCCCCCTCCACACCATCTGAACGCCATCATCCGTTTATCCGGTCACCTATTCCTCCCCCGGTTCCTGGTCCGGCCACTCACCCCCCCCCCCCCCCACCACCCTACCAACTCCCCCCTCTGTGAGCACCTTACCTCAATCGCGATCTATCCACAGCTAACTCTCCAACTATAGCACTCCCACACCCCCATCCAATCAATCCGCTGGCATTGTTTTTCCTCTTTTCCCACTCTCTGGATTTCCTCTTTTCCCTTAAGGACTCCCTGTGATTAGTTGTCTCCGATATCAGATGTTGTAGAATTTCACCCAGATCTCCCAAATAACAGTTTCCAGTGCCTCCTTCACTTGCACTGTGAGGCGTTCTGAGTTCACAGCTACGAAGATCGACTGCCAGATTTGCTCTACTCAGAGTGTCGAACGCGGTCGTCCTCATTCTGTCGCTCCCCACCATTGGCAATATCCCACCCCTGCAGCACACTGAAAGAGCCACCTACCAAAGTACTAACCACCAGTCTTGATCGTAAACTGCGCTTGCTCCGTGATGTAGCGGGTTTAATGCTGAATCTGGTCTCCGTGTTCGCCCTCATTCGCTCCTCCATTGCATCGTATGGCACAACCAAGACAAGAGCAGGAATTGGCGAGCGGGGCAGACATGAGCCTGTGCTCCGGACGTGCTCGGGAGATCACCCGGCCTCAGGCTTCATCCCTCGACTGAAGGGAGGGGTCCTGTTTTTTCTGATCAACTTCTGTGGCACGGATGCCTGTGACCATCAACCGGACCTTCGACGTTGTCACGGGTGTCGTAAACGGGAGCTGCGGATTCTTGGGAAAGACAAGGTAGATCCCTCACGGACAGGGAAGGCCTGCGACCGTGCACTACCGGTACCCGGGTGGGCTTCGATCACGGATAGAGTTCGTTCCGTGCGCTTCCAAGCGATTCAGAGCGATCCCATACGCTTCCATTACAATGCACGGTCTGTGGAAGCGCGCCGATATGGTACGATTGAATAACTTACAGTTTATTCCAAGCACGAGCGTCGTCCACCCAATCTGAATCCCATCAGGAAAATCCCGAGTCAGAGTGGAAGCGCTTGGAAGCGCTCACAACATTGACAGTTACTTCCAAGCGCTCCGAAGCTCATGGAATTGTGGCCAGATGCCTTTTTCCCCACCGACTTGCCTTACTTACCCTGGATTCAGATGAGGCGGACGGCGCTCGTGCTTGGAGTAAGCAGCAATCGTCTAGTCGACCGCACACCAGAAAAAAAATTGAATGCGGAAATCAATGCACTTCCATCGACCGGGCAATTTGACTGCTTGAAGGGAATCGTCGAACCACCCTCACCTGACTCACGGTGATGGGGTTTATATCCCAGTGGAGCCCAACCAGCCTTTCGTTGTTCTCCATTCCACATCACCCAAGCCCACCAGACCACGAAAACAAGATGGCACCCCAACAACCACCCATGTCGACATCAAGTACAGTGGCGTTGGATGGACGGATACCGACCTCTGAATTCGTGACTCTGAATATTGTTGAAGACGAACCGTTAGGAGGAAAGGAGGATGAGACCGAAGTCGGCCCAGTTATCCCCACGCCCGACGCGGATGATTATCCCGATGGCGGGTTGGCCGCTTGGTCTGTTGTGATGGGTGTGAGTCCACTGACCGATCCTCAATCTTTCAGAGTTTACTGACCAGTCATGTAGTCTACTTGTGCCGTCTTCGCGACGTAGGTCACATTTTACAGACTTTGTACCGAACCCCCGACTCACCTCCAATCGCCCTCGCAGATTCGGTCTGGTAACTGCTTGGGGAGTACGTGCATTCCGGACCCTTTCGCCGTTGACGTCATGGCTAACCGCGGAAATAGGTATTTCAATCATACTACAAGCGAGTTCTGATACCAGAGACCCCAACATCAACAATGTGAGTGCAGAATTTCTCACTTTGGGCCCTCGACCCTCGATCTGATGTCTGGGCCAGCGCGTGGATCGGGTCCATTCAGGTATGATGATCACGCCCCCAAGCGACACGGAACTGACACGCACGCAGTACGCTCTGGTCTTCCTCCCTGGACTTATCGCGGGCCGGCTTTGCGACATCGGCTACTTCAAGCACACCTTGTTTATTTCCAGGTCGGCGACGAGATGTTTATTTTACACAGCGACCATCTAACCACGAATCCCAAACCAGCATAATTCTAGTCGTAGCAACCGTGGCCACAGCTGAATGCAAAGAGTTTTGGCAAATGCTCCTTTGTCAGGGTTTCCTTACCGGGCTGGCCTGTGGAATGATCTTCGGTCCCATCCCTGTCATCACTTCACAGTGGTTCAAGAAACGGAGATCATTGGCGTTTGGTATACTCGCCACCGGAGCGTCACTGGGCGGCACAGTCATCCCAATAGCCGCTAGCCACTTGATTGAACTTATAGGGTATGTAACAGTGTTGTGCGTAAAACGAGCACGGCTAACGGTCTTCTCAGGTTCAAATGGACAATGCGAGTCATCGCCCTGATAGAACTCTTCATGCTCGTGATTGCGAACTTGGTAAGGACCGTCTTGTCGGGCTTGGTTGACAATTCCTTACCAGCATTCTCTCTAGACCCTCAGGCGCAGGTTCGACCCTCCTAAGCAAGCCGGGCCCTTTTTCGCTTGGCACGATTTCCGGAAACCTGCCTTCAATGTATACATCTTCGCCGGTTTTCTCAATTTCCTGGGCCTCTATACGCGTAGGCTTCTCCCCTTCTCCCGCTGCTGTTGCACGACTAATGCGAACTTTTTGAAAGTCCTAACTTACATCGATCTGAGCGCGACAACGTCGGGAATCTCTCCCGAGTTCTCCTTCTACTTGGTTTCCATCGCGAACGCTGGGTCAGGTTTGGGACGGATTGTGGCTGGGATCCTCGGTGACAAACTCGGGGCGTTAACTGTCACCGCTCCGTTAACTCTTCTGTGTGCGATCATGACCTACGTTTGGCCATTCGCTACGACAAAAGGGTCCCTCATTGCCATCGCAATCATCTATGGGTTCTGCTCTGGGGCATATATTTCGTCGCTTGCAGTGCCTCTTATGATGATGGGTAACATGAACGATGCCGGGAGGAGGACAGGAATAGCGATGACAGGCATCGCGCTTGGAGCTGTCGCCGGACCCCCGATTTCTGGTGCCATCGCCCAAGCCACGGGAGGGTTCAAGGCCGTTGGTTACTACGCAGGTAATGTCCCAAGACGCCTACCTTCCTGACTTCTCACTAAACCTCCCTAATCCCCCCCCCAGGATCGTGCATCCTCGGAGCCGTTGCACTCCTATACCTCACGAAATACCTGATGATTGGCAATTTACGAGGAAAATTCTAACACTACAATCGAAGGGTGGCAGGCCTCCTTTCGCGTCCCCTGGCAGCGGCAGCACCGACATCTTTAGGCCCCGCTGCCAATTGTGTCGTACTGACCTCGTCCCTCCGCGCAAGCTGGTACTTCGTACACGCAGGCCGCAGTTCCAATTTTGTATTGGGTGTGAACGGTCATTCTATAACCGCACACCATCATGGGATCATTTTCTAATCACCCCTCACTCATGTACACAGCACATATGCGTCACTCCCTCTGTCCCACCTTCTTAATCAACGTTTCTTGTTGCACAGCACGCGGAATTTTGTTCCAGTATTAGTTCAGGCTCCTACCCAGCCGTAGATGAGGAGACCTGTTAGTGACTGGCGGGAGAGAGGCCATCAGAAGGTGAAGGGAAACTCCCGAATAGTTTTACTAAAACGACAAGGGCGACTGCTTGATAAACAATCTTCTCTCCCTTCCCCCTCTCACTCTTCTCCCTCTCACTTTTCCCTCGCACTCCCGGGCTGGTTTTTTTATACTGACTTATGGAATTTCCACCCTGCGGCTTTTTCATCTCTTCTATGTCCGAAGCTCGAATGTTGATACAAAAAAGTTCATAAACGAGGGTGTATGTAAACGAGAAAACATGGCATTTGTGCAAGAAAAACATCCGAATGAGAGATGAAATATGCAAATTTTGTGCTCGCAATCATAACGAAAGCTGAAATCAATTGCCGGGGAGTCAGGTACTCTTGGTCTGCGACAGTTGGGTGTGTTTGCGGCCGGATTCCGTTGTTTACTCTGTGACCCACCCGCATCAGTACCCGGTGCGAGTACTCCCAGTACTGATACAGATGTACTTAATCCTCGGTAAATATGTGTACTGATCAACCAGTCCGAAAAACCAGGATTAATACACGGAGGTACTGCCATGTACTAGGGCCAGGTATTCGCGCGAGTTCCCCCAGTGGGCTTCTGCTCCTCTGCCGCCTTTTTTTGTTTTTCCGCGAGCCTCTCCCGGGCGCGCGCCGCGGCATCGGCCGATGCTTTCTTGTTCCCAAAGAAATCTGTTGAAGGAGACGAGGGTTAGATCGTGATAATGTATGGTAGAGAACGATCAGGGAGACTCACTTTGTGGCTCAGGAACAGGGGAACGGGCGACGGGAACAAATGCGGCGGCGACGGAGAGGGCACCGATGATGGAGACGAAAATGACTTTGGTGAACATGGTGATTAGAAGTGTTGTGAGAAAAAAGAGGTGATAGTGGCTCCAGGCCTGAGGTTTGGGAAGTATAGGGGAAAATCGGCGGTGACTGCACAGCGGCCCGGGAAACCGAGGAGTATACCTTGATCCTTTTATACTAGGTTTGGGAACCCGCAGATATCGAGTTTCGACTCACCGCCTACGGCTAGGCGGCGGCAATGATTCCGTGAACCTAACGAGCCAAACACGCGTTCCGTGGCGCCGGACCGAAAGGTGTGCTTGACACAGTTCTCATGTTCTGCACCATATGATTCTTGATTAACAGTGATTATAACAATGATTACCGAAGGGTAAGAGAGTTTGGCGTTGGTCCTCCAGTGTGATGTGGCGACCTCAATCCTCCAGGCTGTCCGGTCCGTGGATCCTACTGGAGATGCCATCACCACTGTGCATTTCTTTGTAAAATGCAACACTCTTTTTTCCTTCTAACCTCTGCCAGTCCGACCCTATAGCCCAGAGGTTGCATTGAGCTCGAACCACGCTTCTACTTTCCTACCTCTTCTCGGCGCTCGCGTGCACGGCCCTGGGAGCAGCGAAGATCATGTTCAACACCAATAGGCTCGCGGGACCACCCGCCATTGGAAATGATCAGTTGAGTGCGGGCGTGAGGAATTTCACGTTCTCGAACCCTCTTGCATCTGGTGGAGTCGACGGTGCGACTATCGCGGATGTCAATTGAGACATGCGCCCTAGTCGGCGTACAAAGCCCAAGTTGTCCGTCGAAATAAATCACGAGTTTACCCCAAAGTGTGAACCAGTATCCCCAAAAAACCATAGGCGAGAAAATCGTGAACCTACGCCAAAGACTGACGAAAAATTGACACAAAGCACGCTATTATGGAGTGAATTAATATTTGTACAATTCGAACAGCATACAGCGTGCGGGATTTTGTTCCAGTGTTTATTATACTACGGTTGGAATAGCGTGTAATATTCCCCACGACAGAGGGTAAGGCAAGGCGAAGAGAGGCGGGGTTTATAACTGGGGTAACTTGGTCGTGGGAACTACCGCTGGCCGTCTATAGCTTCTATCTAAGTCTAGATGGTCCCGCCTCAGCGTTCACATACATCTGAGACATCCCCTCGGCGACATCCGTAACGAACGCTTCATCCATCGTGACGTCATCTTCGGGTGGGACTAAAAACTCCAAGTCCTCGAACAAGTGTGGGAAGAGAATCGCCAGCATATCCTCGGCGCTGTTCAGCCACGGTGTCAATATGCCTGGCCCCGTTCTATCAAGAGGGTTACCTACCTCGAGATGAAATCGCCCTTCTGGCCGCTCTTGCCTTTGGTTGTAGACGCCAGAGCTGCATTCGTGAGGTTACCTGCGGAGTTTTCCTTGGTATACAACGAAAGTCCCTGACGGGCGGCGAGATCGAGTATGTTCTTCTCAATGGTATCTATTATCTGGCGGTGAGCACGACAACATCTGATAAGAAGGTGAGCCCCACCCTTCGCGTAATAACAGAATACTAGAGAAAAGCAGTGAGTAACCCACCGAATGACAGGGGATGAGAGAGCTCACCTTGGGTCGACCGCGTTTGGGATAGACGGTCAATACGGGCGATGGCTGGGGCAGCTCATTAGTAAAGAAAAACGAGCCAAACCCACCCTACCGACATACCTTGCACTTCAAACCCATGGTTCACGACACTCTCCAGAAGGAACACACGAGAGGCGCAAACGATATTCAACCCGGCGTTCTCGCGTTCGCCATGCAACAACATGACACGAAGTCCAGGGTCCTGATCGAACAACTTCGCAGCACTACCTCTTCCACCTTTATCAATCCTGATTGAAGGGATCCCGTTGGACCTGAGAGCATGGTCGACGACTGCGACTGTCAGCCGAAAGTCAACGCCGAATGACGATGGGCTCACTGTGAAGAGAATCCGCCCAGGCACTGAAGACGATACTCTTAGCGTCCGGCTCATGTTTCTGAAGGTACAGCAAATGGCGGATCAACATCTCGATCTTTGTTCCGTAACTCCCGAAGCATTCCACTTCGCCGATGGCTTTGAATAGGTCCGTGTTAATGTTGTTGTATCTGATGACACGTCGGGACTTGGGAGCTGATCCGTCAAGTTGTGCATCTTGAGCAGCCGCGGAGTTGGGGGCATTATCTTGAACGCAGAACTTCTGTAGCTGATCTTGGTCGATGGGAACACTAAAGATGATCTTCAGTCAAGTGAACTATTCAGGGGATACAGTGAGCATACCGACAAACGGGACAGACTTTCCCTTCTTTTCGCGAAATCCAAGATTTTAGGCAATCCTGACACGAGCACTCAACATGGGCCCATATCGTTTGGAAGATGAACTATACCTCGCAGAAAACGTGCGCGCTAAGTAGAATGAAAATTAACCATAGGAAGACCTGTCCGACATTCTATCTTACCATCGTGTGACAAAACCAGTCAAGAACTCGCATCTGTAGCGGTGACGTGAATATCAGAGGGTGGGGGGACAACCGCGACGAACCTGCAAACAATACAGGTATCATCCTCTTCACCAGTTACGTTCACACCCGAAAGGTTGTCGAGGTATCGTTGGTGTGATTGTAGACTGTTGATCTTAACTCCAAGACTGTCGACGGTCGCCTTCGACTCAGTGACCGCGTCAGCAAGGCTCCCTTCCCACTCAGCTTCGACGACCGAATCGGAGATTTCTTGGAGCTGTCGGAAGTAACTTTCGAGGAGTCAAAGAAAGGTGTCTCGAACCGAGGTGGGGCCCACTCACAGAACACGCTCGTTAAAGGCCCGCCGGAAGTGAGCCAAATCAGCGTCAAGTTTGTCGTTGTGTTTGACTAGGGGTCGGTTTAACACGACGTTGCCTGTCAGTTGAAAAGGACGAGAACATACTCTGCGAAGCGATTAAATCACGGAGCGACGAAGCCGCGTCCGTCGCAATGGCCTTCAACTTCTTCCCATGGTTGGAGGCGAAGTTTGTCAGGTCAATCATAATCGACTTGAGCGCGCGCCCTTGGAACGGATCGAGCAAAATTAATCGCTCTTCCATAAGGTCCCGTCGCAGAATCTGGTCCTCTGGCCGGGTCTCGTAAAGGTCACTCATCGCGTCGGCGTCAGCATCCGCCACTCCGTCAAGAGCTTTCATCGCCGCCGCAGTCGCACGCTTGAACTTCCCTCGTCCGTCGTGGGCAGCCAGTAGTGATTTCTCCGCGAAGAGGGCCTCCCGTCGATCGTTGAGCAGAACGGTGTAGGCGTGCAGGAAGGTTTCTGCTTCTCCTTGAGTTTCGAGTGACCGAGCGTACTCCTTCCCATCGGCATCCTCCCCTGAGTCGGAGCTGATGCCTCTTGTCAAAAGCTCGACCAAGCGACCCCTCCATTGCCAAAGAAGGTTTGTTTGGGCGTTGAGTAAATCGGTGATCATGGAGTTCCCTTCTTGGATCTATGGGACGGTGAGCCAAAGCTTGAACGAGAATAAGAGGAACTGACGAGCTCGTTCAAGACTTGTCCAGCCGGCTTTGGTTTCTTCTTTGGCTTTGGCTTCTTCTCGCCGCTCGTAGGTTTCGCGGGCTTCTTGACCTTCTCTCGTGCTTTTCCTTTCCCCTTCGTTTTCTTCCCATTACCGTCACCGCCATCATAGTCAGACCCTCCATCGGACTCCACGACCTCTTCCTCGGTCTCTTCCTCGGTCAGCTCATCAACTTCCATCTCCTCCGGGTCCTCTTCTCTCTCCTTCGGGGGCCTGGAGTCCTTATACTCCTCAAGGTAGTCCTCCGGCAAGAGAAGTTCCTCCGCTTCCAACCCCATCGTCTGTTCTGCCATAGCATCCATCGCACGAATAGCATTCTCCTCGGTGACTAAACCGTACGAAATTAGCACACGATGGTTTGAGCGGAACATGCGATTCACCTTTCAACAACTTCCTCCGAATCAGCTCTGCCTTCGCGTACGCCGACTCCTCCTCCTTCGAATACTTGGCACCAAGGGTATGGTACATGTCTCCCATTAAGAACGTAACCTTGTGCAAGAGGAGTTCAGCTTCTCGCAGTCTGTTCGTGATACCGCTCCGTTTTCCGGCATCGTCATCTTCCCGAGGGTCGGGGGAGGATTCCTTCTCCTTTCCTTTCCCTTTATCATCGTCACCTTGAGTATCGTCACCAGAAGCGTCCTGTTCCGGGGGGTGAGACTTTGACGATTGTAAAATCAGTTTTTCCAGCGTCGCGCTGAGGTCTTCGATGAGCGCGGTGGCTTCGATCTCCGCTGTGAGCAAGGTCTCCAAGGCGTGTTGGTAGCGAGCGAGGTCCCCTTGATTCCTCTGTTGGAGTTGTGCGTAA
>Ga0307509_10008584_pt1 | contig 12978 bp, 11 predicted proteins | sample 10_EM_MG_FD_202245 | JGI IMG/M metagenome (GOLD analysis project Ga0307509, IMG submission 202245) | Populus trichocarpa ectomycorrhiza microbial communities from riparian zone in the Pacific Northwest, United States - 10_EM | ecosystem: Host-associated > Plants > Roots > Unclassified | place...
AGGAGGTGACGCAGATGCTGCGCCATCCGAGCAGCCTGGCCGGCCCGAGGGTGGTGTGGCGTGCATGGCGGGCGCGGAAGAATCCGCGCCCGGCGCCGACGCCCCCGCTGGGATAACACCACGGCGGCGCGACAAGACGAGCATCCTCTGCAATTTCTTGACCGATACTCTTGTTATTCTGCGCAAGGAGAAGGGAACTTTACCTGACCTTCGGCCTTGGGTACAGTGGGCGAGGTGAAGACGTTCCTGGTTCTTTTGCGCGGCATCAATGTCGGAGGCAAGAACAAGGTTTCGATGGCGGAACTGAAGAAGAGCCTGGAAGGGCTCGGGTTTCTCGACGTCTCAACTTTTATCGCCAGTGGCAACGTCGTCTTGACGTCGGACCGGACGGCCGACGAGATAGCGGCCCAGATCGAAGCGGCGCTGCCCAAGGCTTTCAAGCTTGACAGCGAACTCGTCAAAGTTCTGGTCCTCACGCGTGATCAACTCCAGGGCGTCGTGGACGATCGGCCGGAGGGCTTCGGCGATCAGTCGGACAAATACCACAGCGACGCGATTTTTCTGATGGGTATCGAGCCTGCCGAGGCGATGCCGATATTCAATCCGCGCGAAGGCGTCGACAGGGTCTGGCCGGGTAATGGTGTCATCTATTCGGAGCGTCTCAGCGCGCAGCGCACAAAGAGCCGGCTAAGCTCGATGATGACGTCACCACTCTACAAGTCGATGACTATTCGCAGCTGGAACACAACAGTCAAGTTGTTGGAAATTCTCAATGCTGGACGCTCCCAAGAGGAGGGCTAGCCTCGCACTCCGCTGCTGGCCGGGCGCGCGGATCCGCCGAGATCAGTGCGTACGCCGGTACGGTTGCGGGTGTGACAACTCTGATCGACGTCGTCAACTCGTTGTTCAGCGCACCGGCCGCGCAACTGCACGGCCGCAGCATGCAGGCGCTTGGTGACGGCGCGATCCATGTCGAGTTCCCCGAGGATGACTACGTCTATTTGGTCACCGTCCGGCAGGTCCCGCGGATTGTGCTGCCGCTCAAGCACCCGGTCGGGCTCGGTGACGTTGCCGGGGTGCCGGTCCAGCTAGTCCGTGTCGCGGTGGCCAACTACGTCGAGGTGATCCTCGACGCCGCCTCGGGCCTCGGCCGCGAGGCCGCGCTCAGCGTCTTTGAGCAGCTCTATCGGCAGTGGGACCAAGACGGCGACCGCGAACGGCATCCGCCGGCTTGGCCGGCCGAGCAACTCGGCGCCATCCCGTTAGCGATCTCCGACGACATGGGGACGACCTACCGGAATCATTCCGGCGAGGCCGGCGGCCAGGGAACCGAATTTCGAGCACGGTGGAATTTTCTGCCGTCCCCGCCTGCGCAGGCGACAACGCTGACGTTGCGATTCACCCCGCGGGACAGCGCCCCGGTCGAGGTCGAGCTCCCGCTTCCGAAGGCAGCCATCTGACGGCGGCCACCACGTACGCGGCACAGGGTGTTGGTCAACGCAGCAGCGCGATGACCGGGGCGAACGCGGTCATGTGCGGTTCCAGTACGCCGTAGTAGGTGATGCCGAACTGGTCGCGGTAACGCCGCAGCCGGTCCGCGATCTCCTGGTCCGGGCCGTAGAGCACGCTGGGCAGCCCGAGCAACTGGTCGTCGGGCAGGCCGGTGGCGGCCCGGGCGATGGTCAGGTCCAGCTCGGCCGGATCGCGGCCGACCGCGCCGACGATCATGTTCAGTTCCAGGCCGGCGAAGCGGTCACCGGCCGCGGCCCGGACGATGGCGATCCGATCGGCCAGCGCCTGTTCCGGCGGTACGCCTGGAGTGAGCGCCGCCTGGATGGAGAACCCGACGATGTCGGCCTCGCGACCGGCCAGCTCGAGCAACCGCCGCCCGGCGCCGGCCAGCAGGATCGGCGGGCCCGGCCGGTCCGGCTCGGCGGCCAGCCGCTCGCGCACCTCGCGCAGCGTGTCGGCCAGGTGCAGCAGCCGCGTGGCGCCGGAACCGAACGGCACGCCGGCCGCGGCGAACTCGTGCTCCAGGTACCCGGTGCCCAAGCCCAGCTCGAAGCGACCATCCGTGAGCCGGTACGTGTCGGCAACGTCGCGGGCCAGCACCCACGGGTGGTAGAGCGCGGCGTTGAGCACGAACGTGCCCACCCGCATGGTGCTCGTGGCCTCGGCCGCGGCCACCAGAGCCGGGAACGGCGCGGCCAAGCCCAGGTGATCGGGTATATGCAGAACGTCGTACCCGAGGTCGGCTGCTCTCCGGACCTTGTCCCGCCACGCGGCACGGGACCCCACGGCGGCGAGCGCGACACCGAAACGGAACGAACGGTCAGGCATAGCTCAAGTATGACGTCCGTCGATGAATACCGCGCTTCTCGGGCCGTTACTTCGGTGGCGGGCCCAGCTTGCGCCAGAGCCAGCTCGGAAACGCCTGCAGGCCCACCCCGATGATCGACTGCCAGAAAAGATCGGTGCCGATCCCGACCGTGCCGGCGGTGTGCCGCGCGACGTGCGCGAAGTGCGGCCTCGCGGCGGCCGAGTCACCACCGAGCTTGTAGGCGACGGCCAGGTTGAACTCGGCCCGGAGCGTGTGCGGGTGGTTGGGGCCGAGCACGTCCCGCAATCCCCGGTAGGCCCGGGCGAAGTGGTCCCGGGCGACGTCGTACTCATGAAATTGCGCCGCCGCGTAACCGAGCACGAGTTCCGCCCGCAGCGCTGTCGGATGCCCGGGGCCCAGGCGGTCGAGAACGTCGTGGCGGACCGCCTCGATCGCCCGTCGGCCCGGGCCCGGCTCGCCCAGCGCGATGAGCGCCTCGGCGTGCGAGACCGCCAGGGTGAGGGTGAGGGTGTTGCGCCGTCCGTGAGTCCCCTCGTGCAGGTCGCGTAGCCGTTCAAGCTCCCGGGCGGCGTCCCGCCAGCCGGCCTCGTCGGCCTTCAGATCGGTCAGGGCCAGGGTGAGCCGGGCGTCGGCGAGCATCAGGATCGCCTCGATCGCGGTGACGTGGCTGAGGAGTCCGCGCCTGGTGTACGCCGCGACCACGGCGGCGGCCCGGCGGCGTGCCGCGACCTGCCCGTTCGTCTCCATTTCGGCTCGGGCCAGCTCCAGCTCGGCGGCTTGGGCGAGATCGAACGGTTCACCGTTCAGTCGTTCGATCAGCTCGACCAGGCCGTTGCGGGCGTCCCGATGCCGGCCGCGTAGCCGGCGGGACCGCAGGTAGGCCAGGGTGATCTCGGGTGACGCGGCCGGCCCGGCCGTCAGCGCCGCCCACAGTGGTTCGGCGTCGTCCAGCCGGCCGAGGGCGTCCAGCGAGTCCGCGGCGATCCGGCGGCCCTCGTCTCCGCCGGCGCGTTCGGCGTGCTCCCGGGCGTCGGTGAACGCACCGCACGCGTGGAGGCACCGGGCCGCCGCGAGCTGGATCGCTGGATCGTTCGGGTGCCTCCGCGCCAGGGCTCGGTGGTGCGGAAGGGCCAGGATCGCCTCACCCACCGATTCGAAGTGGGCCAGGGCCAGGCGGTCCAGCCGTTCGACGACGGGATCCGGCAGGTCGTCCCGGGCGGCGAGGTGGGCCGCGTGTCGTGCGATCAGCGGGTCCGGATCGATGACGCCGAGCACCGTCTCGGCAACCTCGGCCGCCACCGCCGTCCAGTCCGCCGCCGGGTAGTGCTCTCGGACGGTGTCCCGTACCACCGCGTGCACCTGCCAGCCGCCCGGACTCGTCGTCACCACCAGCGCCCGCTGCAACGCCTCGACCACCCGCTCCGCGGCCGCGTCGCCGATCAGGTGTCGGATCAGTGCGGGCGGCAGCGCGGCCGGTGAGCAGACCACCGTGGCGTGCAGCAGCCGCAGGGCGTCGGCGTCCAGCGCGCCGATCCGGTCCCGGAGCAGGGCGGTGACCGGGGCCAGAGTCTCGCTGTCCCGGTCGATCCGCCCGGTCAGGGTCGCGTAGTCGAGGAGGCCTGCCCGGTCCCGCAGTAGGCGGCCGGCCAGCGCGAGCGCCAGCGGGTTGTGCCCGAGTCTCCGGGCCAGTGCCGCGACCTCGGCAGGCGCGCCATCCCGGTAACCGCGCAGGAGGTCAGACGCGTCCTCGGGGGACATTTCGGTGATCTCGATGGTGCGGGCCGGCCCGTCCGGCACGGCCCGGTTCGAGATCAGCACGGTGCGTAGGCGGTCGCCGACCGATGGCACCGCCAGCCGGTGGAGCACCTCGGCGGTCAGCTCGCCGGGGATGTCGTCGATCACCAGCAGGCTGGGCTCGGGCAGGGCGGCGACGTGCTCGGCGAAGGCTCCGATGACGTCCGCGGCCGGCGCCGCCGGCAGGACTTTCCGGAACACCGGAAGCTCGCGGAGCCCTGCCGCGAAGGTGGCGACCAGGCTGTCCGGGTCGGCGCTGCTGCCGGCCAGCGAGACCCACCAGGATCCGCCCTGGTGACCGGCGCTGAAGTGCCAGGCGTAGGCGGCTGCCAGCGCGCTCTTGCCCATGCCGGGCAGGCCGTTGAGCACGCAGGTGCCGCCGGACGAGGTGTAGTGGACCAGGCCGAAGCGGTGCATCACCAGCGCCGAGTGCAGATCCCACAGTTCGTGGTAGCGCCCGGTGAAGTTCGGGGTGCCGGCTACCCGATTGGCGTGCCAGACTCGCTGGTCGGGCGTAGGCAGGTCACCGATGCGCCCGTCGAGGCCGTCGACCTTCGCCTTGATTTGCCGCACGACCCGGGAGAGCGCGGCCGAGTCACCCGGTGCCGGGAGACGGTCGAACTTCTCGTCGGCCAGCTCCGCCGGGGCCAGATGATCGGTCTCCTCGTGCGGGTTGATCACCATGATCCGGCGGGTCGGGTCGCCCTCCCGCTGGCCGGCCAGGAAGGCCCGGGTCAGTTCGTACTGGCAGGCGGTACGGCTGGTGTAGTCCCGCGAGTAGTAGGCGACGAGGGCGGTCGAGTGGTGCAGCGCGGCCTCGATCTTGGCAGTAATGCTGTGGTGCTCGGGCATGTTTTCGTCGTAGAAGACGCGCAGCCCGGCCTTCCGCATGGCGGCGACCAGCTCACGCACGCGTGGCCGGTCCGGGCCGCCGGCCAGCGACATGAAGACGTGGAACCACTCCTCGGTCATCATCCGGTTGCCGTTTCGTCAAGGGGCCGCCGCGGTCGCGGAGCCCGGCGGTGGGCCGGCAGGTGCCCGGCGTACAACTGCTCGGCCTGCCGGCTGAACTCCCGGGCCTGCTCCGGCCGGCCCTTGCGCAGCGCCAATAGGGCCAGCCCGCGTAAGGCTCTGGCTTGCTCGAAGGTGCTGCCGCCGCGCGTGCCCAGGTTGCGGGCCGCGCGGAAGTGCTTGCGGGCGGCGGACAGGTCGGCGGTACGCGCGTGGACTTCGCCCAGGCAGTTGTGTGTCATGGTCTCGTCGAGCAACAGATCGTCCTCGGCGAAGATGACCCGGGCCCGCTCCAAGTGTTCCAGGGCCAGCCGATGGACGCCGAGAGCCGACTCGGCGAGCGCCATGGTCCGCAGGGTGATCGCCGTGTTCCGGCGCAACCCGCGGCTCTCGTAGAAGCTCAGCGCCGCGCGGCACATCTCGCCCGCCTCACGGTGCCGGCCCAGGCAGTACATCACCCATGCCTGATGGCCGAGCGTGTTCGCCTCGCCGTATTGATCATCCAGCTCACGGAAGAGCCGCAGCGCGGCCGCGTACTGCTCCTGAGCGGCGGGGAAACGCTCGGTCTCGGCGTACGCCAGGCCAAGGTTGTTATGGGTGACGGCGACCGCCCATCGGTCACCGCACGCGGTGGCCGAGCCAAGAGCAACTTCGTGCGTACGGATCCACGTCGCCCACTGCTTGGTCCGGAAGTAGAAGTCCCGCAGGGCGTACGCCAGCTTCCAGCTGATCGCCGGCTGCCCCACCTCGGCCGCCAGCTCGACCAGCCGCGCCAGGTTGTGCTGTTCCTCGTCGAGCCAGCGGACGGCCGCCTGGCGGTTGGTGAACCCGGCGATCGGTGTGGCCGGCAAGGGTGTCACGGCCGGCGCCCGGAAGCGCGCCGGCGTCACCACCCGATCGGCGTGCTGTGCTATGTGGAGGGTGCCGGTCAGCAGCCGGTCGATCGCCGCCGCGGCCGCCCCGGGCGGAAGCTCCTTCCCGGCCCGCGCCGAGACGATCGAGCCGACCAGATCGTGGAAGCCGAACCGGCCCGCGCGCCGGCGCTCCAGCAGCGCCGTGTCGACCAGCTCCCGGGCGGTCCGGACCCCGCCCGGCGTGTCCGCCAGCAGGCTCACCGCGCGATGGTCGAAATCCGTGCCGGGGTGCTGGGACAGCAGCAGCAGGGCCTCGGCGGCTGGAGCCGGCAACGCCTCGCAGGCCGAGAAGATCGTTGCCTCGACGCTGCGGGTGCCATCGGCGAGCTGACCCGCCGCGCCGGCGCCCTCCAGCCGCCGGGCCAGCTCGTCCAGGCCGCTCGGCGAGGGGAGCCGGGCCGCGGCCACCCGCACCGGCAGAGCGAGCCGGCCGCACAGCTCGACCACCCGGTCCATCCGCCTGACGGTCTCCTCGTCCGGCGCCGGCGGCAAGCCGGCGACGTGGGCGAAGAGCCTCCGCGCCGCCTCCGGCCCGATCTCGCCGATCAGCCGGTGTGCGGCCTCGTCCACGGCGGCGAGCCGGGAGCGGCTGGTCACGATGATGTCCGAGCTGCCGGGGGCGAGCAGCGGTAGCACCTGGCCGGCGTCGCGCACGTTGTCGAAGACGAGCAGGAGCCGGCGCTGGCGCACGATCTGCCGGTAGAGCGCGACCTGTTCGTCCTCGTCGTAGGGGATCACCTCGCCGGGAACCCCGAGCCGGCGGACCACCCGGTTCATCACGTCGACCGAGGAGAGCGGCGCGGTGTGCCCGTGCAGATCGAGAAAGAGGCCGGCGTCGTAGCGCTCGACCAGCTCGGTGGCGACCTGCACGGCCAGCTCGGTCTTTCCCGAGCCGGGCAGGCCGTACAGCGCGACGGTCCGGCGCCGGCTCGGTGACTTGTCGGAGAAAAGGTCGACGATCTCGGCCAGCTCCCGTTCGCGGCCGAAGAAGAAGGTCGCCGGTGAGGGCAGGTCGACCCGGGCCGGCAGGATCGCCTGGCCGGAGCCGCCGTGGTCGTTCATCACCAGGTCGACGAGGGCGGTGCCGGACTTCAGCGCCACGTCACAGGTCTGGGCGATCTGCTTGGTGAGCGGTACGTGGCCGTTCTCTATCCGGCTCAGGTAGCTGGTGCTGTAGTGCGTCGCCCTCGCGAGAGCGGCGAGCGACATGCCTCGGGTGGTCCGAAGCCGGCGCAGCTCGACTCCGACCGACGGGAAATGATCAATTTCTGCTGGCTCGGGAACCGGCTCGGTCATCGCTGTTTCCTCTTTTCTTGGCAACAAGGAAACACTGGCGGTCGCCCTGGCCGGGCGGCACTATTGTCACCTGAAGATCACCCTCCAACTCCTTCCTCGACGAATTGTAGGCGATCCCCCAAAGTTCTTTTTTGATCTTTTCTTGACGGGCGTTGATCGCCCGACCGGGTGAACTGTGCCCGCAAAAGGAATAGTCCTGACAAGAAAGGGTTCTACAGTGACCATCCAGCCGATCTCGCAGACCCCCGGAACGAGCCTGGCCGATCTGAAAGAGGTCGCCGCCGGCATGCAGGACTACATTCGCGCGGAGAACGCCGACGCCCGGCACGCCGCACTCGAAGCGGCGAACCGGCGGGGCGTGTGGCAGCGCCTGTTCCCGACCCAGTACGAACGTGAGCGCCAGCGGATCGGCATTCAGGGCCTGCGGCAGCTCAGCGAGTCGCGGCGGGAACTGATGGCGGTATACACCGCGGCGCAGATCGAGATCGCCCGCAAGAGCGCGGACGCCCTCGTGGCCGCGCAGGGAATGCATCTGCAGTCCCAGCTGGCCACCTTCGCCACCACCAAGATCTCCGAACTCAACGACACCATGAACGCGGCCCGGGTCAAATTCCTCACCGACATGGAGCCGCAATTCTCCATGATCGAGAAGATTGCGCGCCCGGAGCTGCAAGGGCCGGCTTATCAATCCGCGCTGCAGCAGGTCGACATGTACTTCAATTTCAACGGCAAGCTTCTCAACGGCTTCATCGAGTCGTTGAACAACCGCGTCGGCGGAATCTCCCGCTAGTCCGTCCCTCGAAGGAAAGGAGCACGGATGCGTCGGGCATTCATCTGGCTCGCGGGCGGCGATGACGTGATCCTCGCCGGCTGCACCAACATGCACCGATCGGAGCAGATCCGGCTCGCGTGCCTCGGCGCGCTGACCGTGGTGCCGGCCGTGCTCGGCACGTGCGCCATGACGTACGCCATCTCCACCCTCACCGACAAGCCGCAGCTCTACATCGGAGCCGGCCTGATCTGGGGCCTCGTCGTCCTGGCCATGGACCGCTACATCGTCGCCACCATGCACAAGTCGGAGGTCCGGCGGCGCGGTGGCCTGTTCGTCTCGATGCTGGCCCGGCTGGTCTTCGCGATCTTCATCGGGATCGCGGTGGCGCATCCGCTGGTGCTGCTCTGGTTCGACAAGACCATCACGCAGACGATCGACGAGAACCGGCGCACCGCGATCAGCGACCGGACCGCGAAGGCCGAGCAGGACATCGCCGCCCTGCCGCCGGCACAGCTGGCCAGTACCGATCTGGTTGAGCGGCGGGAGGAACGGCAGGCGTACAAGCAATGTCTGGTGAATTTGCAGACCTTCGAGCAGAGCAACCTGCCCAGCCAGAAGACCACTTGCGGGGTGAGCAGCGGAAAGGCGAGCTGCGGCCCGAACTGCGCCTTGATCGGTACCCGGATCGAGGAGGTCACGAAGGAGATCGAGGACCTCGACCGGCAGATCGCCGCCGCCAAGGGCGCGGACGACAAGGCGAACGCGGCTCACGGCAAACAGATCCAGGACATCGTCGACCGGCGGGACGCCGACATCGCCGCGATCGAGACCACCTTCAGCACCGACTACCTCGCCCGGGTCAACGCGCTTGACCAGCTGATGGAGAAGAACCCGCACGTACTGTGGGTGGAGGTCTTCATGGTCCTGCTCTTCGTCCTGGTCGACCTGGTCGCGATGGTGATGAAGATGGCCACCCCGGCCGGCGAGTACGAGCGTGTCCGCGACACCGCGCTCATCAAGAGCATCGCCGCCGAGGACGCCAAGCAGCGGGTCGCCCGGGACGGCGACGCCGAGATCCGGCTCGCGCGGATGCAGGCGCAGGCTCAGGCGACCGTCGGCGGCCTGGAGGTGCTCACCCACTTCCCCGTCCAGGTGCTCGACGGGTGGGAGAGGCACCGCCGCCTGGCCGAGGCCCGGATCCGGGAGATGCGCGCCAAGGCCGAGCCCGGCTCGGAGCTGGCGGTCGAGGCGATGATCCTGGAGTACCGCAACCTCGAACAGAAGGCATGGGACACCTCGATGGCCCGGGCCATGGCGTATCTCAGCGGGCCCGGGGTGCCCACGGGATCCAGCAATGTCAAGCCCTGAGGACCTGGCCCGTGTCGCCGACTACTACCTGGCCGGCGCCGAGGCGGCCGACCGGCTCGTCACCCCGCACCGGTTCCGCCCGCCCGCCTTGGCATCCGGCGACGCCGAGCCACCGCTGATGACCGACTACGCCGGCGCGCTCGCCTGGCTCACTGATGAGCAGTACAACCTCGCCGCGACCTGCGTGGCCGCCTCCGAGCAGGGTCTGGACACGCATGCTTGGCGGCTCGCCTACGCGCTCCGCGGCTTCTACTACATCGCCAAGCCGTGGCCCGAGTGGCTGGCCACCCACGAAGCCGCGTTGCGGTCCGCCCGCCGCGCCGAGGACGCCTGGGCCGAGATGGCAACCCGGAACAACCTCGGCCTGGCGTACGTGGAACTCGGCCGTCTCGACGACGCGGCGGAGCAGTACCGGCTGGCGGTCGTGCTGGCCGACCGGGCAGGCGACCGGCACACCGGCCAGAACGCCCGGGCCAACCTGGCCTGGCTGTACTTCTCCCGCAAACGGTATGGCCGGTTCCTGACCGAGATCCGGCCGGCCTACGAGTTCTATCTGGCCTCCGGCTCGCACCGGAACGCCGCCATCACACTGCGCGGCATCGGGCTGGCCGAGGGCGAGCTGCGCCGGGTCGACGAGGCGGTCGCGCATTTGCGCTCCGCGCTGGCGATGTTCGACCGGCTCGGGCTGCCGCTGGACGTCGCGATGACCTTCAACGCTCTCGGCGACGCGCACCGCCGTGCCGACCACGACGGGCCCGCCGACGCGGCGTACCGCCAGGGTCTCCTCACCGCCGAGAAGTGCGGCAGCGCCTTCGAGCGTGCCCGGGCCCACCACCGGCTCGGTGAGATCGCCCACCGGCGGGGCGAGGTCACCGAGGCCGTCGGACACTGGCGCTCGGCGGCGGCTGTTTATCAGGACTTGGGCGCACCGGAGGAGGCGGAGGTGCGGCTCCTGCTGGCGGGTGCCGCCGCGGTCAGATCACCTTCCGACCGGGTTCCGTCGCCCCGCCCGCTCGGTGCAGCAGGAGCCAGGCGTCGGCCGGGAACAGTCTGCGGGCAATCGTCCAAGCCAGGCGGGAGTAGTACGGGCGGGCCGCCGCTTCGTCGATGACTCGGGGGTCATCGACTCGGTGGTCGGTGCCCCGCCAGCGGATCGTGCAGCCGCCGGCGGCAAGTACATTGCGGACCCAGTTGGTCGTTGCGCCCCAGGGCAGGTTGATGACGAAACATTCCGCGGTGACGATCGTGAACCTCCGGTATTTTCGGGTCGGCCTTGACCAGGGCCGGCCCCGAGTGGGTGATCAGGCGGGGATGCCGCTGACGGGTTGACCGCGGATTGCCATGGCACGATCCGGCCAGTATCAGAGGTCCGCGTTTCCGAGGTGGGCTTTCAGGAAGCTCGAGGCACGGTCGAGCGCGGCCCCGGCCTCGTCGAGGAGCCCGGCGAACCCCTGGAACACGTGCGGGACACCGGGCGTGACGTCGAGCGTGACCGCGACGTCGCTGGTGGCCGCGGTCGCCGCGAGCTGGATCGCGTCGCCGAGCAGGATTTCATGCGATCCAACCTGGATCAGCAGCGGCGGCAGTCCGTTGAGATCGCCGAAGATGGGGCTGATCAGCGGGTTGGAGGCATCGGCTGCGCCGAGGTATTCCGGGGCTCGGACGCGGAGGCCTTCGGGAGTCAGGATCGGGTCGAGTGCCTGCTTGCTGGTCAGCGTTTCGCTGGACAGAGTCAGGTCGGCGTAGGGCGACATCAAGTACGCGCATGCGGGCATGGGGAGTCCGGCGTCTCGGGCGGCGAGAAGAGCGGCCACGGCCAGGCCACCTCCGGCCGATTCGCCTGCGAGAACGATCCGACCAGGGTCGACGCCTTGCTTGAGGAGCCCTTCGTACGCTGCGCGAGCGTCGTCGACCGCAGCCGGGTACGGGTGCTCGGGCGCGAGCCGGTAGTCGAGCGTAAGGGCGGTGACGCTGGTTCTCCGGGCGATTTCACCGACCAGCGAGACGGTGTGAGAGGCCGCGCCGATGACATAGACCCCGCCGTGGAAATAGAGCATCACGTTGCCGGGATCTTTGCCCGCGACCGTGACCTCGATCCCGGGGACACCGCCGATCTCGACCGGTTTCTGCTCAACATCCGGGGGCACTGGGGTCTGCGCCATCAGCGCGTTCAATGCGGCTCGTACCGAGGCGACATCGGCTGCTGTGTCGAGCCGGCCCTGGCGCAGGATTGAATCCAGCGTGTCCTGCTGCTCTTTGCTCATTGGCGGTCTGCCCCTTGCTCGTCCGCGTCCTCCGTCTTGCGCATGGTTGCCGTCAACCCAGTGAGGCATCCTCACCGGAACCTGGTGATTTCTCGGTCCGGCGCAGTTCGAGAAGGTCGAGGCCGAGGGCATCCTGGAACCGCCACCGGCGGTTTGTCGAGCTGACCGGCCGCGTTCCTAGGGCTTGAGGACGATCTTGCCGTGGGTGTGGCGGCGTTCGAGCTCGGTGTAGGCCTCGCGGACCTGCGCCAGCGGGTAGACGTTCGCGATCGGCACCTCGAGCTCCCCGTCGGCGATCAGGCCCACCGTGTCAGTGCCCGTGTCAGAGCCATGGCGGAGCGGTGTCAGGCGCGGCCCCGAAGGTAGACGCATGACCAACGAGATCACCCTTTCCGACCAGTCCAAGACCACCATCCGGATCGCCGCGTACGGCGCGATCACCCTGCTCGCCGCGGCCGGCGCGGTCGGCGGCTCGCCCCACAAGATCTCCACCCGGGGCAGCATCGCGCTCGGTTCGGCCACCGGCGTGGTCGGGCACGTGCTCGCCGACTACCCCAAGCACAAGGAGCTGAACGGCAAGTCCGTGGCCGAGATCGCCGACCACGTGCTGCCGGCCCTCACCGAGGCGATGAGCCTGCTCAAGGCGGAGTCACCGGCGGAGGCCGACAACTTCCGCGGCACTGTGCGGCTCGCGATCGAGGCCGCCACCGACGGCAGCAAGCCCAACCCGGTCATCGCCGACATGATCCGCAAAATCACCGACGCCCTCGACGCCGCCTGACCACCCACCACCCCCACGCCGCGCCACCGGGTCCGTTCTGGATCCGGTGGCGCGGCGTATTCCGGGTCAGGTGTCGCGCCACCGGAGCAGGAGCGTGCCGGCCACCAGCGCCCCGCCCGACCAGGCGGCGAGCACACCCAGCCCGCCGCTGATCGGGGCGACCCGTTCGAGCAGCCGCCGGCCGCGTACGAGGAGTTCGCCGAGCTCGCCGACAGCCTGGACGGCCTGGCGTACCGGCTGCACGAGTCGTTCACCGCGCAACGGCAGTTCATCGCCAACGCCTCGCACGAGCTGCGCACCCCGCTGACCGTGCAACGAACCCTGCTCCAGCTCACCCTGGCCGACCTGGACGCCACCGCCGACACGCTCCGAACGGCCTGCCGCGAACTGCTCGACCTCGGCCGGCAGCAGGAACACCTGATCGACGCGCTGCTCAC
>Ga0307509_10008585_pt1 | contig 12977 bp, 19 predicted proteins | sample 10_EM_MG_FD_202245 | JGI IMG/M metagenome (GOLD analysis project Ga0307509, IMG submission 202245) | Populus trichocarpa ectomycorrhiza microbial communities from riparian zone in the Pacific Northwest, United States - 10_EM | ecosystem: Host-associated > Plants > Roots > Unclassified | place...
GGATTCTGTAACTATTTCGAAACTCGCGTGGGCTCGTAATCCTTCACAGCGGAGCCTGGACCGTTATAACCCTTCCGGGGCTTTATAACAAATTTCGGCGGCTTACAAGACATTACAAGTAATCCACCAATTTCCTGATGTTATTGCCGATTATCAGACCGGTTAATCCCGTGTGCAACCAAAGCAAAGTACGGGGGCGTTTGACCAGCTCCGTACTTTTGGGACCACGAACCCAACCGTCACACATCCATGCCTACTACGTGGATAGGTTTTGCCTGCAGGATGATTTTCACCGCAATTTCTATTTTCCAAATCGAGCGAGTAATCAACACAGTAATCGACCCAGTTTGACTGCACCTACTCCAATGCACAGGGGCCATGACGCATTTATCACCAACATGAAATTTACCAAAAGCCAAAACTTCCTTCAAGGGAGTTACTTCGAGGTTCACGGAGGATGTGTCGTTCCTCGAGGGTGGGGTACTGGAGAAGTTGCGGTTCATAGCGATACAGACGTTCGAGCACGGGAGAGAACAAGTACACTCTCCCACGTACGTGAGCTTCCCATACCATACCCGAGTGGGGTAACTCGACCGTTCAGTTGAAAATTCCGGGTAAAACTTGAATCTCAATTGTTGGATATAAATTTCCCCTGGAGTACTGTTGGTGTATGAAACTCTGTTCATGATATGAGTGTCCAAAACACGCGTGATACGCGGTATGTAAGCTTGCGTCGAAGAGCATATGAAATTTGTGAGGGGAAAGTCTGGGCGTGATCGGGGACGATCGTTTTTTGGTATGGAGGCTCCCGCCCCAATCCCCCCAACGGCCGAACGACGCGCTTGATGCGAACGTTAACGTTTCCACCACGTTCGGGGTTCCATGGATGCAGGGACGTCACCGTCCCGTAGGCGGCGCACGATGCGTGATGAGCGAATACTAGGGTCCCGTCTGATACCGCAGGGCTGTAACGGCCGGTGGTTGTAAATTCCGACTCGGAGAGTTTCTCACGGAACCCGAGTGAAGAACATGGTCCACTGAGAGGAAAAAAGGTGTAGCCATTCTCACAGAACCCTGGCGAACACCGTGATCCCAGATTGAACGCGTTCGGCTGCGGTGCATTCGCTACCGACCCACATACAGTGGGTCGGAAATTGGCAACATACCAAATTTGCCCCACTCGATGGGCTCGCAAAAACTTATAAAAAGGTCGAGATGCACCCTTTGGTTTCCTCAGCCGCTGTGCAGCTCCCTCCAGTTCTTCTCTCCTACCTTCCAAACCTCAGGCCTGGTGCCGTTATTATCTGTTCTTTCTTACGACACTCCTTATCATCATGTTCCCTAAAGCCACTCTTACCCTCCTCGTCCTCGGTGCTCTCTCCGTCAACGCGTTGGCCGTTCCGGTCGCCCGGTCTCCCGCTCCTGAGCCAGAATGTGAGTTTCCCCGATCGGCCTCTACCATACCTTATCGTGGTCTGACCCTCGTCTCTTTCAGCTTCGTCGCAATGGGATCAGACCTGGGAGCCCGAGACCCAAGAGCTGGAGGCCCGACTCCTTCCCTTGCTCGGTGCTGGGATTTCGGGAATCTCGGGCCTCGCCAGTCTCTTCCGGGGCCGCGACTTAGAACTCGAGGCACGCGAGCCCGAGACCCAAGAACTCGACGCCCGACTCCTTCCCTTGATCGGCGCCGGGATTTCGGGCATCTCAGGCCTCGCCAGTCTCTTCCGGGGCCGCGACCTAGAACTCGAGGCACGTGAGCCCGAGACCCAAGAACTCGAGGCCCGGGTCCTCCCCCTGCTCGTCCCAGGGATCGCGGCTGGGCTCACGGCCGTTGCCGCGGGTGCACCGCTCATCCCCCTCATCAACAGGCCCAAACGTGAGCCAGAGCCCGAGACTCAAGACCTCGAGGCCCGGGTTCTCCCCCTGATCCTCCCCGGGCTCGCTGCCGCCGCCGCGGTTGCGCCTCTAATCCCCGGTTTTCCCAAGCCCAAACGCGAACTTTCGGAGGAGCTATTCTCGCGTGGGTTCGTGCCGACCAACTGGGCCCCTCAACCCGTAGGTGACCTCCAAGAACTCGACGCCAGGGTCCTCCCCGCGCTCCTCCCCGGTATCACAGCTGGGCTCGCGGGTCTCTCCTCGGTCACACCGTTAATCCCCAACTTCGTCAACAGGCCCAAGCGTGAAGTTTCCGAAGAACTCGAAGCCCGAATCGTCCCCGCGTTCATCCCTGGGATCACAGCCGGACTCGCAGGCCTCTCCTCGATTACGCCTCTTGTCCCCAACTTCGTCAACAGGCCCAAACGCGAACCCTCCCCAGAACCCCTCTCGGGACTCCGTCCCCCCAGGTTCCGGAAAACACTCCCCGCCGATTCTTCGTAGTTGATTCCTTCGTTCCCCTCATGAGCTGCTTTATCTTCACGAGAACATAATGATTTGTTTACGATCACGCCCCCCATGTACTGTCCAGATTAATAGATAATGACGGTTGGAACTGGTTATAATTCCCGCCCTTCGGGGTTTGTGCGAACCGTTTGAGTTTGACTCTAAGGCTCGAGACACTCGCCACACCAGCGAATCAAGTCGAACGCGCTTCGAGTTGACGGCTCTCGACTTCGATCTTCGGACCAGTTCTTTTCTGTTGAGGATCTCACCCCGATCCCCAAACCCCACCTTTCTAACCTGATGACTGTCACACCGTACCCGACGGACGGACGTCAGCCAATGTGTATGTCATGGGACGTGAGACACGGATACTTGCTGGATTTGCAGCGCCGGGTCGTTCAATCCCAACGCATTCCAATCACCGCATGATTCCACACGGCAAGTCGACGCAAGGAGGGGTATGATATCGTGTACAACATACAGCATACAGTGGCAGGATCTCGACGAAAAGATACAAAAAGCCCGTTTTGCATTATAAGGGGCCAAGAGAAGAGGAAGGAGGACCAGGATGACACATTACGACAGCACGACCGTACCATTACCGCTCGAACTGCACGTAGGGAAGTCAATGGGTCAGTCTCGGGAGAGTTATACTTTGCGGGCTCGGTAGCCGACTCGTATGGGTCGCCCGCAACACCCTCGTCCCCTTCAACAATACCTGATCGACGACATGGAACGCCCCATCCTTGACGAACGATGGTATCGCCAGATGTGACAAACTCCCACTTGAGTTGGACCCGGAATGGAGGCATTGACCAGCAACGGAGACGTAGGTCATCAGACGAAGCCCGAACCGTAGGTGGTGGTCCCGCTAGAGATGGCACTTAGAGCATCCCAGAGCCGAGCTATCGTGCCTGAGATCCATGGAATCTCTTGGTTTGAAACTTGGTTGGAGGGGGCGAGACCGCAGATTCAGTAAAGGACCTCAGAGGTGGCTGCCTTTTCCGCCAACGTCGTCCCCAGTATCCCAGACAAGTCGCTGGTCTTCTGCACGACTTGGGTCGTCGTTGGCTCGGTTTTCCGCAACGACATTATGCAGTGGAAGGTGAGAAAGGTTTAGAAGCAGGCGCGCGGTTGGTTGGAGACGTGGAGCCAGCCTTCGCCACGTTTCGCCCAGGCAACGACCTGGTTCTCATTTCCCTAGAGCATCACGACAAGAGTCTCCGGAGGGCAGTACGAGGTCAACCTATCGAGGTCTTGGGCAGTGTCGCCCGGTGCCCGGGAGACAAGACGTTAGAATCGAGCCTGGAGATCTCATAGCAAAAAGAGGTAGACCAACGGGCGCCGTTATTGGGTGCGGGGTTATTCTTCTGGTTGGGCGAGGTGGTCAACGGTTGATTACCGACCGTCAGAAAAAAATTGACGTCGTGTTTCAGTACTGACCGGTACTGAAAATTGACCCCCATCTCTGAACAGTGCCGGTCAGCACTGGTCAGACCCGTGACCCCTGACGCCGTATCAGCACTGGTCAGTACAGGTCAGCACTTGTCTCATCGGCCAACACCCAACGATGACCGCATGGTTTTTCTGATGGCTCCCGAGGAGTCGATGAAACCGACGGCGGAGGCGAGAGTAGTGAGGCCTACTGTTCGAGGCTTGCAAGAGGCCAGCCAGGTAGGTAAAGTTCCGGTGTTGGCCCGAGCATCAGCCGGAGCGGCGGCGGAAGCAAGGGCGATACCGGAGAAGAAGAGAAGAGGATTGGGAACCATGAAGACAGGCCGGTGATTGGGGATCGAGGAGGAGTAATGGCACGACCGAATCCTCTGCACACAGGCATTTCGGGTTGCAACTGTTCTTGACCTCGTGGACGTTCACTGCGTCTTCCCGCGCGGCGTTGAATCCTGTTGTCACTACCGGTTCCGCTGCAATTCTCGAGCGGAGGCACGTGACGTACACGTTAATTTCGTTATTCAGTTATTCTGTCAAGCTGGCTAGCCAACGACACCGACGACGACAGATTCATGGTATGCTACCACGATCTGCAAAACAACCTGGCCGGCCAGACGAGGCATCTCAACCACTCCTCGACAATGACGACGACGACGTTCTATTCGCCGCAGCCGACAGCGACGGCGAGGATGACTTCCAAGTCCCTGCACGGTTACCGGATCCATCGACAAGCAAAACGAGCGGCCGTTTGGTCAGGTTCGAAGAAGATGTGCATGTTATTGCTCCTTCGTTGAGGTCTACAACTGCCAGTAGAGAAGCGGGTTCGTACAGTTGACCTCGTGGATCGCGCGCGCTTATTCACCCTTAGAATTCGACCTCGACTCGGAGGATCTCGAGGACGGAACTTATGTTCCAACCGTTCCAGACCAGGCGGACCAGCGCATGCCATTGCTTGTTGGTCTTCTCGATTCCACCCAGATCCAACGTAGTCAAGACGGACCAATACTTTTGACGCAGAGCGGCGAAAACAGTGAGGAGGTCGGCGAAGAGCTGGAGGGAATCATAGCAAAGGGAAAGCGTGGTGGTGGAATGCTGGACTCGATTGCGAACATGGCCAATTCTATCCTCGGCGCAGGTGAGTGTACCCTTCACCTCCCTCGGAACGTTCGTTTACCAGATATCCAGGGATTATCGGTGAGCTGGGCGATGGTTCATTGAATCTTGGTGGAATCTGAGGTCCCGCTCTAGGTCTACCATACGCCTTGAATCAAGCAGGCCTTGTCACCGGGATCATCCTCCTGGTGGTCTTATGTATTGCCACGGACTGGACCATCCGTCTCATTGTCATCAATGCGAAACTCAGTGGCAGGAATTCCTACATCGAAATCATGCACCACTGTTATGGTTCCAGCGGGCGCGCCGCCGTATCGTTCTTCCAGTTCGCCTTCGCGTTTGGAGGTGTGTCACACCTTATCCCGCTATCCCCTAGCTAACGAAAGTTTCCAGGGATGTGTGCGTTCGGTATCATCATAGGTGATTTCCCCAGAAAGTCTAACCCGCTCTGCGTCTGACAGCTTTGAAGGCGATACCATCCCCCATGTCATTCGCTCTGTTTTCCCGCACATCAAAAGTACCCCGGTGCTATCAATCTTTGGTAACCGACAGTTTGTGATTGCACTGTGCACGATATGTGTCTCCTACCCACTCTCTCTGTATCGCGACATCCACAAACTGTCGCGGGCTTCCGGTCTCGCCCTACTCGGGATGATCGTCATCGTCACTTCTGTATTGATACGAGCACCGCAGTCACCTGCGGAACTCAAAGGGGACCCACAGCTACGGTTCACAATCATTCAACCTGGCGTTTTTCAGGCAATTGGCGTCATCAGCTTTGCGTTCGTCTGTCATCACAACTCCCTCTTAATCTATGGCAGTATGAGCACGCCCACAATCGATCGCTTCGCGCTGGTCACACATGTATCCACTTTATTCTCCTTGCTATCTTGCTGTGTGTTGGCTATCTCAGCCTTCTGGGTGTTTACGAATAAGACACAAGGGAATATCCTTAATAATTTCCCCCTGGTAAGTAACCCGGCCTTTCCTAAGATGCAGATGGAATGCTAATCGTGTACTCTAGGATGATACCCTTATAAATGTTGCCCGCCTCTGCTTCGGGCTCAACATGTTTACCACTCTACCCCTAGAATTGTTCGTTTGCAGAGAGGTGCGGATGAACGAACTGTCGCTATAGTATGGCGTGAACTGACCACAGTCCAGGTGGTAGAACAGTTCTTCTTCTCGCACGAAGCGTTCAGTTACCAGCGGCACCTCATCTTCACAACCGTAATTCTCTTTTCGTCCATGTTCAGTAAGCCCAACTTCCGTTCGTCATGTCAGCCCCCAGTCTCACCTTTCCTAGTCTCGTTGGTCACCTGTGATCTTGGTGTAATGCTCGAGATAACGGGTGGTATCTCTGCTACCACACTCGCGTACATCTTCCCAGCCGTGTGCTACCTGCGGTTAGCATCTCCGGGGAAGCCATGGTACTCAATGGCCAAACTTCCCGCTGGTGTATGCGCCGCGTTCGGACTTGTCGTCATGTCCCTGTCCCTGTTTATAGCGCTAGGTAAAGTATGGCGGCCGGAAGGAGAGCCGAAGATCTGCATGTAGAGGGTTTGGTTATGTAGATATATAACCGTCGGAATACCAATCTGATTTCCTAAAAGTCGTCCCTACCTCTACAGGTACCACAGTAGTAGAAGGCAAAACCAAAGGACGAGACCTCGTGGAGGGCGCTTGGGTTTTCCTTGAGGATAATCCCGGTGCTCGTCTGGTCAGGAATGCGTTGGGTGGGGCGAATAATTACGGGGAGGGAGGATGTTGAACATTTCCGCTCCGTATTCGAGGTTTCACGGATATGATGTCGCCGTCACGGTTGTGTGGTAGGAGGAAGCTTCGGAAAGAGGGAGAGGTTAACAGTGGCATAACGGCTCTGGATGTAGAGAAGCCCAGGGCCTAACTTTGACCGTGGAGGAATTGTAAGTTATTCCTCCCTGGCTTCGGGCTGGCCGGCTGGCGGTAGACGAAGAGCACACCTTCTCTGTTCCGGTCCCAGAGCACTCGGCATCTGTGGTCGCGAACGCACATCTCGATACGTATGACCTTGCGTAGTTTTTGGATCACGACATCTCACATGGGCGAGGCACTTGCACATAATCAACCACGTCTACTTCAAGTGTATTGAGACAGTTTTCACTACTTTATCGACAACGGGTCACTTCGATAACATGGTGGGATCTTGATCAATTTCTAACACAAGGCCTTGGTTACGCATGCACTTCATGAGGAAGTTGATCGGCGTGGCATAAGTGAGACCCGCTTGCCATCAATCGCGGCCTGGGTAGATTCGAGGTATTCTTTAAACGCATCATCGCTGGGGAGCATGGTGTTATGCTGGGTGTTTGGGTACAAGATAAACCCGCCCTCCCCTCGGTTGGGTTTGAAGAGAACGTGACGAGCAGTGATGAGGAGGAGCCTCTTTGTATCCTTGCCCTCAATAACGAAGAAACCACCAGAACCCACGGAATGAGGTGTAAACTGAGCGCAGATGGGATGGCCAAGCGTAGTGGTGAGGGGATTTCGGAGATCTACAGGGGGATCGGAAGAGTAGGTGGGTGCGAAGAGCTTGGGACCCGCTGAACGAATAACGATCGACTCGTGGATTTCGACATCGACATTGGTGGTATTGTTCTCTTCCAAGAGCCTGTGGCACTTCGAGACCACAGCGACACCATCGCCACCAGAGAAAGTTCCAGGAAATGCACCGATCCAGAGGACAACGGGGGCAGAGGACACTCCGGAGTACCCAATCCGAACTACATCAGTGCTGGTCCACTTCACATCCACCGAGTCCAGAAGGGTATGGACCTTGAATGCCAAATTATCCTCCCAGACCCCCTTGATTATGTGGTCGCCAACACTGCGGAGTTCCTTCGACTTCCAGTAAGCCTCCGGGCCAGTGGGCACCTTCCATGGGGTGGTGGTAGTGCGAGCAACCAAGACTGGGGTAGAGGGTAGACCGGCGTAGTAGGAAGTAGCCTCCAGCTTGATGGAGGTGCTATGAGTGGGAGAGAGGACGGTTGTCCGAATCGGGGTTTGTGAGTGTTTACCGGCAGAATCCGTGCCAACTTCTGTACAGAGTGGCGGTCGAGACGCGGAACCTTCGTCCTACGTCCTTGGTTCAATCCTCGACCGATACCATGGCCACTGGCGACACAGAGCAGGGAGCGCGACCCCCAAGCGAACAGCGCCCTCTCCTTGGTGCTCAGACTCGCTGTGGCGATGACCTGGACAATCTGCGACCGAAGCCGGAGGGGAAAATTACCGCTATCATCTGGACAGCTCTCGCCGGAGTCTTCGTTGTCGGTCTTATCGTCGTGTTCGCTTTTCCGGTTGAAGATTGGGATGACCTGTTCCCAAGCCCCGAGAAGATCCTGGAGTCCGCACCAGTCATCGACGGTCACATTGGTCGGTCCATCCTCCACATCTGCAACTCCCAGCATCTCAGCTTAATACCCATTTATCTCCGTGTATATTACCAGACTTGCCTGAGCTTGTTCGGGTGCTCTATGCAAACAATGTGTCTGCGTTTGATCTCAACAGGCCCATGCCCGGGCACGTCGATATACCAAGATTAAGGAAGGGGAGAGTTGGGGGTTTCTTCTGGTACGTTCATGTGTTCACGACAAGAATGCGCGTGATTCTGAGGTTCTGTAGGTCGGTCTACGTTGATTGCCCCAAAGACGCGGGCCCGGATTTCGTTGACCCCACCTGGCGTGTCCGGTACGTTTCCCTCTCGTGAACGGTGCAAGGTGTTGACTTTTGAACAAGTGACACCCTAGAACAGATTGACGTTTTTTACCTTCTCATCAACAAATACCCGGAGGTGCATCTGAGTCTCTCCAACCCCGTATCGAACCGACTCAAGCTGCTCTTTAGACCTTCGAACTAACCCTGACTTCTCGGGAAGTCGTGAGAGCGATCGAAAGAGGCAAGATTGCCAGCCTCATCGGCGTGGAGGGGTGAGCGCAGTCTTGAGGATTTAACTCTGGGTCTAACGGTCGTACAGAGCCCATCAGATTGGGAATTCCATCGCGGTCTTGAGACAATTATACGCGCTTGGCGTGCGGTATATGACACTGACTCACATGTGTCACAACGCGTTTGCTGATTCTGGAGGATATCTCGAGCCCTTCCCTCCCCTGCACGGGGGACTCAGGTGGGACCCCCACGTATGCTACGTGATTGACGTTTGTGTACTCACGACCCACAAGCAAGTTCGGATACCGCCTCATCGATGAGATGAACCGTCTGGGAATTCTCGTCGACTTGTCGCATACTTCTGATCAGACGGCGGAACAAGGCCTCAAGTACTCAAAGGCCCCGGTCATCTGGTCTCACTCCTCTGCTCGGGCGGTCCACAATGTGAGCCGAAATGTCCCGGACTACATCCTCAAACAAATTAAAACGGGGAGCACCGATTCAGTAGTCATGGTAAGCGAACGCCATTCCTCCCCAAATTGCACCGTAGGAACCCAAATAATAACAACTGTTGTAGGTTAATTTTGCGCCTCAATTCGTTGCCCCGGATGGCGAGGCGACCCTCGAGTCAGTAGCAAACCACGTGGATCACATTGGCAACGTTGCCGGAAGAGAACAGTTTGTGTAGCTTTTGCCTGTATCGGGATTTTAGCCTCATAGCCTCACCAGCGTGGGATTGGGAAGCGACTACGACGGAATTGGGAGTGTACCAGTAGGGTTGGAAGATGTTTCTACGTATCCAGCGCTGGTAAGGATCCCGGGCCCGTCCTAAACGTTCTGTCACTGAATATCTCCCAGATAACCGAGCTCTTCAACCGCGGTTGGACCCCAAAGGAGCTGAGAGGACTTACGGGGAGGAACCTTCTACGCATTCTTGAAGGGGCAGAACGTGTAGCTCAAGATTTGCAAAAGGCTGGTACCCCTCCGGTTTTGGACCTCTATGACAAACGCACGGACCTCCCAGTGCGCCGAGGTTGAGTCAACCTCCGAGAGACGTTCATTGCCATGATTTCCCATGTTTTATAACTGCATTTCTTGGATATGGTGTTTTTTTTTGGGTTCAAATGGCCCTGGAATTTCTTCGGGTCTGACATGTGTAATTAGCTCTATATCTTGTCTGAAACGAAGGACTTCGGGAGATCGTTCACTGGATCAGAGGCTTTAGCTCGGAACCTGGAAGAACAAGTTGCGAGTCGCCCTGGCGTCTCTCCGGCCTTGAACCCGATCTCTCACCACCGCGACTTGTTACAAACCGATGTCTCGCGGAGGGCAGTTTATCTCACGGAATTGGCTGGTTGGAGGGTTTGGCCTCGCAGTCCTAAGGTCCAATCCATCTTCGAGAACTTGGTTATCGTGTCCAGCGTCTAATTCCAAAAAAGGATCCTCGCGTTATGTTTTCTTCCCGGCCAGAACGTGGTACAGGAAGAGGGGGGTAGGCCGCAGCAAGGAACTGGAGTAGGTGCATATGGTCCCCTCCCAAAGTTCTACAGAACGCGTTCTTTCTGCGGGTCCAAACGTGGATCGTTGCGTCGAGTGTCAGATTTGCAGCGCTTGGGATTTGTCGACACACGCGCAGGCTGTGATCTCTCCAAGTTGATGCGATCCCCGCTGTGCGCATAGTCCACCCACGGGTAGTGCTTGTACGCCCAAGGGTGTAGAATCTACAGCTCTCGGGGACAGCTACCCATCCTGTTGCTAGCTCGATGCTCCTGCGTCCCCTTTTGACCTTGTTCCTCTCTTCGAGATACTCAAACCACGTTGCAGCTCTCAGTTCCCAGTGTTCTGTGCCCCTAGGTGACGGAAGCGCAGGCCAGGACGAGCCATACTGGCTCGAGAAGATGAAACATCAAGGGCTTTCCGCGTATAACAAGGACCCTGCCAGCTATATGACCTTTCGTAACGTGAAGGATTTCGGAGCCAAGGGTGACGGCGTCACCGACGACACTCAGGCTATCCTGTTTGTCTGCGTGTCCCCTTATCTTTGTGTTATCACTGATGGCTTTCATTAGTCGCGCAATGTGGGCCGGGGACCGTTGCGGAATGAACTGCGGCAGTTCTACGACATCCCCCGCCACTGTGTACTTCCCACAAGGGTTCGTTCAGTCTTCCGTGAAACGTGCCGTGCCCCTCACCTTCCCGGTAACAGCACCTACCTGGTCTCAGACACAATCCCTGCACTCTACTACACGGAGATCGTCGGCGACGCTCGGAAACCACCCACCATCCTGGCGGCTGCCAATTTCAACCCTACTGCACTCGCCATCTTTGGTAAGCCAATACCTGGTGTTGGCTTCCAACGGTTGGTAACGTGTGCCTTTAGACGCTGACCCTTACATCCCTAATGGATGGGGCGCTCAATACTATGTCAACCAAAACAATTTGTGGGGCGACCTGGCGGATCTTGATAGCCTCCTGTTATCCCGGCTGACCGCCCACACAGCTTTCGCGCAATCAAGAACCTCGTGATTGATACCACTCGCGTTCCACCTCATGTAGTGTAAGTGAATATCGTACCGTCTGGATAGCGGTGGGTAATACCCGTCCCCGTAGTGCAACATGTATACATTGGCAAGTTTCACAAGCAACTTCGCTGTACAACATCGTCTTTAAGCTATCGTCGGCCCATGGAACCCAGCACCGAGGTGTCCAGATGGAGAATGGGAGGTACGCATTGAAACTTACCGTACGCATCGCCCAAGGCACCTGAAACGTCCTGACCCGTGTTTCCAGTGGTGGGTTCATGGGTGACCTCGTCATAAACGGAGGCAACACCGGTTTGGATGTCGGAAACCAGCAATTCACTGTGCGGAATGTTACGATCAATGGCTCTAACACCGGGGTGAAGATGACTTGGAATTGGGGGTGGAACTTTCAAGGGATCACCATCCGTAATGCAAGGGTCGGATTCGATGTCAAGACTGGGTCCACCTTGAACGACCAAGACCAGGGGGTTGGTGGGGTCGCCATCATGGATGGTATCATCAGCGACACTCCTATCTTTTACCGCAGTTCCCTGCCAAGCACCCACCTTCAGGGTTCCGTCGTTTTGAACAACATCAAGCTGACGAATGTGCAATCTGTCGTCGCTGTTCTGAATGGCAAAACTATCCTCCGAGGTTCTGACGGCGAAACGAACGTCGATACCTGGGTCCAAGGAAACATCTACGTGGGAAGGGAGTCTCGGGGATACCACAAGGGCGGTACCTGGTCGATTCCCAAAGACCCAAGCCTCCTCGAGAACGGACGAATGTTCGGAAAGGGGAGGCCCACCTACGCAGACTATGACATCACCCAGGTCGTGAGCGTTAAGGACGAAGGTGCGAAGGGCGATGGCAACACGGACGACACCCTCGCTCTTCAGGCAGTGTTTGACAAGGTAGGTTCTCGAAACCTCACCCCACGGTGGCCGATCAGTGACTGAAACCAACGAAAGTTCGCAGACTGTAAGATCATCTTCTTTGATGCAGGCACTTACCTGGTCACGGACACCCTCAAGATTCCCGCTGGTGTTCGCGTTTTTGGGGAGGCCTGGTCAGTAATTGCCGGTACGGGGAGGAAGTTCGACGACGTCGATAACCCCCGGGTGGTCGTTCAAGTTGGTGACCCTGGGAGCGAGGGTGTTGCTGAGATCGGCGGTGTGATTTTCTCAACTCGCGGACCAAGTTCGTATTGGAATTTCGGAAGAGTGAAGACCCGTGCTGATGTACCATTTCCAATAATAGCTGCAGGGGCAATTGTTTTACAATGGAACGTTCACTCCGACGTCAAAGGTGGTGCGGGATTGTGGGATTCATACGTTCGCCTCGGTGGGACCGCTGGATCTGAGCTACAACTCGCGCAGTGTCCAAAGCACGCGGTAGGGAGCCGTAACTGTTTTGCGGCGTTCCTGGCCGTCCATCTGACTCCGCGATCGAACGGTTACTTCGAGGGCACGTGGATCTGGCTCGCAGACCATGACTTTGAGACCTTGGAAGGAGACCAGACGACGATCTATTCCGCTAGAGGTCTGTTGTCTGAGTCTCAAGGTCCGGTCTGGCTCGTGGGGA
>Ga0307509_10008586_pt1 | contig 12976 bp, 12 predicted proteins | sample 10_EM_MG_FD_202245 | JGI IMG/M metagenome (GOLD analysis project Ga0307509, IMG submission 202245) | Populus trichocarpa ectomycorrhiza microbial communities from riparian zone in the Pacific Northwest, United States - 10_EM | ecosystem: Host-associated > Plants > Roots > Unclassified | place...
AGGACAGGTAACGGGAAAAAGCCTGTCATCGAATGGATGAATGAGCGGATGTCTAACACCCGGCAGTCAGACGTGTGGGCCAGACAGGTCGCTAAGAAATCCCAAAAACGTGTTGCCCATCTCACCAACATGACAGCGCTGCCGCAACCACCGGGATATGCATGACTTCTGCAGCCGCAAGCCATATCTGCAGATAAGTAAGGAACAGTATTTAGTGTCAACCTTTCCCTTACGCATATCTCGCATCGCTAGAAGACACGCACAATGTAATAGCGATAAGCACACGCCTGCGTCGGCTATCCGCTCTCGCACAGCGCGCGGCTCGATGACGACCGCTAATATGCAGCGAGGCACAGAGAAATGGTATGCCAAATCACACACCCACGACAGACCAACTGACCAGGTGACGCGAAAATGCTATCTGGCTTCCGTTGGGCCACACTATCGGGACAGTCCGTCGTGCCATGTCCATGTCCGCGATTTCTCCGCGGAAGCCTGAGTCTTGGGCATGGATTCTCGAGAAAATGATAGGAGCATTGATGACGATGGAGGTCTTAGTACGTGTCGTCATCGTCGATTGACCTGGGATAAAGGGTGCGATTCGCATGAAGTACGGTTGAGGCTTACATGAAAACGACGATTGTATGGAACCGTCACAATTTCCATCGGCTTTGCCCTCCCTGCCCAGCTGACAACGTTGAGGGACAGCTGTCGCATACCCAGACCGTGGCTCAGGTCACTCTTCCCAACCTTCGCTCTCTCTTCCTCCACAGAGGCAATGCCTATTTGGAAGCCTTCCTCGCTCGGATGAATACCCCCCCCTGTGAAATCATTCACGTCTGGTTTTTCCATCAGTTTGCTTCCAACTTCCCACACCTATCGCAGTCCCCAATCCGTATAAAAGAACCACAATGCGACTTTGCTTGGATTCATTTCTACCCAGGCGAAGCGGTCTTGATCGCACCCAAGCGCCCGAGGGGGACTGGATCCCTCTCGCATACAGATAACTTGTACGCACCTCGACTGGCAGGTGGGGTCCGCGATACAGGTCTTGATGCGATTGCGCCGATGCTGTCCGTGGTCGAACTCCTGGACTCGGCTACTATTCGGATGACGACGACCCTTCCGAGCGGTAGAACGAGGTCGAACCTACGCGGTGGTGTGTGAATACGACGACAAGGGAGAAATTCCAGACGAACATGTCCTGCCGAGATGAGGCAGGACCGGAGGTGAGGCCATGAGGACGCGCGCGAAGCTCGAGAACAAAGGGAAGGGAGGTGCAAGGTAACCATTAGCTACGGGCGCTTGGTGGCGCTTGGTGGCGCTTGTTTCTAAACCGATCCGTGATTACATACAACGCGCCGGAAGGAGCAACTTGAAAGTGCCAATCCAAAAATAATCGGTGAATTGGTGGTCTGAAATTTGAAACCGGTCAAATTAGTAGCCGGCCTTATGTCCTCCCGTTCCAGCAAACAAGCAATACAGTACGTATTCATGCACGTTCATGATCTCCGAATCCAAGTTACGTGACTCCACAAGGACTGGAAAGCCTGGAAGATAAACTGGTCTGAGTGAGAACTGAAATTTCTGCGCATTTAGCTGTATTTCGGCATGGAGTTCAACATGATTGTAGTCTATGAACCTGAAGGTCGTTTGTGTCACTTTGTGACGTCTTATCAATTTTATCACTTGGTGACAACTTCCAAGTTCCTTCAAGTTCTTCACTCACTTGACCGGTTGACCGTCCTCTGTCTGCTGAATTAAGTTCAGGCCACAGTACTGCCCATAACCTGCGCTATGCTTTTGGCTATGGGGTGACAGACATATGGTGAGTTACGTTTAGACCGAGACCTTATGCCAGTTCAGTAATCCTAACCCTAAATGCGTGTCCTTTTTGGGATCAAGAGCAGGTACATGCCGTTGATCACCGGTCAACCTTCTCTTCAGATGATATCCCGCGTTGCGTATACAACGGAGTTTGAATGAAATAGAGACGTCTTATCGGATATCCGTTTGTAACAAAGTGCCTGCCTTTCGTATACGTCTAACAGAATACATCCTAACCCACAGGCCACGGCGCGGTGTTCGAAACGATCCCGTAATACAACGCGATTCTATGGCCTCATCACTGTGCCATAGTGCCTGAGGACGTTAAATTATCTATACTCAAACCCATTTACATGTGTATATATATCTTGTATCACTATCAAGTACCTCACCCAGGAGGTCTTCATCTCGAACCCATTCTATCGATCCACCCATTACTGCATTACTTCCCAACCCTCAATGGTCAACTTTCAGGATCCCAACGTGGTCGCAAGCGAGATCTGTACGAATGCGTTTCAATCCCATAATATAATACCAGGGCTTAAGAACACCCTCTTTTACAGTGGCGGTCCAGAAGTTCTGGCACGCCCTCGCCGGCTTGTTTATGTCCGTCTGCCTCCCCCCACCCTCCCCCAGTTGTTGCGCCCTTACCGACTGTTAACCGTTCCCCACAGCTGGGAGTTCGTCACCACCCTTGATTATGAGTGGAGTATCATACGAAAGCGTCGGCCTTACCAGTGGACGATTTGGGTCAGTAGCAACGCCTATCTTAGGCTTTCTCATTCCGCTCAAGTGACTCTACTGATCCAATCGTTACTAGCTGTACTCCCTTACACGCGTGGCCATCCTTGCGGCCATCATACTTCTCACTATAGGTCAAGACGTTACAACACAATACAACTGCCAGGTTGGTGCCGTACCCTGTCCTACTTCATCCCATCATCTGACCAACCTCGATTCTCAGGCCGCGACCACCTTGCAGCTGGTGAGTACGATCTCGAACGCCCCTCCCTCTCCAGAAAGCGCTCAGCACGCTCTTTTCTTTCCAGATCTTTGCTTACACGGCATTTACTGCCGCTTCCTTCTTAGTCGTGCTTCGCATGTATGTTTGCTCCCACTCCTCTGAGTCGTGGAGATCTTCCTGGAACAGGTACTCATGGGTGCCACCAGTATCGCCATTTGGAACAAAAATAAAGTCATTTCGGGAATTGCAATCAGCTTATGGTTGAACAATACCGCGTTCTGTATTTTATGTATGTTCCTGCCTCCACGCTTGACGGTATCGGAAATCTTATGGCTTCGTGGTTTGATTGGCCATAGGTATTGTCAGGGTTAGTTTTCATTAGAGCTATTCCGAACCCTCTGTGCTTATCTCGATTTCAGATTCGCTCTGTATGGGTACCCGACGTCCCCACCTGCGGCGTGACCAACCTTGAGAGCAGCAAACTTACCGTCATCGTATCGACCGTTACCGACCTTGCCCTACTTCTTATAATGTTTGTTGGTTTGCTCAACCTACGTTATGAGGGATGTGGGGCCTTAGGTCTCGCCGGCCTACTATGGAAACAGGTGCAATCGTCGTCGCCAGCCACGTTACTCCCAAGTCGCTGACCCTCACCTTCTCTTAAGGGTGTTATTTGGTTCTCGCTTGCCATCGCTATGGAGATCCCACCAACAGTAAGCCTGTCTTGACCCTTACACCCGTTCTGAAATTCCATCACTAATATACATCACAGGTTTTCATCATCTTAAATCTGAATTGTGTGTATTTTATCCTAGAGATTTCCGTGATGATCATTGCCAGTGATTGATGTCAATTCTGCCTCAAAATATCAGATCCACTCAATGTCGTACGTGTTTGTTGGCCACACGCGAGGTCAGACTGGCCTTCTCATGCCTTTCTGCGACAGATTCTCCAGCCTCCCTCTGCGATTGCGATGTCAATTGCTGCGACACGGATGTACCGTTCCCTGACAGACTTTGCCTCTGAGCCGGAAGACAGGTGCGACTCCCTTCAACCCCTTCCCTCCCCGCTCTTACGATGACCGATATCGGTTTGATGCATCCAGCAGCATCGAAATAACCTCGCTCACCCAGACGCCGACCGTCTTTCACCTTCCCTATGACCTCAAAGATAAAGTTGAAATGGCTTAATTGAGACTTAAGATATCACTGATCGAGCGTCAAGTTCAATACCACGATTAAGCTTACCTAGCTTGTAGAATAAGGCATAGCTCCTGTCCGAGTCCCACACATTTTCTCTTGTGCCGTATCCTGAATTTCCATCATTTCCTACTACCATAATGTAGCATAGACACGAGTGGGCAACGCGGGTGTTTTATACTTAATAAAATCAATTTACTCGCTTTCAGTGTCCCGTGAAAATCGGATAGCTGTAGTGCTCATACAATGGTCCGCAATGGGTTCGGGAGGTGACAGCCGCTAACAACTGTCGGTAGTGGGCACCGCAGGGATTGCCAGCACCAAAACCGGCCCGATCCAAGGATTGAATGTTGAACGTTTAACGCTCATCATTGTCCCCATCATCATTCGCCGACCCGAGTCCACCATGACCGATACATCGACCTCGTTGTTCTGCTCGGAGGGGTTGTCGTCATCCGAATCGTAGCTAAGCTCCAGGGGTTCAACGACGGCACAATCGCACCAAAGACCAGAATCGCGGAGGCCAGTCTGGGTGCGTACAAGTTATCTGTATGCGAGAAGGTATACAGTCCCCCTCGAGCGCCTTGAGGGGATAGGTGTGGGAAATTGCAAGCAACTTGATGGAAAAACCAGATGTAAACAACATCAGGCACTCGACGGCGCGCGGCCGGAGGGTTTTTTGGGAGTAGCATTTGCTCTGCGCCTCGTGATGAACTCCTGAACGACGCGCTGGCCATCAAGCGTCTCGCTGTTGTCGTAGATCAACTCAGAGATGACCTCCGCGGTCGTAGCATCGCCGTCCAGGGGGAATGACAACAACACGGATGCAGCCTCTTTATCTAACTGTCCAAACAATGGTCAAAGCCCTCCCGGAGGGTTTAAATGGTAGAGAAGAGAACAAATCAATACTGCTGTTGAGCCGTTTCAGCGAGTCATTCAGCCGTTTCATGAAATCGGGCGACAGCGCGACTGGTGTCATGACGCATCCGCTCCGTTAATCCGTGCTCGCTAGACCACAGGCCAACCTGTAAACCTGGTCCGTGATTCAGAGCGGTGTCCACCTCTTTCACCATCGTGGCGGGATGTTGCAAGCCGCGTAGTGAGCAGGAGACCCGGCCTTCTCCCCAACCTCGAAGATATGTTACATTTCAGGCACACCCTTCGACTTTGCTGGCATCGGAAAATCAGGGGACTCACGGGGCAGCCTGGCTTGTCCAAGACCGGTTCAACATAGCCTCGATGGCAAAGCGAAACGAAACGAGGGAAATCGGTGTCAGGGGCCAGAAAGTTAATAAACCGACACGCCAACCTTTACACACACCAGTTATCGGTCGCGCTGTGATCTCAGGGTGCCATCTCCACTTTGCAATTGAAGCACGGACTGCGAGAAGGTTGGGCGAATGCCGCTTGTCCTCACCTGATACAGCTTCTTCGCAGTATAGTTGGGCCTTGGTTTAGCTCGGTATGAAGGGCGGATTTGAAGGTGAGTCAGCAGAGACGTTGAGCAATCACAAAGTCTGCTTGCTAGCACCAGCCGTTTTACCGTTCATGTAGTTCTGTGAGGCGGACAATTGATTTCCAAAAAAAAAAGCACCGGCCGTGTGCGAGGCCAAGGCGAGACCGGACCGGCAGATCTAGAGCCCGCTACGCACGCCGACTCGATACATTCCTGGTGCGTTGTGTACACAAATCAATCGAATCCCTTTGACCATAAAATTTGCTGTCTATTTCAATCAACCCGCCCTCGAGGGTACATATTCCTATTCGCCATCTTCAAACGTTGTCTCGTGGTTTGTATCAGGGTGTATCCGGACCGCGATTTAGTTGGCCCCCCGATCGCGGCGGTAGAAAAAAACAACCAACCACCTACGTTATCAACATGTCTCGGTTTTTACACCTTGCAACAGTGAATAAACCACCACCATCACGTCAAGGTCCGACCCCTTCCTGAGAATATAATATCTGAGCATGCATTTGGCAGTCCGATTGCGCCCGGATAACGATTTACCCTTAACCCTATCGCCCACTACTCACCCACGACGCAATCCATCGTCTTCTCAACGATCCCCCCACTCCCACTCTCATGTCTCATACTCACCCCACGCCCGCCTCGTCCTCCAACTTTCAATTGATATTCAATAATGCCTTGAAAGCGTACGAAAAACAAACGAAGAAAGATCTTCTCGCCCATCCACTCGCTGCCGAGCTCCAGTCCTGCGACTCTCCAACCTCCATTCTCGCCGTGCTTCAACAGCAAGTCCAGGACTTCAACCGTTCTCGGAGCAGCAATGAGAGGTTGACAAAATGGCTCGATCCAACCGTGAATGTCTTGTATGCGTTCTCTGAGACACTTGGAGAGGGCGTTAGTCTGGTATGTCTTAGGATGAGAGCTCGACTAAGCCGTGTATCTCACACTTATTTCTCAGGTTTTTTCACCAGCGAAAGTGATCTTTGCTGGAGTCGGTGTTCTCCTCTCGGTGTGTACCCTTCTGAATCCATTTCCACATCCCAAATCAACATCTACGATCCTCAGGCAGCGAAGGACGTCCGGGCAAGTCAAGACACTCTCGCCGACATCTTCGAACGCATAGAGAACTTTTTCCGACGCGTCGAAAGCTACACTGAGATATCTCCGACCCCAGAAATGATGGATATAATCGGAAAGATACTAGTTGAGGTCCTATCGATCCTCGCGATAGCAACCAAGGAGATAAAGCAAGGCCGGACGAGTGAGTAATCCGGAAATACAATGTCACAATTGACCGAACTATCGGCAGAAAAATACATGAAGAGGCTCATAGGGAGGACTGATGTCGAAGATGCGTTGAAAAAGCTTGACAAGCTGACAGACGAAGAGGCCCGGATGGCGACCGCACAAGTTTTGAGAGTCACGCACACCGTAGCCGAGGACGTAGACCAAGTCAAACGTTTGTCATTTGCTGACCTGGTCAGTTCTGACTGCGGTGTCTCACACATCCTTGCAGAAAACCAACTGTGGGACAGCCTTCACAAATGGCTCTCCCCACCAGACCCGTCCACGAACCATAATATTGCGTGTAGCACTCACCAAAAGCGAACGGCAAACTGGTTCTTCCAAGGGAGCATCTTTGCCGAATGGAAATCAACAGATCCACTACTTTGGATATATGGAAAGCGTGCGTCCTATATCACTAGCGTTCTTCCTGCGTGACCCCCTCTAACTATGTATTGTGTTCGTAGCCGGCTCTGGCAAGAGTATTATCTGGTCTGTCGTCAATCTTCAACTATTTCTCTACAAAAATATTGAATTCTTCTCTCAGTTCAACGATCATACAAGATATTGAAGCAGTGTGCAAGTCCGGACAAGCCTCAATGGGTTACTTCTATTTTGACTTCCGAGATGCCAACAAGCAAACTTTGCACGACCTGGTCCCCTCCCTTCTCACTCAGCTCTCTGCCCGCTCAGTTTCTCGTCGTTACATTCTATCACGACTTCATGTGGACCACGATAACGGCAAGAGACAGCCTAGTGATGACCTCTTGACACAGTGCCTGAAATCCATGCTCGCGCTCTCTAATCAACATCCGATCTACCTTATCATCGACGCAGTCGACGAGTGTCCCAACAGCTCTGGGATTCCAACACATCGCGAACGGGTTCTACAGCTCATCATGGAGCTTGTCGAGCTTCGCCTTCCAAATGTTCATGTTTGTGTTACCAGTCGGCCGGAGATCGATATCCGAGAAGTCCTTGAACCGCTTACCTCTCGCCGGGTGTGCCTTCATGACCAAACTGGACAAAAGGAAGATATTGCCAACTACATTAGGTCGGTAGTCTACTCGGATTCGGAACCAATCATGAAGAGATGGAGGACCGAGGACAAGGAACTTGTGATTGAGACGCTCTCTGAGAGAGCCGATGGAATGTAAGTGAATTGGTATTAGCTTGTGGTAGTTGTTCAAATTGTGAAACAGGTTTCGGTGGGTATTCTGCCAGTTGGATACCTTGCGTCACTGTCTTCCATCGAGTATCCGCCGTACCCTGAAGGAAATCCCGGAATCTTTGGACGAGACGTACGAGCGCGTACTGAGAGAGATCAAGAAGCCGAATAGGGATATGGCACATCGTCTTTTGCAATGCCTTGTTGTTGCTATTCGGCCGCTTCAGGTGGTGGAGCTTGCGGAAGTCCTCGCGGTCGACTTTGATGACGGAGAAGAGACTCCGAAGCTGAACTCCAGTTGGCAGTGGGAGGACCACGAACAAGCTCTTTTATTGTCATGCTCAAGTTTGATCTCTATTGTCGAAAATGATGATCACGACGATATCGATAGAGACGATGGCAATTCACGGGTTGTGCAATTTTCGCACTTCTCGGTCAAAGAATTCTTGACCTCACCCCGTCTCGCCACTCCAAGTCGAGATGTCTCACGATATCATATCGATCTCGAGCCTTCGCATACGGTCATGGCCCAGGCGTGCCTGGGCGTATTGCTGCGGTTAGACGATAGCGCTGAGGAGAATGGCATTGGGAACAGCTCTTATCTGGTCAGATATGCTGCAGAACACTGGGTCGCCCATGCGCAGTTCCAGAACGTGTCGTCGCGCGTACGAAATGCCATGGAATGTCTTTTCGACTTAGACAAGCCATACTTCGCGGTTTGGCTCCGGCTATACGACGTGGACATGAATCTCGACACCTCGCCCCTTCGGTACTTCTGCAACGGTTCAAAACTCGACGCAGGTCCCCTATATTATGCCGCACTATGCGGATTTAAAGGCCTCGTGGAAACCCTCATCATCAAGTATCCACACCTTGTGAATGCTACTGGCGGTTACAATCAGACACCAGCTCTGGCAGCATTGGCAAGAAGACATCTGGAAGTGGCACAGATGCTCCATCGAGATGGTTCTTCCATGGAGTTCCCGGATATGGGCCCATATACACCACTTCATTCCGCAGCTCTTGTGGGTGATAGTGAGGTAATTCAAGTATTACTCGATTGCAAGTTGAATATCAATGCCAAGGCCCGCCACGACGAGACTGCATTACACAACGCGTTGCAATATTGGGCACCCAATCACTTCGAGACCGTTCGGTTGTTGCTTGAGAATGGTGCCGATCCAAATGCTCGGATATTTGACGACTCAGCTCCTTTACATCTTGCCTCCTCCAAGGGGACAGCCGAGGCCGTACGACTGCTGCTCAAGTATGGTGCGGATGTAGTGGCAGTGGACGGAATGGGCAGGACCGCATTCCAGGTTGCTTCGGAGGAAGGACGTGATGAAATCACGAAATTGTTGTCCGCACATGGCACCAAGGATATATCGTAGCGGTTTCAGTTCCACTCTTCGAGTACGTTAGCATCAGAATACAGCCGTCGTTTCGTCGCTCTGTAAAGGTCCTTCGCCACAATGTCTCTAATGATCTCCGCTCCGCTGCCTTGGGCATGTGATTAATATGATTATGACGTTGTCGCAGACCTTGGGAAACATGGGATAGATTTACCGGATATAGAGAGGCAGGGCTTCACAAAGCAAGACAGTGATGGTACTGTCTAGAGTAAGTACCGGTATTAGGAGCGAAATGATAATAGATAGAACTGAGTACTACGAGCGAAATGCTAACTACCGTGTGAAGGTGCTCACTAGCCGCTGAGGTACCAAGAGCAAATAATTGTTCCATGTCTTACTGAAATCTTAGTCAGAGAACCTTTCCACCGGTGTACGACATCTGGCTGGACCTTAACACCGATCACTGTACACACTACTGTGCACTCCCAATACAAGGTAGAACAAAGAGATACACATTTTCAACGGGACTCGAACACGCGACGGAACTACCGTAGACCACCCATAAGGGTGTAACAGTATGCGTAGAAAGTCTGAAAGCTATATTTGAGTTCTGAGCACATGTCGGGCCTCAGAACATATGGGTTAACAAAGGAACTGTAGTATATCTGTGATACTGCTATTTACTTCAGACCATGTAGGTTAACGTAGGAACTGAGAGTACAAAAACCAACTACTCTACGGGTACTGAACTAAACTACTGTGCTCCTGTCAATGTACCGGGTGTATCTTATCGATCCATTCCGCGCGCTCAATTCGCTACAGTATGGGATATTTCGATTCGATTCGAACCTGCCATAACATGAGGGGTGAGAGAATGTCGAATCGTTTGTCAAAGGTGTCAGAGGATCTTTTCCTTGTGTGACGAAGGGCAAGGATTGGGTTGGATTCAGCTAGGACTCGAGAATAGTTGACAGGAAAAACCTGTTATAGAATGGACAAATGAGGGTGTCTACTGCCCGGCCGTTGGACGTGGGGGCCAGACATGTCGTTACGAAACCCCAAAAAAGTGTTTCCCAGCCCATCAACGTGACAGTACACTGACAGTACTGCCACAACCATCGGGATATGCACGACCTGTGCGGCCGCAAGCCACATCTTCAGAAAAGTAAGGAACGGTTTTAATTGAAGTCTTTCCCTTAAAACGCATAGCATGCATCGCTAGAAGACACGCACGATGCAATAGCGATAAAAATACGTCTGCGCCGGCTGTCTGCTCTCGCATAAAGCACAGCCCGATGATGACAGCTAATATGCAGAGAGGCACAGAGAAATGGTATGCCAAATCACACGCCCACATCAGACTTACTGACCAGGTGATCGACATCGAGAAACTACCACTCCGGCTTCCTGTGGGCCACACTATCGGAACAGCCTATCGTCCCATGAGCCTGTCTCCGATCTCGTCGCGGATGTCCTTGGAATGGAGTGTCGAGAGAATGGTCATGAAGTATTGATGGCGAAGGGGGTCGTAGTACGTAGGCCTTGTCACAAGTAAAACGTACCAGCTTTTATCGAAGAGGCGCCGGAGTTGAAGGACGCATAACCCTACGCGTCGCAGACGTTGCGCATCGACCAATGTAAGGGGAGGTATAATTCGTTGTGAGCTTCGAAAGCTAACGCGAGAGAAATGCCTTGCCTTTGTGTCCCCAGACAAACGGAGATTTGGACGTGAGGTTACAAGGATGAAAGGTGATCATGAGAGTGGGCGCCTTCTAGACAGTCAGAAAGAGGTTGCGCTGACGGAGGCAATGCAAGAAATACAACCGAGTGGCGTTGCGCTTTCATTGAACTAATGCCATGTTATCGGCGGCAAGCAGATATCAGACTACTGAACGTCTGAACGTTCTGAACAGCCCTGAGTAGAAACACGAAGAAAATACACGTGGCCGGGCCGGCTCATGGGAAGTTGATCACGTGGTATATACTTACTCCGCCGGCATTTTCCGGGGACTTGACTGGTTACCTATCGCGTTGACGACCAATCAGATTCTACGCTAAGGGCACGGCTGGCACGGCACAGCTGAGTGCCCATAGAGTGATCCACCCTAGGCCTGTTCCGCACTGCTCAACCTCAGCGCTAGGTGGCGAGGACAAAAGCCGATATACACCGCAATGTACATTTGATCAAGCGCAGGGCAGGAAGTTTTGAATGATTTGCTTCTTATGTAAGACGAAGGTTCAGGTACAGGTAAATGTGCTTAAATACTCAAGTCCCTGTGGCCGCGGCTTGCCAAGCTCGCAAGTTGAATCCCATGGGTTCCTCCCACTCTTATGTTACCGACCCGAACGCCTTTGCAACAGAAGTTAAGGAAAGTGATGACAGAAGTCAATGGAAAACATACGATTATGTGATCGTGGGGGGAGGTGCGTTACGTCACGAATCACGATTGACATGGCTCTGGTCCGCTGACATAAAACCTCGACAAGGCACTGCTGGATCGGTGCTTGCATCCCGTCTCTCAGAAGATCCAAACGTGACCGTCCTGTTAGTAGAAGCTGGTAACAGGTGCGCAACCCTCACATTGATTTGTTGCAAAAATCACTAAACTCAAATCGCGGGTCATTGTGTCAGCCACGAAAAAGAATTGCTGACACGCATACCTCTTGCATGGCCTCAAATCCTCAAGTCTCCCATGGATTGGGACTATCAAACGGCGTGCGTATCCCTCCCTTGTGGGTCGAGTATGTGATTGATTGCTGAGATGCGTTGATGTAAAGTAATCAATCACGCGCTGGAAATCGCCAACATGATGTTCCGCGTGGGAAGGTATTGGGCGGTTGCTGGTGAGTAATCCTAAGTTGCATGTACGCAAAAGAAAAATGACATTCGTTTAGCTCAATCAATGCCCTTATCTATCAACACTGCTCTCCGGAAGGTAAGCAGGACGTGTCACTTCAAAGCGTTTTTTTAACCCCCCTCCCATCAGACTTTGACGAGTGGGAACGCTTAGGAGCTACTGGATGGAGTTATGAAGACCTTCATCCGTGAGATATTTTTCCTCAACCATCACGTGACCGTAACCAAACATCCGTTCTCTTCTTCTCTTCTAGCTACTTCATTAAATCCGAGCAATATACGCCACACCCCAACCATCCCAGTGTCACATCGTCGGATCATGGTTCTGATGGCCCTTGGAGGACAACATACGCCACTACTCCCGTACGCCTCAACATGCCTCGAATTCTACGGTCCTTTGAACAATCAAATTTTCTAGCCAATTCATGACCTCTTGATTGATGCATGTGAGGAGATTGGCGTCAAGCGCATTCCGTAAGAGTTCCATCTCCCGACCCTTGTCATGATCTCAACCTCATGTCAGCGACTTCAACACAGCGAGCGGCCAATTGGGCGTGTCCACTTTCCTTTCCTACACCAATAAAGGAGAACGTGGGTACAGTGACACGATTCGGCTATCTGGACGTTGCTGACGGGTTCTCAGGCAACTCGGTTGCTATTGCATACTTGCCGCCCAGCGTGCTCAAGCGTCCCAATCTCACTGTTGCCGTCGCAACAACAGTCGAGAAAGTCCTGTTCGATGAATCTGGTTCGGAACCCCGTGCGATTGGCGTTGAGGTTTCCAAGTCCCCAATATCTCCCAAGTATCGTGTCAAGGCCAGTCGCGAGGTGATCCTTTGCGGTGGTGCTATTGCGAC
>Ga0307509_10008587_pt1 | contig 12975 bp, 17 predicted proteins | sample 10_EM_MG_FD_202245 | JGI IMG/M metagenome (GOLD analysis project Ga0307509, IMG submission 202245) | Populus trichocarpa ectomycorrhiza microbial communities from riparian zone in the Pacific Northwest, United States - 10_EM | ecosystem: Host-associated > Plants > Roots > Unclassified | place...
TGGGCTGTAGCGCGACGAGTTTAACGAATGAAACGAAGTCGCCGAGTTCGTCCGCTGTCTTTGCTCGTGACGAGTCATGGTGTCGTCTAGTCTGTCCCTAGCCTTTTTCCCTCCTTTTCTGTGTTTTTTTCTGTCCTTCCTTTCCCCTCTTGTCGACCCACGATCCTTTTTTATCGGGGAAATATACGGAGGAGAGAGGGGGAGGGGCGTGGTAAGGTAGGGCAAATGAGGGAGGAAGGGGGCTAAATATTCGTGGGCCTCAGTGGGTTCAACCACGCTCAACGAGTATCTTCAAGCCCTATCGACGTATGGTAAGTGCGAGTTCGATAGTGGCCCTCTTGTGACTTCTTGGGTGCTGGTATCTCCAACCTCTCTATCTCGCACTGCGAAGTTAGCGATAGATCGCCCGTGAGGATGTGTAATGTCTGACACTACAACGCCATGACAAAGCAACTCGGAAATAATCCAGAGGAGCTTCACGGAACAGTAGTAGCGAAGAAAGAGTCAGGAGGAGCAGAGGAAGCAAAAGAAGTTGCGGTGGCAGAAGCGGGCGACCGAGGCGAAGAGTGGGGGCACAATTGGAGACGAACCGCAGCAGCTCCGAGCCTTTTTTTGTTTTTTTTCTCTGGGAGAAGAGGGGAGGGGGCCCGGGGGGGAGGGGGGTGATAAGAGGAATGAATATCTTCTCAACTACAAATATGTACCATATGTATGGTAACTGTCCTCGCACCTTATCGCCACCATGACTCTCATCGAATTCATATCATATTCTCAGGGCAAGAGGAGTGCCGGTAGTTCAGTCACCTCTCATAAGCACCGTTGACTCTCCACTTCACTCAGCCCTTCCCTCTTCTCCCACAGCAACAATTCTTGTGGGACCGATCACAGTGCGGAGGGTGGTGAGGGAGGCGTTTGCTTGATGCGGCACGCCCCGCTAAAACACAGGTGTGTGTGGAATGAGGGGTGAAACGATTGGCAGGCCCGCATCCTCAGCGACAAGTAACTTTTTATATATATGTAACTTATATGCAAGATACCGTGCGACTCTGGGACATCCTTGAACAAACTCTGACCCATCACCCATTCCAGCTCCGATACTAATGCCTATGTGCTACCGTTGTACTAGTACTTGAGCATCCACCAGTCCAGTTATAGGTAGACTGGACATCAGCAGCGAGCGCTGCCTTAGAGAGGAAGGGAGAATGAAAAATAGCGATAGCATACCATACGGAACCCAAGCGCTATTGCAGAATAATGGATAGGGTATGCGAGGAACAAGGCCCAAGTATCACATACAGGTATGGTAATATGATATGCTCTGTGTGCGTGAATATATGTGATGGACAGCACCCGCACGATAGGGGTAGCGGTCTCCGCCTGGCTCCGCACACGGTAGCGACCTCCACCAAGGGTGGTCACTGATTCACCTAATAGTGCCATGCTCTGTACTCCATGCACAATAACTTGGGGCCAACATACATAAAAATCATACTTGCGCTGCAAGTACCCTTCCAGAACTGATACAAATACTACAGCATTAGCGAGCTCATCGCGCAAGAAGCCGCTAACAACTTGTCGGGGACCCATCATCCGTCTAAGCCGTTATTCCCGGTGCCCTGCGAGAGTTGAAAATTTACAGGAGAAAATCAGGATGCGGTCGTGATAAGGTACAGTACGAGGCATTCCGCCATGCTTTGGTTTCCTTGCTGCCCGTTGGTCGTTGACCAAATCCCACCCCCTCCCACAATTGATTAGGAGAACAAAGTGCAAAAAATATTTCACTTGTCTACCCAGCACAGTACCGTCTTGCACTGGCACCGTCCAGCACCCTTACGATGCATACAAGGCCATGTTATGGTATGCTAGGTTACGTACGCACTGCCATTACCAGCATCACCATCCCCTATCTGCTTAATTCCGGCGCTGAGCCCAGGAACCCTGAACTCGGAGACGATCGGAGTGCCAACAATTGGGCGCATAAGATCTTGTCGCTCACTCTTTTTCCTACATCCGTAGTGTCCAATGTACTCGAGTAATACGTACTCGAGTACCCGAGCACGCACATGCGACTATCTCTCGTCCCATACACGAAAGGGGTCGCCGCGGTTGGAAGCTCTGTTGAAACCGCGAGTGGGGGAAGGTGCTTCCTCGACGGTCGGTGGATGGGATGGCATGACGGGGGGATACCAACAGAAGTGGGAATGCAAAAGAAATCTCAGTCGGGAGAAAAGGATGAACGAGTCCTAATACCGTACGTAGATTGCCGACATTGGAATCGGAGTACCTTACTTTGAGTTATAATATGCTTTCTTGTCTTGCGTGAAGAGTGGGGCACCGAGTCCAAGGTATGAATGGATAGGTAAAAGGAAAAGTCGCCACCGAGGTTATTGCTATTCAGCCGTGCCGCCGGGCCGGGATCACCGGCCTGGGACCCTTGCTCGCGAGGAACTGACGTTTGCTCACCAGCATCCATGGACAGAAGCTCGGGCCTTGGATATTCCCGTACTACGGAGGTATGTTCATATCTATTAATAACATCGAGGTCCAGCATCAACATGCTTTCTTAAATCAAATAGCGCTTGGGCCAAACAACTATTTTGAAAATCCCGACAGCAGAGTAGCCGTGAAGTATACGGTGCCCAAGATTTCGTAGTGCTATTGTCAGAAGTTGCGCTGTCTAAATATTCCATAATAAGCAATGGAATATCTCTGTGCGATGCCCAAACCACGGCTCGACAATTCCAATGTGATCTATGAAACCGGCATGGCAGATGAAGCCCAGCACAGTAGGGCACCGTCAGCACCCCAGCTCTTGAGTAAGCAGCCAGCCACCCACGAACCTACAGGTCTCAGCGCAGTCATACATCATTAGGTGGTGTGCGTTATTATAACATCTCCTACTGTGGTATGATACTACTAAAAATCCGCTATCAGTATCTTCGTGGTGTAGTTCCCTTCACAACGGGCAGCAGCAAAAAAAACTCAAAGCCAATTCATGATTTGTGTCGGCTCCGAAAATCCGATGGAGAGTGGTAAGCCGGGTCGTGAGTGACAATGGCTGAGTGCGAACAGGACTCATGGGGGAGACTCTATCACTGAGACTGGAGCCCGTGGGTCCCGCACGCAAAACTGCACTGTAGTCTAATCGCCGACCGACCGATCTCATACTAGCACAGCCCTCGCTACAGCCACGACGAAACCAGGCCGACCATGAGCACGGATTTGTTTGCCAGCAATTTTTCGTTACCCTACGGTATCAGTACCGCGCCCCTGCCAGCTACCCTCTACCACCCAGTTTCGTTCTGCCCACGGCGAAGACTGTACTGGTATGCCATACGGAGCTCAAGAACCGATATTGGTATAGCCTCTCACCCTTAAGAATGGCAGTGAAGAGCCTGGCGCAGCTGTCAGCGGACCTCCGTAGCCGCGGAGGGGTTGGCGGTTCGAATTGGAGGATTTCCTTTGTAATTTGGTTTGTTGTATATGTTAGTTAGATGTCGATGCCAGGACTAACTTGGCTAGGATAAAGTATATTGAATTAGCCCCCCAAGAACAACCGATGCCCCTTGCTGTACTAATACGCGAGTGTCATAGTCCCCTCCTGATGCACCTTAGCCCTCGTACTACTCGAGCATGGCACAAAGCCATCTCCCTTGGGCTGATGACACTGCCAAATCTGTCGCCTGGTCCGTGCACTGCTCTTTGAAAAATTTGAAAGAACAAGACCTTTTCTTGGGGCGAGAACCTCTCGAGAATACATCACAGTCTCCACAGTACCGTACCCTGCGGCGAAACTAAGCAGGCGAAGATGAGATCAATTATGATGAGAATAATCTAATGATAAAAGTAATTTTCGTTACCCTAACCCTGACTATTCCATTCTTTTCTTCCACCAAATACCGCGGTTCGTCACCTGTCATCCGTCCTGGGTGCGGCTAAAACCGTCGCGAAGAAACAGGAAAGTGCACAGACCAGATGGCAAGTTCGACCATGTCATCTGTCCAAGGGATACTCAACACTTAGAGGTCCAGATCACTCTAAACACCACCCTCGAGCACCAAACGTAACCTGAAAACCTCCCCCCCCACCATTCCTCCCCCCCCCAAAAAAAAACCTATATTAGTACGATCTTGGCGACAAAACTCGTCGGCACCCCCCCCATTCTGCACACAAAATAGCAGATTTTAAGCACTCACACCTTGTCTGAAAGCAATGTAGAGAACTCATATAAGAATAGAGGTATCATACCACTATTATTATCTCTCATATTGCACCATAGGCATTAGGTAACAGAACCTGCCACCTATAAATGATAATATTGAGATGGCTCTAAAGGCTCTGGCAAATTCTGAATCAACCTGGCTGGGTTCCGTGAAGTTAAAATGAGCATTGTGGGTGTAAAATGGGGACCGACGAATGTTGTTACCAAGATGGTAAGTTACTTTTCTGCCCGCCAAACGGAATGGCCTACCAGTAGGGTGGGAGTCCACCAACCTACCCACCTATGTATCATACTCCACCAACTCAAACCTTCAAGAACTGAACCTTCATGACTTCCTTTCCCCTTCCTCCCTCTTTCCTGCTTTTCTCCTACTACTGTCAGTATTGTAGTTGGCTCCCGCTTGGCTAAAATAACTAGCTTTTGCCAGCAACCAACACCGAAGAACCCAAATCGGCCCTCCTCCCCTGAGCCTCGCCCAACGTAATGTTCGTCGGACCCCTCATGGCTTCGCCTGGACGAAGTCTCTATTTTGGACCTGTTTCGGATCTACGGCACTATAGTTTGTGGCTCCGGTATTAGTTAAGTTACTAGTGGTTGGTTATCACCTGGTATGGCGGGTGGGCTCGAGGCACCGGTGCTGTGATAAAGTTTTATACTCGAGTAGGACTGAGAACCATGCATCAATGCTAACTATTCGCAATCGAACGAGCCTTGTGAACATGGCTGCTACTGCATCCTGTCACAATTCGGCCTTTTTTTCTTTCTTTCCAAACCCTGGTATCATGCAATACCGGTCGTGTTCACAAACGTCGTTCAATTACCAGCAACCAACACAATTTCAGACATCTGCACAATTCCATGCACAACGTACCCGAGCAGCACTCGAGTGCAAGCAACAACCCACCAAACAGAACCTAAAAAGAAGCCCAGCGCCCATACCCGCACCACAAAGGAAACCCGACCCAAAAACACCATAATGCATAATTCCATATTTGGGAAGTCGACCCCCATTTCTACGACGGGCATTGCGCTTCCAGCCCTCGTTCCATCCCCTCCGACCACGTGGCATCCCACATATCCAACTCCTCATGCGCAGGTCAATGTGCAGCAAACCATTCTGTCATTGTTAACTAGGGAAAGTGATACCGGTAAGCATACCGGTACAAGTAATCTGACCTCGTGTTTTACGGGAAAACAAAAAAAAATTATAAAAGAAATTGTGGCGCTCGCTAAACGAGTGAACCCCCAACGATTGCCACGCTACATCTTAGATTAGGTTCTTGGTTAAGGCCAATGGAACAGCGATGTCGACCGATGATGCCAATCGGTTGTATATATGCGCTGGGTGCCAATGGGTAAGTGAGTGGGGGTTTGCTACGTGGGTTACGGTAAGGCGAAGTCTGTTTGTGGGTTGGATTGGGGTTTTCAGATGGAGTGGGACCTCTTCTCGTGGGGGGTGATGGGGTAGCTATGGCTTGTAATCGCAATTTGGTGGTGAGTGGGTCGTGGGAGGGAGAGGCCGTGGGATTGGTTTAGATTTGTTTCTAGTAATCAGCTTGATGATGGGATGGTCTCTATCATATTTTGTCGTAAATGGTGCTCCTAAAACGGAAATCGATAGGAGGACTAATCTTTCAATGATGGACGGATCAATCAATCCAATCCACTCGCTCGAGCACATCCAGAACTTCGGCACAAAGGGCAGGCCACCAAACCCCATCTCAGCACAAAGCGAATATCAAACGCTGAGATAATACTAGTACAGGTATAGTATATAGGCAAGTACCGCCTATCCCAAGCCCGTGAGACTATCAGGATCCAGAACCAGACCAATCATCATTAACTTAATCTCTACCCAAAAAGAGTCCGTTCAAGTCACTAAGTCTCACTCGAACGAGTGACCTTACATGATTCAAATTGGTATCATGGCCAGCCTTAGAGGGGAGGTTACTGCAGCCTTCATTAATGGGAGTGCTTGAAATAGGTAGAGAAAGTTATTGGGAAGAGTTACCGCCTGTCAGACAAGGAGAAGGCATCGGCCATGCGGGACGTCAACTCAAACAAATGAGACCAAGCCGAATTCTCAGTTTCGGGCGATCAAAATAGGAGTATAAATCAGTCGTCGGCGTGCGCAACGCTTGTTTGTAGCATCTCCAGGGCATCTATCGCTTTTTCTCTTCTTTTCTGACCTGTCCCCTGAGAGAGAGATAAGCTAAGAAAAATATATTTATTAACCATCGAAACGGAGAAGGAGGCGACGGATCAAGGGAAAGAGAAGAAACAACGCTATTAAAGGAAAGCGAATCTACACAGCCAATAGAGCAACCATGTGTAGGAATGCACATATAGTCCACAGGTATACGCAACACAGTAGTGGAGGGGCACTGCTTACGCAATACACGATGGTACTCTGAATCCAAGCAGTTCCACTTTCGCAAGCTTCTGATAATTTATTATGCTTTCTGTGTATCTTTCTTGATAGGGTTCTCGTAGTTCCCTCTACTCTTCCAGAACCGCACCCAAGGCTGACGATTGTGAAACTTCTACATTTACTCTTAGTTACCCGAGCCTAGGTGTTTTGTAAACTTGCTATTTGCGTCCTACATTATGCTTTGTTTCTTGTAGTGTCGTGTATGTTTTAGAGGGCGATTTGAGTGATAAATTAAGCGTATAAGGTATGCTCACTGTGGATTGAAATGGCAAGTGGTTCCACTGTAATATATCGTTGGAGTTTTGTTAGAAGCTGCTCCATCGTTCCCTCGCATATTGTATTTTCAGTGAGGGTATGCTTTCACCCGATAGTAAATACACCCAGTTCCGTGGATCGGCCCATTGATTAAGTGGATATCAGATGCCGCCAAATTGAGCTTAGAATGAGCAGAGCCTTTGGACCAACAAAGGGTTCTTTGAAACCCTCATTAGCTACCCGGTATTTTAAGTGCATATACTAGACCCCAACAAGGCTCTTAAACATAACTTAGGTTAATTACGGAGCTGTCTCCAGTTTTCAGCGACCGGTAGCCTCGCCAGTGCTTTGGTTATGCGGTTGGACCAGGCTTGTGTCGAAAAGTGACAAATAGCCTACAATCCTCCACTGCTCGTGAGATTTAGAAAGACCGGTACTGTTATTTCAAAAGGGCAATTTGAAATTAACTCGAAACCCGGAATCGAGGAAACTCCAGGGACATGATGATCTGATGAGGGGCGTAATCACAGAAATGCACTCGATTCCCCTATCGGCGCTTGCCGATGGACGCTTGCTTTTTAAGGAGGCTGCGAATGCTGGTATGTGCTCGTATCACATTGCGATGGGATATGAGATCTGTGCACAGGAGTTCTCCAGTATTGACTCTTCCTCAACAAAACGAAGAGTCACCTGCCGGTATACCAGTAGAATAAGGGTTTGTGGTTGTTTGTGGTGAGTCAGATAATAATATTATAATCTCGGCAACACCTAATAAAGTTTGGTAGGCAGCGAAGGAAGTGTGGCGTAAAAACAATGCACTGCCACGTGTTTGTTTTCGCCACTCACCCGCCACCTTCATCACCGCCAACCATACCACGGTCATCCTCATCATCATAATAATCCATCCACCTTCCCCCTCTTCACATTCATCTTAAGCACATCCTCCCCCACCACAACTGCTTCTCCAACCACCCCCGAACGGGGTTTTTCTATCTTGCGCTTCTCTCCAACACTTTATTAAACGAGACCTGCTAGTCTCCATTCGCTCTAAGCGAATACCCTTCCTTTTGCTTGTATCTGTCCTTAATTACCTGTTGGTATCTCTTATCGTACAATGGATGAACATGAATATCTTCAACCTGGGTTCGACCCTAACACTCTTAAAGTTGCTGAGCTCCGGGGAATACTTTTGGAGCATGATATCGATTATCCCTCAACTGCTAAAAAGGCTCAACTCGTGGAATTATTCACCTCCCAGATCGCACCCAAGGCCCGCCGTATATTGGGCGCCCGATCACGGGTGAAGGCCTCGGTCCAGGGGATAATCGATATGGAAACCGAAGGTGCGCCCCCAGCAGAGGCCACCCCTAGACGATCTTCTCGCCGGGCTACTCGCATGGGGACCGCTGAGACCGAGGACGAGGTGGAGGATTATTCCCGGCGGAGCCCGCGGAAACGTTCTGTTTCAGCAAAGCGCCAGCTTAATAAACCAGCGAGGCCCAGCGAGGCTCAAACAGCCGAGCCGGAGGACCAACAACCGCCACCTTCTACTCGAAAAACTAGGAACAGCGCTTCCCGTCAGACGATACTTCCTACCGATGGCCAACGAGATTTTGTAATTCCTCAGATAAAGCTTTCTGCCTCGGATGACGAGAACGAGGCTTCGGTGTTTTCTTCCCAGAATCCTTTTCAAAGCGGCTCGCCGGTTGCTAGATCCCCAGATCGGAGTGATCGACGCAAGGTGAAACCCAATTTTTAGCACCTTGCTTGACCCTTTGCTAATCAAACTATTTATAGACCACGGGCATGACCAGCGAGAGACGCCGTAAATCAGGGCCCGCGAGACGTCAAACAGATTTTCCTGTTTCTCATGCGGGGGATGAACGAGAAGATAATTACACTCTATCCAGCACTCGGGTAGTTCCTGCCTCCCAGGGTTTCGGGATTCCTCTCTCGAGATTACCAACGAGTCCTAGCGAACCACCCAATGGTGTAATAAAGAAGGAAGAAGTGGAAGATGATTATTCTTTGGAGCCTGGGGAGGAATTCACTCCAGAAGGCGCTGCGGAAGTTGCTGAGTCGGGCCCAATTGTGCGTCGTCCTAGAGGTGGAGTGCAAGGTGCCGCGAGCACAAGCATGCTTTGGGTCATCGTAATTGCACTTCTTAGCGGTTACTTTGCCTGGTGGAGAAAGGAGAAATTGGAGGTCGGCTTCTGCGGTTATGGAAAATCGAGTGCGTGATTTATCTATTCCCGTTTGGAAAATTACTAACGAAGTCTAGCTACAAGCATGCATGTCGCTGAGAGTGATTGGACAAATGTTCTTCGCCCTCAATGCGAACCATGTCCGCCCAATGCCATTTGCAGGCCCGATTTTGAGGCAACTTGCAATGACGATTATGTTCTTGTACCCAATCCATTGTCGCTCGGTGGACTGATTCCTCTCGCACCTGTTTGCGAACCTGATTCCCAAAAACTCCGAAAAATAGCCATATTATCAGATGAGGCAATCAGAGTATTGAGAGCTAGGGCAGCAGATGTGGAGTGTGGGGAAGTAGCACTAGGCAAGGATGAGGAGGCAGGAGTCTCGGAGGCCTATCTGAGGCAAGTGCTGTATGACCTTAAAGCCGTTAGTCCCGCGGAATGATTCATTGCATAGTTCCATCCCTTGCTTATCCAGATTGCCTTAGCACCTTGGAGATCAAATGACTAATACTTTTGCTTTTTATATAGCCAAGCTTGTCGGACGAGGAGTTCAGTCAGTTATGGCGGAACGCTCTAGAAGACGTTTCGAATCGAGAGGAGGTTGTGTATCATCAAGACAGGTGAGAGGTTATCCACTTTTTTTCAATTCTATGCTTGCTTGCCTTTTGCATACAGAAAGGAAGGGCGCTCTTAGCTGACTCTGGGTTCGTGGCCCCCAATATAGCCAAGGACAAACATACCTCCAGTCAACCTCTCTCGTAAGTGTTCCGCTCCGCTGTGCGATCCGGAAATCAATCTCTGGATCCATGGCTAGATATCGAATCGAGCTTAGTGGTAGGTTATATATGAACAATAAACTAAGGCGTAAAACATAATATTCAATCATGGCATTCTGATATATCCTTTTCACTTACAGGAATAATGTTCTTTATCTTCCTCGCATTCAGCCTTCGCAAATCCATAAGTTCAAATCGCGTCTACCAAAGCCAAGTAACAAAACTCGTCCATATTGTCCTCAAACATCTCGCTCGCCAAGCCCGTGACCACCCACGTGAACCGTGGATCGCAATCGCGCATCTAAGGGACCAAGTGCTACAACACGAATTCAATCCCGAGCGGCGCAGGAAGCTATGGGATGGGGTGCAGAAAATTGTCGAGATGAATAGCAACGTTCGCGCGGGTGAGCGGGAGATTAGCGGGGAGGTTATGAGGACATGGACGTGGATTGGGGGTAGGGTTGCGCTGGGTGGTAAGGAGGAGGATGAGGGTGAGGCGGTAGTGGACTTTGATAATGATAGTAACGTTGGCGGTGGTTCCCGGGAGAGGTGGGCTGAGTATTCGAGGGTTATTGCTTAAGACTGTGGGGGGCCTTATTTTTATGTGTTTTTCACTACTTTTTTCCTATTTTCTTTTTCTTTTCCCTCAGCAGTGATTGATCGATTTTTGTGATTGGTGTCTCTTTTTTTTTTGACTTTTTTTTCTTCCACCTCACTCATTCTCTCTTTCCCATTTCACATATCACGAGAGCCACGTCCAGGGAGGAAGGACGACGAAAACTTTGGAGTTCTACGCCTAGCTCGAGAGAGAACTATCAAATGTGTTATTACTACTACTATTACCACATGTTATCTAGCGTATGTCGTTGTGCAGAGGGCCTCTGTTCTTTTGTTATAGGAGAGCATTCGAGAATCGCGGGCTGTTACACACAACACAACTTGACATAACCAATCACTATCACAAACTAACAATCACAAACGTGAAACGGCGTGGCGCAGGCGCATAGCATAATAGTGGTGGCAGCAGCAGGGACGTCTCACAGAAAATTAGAAGAAATGGTTTTCTTTTCTTTCTCTTATCCGAGTGCTAAGATGTGGGCATCATCATCATCATACAGTAAGGCAAAGTTACAGTGGAGTCCGCGAGCACGATGGTGGAAGCACACAACATCGTAGCCCACCATCGGATCGGAGTAATCCCGTGCTTGGCGCTTGAGCAAGAGAGCAAGCGCAATTAAGTCAAGATGTCGAGCGACCAAACCTGATGGCAAAATGGAACAGTTTGAAACGTCCAAGATTCACTCGAGGAAGTTGGGAACTTGGAACTAGAATTAATCTCATTCGAGCCCTGTAGATACAAATTCTGTGTTTTGGTCATCTTGCCCCCTCGTTAGTTCCCAAGCCTATGAAACGCGCGCGATCAAGCTACATCAAACTCGAAGCAGGCTACTTAACGCTCTTCTTGGCGGATCTAGAACTGATCTAAGGGATCTGGATTGTATCGGCTTGGGTGAAATTAGATGTGGATAACTTTGGAAGCGCCTCCTAGATGCAAACCTAATGGCTGGCAAAAAGGCTAGGGGGAGGCAGAGGGGTACAGAAAGTCGTAACAGAGCTGTGTTGTTGGTGAATGATCATCAGGTATAGTACTATGACTAACTAATGAGGTCTAGTTAGTCAGTTGCTGGGAGAAGCACGATACGGTAGAAGGCTGAAGGGCCGCACACAACTGGTGAGAAGAAGGAGAAGGAGAATGTGATGTTAGCACCATAGGGTTCGAAAGTCCATGAAATGGACAACAGCTTGGGGATAAAGTTAGGGCTCTAGTGGAGGATGAATGGTGAATGGGGGAGTTGAAGACATGAAGCCATTGCGAGGTGGATTTCAAGGGCTAGGATTGGCCGAGTCTAAAATGCGGCATGGGCAAGAAGTAGAAGGAGAAGGGTTGCTTGGTTAGGATTTTCCTGGTAGTTAAGTTGTCTCTCCTCGAGCAAGGACCTGTGTATGTTCTTTTTTGTCGCAATTGAGGGATGGAGAGGTTATTGTCCTTTTCTCTACCTTAGCCCTCCTAATTTATCCACGAGGGGGAGGATTTCAACGAGGTGTTGGTAGCATATTTTACTTATAGTACCTGTTATTCCATCGGGCGCGCTGCTAACGATATCGTGGTCACGGCATACCGATATATTACGGTCGAACTGGAGCGCTGGCTCCGGTGCCGTTGCTGTACTGCTTTTGGGGTGTGGGTACCGGTATTGATCGTGTGTTTGGGGCTGTTCTTTTCCCATAGCTCTGACTAAGAATAGCGCCCCTCTCTGCACTAGTATTTTACGAGATGGTCTTCAGGCCAGGAAGTTATGGTATCGTAGAGTACATGTATTCAAGATGGTCCGTGCTGCGGAGGGTGGTTGGTGGTGGCGCGGGAGGAGTTACCCGGATTTTAGTCATAGCTTGCGCCCGCGCCGGTAAAGTCCTCATACCGATACCCCTCCTTCTCAAGAACGATAAATTTACCTCTCAACAGCAACAGGATAGCAAGAGCCCCTCAGATAACTACTTCCGGGCATGCCCCCAGGGACATTGTAGATTCTTATCCTACCGGTGATTTGTTTTACCGCATGGCAGAGAGACAGGGAAGGCGAAGCCTTTCTCAGGGCCAGTAGCACTTGAGCAACTCTGTGGAGGCGGCGTACGACGTGATTATGCTAAGGAACCATGTTTTGAAACCAAAATATATTCATTCCGCGAGGAATTCGTTCAGATATTATTATAGCTCAGGGCACATGACCGATATATTCTCTATCGCACAAGGACCTGTTCCTAGCATATCAGATTCTGTAGCAGGGAAGGGAAAAAACAAAAGAACCGATATTTTGTTTCCTTCCTTTCTTCCTTCTTTTTACTCTCCATACCGGCACTGTCCAGTGCAGTAGAGTACAATACAGTACTGTGCATACAAGCATTTGTAATGGGGCGCAGGTCCAATTCGCACCATACTTGCACTCAGCGCTGTGCTCAGGACCCGGAGACAGCCCCAGGATGCATTCCATTGCATATTAACCGAGCAATAGCCAGCTGCAACCACGG
>Ga0307509_10008588_pt1 | contig 12973 bp, 6 predicted proteins | sample 10_EM_MG_FD_202245 | JGI IMG/M metagenome (GOLD analysis project Ga0307509, IMG submission 202245) | Populus trichocarpa ectomycorrhiza microbial communities from riparian zone in the Pacific Northwest, United States - 10_EM | ecosystem: Host-associated > Plants > Roots > Unclassified | place...
AGTCCGTCCAGTCCGGCCATTCCCCCTGACTAGACTGCCTAGTCCACAGCCTCACATCTGGACGGTCTGGCCTAGCGCGGACGGCCTCCAGTCCTCCTAGTCCGGTCTGGCCCGTTGCGAACACTGGAACGAACTACCGGTAGGCACTCTTGCGCATCAAGATTCGTTCCATCCCTGCTCGATCAGAATAATCAAGGGGCTCAACTACGGGTAGGCGGCACCGTTAGCGAGGCTTGGCAAAGACGGTACCCTATTGGCACTGAGCTTGAATGTTGAGCCGCGCCAATGCCTACGGTATGATAATTTATCATAGCACTCTCACAGTCTCTTCCACGAGGGCCTTGCCCAAAGTCTCCCTCTCGCCTCTCAAGGGATACAGTACTCGGGGGGTACCTAAAGTCGGGCGCACCCCATATACAGTAATTTGGGTTTTCCCCCATACAAACCCGTTCTGTGGCTTTTTTTGTTAGGGGGAAAAAAGTCGGGCGCACTTCTAGAATAGGAAATAAACCTCGACATTTCGTGGCACCGCGCCAGACTTACCCTTGTACCCTAGTACAGGGATGATATGCCACGAATACCCAGTTCTTCTAGCTCCGACATAAATTTACCATAGCCCTGTGACAAGTTCATCACTGGCATCCGTACTAAAATGTCTGTCCAAGTCTTAGATTTCCTCATAGCATAGGCAACTTTGCTTGCCCACTTGAACAGTAACTTTGAGATATGGTATATTGGAGAAGCGCATAACCTCCAAACGATAATCAATGACTTCGCAGATGGGTATTGAAAAGAGTTTTGAGCGGCACTTTTTCAAATTTCTCCCTGTTTAGAATGCATCAAACAAAAGGAAGGAGTACGGAGGTATAGGGCTAAGTTCCGCAGGTTTTACAGGTGGTGAGGCCAGCAAACCTCGCTTGAGGAACCTCCAGAACTGACGCCCCTGTCCACCATAGGACTGGCGTGGTTCAACATACCGGTACTGGTGCTCGAGTAGGGCAGCTACATGCGAATCTGCTCCCTATTTCGACCACAGCCGGTGCTTGAGCGTTTGTGTAACAAATTCTGGACCCAGTGATTGTTGAGTTTTCAGTCAGCCGCAGTCCAAGGCTTTACCATAAGCCCCGCTCTCCCCCTATTTCAGGTACACGAGCAATTGCCTTAGCAGAACCCAAGTTGGTCAACACCTTGCTCTCACCATTCGAAGCAGTGAATATCGAAAAATGTCACAATTTGGCAGCAACAATAGCAACTGTGGGAACAGCATAGATAGATCCATTAACATCTACAACTATGCTCCTCATGACAAGTCTGAAATACTAGCATGGCTATCCCCATTAGAGCCACGAGTACGCCATCGAGACATCGGAGCCAAGCGGGTGGACGGTATAGGAGCCTGGCTTCTGGAAACTAAGGAATTTAGACGATGGCATAATGCTAGCACGGAGGATGAATCCAATCATGCGACCTTATTCTGTGGTGGCAATCCAGGGGTGGGAAAAAGCCACATCATGTAAGAGAGAATTTATCGTTGCCGGAAATCAAGGAATGGTATTGCTGATAGGCTGTGATAATAGTTCGCTAGTTATAGACAAGTTGTGCAATGAGGCCAGGGAGGGAGATGCCATCATGTGTTTTTACTTCGACTTTGCTGCCCGGAATGAGCAGTCGCCAGTGAATATGCTCGGCTCACTGCTGAGACAGCTTGTTAGAGGACTCGAAAAAATTCCGGAGGTGGTAGTCCAGGATTTTCTGAAGGAGGGAAAGAGTATTGGGGGCAGAGGGCTGCAAGTTCCAGGAATCCTAAAGATGTTCCGGGCCATCACAGCTACAAAGCGGACATTTATATGTGTTGATGCACTTGACGAATGTGTGCCAGAGCATCGGATGATAGTTCTTGAATCATTGGGACAACTTCTGCAGGGGTCAGTGAATACTCGCTTATTTATGACCGGAAGGCCACAGGTGCGGAGTGAGGTGGATAAAAGGTTGGATGGTGCGGCAGTGTTTATACCGATACAGGCTACGGAAGATGGTGTCGTTAGATACCTGCGCGATAAACTCAAGAATGACACTACTCCGGAGATAATGAGCAGCGCATTGGAGGCAGAAATTATGAGGAGCATTCCCGAAATGAGTTCAGAAACGTATGTAGAAGCGAGTGCAAAGGAAAAAGCTGCCCTGAGCTCGTGGCTAACGTCTTTAAATTCAGATTCCTACTCGCTTCTCTCCATATCGAAACAATCCTGCGAGAGACAACAGTTGCTCAGCGGAAGAAAGCACTCAAGTCGGCAAAAGGTGGTGCAGAGTTAGGGGATGCATATGGTGCGACACTAGAGAGGATAAAGGGTCAGGACAAGGGAAAGGCGAAGCTTGCGATGTCCACTCTCACATGGGTCTGTCATTCAGAACGGCCGTTGGAGGTGGATGAGCTATGCCATGCATTGGCAGTGGAGATAGGAGCAACGGATTTCGATCCCGAAAATATTCCTTCGATGGATACTTTGCTGCACTGCTGCCAAGGCTTGATCACAGTTGATAAGGAAGCTTCGACTGTGCGGTTAATCCACCATACTGTCCAAGAGTATCTATGTGGTCTCCCAACTCTCTTCAGCAAACCTCACTCGATACTCGCAGAAACATGCTTGACCTATCTGAACTCATGGCAGGTCAAGAACCTCACACCCCATTCCCTCCCAGACCAACAAAGCATGTCGTTCCTCAAGTACTCTTCGAGGTTCTGGGGAACACATGCGAAGAGGGAACTCTCGGACCATGGGGAGAACCTTGCGCTGGAGCTCTTGGGACAGTACAAAGACCACGTGGCTGCCGTATCACTTGTAAAGCAGGTTATGAATCCTACCGGTAGTCTTATTGGAAATATCGGCACTTCTCCGCTTTTCTCCGGACTGCACTGCGCGTCGTTGTTCGGGATTGTAGAACTTATGACAGCGATTATAGATGCTGGAGATTGCGAGATCAACCAACAAGATTGCACTGGTAGTACACCACTTGGGTGGGCGGCGAGGAAGGGGCATGTAGGAGCGGCGAGACTACTGCTGGGGCAGAAAGATGTGGATCCTAATCGGCCAGATGTAGATAATCGAACACCACTCGGGTGTGCTGCTCTCAATGGACATGAAGGGGTGGCCACGCTACTGCTAGGGCGGGAAGATGTGGATCCCAATCGCGCTGATAAATATAAACGAACACCACTTGGGTGTGCTGCTATTGCGGGACATGAAGGGGTGGTCAAGCTGCTGTTGGAAAGGGGAGATATCGACCCCAATCACGCTGATGAAGATAACCAAACACCACTCTTGTATGCTGCTGTCAACGGACATGAAGGGGTGGTCAAGGTGTTGCTGGGATGGGAAGGTGTCGACCCTAATACCCCAGATACGGATGATCGAACACCACTCGGGTGTGCTGCTGTCAACGGACATGAAGGAGTGGTCAAGTTACTGCTGGGATGGGAAGATGTCGACCCCAATCGCCCAGATAAGTATATCCAAACACCACTCAGGTTGGCCGCTGTCGAGGGACATGAAGGGGTGGTTAAGCTACTACTAGAGCGGAAGGATGTCGATCCCAATTGCCTGGACGAGAATGGCCGGACACCGCTTGGGTGTGCTGCTACCAAGGGCCATGAAGAAGTGGTCAGGCTGCTGCTGGGACGGGAAGGTGTCGACCCTAATCGCTCAGACGAGTCTGACCAGACGCCGCTTGTGTGTGCTGCCGTCAACGGACATGAGCGGGTGACAAAGCTATTGCTGGGACAGGGGGATCTAGACCTCAATCGCCCTGGTAAACATGATCGAACACCACTCGGGTGTGCTGCCCTCAACGGACATGAAGGAGTGGTCAAGCTACTGCTAGAGCGGAAAGATGTCGATCCTAATCGCCTAGATGAGAATAACCGAACACCCCTCGGGTGTGCTGTTGTTGAAGGACATCAAAGAGTGGTGAAGCTACTGCTGGAACGGGGAGATATCGACCCCAATCTCGCCGACAAGTATAGTTTGACACCATTAGGATGGGCTGCTGTTAGTGGGCATGAGGGAGTGGTTAAGCTACTGCTGGAGCGGAAAGATGTAGACCCCAACCCTCGAGATGTGAATGATCGAACACCTCTTGGATGTGCTGCTCTTGGCGGACATGAAGGAGCTGTCAAGCTGCTTTTAGGACGAGGTGATGTCGGCACCAATCACCCTGATAAGTATGATCGAACGCCACTCGGATGGGCTGCTCTTGGCGGATATGAAGGAGTGGTTAAGCTACTTCTGGGACGGGAAGATGTCGACCCCAATCTCGCTGATAAGCATGATCGGACACCACTTGGATGTGCTGCTGTTAAGGGCCATGGAGGAGTGGTCGGGTTACTGCTACGGCGGGAGGATGTTGACCCCAATCGCGCTGATAAGCATCATCGAACACCGCTTGGGTGTGCTGCTGTAGCGGGACACGAAGGGGTGATCAAACTGCTGCTAGGGCGGGAAGATGTCGAGCCCAATCGCCCAAATGTGAATGGTCAAACACCGCTCGGATGTGCTGCTGTCGGCGGGCGTGAAGGAGTAGTCGAGCTACTGCTGGGACGGGAGGATGTTGACCCCAATCGCGCTGATAAGCATAATCGAACACCACTTGGGTGTGCCGCTATAGAGGGGCATGAAGGGGTGATCAAACTACTGCTGGGGCGGGAGGATGTTGACCTCAATCGTCAAGATGTGAATGATCGAACACCGCTCGGGTGTGCTGCTGTCAGCGGGAGTGAAGGAGTGGTCAAGCTACTGCTAGGACGGGAAGGTGTTGACCCCAATCGCGCAGATAAGTATCATCGAACACCGCTTGGGTGTGCTGCTGTGGAGGGGCATGAAGGAGTGGTCAAGCTACTTCTAGGACAGGAAGGCATCGATCTCAATCGTCCAGATGTGAATGGTGAAACACCGCTTGGGTGTGCCGCTGTCAACGGGCATGAAGGAGTGGTCGAGCTATTGCTGGGCCGGGAAGATGTTGAGCCCAATAGTCTGGATGCGAATGGTCGAACACCACTCGGGTGTGCTGCTGTTGGGGGTCATGATGGGGTCGTCAAGCTACTGCTAGGGCGGGGGGATGTCAATCCCAATCACCCAGATGTGGATAGTCAAACACCACTCGGGTGTGCTTCTGTCAACGGGCATGAAGGAGTGGTCAAGCTATTGCTGGGGCGGGAAGATGTTGACCCTAATTGGGCCGATACGTATGGCCAAACACCACTCGGATGGGCTGTCATCAACGGACATGCGGGAGTGGTGGAGCTACTGGTGGAACGGGGGGATGTCGACCCCAATCTCCAGGATGAGGATGGGGATGGGATAACACCACTTGGGTTGGCTGCTCTCGGTGGACATGAAAGACTGGTCAAGCTATTGCTAGGACGGGAAGATATCGAACCCAATCGCGGAGATACGGGTGAACGAACACCACTCGGGTGGGCTGCTCTCAAAGGACACGAAGGGGTGGTTAAGCTACTAATTGAGCGGGAGGATGTCGACCCCAATTTCCCAGATGTGAATGATCGAACACCGCTCGGGTGTGCCGCTGCCGGCGGACATGAAGGAGTGGTGAAGCTATTGCTATTGCACCCTAGCATAAATAACCGAACATTTGGCCTCACCACATTTAGCACCACATCGCAACGCCTCCCCTTCACTCTCCAACCCCGCCCTACCTTTACCACCACAAAAGACTATTATTCAACCAGATGGATGGTATGATGCTAATTGGGATTATTTACTTATTTTATTTTTAAATATTTTTTAGTTGTAGTTTTGGCTGTCATTTGTTGATTCAATCTTGTTTATTATGCCTTAAAGGCAAGAGATCCGTGCCAATCCAGGCTTTGAAACTCACGGCAGTACGCCACTCTCTTATGCCAGTTGGAAGGGGCGTCGCGGAGTTGTGGGGATACTACAAGCCCGGAGGTCTGTGGAAAGCATAGATGCGCAGCCCCCCAGCAGCTAATTGATTACACTCAAATCGCGTGGGATTACTCCTTACCTAGTGTCAGCTATCATTACCCCCGGCGAGCCTAGTATACTCTATTGCAGCCATCATTTTACCTTTCCCCTTCTCTGTCCTTTGCATCAGCCCTACAGCATGATCTAGAAGTCCTCCGTCACCGAAATTGACAGAAATACCACATGTATATAGGCATGCTCCCCTAAAACCTATGGATATCTACTAACCTTTGCGAATTAAGGTCTGCGGGTTTTTATTGTGTGTAGCGTATAGCACCCGGGGGACTATTTCATTTGTTAACATGCATCATTTATCTTGATCACAATTCCCCGATAGAATAGATTCCTTATTGCGAGGTCTCACCTTCCCCTAATTTTTATGTATTCATTTCTTCATTTCTTTCCCTTGCTGGCAGTGGATGTACAAGTAGATAGACCAATAAACTACTCATAGACTTCTCTCTCCGATACCTGAGCACTTATGGTCTATTCCCGGAGCCACCATGCACATGAGGATCGACTCTAGTCATTTTGATTTCGAGATGATATTATCCCCGGCACCATCACGTGCCCCTCGTTGGTGTTTGATGGGAGGTAGCCATTTTTAAATAGGGATTGATTGTACTCAGGTCATCTACAAAAATCGGGAAACATGACCTTTCTCTTCAGAGAAATTTATATTGGATGAGTAAGCCAGAAATAGTTTCCCGATTTTTACTATTACAAGTGAGACCATAGGGGGCGATTGTTCTATCACACTAGTCGGGCGAATAGATCAAAACCAGAGCAGATTCTCCGTGCTTCACGGGTGGGCGGATTGCGTTTGGTAAAAGACATAAGAAATCACTTGCGACCAAGCAGACCTAAGCTCTCTCCTACTGCGCTCGGGCAAGACGGCCGGAACCCTCTTATCGGGCGAGTATGATACTATACGAAACATAAACGGGGATTCGAAGAACCCTGCAAAGGCTACGCCCTTTTCTCTCCTGCTGCAAGCCGTGCTGGCAAGAGTGTTCTCAGGTTCGGCGCACCTGGTATTGAGATATGGGAAGTAGAAGCATGATAGGCTCATGTGATGGGCTGGTGCGAGACCCAGTGCACGTAGCCTGGATGGTGAGTGATACTCCCTATGCCCTTCGCACTCCGAACAATGAGCTGATGTGAATTCATGTCCAGGCATAACAGCTGGGCGGAAAGGTCCTTGAAGACCTGGAGATATTATACAATGACTAAATTTTTATATGGTAATATATGATGGAAGTAGTGGCACGATCGTGTAGGCGTGGCGACAGGAGAAAGATGTCGTGGTGTCTTATCCTCTATACTTGGCTATTTAAAAAGTCTCCGGACACTTTGCATTTATTAGTACCTATCTTGGCACAAAAGCGTCCGGAGACTTTGTAAATTGCCAAGTAGAGGTTGCTAGACAAAGCTCACTTGGGTAGTGAGAACCCTACATGTATATGTATAACCCTATACCAGTGTTCTCAACGGGGCAGTCCGTCCGTCCTGGGGCTGGACGGTGGTGGACGGCGTTCAGCGGTCCCGTCCGGTCTTTTTCAAAAGTTGCCCTGCGCCCCACGGCCAAAGACCGTTTCCCCCGCCGTCCCCGGCAGTCCGCCAAGGAATGAAATAACTTGTCCTGCAACCCTGTGCGAAGGACTATAGCCCCGCCGTCCCCCGCAGTCCCCCGCAGTCCCCCACAGTCCCCTGTCGTCCCCTGCAACCTCCCACGCTAAAATGTCTTACCTTGCAGGGCCCGCCGTCCCCCACAATGACGGCCGTCCTGAGGTTTCTAGGACGGATGTGGACCGCATTCTGCCGTCCCGTCCGGTCCAGGGCTCTTGGCAGTCCCCCCGCCGGGCCCTACGGGGGCCCCGGACCGTTGCGAACACTGCCCTATACATCCGTTCATGCCTTAAAACGTTCACTCGTCCGCACTTCAGTGTTCCTCCATACCATATATCATACGCTTCCTGTAGCCTGCGCTCCTTTTTGCTCCTCAATACAACACCCTACTACTAGGATTATTATACCATCAATATGATCGTGTCGCAAGAGCCCGATCATAGATCCTCACTCGTGGTGTTTTCAAGATCCGGAGCGGAAGGAAAGGCCAAATCCCCGTAATAAATACATGAAAACTAAGGGGTCGAAGGAGTGTTCTTCAGGTGGCAAGTTTCTCGCCGGTCTTTTGTATAGCAAAAAAGGGATTCCGCATATGAAAGTCCGTCCAAGCACGGAAAAAGGAGGAAACTATTACACAAAGCTTTTTTAATAGCCCTAGTGTTTTGAGTCCGTCTAGTGATTAAAATTTGGGGGCGGGTCAAAAATGCCACGTCACTGCCCCTGTCAGATGCCTCCTACCCGCCTTCCCCCACCTCAGGTAAATTAGCAATATCATACATGTGCATTAGTCCAACCTATTCCACCCTTTCGCCAACCCCCAATCAATGCGCTCCCCTTCGTAATCTATCTCATCAATGATCCTCTCGGCCTCCACTCTCCGGTGCCACCTAATCTCTGCCATGCATGCCTTGGTACCACCGCCCATAACACCCTGCACCTTGCCAGGCCATCCAATCCACTTCGCTATAGCTGCTCCAGTAGCACCCTCGGCCCATCGCACCTGCCTGGAGAGCATCCCCAGCACGTATTGGTCCCAAGAGTCCGAAAAGCCCTATTTCCATTATCCGTCTATCCAACCCCAGGACCTCCTCCCCATCCTCCTTGAGCAGGACCCTTCAAGAATAAACTTCCGTGTCGGCATCTTCCTCAATTCCTCCGCCCCCCCCACCGCGATTGAGCGCGAGGCAACGATATGCAGAATTTTCTTCCATCTTCGTGTTGCCGGATAGCTAAGGCCTAAGGCCCTTAATCGTGGGTGCGCAGGCGGACTTCGTCCAGGAAACAAAGTCCTCCGTCGGGTACTCCCAGCGAGACTGTCTTCACTCTTTTCGGGTGCTGGGGGGCTATGATATGCGCCTGTGGGCCCCTTGGGCTCGTCACCGCGACTTTGGTATGTGTCGGGGCGATATCCCATGCGAAGGCTAGGGCTGCATGGTGCTCGCCGTTGCCATCTTGCGCGGTCCGGCCCTTTTCCAGGCAGTTTTGGGGTACTGCTAGGAGTAGGATTGGGAGGAGAGGAGGGTGCTGGTGTGCCGAGGGTTGGGGGACCGAGTACAAGGCGTTGGGCATGTGAACGGAAATGCGGGTCTAGAGGCGAGTGGGCGTGTTGTCGTGGCGGGTTCTCATAGTGGGGCCTCGGGCGGTGCTGTGAGAAGGGTGCTGTAGTAGCGATAGTGCATCTAGCATGAAACAGCGTCGTTATGTGGAGAAGAGCGGGGTGGGAGGGGGAAGCGGATGGGTTGCGGGGAGATGGAGTGGGGATGGTTGGGCGTTTGCAGAGGGTAGAGGGGAGAGTGTTTGATTCGATGCAGAGGCTGCATTCACCTACGAATGCGCCGGGGATGTTCAATGATGGTGCAGTGGGTGGGCTGGGAGGTAGTGAGCGGGGAAATAGGCACTAGAGGGCCTTGGTGGGGATTGAATGGGGATGCGGGGGTTAAGGCTGCGATCTGGAAGAGCTGCACGTACCGCGAGTTGGAGAATCGGGAGCGGCTATTTGCGGGGTCTCTCGGGCTCCTCGCGGCGGAAGGAGGAGGGAAGTAGTGTGACTGTTGCTGTTGATATCGTGGAATGGCTGATATCATCGTCAGGCTGTTATTACGGTAGTGCTGTGAAAGGCTCTGAATGTTTCTCCTTACGGGAGTTACCGCATGAACTACCGTATGCTGGATTAACTTAGGCCCTTTGCACTTCAAGTAGGACTGATACCGTAGCTCAACATAAGGCAGCCACATGCGGACCTGCTTTCTATTTTTGCAGCAAGTCCTTGGGCGCAGGGCGTTTGTGTAACCGATGGCGGATTCGTGATTGGAGAGTTTCGGGGTAGGCATAAAGCTTTACTATGAACCCCGCTTTTCCTCCATTCGAAGTATACCTCAACAAACCCGAAGTCTACCAGCGCCTTCCTCTCATCTAGAGCTGTGGAAACTAAAAAAAATGTCACGAGTTCTCAGCAATAATAGCAACTCTTTCAACATCGCTAATAGCTTCAACAACTACGCTTCCCCCGATGATGAGGCTAAAATATTGGTATGGCTGTCTCCATTAGAGCCATGGGTACGGCACCGAGATATCGGAACCGAGAGGGTAGACGGTATAGGAGCTTGGCTGCTGGAAACCAGGGAATTCAGGCGATGGCACGATGCCAGGAGCGAGGGTGAATCCAATCATGCAACATTATTCTGCGACGGAAATCCAGGAGTGGGAAAGAGTTACATCATGTAAGAGAGAATTTATCATTGCCGGGAATTAAGGAATGGTATTGCTGATGGATTACGATAATAGTTCGCTAGTTATAGACAAACTGTGCGATGAGGCTGGGGAGGGAGATACTGCCGTGATGTGCTTTTACTTCGACTTTGCTGCCCGGAATGAGCAGTCACCAGTGAATATGCTGGGCTCCCTGCTAAGACAGCTTGTTAGCGGACTGGGGGGAATCCCGGAAGCGGTAGTCCAGGATTTTCGAAAGCAGAGAAAGGGTATTGGGGGTAGAGGGTTACAAGTCGCAGAGATTTTGAAGATGCTCCAGACTATCACAAGTACAAAGCGTACGTTTATATGTGTAGATGCACTTGACGAATGCGCGCCGGAGCATCGAATGGTAGTTCTAGAATCACTGCGACAGATTCTGCAAGGGTCACGGAATACTCGCATATTTATGACCGGAAGACCACAAGTGCGGAGTGAGGTGGAGAGGAGATTCGATCGAGCGGCAGCTTTTATATCGATACAGCCTGCGGAAGATGGTGTCATTAGATACCTGCGCGATAAACTCCAGAATGACAGTACTCCGGAGATAATGAGCAGCGCATTGGAGGCGGAGATTTTGAAGAGCATTCCCGAAATAAACTCCGAAACGTATGTAGGAGCGAGTGCGAAGAAAACGTTAGTCTGGGTTGGTGGCTAACACATTTGAATTTAGATTCCTACTCGCTTCTCTCCATGTCAAGGCAATCCTGCGAGGGACAACAGTTGCTCAGCGGAAGAAAGCACTCGAGTCAATAAAAGATGGTGCAGGGTTAGGGGATGCATATGGTGTGACGCTGGAGCGGATAAAGGCCCAGGACCAGGAGAAGACAAAACTTGCGATGTCCACTCTCATGTGGGTCTGTTATTCGGAAAGGCCACTACAAGTGGATGAGCTGTGCTATGCGCTGGCTGTGGAGATAGGAGCAACAGATTTCGATCCCGAAAATATTCCTTCGATAGCCACACTACTACACTGCTGCCAAGGCTTAGTCGCTGTTGACAAGGAAGCTTCGGCTGTGCGGTTAATCCACTATACCGTCCAAGAGTATCTTTGTGATCACCCAGGTGCCTTCAGTAAATCTCACTCGATACTTGCAGAAACATGCTTGACCTACCTGAATTCACGACAGGTGAAGAACCTTGCATCCCAGCCTCTCCCAGACCATCAAAGCACGCCATTCCTCAAATACGCCTCGAGATACTGGGGAACACACGCGGAGAGGGAGCTCTCAGACCATTCGAGGGCCCTTGCACTGGAGCTCTTGGACCAGTACGAAGACCACGTGGCTGCCGTATCACTTTTAAAGCAGGTCGTGCATCCCAACTATGTCGAGTATATCGATACTTACTCGCTATTCTCCGGGCTGCACTGCGCATCATTCTTCGGTATTGTTGAACTTGTGACTGAAATTATGAATTCGGGAAGTTGCGGGGTCAGCCAACAGGATTGCCTAGGTGGTACGCCACTTTCGTGGGCGGCGCAGAATGGACACGAAGGGGTGGTCAAGCTATTGCTGGGACGGGAAGATGTAGACCCCAATCTCCCAGATAAGTATAATCACACACCAATCGAGTGGGCTGCTTTCGGGGGACATGAGGGAGTGGTCAAGCTATTGCTAGAACGACAAGATATCGACCCTAATCTCCCGGGTGAGCATGACCGAACACCACTTAGGTGGGCTGCTATAGAGGGACATGAAGGGGTGGTCAAGCTATTGCTGGGACGGGAAGATGTAGACCCCAATCTCCCAGATAAGCATAATCAAACACCACTCATGTTTGCTGCTTTCGGGGGACATGAGGGAGTGGTCAAGCTATTGCTAGAACGACAAGATATCGACCCTAATCTCCCGGATGAGCATGACCGAACACCACTTGGGTGGGCTGCTATGGAGGGACATGAAGGGGTGGTCAAGCTATTGCTGGGACGGGAAGATGTAGACCCCAATCTCCCAGATAAGTATAATCACACACCAATCGAGTCGGCTGCTTTCGGGGGACATGAGGGAGTGGTCAAGCTATTGCTAGAACGACAAGATATCGACCCTAATCTCCCGGGTGAGCATGACCGAACACCACTTGGGTGGGCTGCTGTCAAAGGACATGAAGGGGTGGTCAAGCTATTGCTGGGACGAGGAGATGTCGACCCCAATCGCCCAGATAAGTATAATCAAACACCACTCAGGTGTGCTGCTGCCGATGGACATGAAGGAGTGGTCAAGCTATTGCTGGAACGGGAAGATGTCGACCCCAATCGGCCGGATGAGGATGATCGAACGCCACTCGGGCGTGCTGCTGTCGATGGACATGAAGGAGTGGTCAAGCTATTGCTGGCACGGGAAGATGTCGACCCCAATCGCCCAGATGTGAATGATCGAACGCCACTCGGGTGTGCTGCTCTTGCGGGACATGAAGGAGTGATTAAGCTATTGCTAGAGCGGAAAGATGTCGACCCCAATCGCCCAGATGAGAATGATCGAACGCCACTCGGGTGTGCTGCTCTTGCGGGACATGAAGGAGTGATTAAGCTATTGCTAGAACGGGAAGATGTCGACCCCAATCGCCCAGATGTGAATGATCGAACACCACTCGGGTGG
>Ga0307509_10008589_pt1 | contig 12973 bp, 14 predicted proteins | sample 10_EM_MG_FD_202245 | JGI IMG/M metagenome (GOLD analysis project Ga0307509, IMG submission 202245) | Populus trichocarpa ectomycorrhiza microbial communities from riparian zone in the Pacific Northwest, United States - 10_EM | ecosystem: Host-associated > Plants > Roots > Unclassified | place...
CAACATACTACAGGTTCTTGGACTGCTGATCCCCAGGGGAGTTTTCCAAGTTTTGTTGCTTTCTGCTCGCCAACCTTGGATTACAAGGATTTGATCTTTCCGATTTTTATGGACACCCCCGAGTACATCCACCGCGGTATGCAAATGCACTTAACGGCAAGCGACTTCACTCTAGCTGCAGGTCTCTCTTCGTACCACCATTTGCTGTACCGTACCTCTACAACAAGCCCCTCCCCGTCCCAAACGGCGATGTGGCGTTTATGTACCCGAGCGGTCAGCAGTACTTACCCGCAGTTAGGAGCTCCTGCGTCGTGCTCGAGCCGAGTGATCTGTGATGCCATTGTAAGCAACCCTTCTCCTCTCTAGCGCCCTCATGCTTAGCTTAGCTTAGCTTGGCTTAGATCACCCGGTTTTTTTCCCTGCACGCTCTGGACCGGTGTGAGTGACATGACGTGCGGGGTGGTGACTGGCAACGGCACCTTACGATGGTCGAACGATGTAAAAGTTTTACCGCTATGACGCGGTGGGGAAAAGTTTTTCCATTTTTTTACCCATTCCTTTTCGGGTTTATATAGAGAGGGACGATGCGTGGGATGGTGATCTGGTCCGGGCTGATTTTTACGGTTAGGTTGTGGCGGCCGTTTGGTATTCAACCCAGTGTTGGAAAAAAAGCTTACGATATTGTGATATTGCAAAGTTTTTCGTTATGCTCTGCGGTGGAGATCTTGCGAAAAGGCTCTGGGTCTGGGCGGATGCGGTTTTTAGCCAGCAAGATGGGCGGGAATTAACTTTTGGTGCGAAACAGTGAAGCAAAACCCCCAGTACTAATCCTGAAGACCCACTCGAAAACGCGTTTTCCGCCCTGGGGCTGAATAACTCTGCTGGTGTTGTGTTCATTCGCACTTCCAACGGGCAATGCATGGCTCGCACATAGCAGACGGTGCTCTGTTGATGCTTCAATTGCGCGGGTGTACATAATGAGAGGAGTTGAGTCTACTTGAGCTTGGCCATCCCCTCCCCCTATCCTCCCGGAGGATAATACCTCCAAAGGATTTATCTTCTATCCTATATGGCTCACCAAACAAGTCCTGTACTTTGCAGGGCACCGTGGTGATTACTGGTAGGACTGGAGAGGCCGCATCTCCGGTGTATTTCCGATCCATCTACACCCCCGCATTGGTACAGTACTGCCGAAGAAGCCCTCTTAATGCTTTCTTCTTCTTCCTTCTTTTTCCAGTTCAAGATCCTCCCGTTTCCATCCACTATTCTTGAATTCTGATCCCGGCTGTAACTGTACCGACGGGAGCATGCAGGTTCACACGTCCGGCGAGAACCTGAAGAACAGGACAGGACAGGATACGCAGATCCATCGCAGGGGTAAAGCTCCTGGGTATAAGTCTATGGAAACTATGTTGTATTATGTTGCGTCGTTTCTAAACGTTGTGCTGTATCTATCTGGAATAACCAGCGTTGTGATTTGTAGGCCGCTGCGTTAGGCGGATGTTTGATGATGCTGCTACTTGATGGAATACGGTATTCGAGCTATACTCGAGTAGCTGTTGCACTAATCACTCGAGACTGTACTAGATCTATTCGAGTTGTGCGGTCACATTATGCCCCCACGGAAGTCGGGAACTAGCTCGCAGGAGCTCCTACCTGTAAACCCCTGGCTCGGAAAAATTGGACTGTCAAGTTGAATCGGACTGGGACACGATCCAAACCGAGTTGTGAAATAAAAACGCGTAGCACACTATTGTGTACTCTACTCTGCTCTACGATGCTGTACCCTCGGAATTCACCTGCTGCCAGTGCTTCCGGGGTCCCCCCCTGATTTCAGCGCGTACCTGCCAGCGCATATCATACCCTCTCTACTGCCCGGCATTTCTGACTGCTGACTCGTTCCGCCATTGGAGACAAGGAAAAAAAAGAATACCAGAAGACCTGCCGGACCTATGTCATATATATAGGAGCACATATGATGTTGGAATTTCTGTATGCGAGGTGCGGGTTTGAAGAGAAAGTGAAGACTGGTTGAACGTGCGAACAGTATAGTTCAAAGAAGGCTGATCAAAATTGTTCCGATGTCTATTGTGCATTGCTACTTGGGAACCAGGCGATGGCACTTATACCTGTGAGAGGTGTCTATATACAGTGCTAATGATACGAGTTCCCACTATGCCCTACTAGGCATACTTCCATCACATTGAAGCCATTTTTCCAACATATGAGTTGGGTAATACCTCGAGTGATTTTCTGTGATGTTGTGACTAAGGAGGACTTGGAAGGAGGGGGGGGCGGGGGTCTGGAGCATCGTAGCATCATTGGCGAGATCCGGAGGTTTTGGGGATTTCTCTTTGACAGTGGGGGGTTCGTCGCGAGTGATGGAGGAGAAGAGGGGAAAAAAAGAAGGAAAAACTGGGAATATTCTTTACGAAGGTGGATATATCTAATCCGCTGTTGGGGGTAATCTAGCTTCCTCATTGTAGCTAGTCAGAGTGAATACTTCCCACCGTGGGGTGAGAGCCTAACGTATTGCTTTTAGAAGTTAAAATGTGCCATATCAAGATACCCCGTTCGGGTTGTTGGGGTATCCTACTTTGAGCTTCGAGAGGCATCTTTGGCCTTGGTAACCCTGTGCATGCATTGCTTGATTGTGCCTTATTTTCTCCTTCTATATTATCAATTATGTTTGAGTTTGAGCAATTATTTTGCTTTCGAGGGGTATTCTGTTTCCAATGTTATATTTATAATGAGATTCTGGAAAGGGCGCTGCAGGAGCGATTCTGCGGCTCACCGGAACCCATGGGAGAATAACGCCCTACAAGCAAGGCACAATCTGCCACTCCTCACACCTCCCCCAAGCCACTGAGCGCAAAAAATTCCGCCCAGGCTCAGCACTAAACATGGGCGAAGGCCCGGTTGCTTCACCTGGCTGCACGGCTGCAGGCTGTCTGGCTGGACGGATTTTAAAGGCTGTTTGGCCAGTTTGAAACATCGAGATCTAGGAGGAATATCGGTAGCTGGCACCGATCCTGCCTACTTTGATCGGGGGGCCCCGATTGAGTTTGTCTTACCAGGGCGGGAGGGCAGCCTCGTATACGGGACCGTACGAGTATATAATGTTCTCGGAGAATTTCAGACCGGTGGGAGTCTCGGCCAGGAGCCGTGCGATACTATACTGAGGCGTGAGAAACTAGCCAGGGGTTGACTTTACAATTGGACTCGAAATCCGAATTTAAGCTGGGGCATGCTAATCGAGAAGTTTGTTAGCGGAGAATTATGTCCGGAAGATCGCTATTGGGGACTTTTGTTTCTTGGTTATGCCCTCGGAAATGACCTCACTGTGGGTTTAGTGCTGAACAGTGCGGTTGGAAAAGTTCGGGGACAAATGCCAAAACACACCAAAAGTCCCACTTTTCAGCACACCAGAACAGCCCCATCTCACTTAATTAGAGCCTTTAACTTCACTGACACCACATCTTGTATCTAGGGTATGATACCTTGTAAAAAATTTACATGTTTTTTCTGAACCTTTAAGAGGAGGTATTCTGTGTATTCTAGCTTGTGGTTAGAAATCAATGCCAAGACAGCCACTTTATACTCCACAATTCAACAGGTGTTGAGACCATTTTGCTATAAAACAGTGCAAGAGTGTCCAATTATATATTGGGTCACTAAGTACATGAAACCCAGCTGTCTCACTACCACCGCTTCAAGAAGGGTCTACAAGGCTTAGAACTATCTAGAGGCTCTGCAAGCTCAGTGTATTGAATTTGAGATAGTACCTGATTTTTTAAATTTCAGAGAATCGCAGTGCTATTAGGCATCCTCGTGTTGGGGCACATCAAAATGTGGCATATTTGGTGTGTCAAACCGTTTGTCCCTGAACTTTTCTAACGGGACTGAACACAAGCTCTGAAAATAAATTAGGGGCATAACTGGCGTGAAGGCCGGGTAACAGAACGCGAAATCTCAGTGAGGACCAAATACTTGCAGCCCGTTGCCACTTTGATGGCCTGAAATTTTCCCGAACCATCAACCTCTTCCGCTCTACGCATCGCCAACCAACTGCATCCGCGAAACACCTTGTCATTCTTTTCGTTCATTATTTCTATTGTTTTTTCTTTCTCCCTTTAAACTTCTCAAGATGGCTGATGGTAGGCGTTCTCTCCCCATTTATTGACCTTTTCCTCCTTGCACGAGGCTGACCTTATCGCAGCCGAATTTGAAGAGATCAAGCGCATGCAACAGGAGCGCAATGAAATGAAATCAAAGTCGAAAGCCTTTGACCCTTCAACGCAGCGCAAGGACAACTCTACGAAGGTGGCCTTGACTGACACCTTCGATACCACACTGTACGATCGCGCGAATGGGGACAAGTTCTCTGGTTACAACACGTCGATTCCAACGAACGATGATGACGATGATGTGGATATGGAAGGGAGTGATGGAACACGGAGACTGGTGGGCCAGTACACTGCTTCAAAAGAAATTATGAACGAGTTTGTGAATGCTGGTGATGATGATATGGACCTGATGTCTGCGAGGGCAAAAGGGGGTCAAATCGCGGACCGAGAAACGGATTACCAGAAGCGTAGGTTTCAAAGGCAGTTGACACCAACGCGGAAGGACGCGTTTGCAAGCGATGAGGCGGAGGGTGAGGGCCGGAGCTACCGGGAGGTTATGTTGGAAAAGGAACTTGAGAGGGAAGAGGAGCGTGTTAGGAGGCAGATTGAGGAAAAGCTCAAAAACGGGGATGGCGACATGGATGGCGTTGAGCATGAGGCTACTCTTAAGGATCAAGAGGCTGATATAGAGAACAGAGATGGAGCGACCGATGTGACAAGGAAGCGGGTATGTCTTTCAACTCCTGCTTTTACCATCGGGGCTTTTGCTAACAAATTTGCAGAAAAAGAGATGGGATGTTGGTCTTGATGATAATGCGGTAGCGGTGAAGGAGGAAGACGGCTCAAAGAAGCGATCGAGCAGATGGGATGTTGCTGCTGCGCCAGATGCGACACCAATGGTAAAGCGTTCCCGATGGGATCAGGCGCCTTCACTTACTGCTGCTACACCAGTCGGAAACCAAGGACTAGTGACACCTATCCATCCCACTGTCAGTGCGGCGCCGGTACCTTCGCTGCCGATTACCTTTGGTCATGGCGATAGGAATGCTCCCCTGTCTGATGAAGAGCTGGATGAAATGCTGCCAAAGGAAGGATACAAGATTCTTGAGCCCCCTCCAGGATATGCACCTATCCGCACCCCTGCCAGGAAGCTTATGTCTACTCCCGCCCCCATGGCATCATCCTCCGGAATTGGTGGGTTTATGATGCAGGAGCCTGAGAATGCCAGGATCCTGGGGAAACAGATGCCTACAGATATTCCCGGAGTTGGTGATCTCCAGTTCTTCAAAGCCGAGGATATGGTCTATTTTGGAAAGCTCGTCGACGGCGGAGATGAGAACTCCATGACTGTCGAGGAATTAAAGGAACGAAAAATCATGCGTTTGCTCTTGAAAGTCAAGAACGGAACGCCACCAATGAGGAAGACGGCTCTTCGCCAACTTACTGACAATGCTCGTCAATTTGGTGCAGGGCCGTTGTTTAACCAGATTTTGCCTTTGCTCATGGAGAAGACCCTTGAGGACCAGGAACGACATTTGTTGGTCAAGGTCATTGATCGTATTCTCTACAAGCTGGATGACCTTGTCAGGCCGTATGTGCATAAAATCTTGGTCGTCATTGAGCCACTTCTGATTGATCAGGACTATTATGCGAGAGTCGAGGGACGGGAAATCATCAGTAATCTTTCAAAGGCCGCTGGTTTGGCTCATATGATTTCGACAATGCGACCGGATATCGACCATGTAGATGAATACGTCCGTAACACCACGGCTCGAGCGTTTGCCGTAGTAGCTTCCGCCCTCGGTATACCAGCACTGTTACCGTTCTTGAAAGCTGTTTGCCGCAGTAAGAAGAGCTGGCAAGCAAGACACACTGGTGTCAAGATTGTTCAGCAGATTCCCATTTTGATGGGTTGTGCCATTTTGCCCCATCTCAAAGGATTAGTGGATTGTATCGGGCCCAACTTGGAGGACGAGCAAGCTAAGGTTAGAACAGTCACCAGTTTGGCTATTGCTGCCTTGGCCGAGGCCGCAAGCCCTTACGGTATCGAGAGTTTTGATACAATACTCAATCCCCTATGGACCGGTGCAAAGAAGCAGCGAGGAAAAGGATTAGCTGGATTCTTGAAGGCAGTCGGTTACATTATCCCGCTCATGGACGAGGAATATGCCAATTACTACACCTCAGAAGTAATGGAAATCCTGCTAAGAGAATTCCAGAGTCCAGATGAGGAAATGAAGAAAGTCGTTCTGAAGGTTATCAGCCAATGTGCAGGGACAGAGGGTGTAACAGCGGCGTACTTGAAGGAGAATGTGCTACCTGAGTTCTTCAAAGCCTTCTGGGTTCGGCGCATGGCCTTGGACAAACGGAACTATCGACAGGTGGTTGAAACCACAGTCGACCTTGGCCAAAAGGTTGGGTGCGGAGAAATCATTGAGAGGATTGTTGACCACCTCAAGGATGAGAGTGAACCATACCGTAAGATGACGCTGGAGAGTGTTGAGAAGGTCATTGCCTCCCTTGGCGCTGCTGACATTGGTGAACGTCTGGAGGAGCGACTCGTGGATGGTGTTTTATTCGCTTTCCAGGAGCAAACTATGGAGGACGTGGTTATGTTGAACGGGTTCGGTACTGTGGTTAATGCGTTAGGCACCAGGTGTAAGCCATACTTGCCGCAGATCGTGAGTACCATCCTCTGGAGGTTGAATAATAAAAGCTCCGCCGTCCGCCAACAAAGTGCGGACTTGATCTCACGGATTGCGGTTGTCATGGTATGTTCATCCCCTCCCTTAAATTTTTATATTGCGAACATAGCTAACCTAGGAGCAAAAAGAAACAATGCGGCGAAGATGCTTTGATGGGAAAACTGGGTGTTGTTCTATATGAGTACCTAGGAGAAGAGTATCCCGAAGTCCTGGGTTCAATTCTTGGAGCTCTGAGGTCTATTGTCACAGTTGTAGGCATCAATAGCATGCAGCCTCCAATCAAGGACCTGCTTCCTCGCCTGACGCCAATTTTGCGGAATCGACATGAAAAGGTGCAGGAGAATACTATTGATTTGGTAGGCAGAATCGCGGATCGAGGTGCCGAGTTTGTGAGTGCGAGGGAGTGGATGCGAATCTGTTTTGAGTTGCTAGATATGTTAAAAGCACACAAAAAGGGTATCCGAAGGGCGGCAAATAACACTTTTGGTAAACAATCTATCCCTATTTATACTCGTGTGGTTATTAATCTTCAATTTAGGTTTCATTGCCAAAGCCATCGGTCCCCAAGACGTTCTTGCGACCCTACTCAACAATCTCCGTGTCCAGGAACGTCAGTCCCGTGTTTGTACTGCCGTCGCTATCGGTATTGTCGCTGAGACCTGCGCTCCCTTTACCGTACTTCCAGCCTTGATGAACGAGTACCGAGTGCCAGAACTTAATGTCCAGAACGGTGTCCTCAAATCCCTTTCCTTCCTGTTTGAGTACATTGGCGAGATGGCGAAGGATTACGTCTACGCTGTCACACCACTTCTCGAGGATGCACTAATCGACCGTGACCAAGTCCACCGTCAAACCGCGGCTTCTGTTGTGAAGCATGTTGCACTGGGCGTGGTCGGGCTGGGCTGCGAGGATGCTATGATGCATCTATTGAACTTGCTGTACCCGAATATGTTTGAGACATCCCCGCACGTTATTGACCGAATTATTGAAGCGATCGATGCTATCCGAATGGCTATCGGCCCTGGTTTAGTCATGAATTATGTATGGGCAGGCCTTTTCCACCCTGCTAGGAAGGTCCGGACACCATACTGGAGACTGTACAATAATGCATACGTGCAGAGTGCAGATTGTCTCGTGCCATTTTATCCTAATCTTGATGAGGAGAAATTGCAACGGAATGATCTGATGATTGTACTTTAAGAGATGGAATATGATGAAATGAGCCGTTCCCTCACTTTCCTTCTCATTTTATTTCTTCCTTTTCAGCGAATTCAAAAAGTTTTTCTTGTAGGATACTGATACTGCTGGCTATAGTGCTCACCGCAGGAATGAATCGGGAGGTGCAGGAGATTCTTTAGTATATATATAGCTTTTTATTTTATTTTATATTTTTTTATTTTTCGTCAGTCAGGTTTCTCTAGCACTAGGTATGCTTATTATTGTTGGGTTTGTTTGCGTTGGTAGAAATAATTTGAGATAGCGTTTTTTTTTTAGTGAAGATGCAATGATACTCTGTCGGTATACTCGTAACTTCCCTCCCCTCAAACATGCCCCTCCAACTTCACAAGTCTATAGCTCAACCCGTAGCTTATCCTACTATCCCTCGTGCATCACGAATGCCTGTCGTCCGTGCCAATCAAGGTCGAAACCGACACCCGCCCCCACCATCCCCGACAACACCCCCTCATACACTCTCACCATCACCCAACCCAACCCGGCCCCGCCCCGTAAACCGTGAGCCCAGCACAACCCAGCACAGAGGTGGAGCATAGTATGAATCATATTTAATAGGTAGACCTAACATTTGGCCAACTAAACCGTAGGAATCATCATCGTCACTCGACAAACTTGAACCTGCAGTTTGCGACCCTTTCTCTATTGTACTGTAATTAAGTATTATACATATACTGGGAATGGATGGACTATGGTGGGGTGGTTTGGTAGTGGATTTTTGGAGAGAGGGGCTGGGGTGTTCTGGTAATTATGTACATTCGTAGAAATCTTGTGCTCTAGGCAAAAGTGGGGGGAGGGGGGGACATTTTGTTTGTTTTATTTATTTATTTATTTATTTCTGGGGGGGGGGGGGTTGGTGATACTTATGGAGGATTATTCTGCCTGGGGTTCCCGGATGAGATTTTTGTATAATATTTATCGTACTTGTGGGTGTTAGTTTGGGTATATAATACTGTCTTGTGCTGGTATGATATTGTGGATATATGGATACCCGAGCTCGGGCCACTTCGGCAGCTAGAATCCAGAATGAGGAGCAAGTTATCCTTCCTCAATTACAGCAACTATATATACACGCCCGGGTTCAAAGCCACCAATAGCCAAACTATATAATCAGCTGGTATTGTTGGAAGTTACCCCCGGGCTGTCTACCCTGCTCAACTATTGTGCCGGAAATCATTCTTTGCGAGATCAAGACGGCTCATTAAGGGACAATGGTGGTATATCCTACCAATATAATATAATAGATAATATTATCAGGTTTATGTTTGCTTTTCTTCGCTCTACCAGAAAAGAGAAAAAAACGAAACCGTGGTTCCGGACACATCTTATCTTGCACAAGGTGGTCGAGCCCGAGAGGACGGTTCTCAAGCGTTCCTTCTGTCACCGAGCTGTGCTAGTATATTAGCACGGTGCAGTACTGTATGATACCAGGACAAAAGCGTTTCGTCCGATGCCCTTCAAGTTTCTGTACATAAAGTACCCATCCACCTTCACCACCACCACCCCTCCCATACCACACCGTCCATGAGAATCTGCGAATACTTGGCCGTGCATTGGCAAACCTGTAGATGACACGAGGAATATTACAGATTCCAAAGGAGTGGGAGGAAAAAGTCATTAAGCATCCGGCATTAGTTGCCATGTACTTTTTTCTATGCCATCCCCCGTGCAAAAAATCCAGGTCACTTTCGCACCGCCTGGCGCAATCGTAGACAATAATGACAGCTTTGATCCCCTTGTACTGTACTCTTATTAGGTTTGAATGGATTATCGTTCTCTAGCTGATGGAAATATTTGAACCGTTTTCATGCGAGCAGCGCTGGGAACTGGGGGGGGTTTGGAAAATGTCCCGTTTCTTGTTAGGTTTGGTGTGAAAAACTTGTATTGGACGAGGCCATTTTTGTCCTGGCACTTTTACAAATAACTGTCCGGGTGTCGGGTGGTTGTTTGTGGGACTGTTCTGGTTGTGGCATGGCTTCTCGCGATTGGTAGGCTTGGCGATGCAGACGTGGTGTTTGTTCTTGATGTGCTTATGAGATGGCGAGATGGTAGCGTGGTGGACGTTTGGGGTGCTGGCGGGCGGCAGGGTAGGGATGACGGTATTTGAACTTGGCGTACTAGGTACGATATGGTACTAGTAATCTTGTAAATGATTGACCTGCGTGATATTGGTAAATGTTCTACGTAAGGGGGACCCAAACCAAAAAGCCTCCGTGAAGGTCCAAAAATTCCCAAGAATAAGTGAAAATTGTGACAATATATTGAGATCATGAAATTTTGTTCTATCCCAATGCAAGTATCATAGACATACAGAAAAACGAACCCTAATATCCGCTAGCCCACATCCCAGAAATAAAATGAAATCCTCTGGTATTACAGTCTATCATGCCCTAGCCGAAAACAAAGAGTACAAAAGGGATGGGGAAATGACAAAAGTGGAGAAATAAGCTTTAGATCTTTACACTGGCCAGCTCTTGAGCAGTACCCTGCTCATATGTAGGATAGTCGGTGTATCCAGTAGACCCAGGAGAGTAGAAGGTATTGCGGTTATAGTGGGCCAATGGCCATCCATTCCGCAACCTGTCGACCATGTCCGGGTTACTAATGAAATGACGACCAAAGACAATTCCCTCGGCCTCACCATCCTCAACTGTACTCTCAGAATTGGTATCGTTGAAACCTCCAGCAGCGAGCATAGGGGTTCCGTGCAAGAGTCTCTTGAAGGGTTTGAGGGTGAGGTAGTCAGCGACATCCTCGTCCGGAATACCTTTTGCCTTAGCAATAGCGAGGAGCTTCTCCTTCTTCTTTTCACCGTCCATGACCAGCTCCGAGCGCGGCTCGATGAGGTGCACGTATGCGAGTCCCTTCCTACCGACCTTCTCAATGACGTAGCCATAGTGCTCGTGAATGTCGGAGGTATTAGTGCCCTGAAAAAAGCCGAACGGGGAGAAACGGATTCCAACGCGATTGGCCCCAATGGCAGCGACGACCCTGTCGATCACTTCAAGGACAATGCGACCGCGGTTCTCGGTGCTGCCACCGTAAGCGTCGGTGCGGAGGTTGATGTTGTCAGAGATGAATTGATCAAGGAGGTAACCGTTTGCGGAGTGCTATGTTCCGAGAATGTTAGTGCTTGTGTTTCAGTGGTGTCAGGGAAGAGCTTAACTTACGATTTCAACACCGTCGAAGCCGGCAGCGATTGCACACTTGGAGGCGTGGGCGTAGTCGGATATTGTGTCTTGAATCTCCTCAATGGTCATTTCCCTGGGAGTGACACAGTCCTTTGGCCCCTCTGGGGTGAAGAAAACCTTGAAGTCTAACCTGGTGGCAGAGGGCCCAAGTGGGCTTCTTCCGCCCAAGTTGATAGGATGGGTCGTTCTTCCAACGTGCCACAATTGGCAGTAGATGAAGCCACCCTTTGAATGAACAGCATCGGTCACTTTGGTCCAGGCGCGGATTTGTTCAGGGGTAAAGATTCCAGGGGCGCCGTAGTAGTTTCCTGCCTGTGGTACCAGTTAGAATGGAGAAACCCCTCTAATTGGGAAATCATAGAAATCTACCATGACGGAGATGTTTGTAGCTTCTGTGACGATGAGGCCACCTTCGCTGGCCCGCTGCCTGTAGTACTCGACGACATTTTCGTCAGGAATGTGCTCAGGTGAGCGGGTTCTCGTCATTGGAGCCATAACAATGCGGTGCTTCAACTCCATCTTTCCTAACTTGAAAGGTGTAAAGAGCTTGGAGTTGGCCTCGGAGCCATTGGCAACTGGTTGCTGTAGGACGGTCATTGTGGATGTATAGGATTCAAAGGGTGACTGAGGCCGAACTGGTATACGAGTAAAATTGGTGGTGCCTAAGCAGCAAGCTGTAAAGAATTGTGCGGTGATGGGGGCCTACAGCGAGAGGGAAAAGCGACGCCTTTTATGAGAGCACTGTTAGTGGGTAGTATGATGAGAAAAAAACGAGAGACGGAAGAGAGAAAAAGTTCTTACCGTAGTATAACACTATCGGTTCTAGCGGAAGGTCGCCCTGAGCTAGCCTACTGATAGGATCTACGAATCCAATTAAATATTATTATTATTAGAAATCGAAAACGTCGGTAGATGTGGACCTGAGATTAGATCGGGTAGCTCACGTGACCGCATTAATTGTTAATATCCCAAGAGGACGGCTGGCTCTAACTATACCCGAGTAGAGAGAGAACGCAAAAGAAGAAGAAAATGAATGAAGAGATGAATGAAGCCTTGTATGGATGTCGGTTTCAACTCGGCCTGGCGGGTATGCTCGAGCACAGTAGACTGCTATGGTATTACCGCAGCCAAATTACTATACCGAGGCAAACCCTTCCCTTCCTGGCTTGGATGCTCCCCACTTCGTAAAGCGCCCGGAAATAGAGGCGCCAGGATCCTCGAATTTTTGCGTATTATAAACCTTAATTGCCGTCTTTTTTTATGTCCGGACATTTTACGAATTGACCATCAGCGTTTGGCACGAGCTTGAACAGTCTCTGGTGCTTACAATTGGCGAGGTTAGATCCTGCTCAGGCCCCTTCTTCCGGTACCATCTTTTTCAGTGCATTAGACTATACTTGGGTGCAGGGACACCTAATGAGAACAGGGCGCAGGAAACCTAAGGACAATGCAGCTAAAAATCACCAACGAACGACTTTGGCAACGAGACCCATCACCTCTCAAGAAGCCCTAGGTATTTGGAAGACTGGTCGCTGGGTGATTGGGGCACTGTAAACTAATCTATAGCTTCAGATTTTTGATAAATGCTCTTACCGTAGAATCTCGCGAAACTCACTATGTCCGGGCAAGGATGTCTTAATTCCAGGCCAGTGAGAGAGAAGAATCCAGTCTTGGAGGGCATTTCTCATAGGCCAATTTATACCAGCCAGCGCCAGCC
>Ga0307509_10008590_pt1 | contig 12973 bp, 17 predicted proteins | sample 10_EM_MG_FD_202245 | JGI IMG/M metagenome (GOLD analysis project Ga0307509, IMG submission 202245) | Populus trichocarpa ectomycorrhiza microbial communities from riparian zone in the Pacific Northwest, United States - 10_EM | ecosystem: Host-associated > Plants > Roots > Unclassified | place...
CTCAGTCACGACAATCCTCCCATGCAAAAATCATCGAATCGGAAACCTTGTCCAGGTCCACGTCTAAGCAACGCATACCCAATGAGCGATCCGTTGGTGTAGTTGGTTTTGGAGGCGTCTCTGATGGCGTGAACCCTTTCGAATCTTACGCAGACGACCTTCATGCAGGCAAGTCGCAGCAGGAGGAGAGCATGCGCGTCATGTATGAGGATCCTGGCCAGCAGGAAGAGAAGAAGCGGTTGATGAGATTGTTGAAGGGCCAAAATGGGGATGAGGAGTCGATGGGCACTACCCTGACTCTCAGTGGGTCAGAGAGGAGGACGAGGAGGAGTACGAGGATCGCTGGATTTTAAGTTGTCTGGTTCCGTTTATTTCTCGATTTAAATCTTGGATGAGGATTTTTTTTGCGACACTGTACTCAATCTCCTTATATTTATTTAATCTATGTATTTTCTGTGCTCCCACAACTTCAATTTCGAATGGACTGTTTAGTGATGAGTGCGTAGGTGAGAATAATGGAACCGCCAGGGATATGGTCGAGGAGTTGGTGGTTGTTCACTGAAAACGGTGCACTGGCAGTTGTAAGAAAGCAAACCCTTGTTCCAACCATCACCGAGATTAGTTAGTACTAATAGTACTCCTGACTATGAGGATCATGGAGAATACGAAATGTTGAATTCTGCGTCTCACTTCATCGAAGCTCTTATCCCGTGGCTACCTGCTGCGACCGAGGTATGATCCAAATTGGATTCCGTCGTGGACGAAGCTCCCAAGAAAAGTTCCCTGGCAATCGATTGATTGCAGGGAGCTAAGGTGCTTGGTGGGTGTCGCATTTCTGACAACATTAAGGTTGTGTTTAAAGTATGCTAACCTGTTCATAACGCCGACAACGACTCATCGTGCATTTTGGGTGTTCATATTGCCTGACAGGAAATTTTCCAATTTCAACCTGATGCAAATGGTAGAAACAATGATAAGTCGCATATGTTGGCTAGGTACCCATTCAAAGCCAATTTAAGATACAATATGGAAACATGGGTTATTTTTTGCGCGGAGTATGTCAGAATCCAGGTTGTTGGTAAAACCCACACCGAAGATCTCGTCATCTTTGAGATTCGAGGTCAAAACGATCAGCGAAGGTGAAATTTGAATCGCCGATTAAATCAAATTCCCGGACCGGGGGGCTTCTGACATTCCTCTTGACCACCATACTTCTATTTCAACGAAACGGTGAACGACATACAAGGCTGCAAACAGCAATTAAGAATCGAGAAAATGGTGAATGGCGGGGATACGAGCCTGGCTCAGATGTCAATTTCCAACGGTGAGTAGATCCCGTTGAATTTTGAACCATATTCAGCATCTCCTCAGATCTGTACGACGACCTGGTACATTATTTTAAATATGCTTCATCTGCATACACTGTGCCGTGTCTTCGGCCTAATGGAAACCACCTTGTCATCGAAGTCGGTCTCTTCCTCTCATCTGTCAGCATCGGATCTCAGAACATTGTGCAAGTCAGATGTCCAACCCCCTCACAGACATACAATTTTTCATCGCAAGAGATGATCATCGGAAAGAGGTAGTTATCGCCATAAGGGGAAGGTCAGTCCATTATCTTTTAATTTTTACTGTTCATTCAATTTGATTCCTTAGTGCGTCTGTAGCCGACGTCGTCATGGATGCTCAGATTGCGCTGATCCCTTTTATCTCGCCTGGAGCCAAGCTTCCGTGTATGAGACATTCAAATTATCTTAGATGAAGTTTAAGGCTCATGGTTGTTCTATTTTGTCGCAGCGGAAGCTCGAGTGCACAGCGGGTTTCTCCTCTCGTGAGGTCATTGTTTGCTGGGGTGCTTTCGACGGCAATCAATCGTATCTTCCATAGATGGGACTCCATTGCAGTTCAGATTATTGCTATTGTTGGAAAAGAACTGGCGCATTATCCCACCTATTCGGTTGTTACGACTGGCCACTCCCTAGGTGGGTCCGTCGCCATTCTTGGAGCTGTTACTTTGCATCAAAACTTCGAGACAACGTAAGTCGTTTCGTTCCTCCGAGTCGGCACTCCGAGATTTGACGCTACCTCACGAATATCCCTATAGTCCAATTAGAACATACTCTTATGGTGCGCCGCGAACTGGCGTGAGGATAATTCTCTTTCTCCAGTCTTAATTGATCGCTGAATCGGTCGCTACATAGAATAAAATATTTGCAGAGTATGTGAACGCGACATTCGGCGAAAAGGCATATCGAGGTTGGTTAAACAGCATCCCGTTTAAGATACCTGCTGATATTTTTACTTTATTTTTTTAAAGTGGTTCACGGTAACGATGGGTTTGTTTAGTATCGTTGTAACCGATGGCCTTGAATGCTGAAACTCTGCTTTAGGGTGCCCACTATGGTTCCGACACGATTAGGGTATCACCACCATGGTCAGTACCTGTCCTTCCTGTGGATATACTATTGCAGAAATCCTACAGGCATTGAATACTGGCAATATACACATCCTCCCTCCGAGGAAACGACAGCGAAATGCAATGCCGAGGGAGAGGACCCAACTTGTTCAGCCTCCATTCCATCTCAAGGTGTGAACCTTGCTCACATGACAGTTCGTCAACTATTTTTCTCGCAAGTAATCCTAACGGTTCAACGTTCAATATCCACAGTATTTTGGAATATTAGCAACGACGCCGTTTTGCTTTTGAGAACGTGAAAGGAATTGATGAGTGAAATGGATTTTATTTTACCCTTTTCGAGTCTTCACGACTTTCCTTGATTTGACTTGGACCTATCGGTGATGAATGTCATGCCCAGGTGTATGGAATGTCGGATGGGGTTATCAGTGGTTTGGTCTGCCATCCAAATACTATCTGATTTCTCCCGATTCCTTTTCTTGTTTTATTTATTTACTGAACTTTTTAAGCCTTCGCGACCTCTTTGTCTTCAACAAGATAAGCGCCTCGAATTCAATTTGCCATCGACTGATATATTTTGCGGGAAAGTCTCAGAATGCAATTTTCTAGAAACCAGGATTTACAGGACACAATAGGAGAGATTTTTCTTGTATACATATTATGACTGGTTTAAATAATTCCAGCTGTAAGTACGTCGAAGTGGGGATGTCCATCGGGTATGACCGGTTGCGGCAATCAGCGCCGTGTGATTGAAATTCGCACGTCCTCGCCAACCAATTCTTGTCTCTCACCTTCTTGGATACTATTTTTCTTGCAATATGCTCACCTACACCAGCCCTCTCGTTGACGAAAAGAATCCTCTATATTGTCCTGCTATCCCAGCCGCTGACTATCTGAAAGAGCTTCGTTTCAGGACCCAGAAATCAGCCAAATCGAGGAACCCCAGCCGAAATTTCTCTCATTCTTTCGGCTATACCCTGGAACAGTCCTCTCGCGAAGACCCCAATCACAATGGTAGCATTGGGTCTGATTGGTTTCTTGGGGATTACTTCACTTCCGGTCAAGGCTGGTTCTCGAGTCAGTCTCCTGGGGCCGAGGATTTGCCTCCGTACTCTCCGAGGGTACCGATTCGACCCCAGTTAAAGGTTCCCCAAGCCCTCGAGGTTTCTCCAAAAACATTGCCTGGGACTAAACGCATTGTTCACGATTTAAAGAGAAAGAATGATTTTAGTGATTTTGCTGCCCCTCCGAAGTACGCTCGGTCTCTGCTTTCTGCGCACGACAGCTCTTTCGATCTCGAGGTTTGGCGGGAGAAACTTCAGTTCACGAGGGTCAAGTCATCTCCCATCGATGCTAAAAACGTTTCGAAAGATAAAAATCCTGTTACCTCGCCCTCTGATCTTGACAAACTGATCGATAACTTGGACTCTGAGCTTCCGGGTATAAGGCTCAAAGAAAGGCTCTGGCGACTGGGCGTCATCAACCCACAATCTCTCATGGACTTCCTATGCGCGCACGGTAATTCGTACTCCTTTGTGTCCCCATTTTTTGCCGATGCCATTTAGCCCACATCAACCAACGGACTTTGCATATTCTTCGGGAAACTAACGTGGAGCGCATCTCGTTCATTACACTGATGGAAGATCGAAATGGGCTCAACCTCACCGGAAGGGATATCTATTCTGGTACACGGATTCAGTTTCTTCATTTAATCCTCTTAATCCTGGACACAGTATTCAGCAAGCCTGATAGCTATCGCCACCTTTCTGAGCTCTCATTCTCTGGGGTCCGCATTAGAGATTCAGACATTTGCCAAATTCATCACCTTCCAAGTTTATCGACTCTCCTTCTCAACGAAACTGGTATCGGAAATGAAGGGTACGTTCGTTGATGCGCAAGTAATTGATTAGCTTCTGATAGATTTCATCATCTAGAGTATTTCTCCTCGTCTCGCTGAAACGAACCCTTACAAAACTTTCTGTCGCGTCAAACCCTGACATCGACAACGAAGCTGTCCCCGCCATCCTTCTGCTTTCGAAACTGTATTTTCTTTCTATTCTGGACACCGGTATCGACATGGTTGGACTTCGTCGACTTGCTGATTTCGCACATCAAACGCACCAACTTATCGACGTTGAAATACCTTATGCCTGTCAGGACTATGTTGACAGCCAGTAAATTTGACCCATTTCCACTTTTTTCGGCCGTTCTCACTACCCATTAGACATCCGCACCAAATATCTCTTTAACCCTTCTCCACCTCTTGTTGTGAACCCGCATATATGCGGCAAGTTATCCGATGCTGGACTCAGGCGTAATCTCGAGGCACATTCGGCTTGTAACTCTTCCATCGTACCGTCTGGCACAAGGCAGGAACTGGTAGAAAGACTATTTGAAATCTTGAAAATCCGCAAACTGGACATGCTTGTAGTCGAAATGCTGGGCGGGGATGTTTCTATTGCAGAGAGATGATTCTCTTCGATCTTTGCTCTTTCTTGACGCCTTGTGGTCACCTCGTGAACCCATGCCTTAAATCGACGCTCTTTATGCTTTCTTGTTTATACAATACCACATTACATTACGCGGACATCTCTTTCTTGGTGCTTGTCTGTCCTTCGCTTCAACCTGTCATGTATCAATTATCAATTTGTGTTAACACGCACATCATGTGTTTTCGAACTTTGTGGATATTTGTTTCCTAGTTTGGTGGTCGCCTCTTTCAGATGGTATGTATTCCCTGTCGTACGCGCCACCTCCCTTCCCTTTCGTTTCTAGTTGGCTCCAGAGGCATTATGTACAACGCAGAGAAGTGTTTCTTCTTGATAGTGGGCATCCTTTCCATCCTTCAAAGTGGCGCATCTATAAATTCTCCAACCTACGGCGCTCGCCTGACCACAGGCACCGGTTCTATGGGGAGAAACATTGAGCTGGTCCACGCTCATCGCCCTCATCTTCCGCCAGACGTTTTTTATAATAGAACCTTCGTGCGCGTGTGGGCCGAGTCCGGAGAGGAACTTGGGGATGGGGTGAAGTTCGTGCATCACACCAATGGAACTCTCGAGCGGATCATATTAAGGCCTCGTGGAACAAAGACACTTTTGCCTTTTAATTCGAACAGCCGGCGAAGTCTTATTCCAAGCAAATCTCTTGATTTTTCCCCATCCATCGACATCTACGTCGGCCTAGGGTTATGGTTTTCTTTCTTTCTCTTCGCGGCGTTCTGCGGTCTCTATTTCTTTGTGTCTCTGGAAGACATTTGGCTGTTTTTGGTGACTATTGCCGATACTTGGAATGGAATTTTTTGCGTGGCGAACTCCGTGACTCTGGACTTTCTTAAGTGGACTCTGCCAGCACTTTGGCGTACAGCGGGTTGCACCATTGCGACTTTTCAATCCTTCCTCGTGTCCACTGCCGAGTTTATCCGGCAATTAATATATATGTTCCAGAGATTGCGCCTAGAGTGGGAGCTACGCCAGTGGGAAAGGCGCAACCGCCAAAGCATCATCAGAAAGCAACTCAGAAAACCTGGGACTTACAACCGCCGGTCTCCTCGACATTCGACGACTCCCCTGTTCCAGCGTGGGGTAAACCACGACATTTACGCACTCTTATTGCCAGAAGAACTGCCGCAAGAGCAGGTCTCTGAGCCAATACCGACAATGCCTATGCGACATATGTACGACCCGTGGGCGTTTAACCACGTCCGCAAGATCGGCTCAGGGTCATTTGGGAGCATCATCCAGGTCGAGCACCGAATTACGGGAAAGATGATGGCGCTGAAGAGGTTGATAATGGAGGAGAATTCCTGCGACGACGTCCATTTGGAGATCAGGGCGTTGCTGAGGGCGCAGCGTTCTCAATGGTACCCTAAGGTGCTGAGCACGTTCATGGACGGGGCGAATTTTTATATCCTGATGGTACGCAACGAATATTTGTCAACCGTTCTATTATCTGACATGTGTTCAGCCATTTTATGAACGCGGTGATCTTTACAGAATCATGTACCTGCCCCAGTGTGGAGGATGTTTGCCTAGAACGCTAGCTCAATTTTACCTCGCGGAACTGGTGAGCCTGGGGACTTGTTTAATCGCCAGTACTTACCTTGCTGCGCAATAGCTTCTTGCGATCCAGTACATTCATAAAATGGGCATCATTCACCGGGACCTCAAGCCAGACAACTTGCTCATTTCGGAAGACGGTCATCTGATCGTAGCTGACTTCGGTGTCGCGCATGTCTTTCCTTCCGAAGAACAAGAGGATCCATTTATGGAGGACGAGTACCCTCTTTGGGTGGAGAAAAGGAACATGGGCGGCGATCATTTTCCGTTGCTTACGCCGAGCGTCGATAACCCTCATACAATCACAGGCGTGGCGGGAACATTGTTTTATGCTGCGCCTGAAGTGGTCGAAGATCATCCATATAGCTACGGAGTGGACTTCTACTCGATGGCGATGCTTTATCATGAGATGGTTACTGGATACGTACGTCTCGCTCTTGTTTTCTATTCTTCATTGAAGCTGGTGACGATGTGCTACAGGCCGCTTTTGGTAAAGGAGCCACGAGACCTGGGTGTACCGAACCTGAATATCACTTCGACTTGGGCCGTAAGGATGTCCATCTTCAACCCCTTTCGATGTCCGATTTACGCTTCACGGAGTGGGTATGTTCGAAAACCTCGTTTCTTCCTCGCCAATTTCCAAAATATTCCTTTCGCAGATGACTAACAGAGATCCTTATTCTCGACCCTCTGTGATACAGATGAAAGCAGACCCAGTCTTTGCGGGCATGTAAGTGGCACTTTGTGTTAACTGTAGGCTTAACACGGAATCGATTTTAGTGACTGGGAAAGACTTGCAAGCCGAGAGGTTCCCATACCTCCGATATTTTCCCTTAGGAAGAGGGTCCCTTTATCTTTCTCCATTGAACGCCATTTAACGAATGTGTAAGAGGTTCCCAATTTTCCTTTCTGACTAAAAGTAGCTGAACACCGTTCCAGCACGGACTCTATCAGCATATAAAATCCCCAGATAAACCGCAATACCACATAATGATCTCTCAGAATCACTTATAGATGTTTTCTTCTTTCGATGTGCAATGTATTCCCTTTTAATTGGTGTTCATTGAAGTGACTAAATTACACTGTAATCTTGAGGACCTGAGGTTGAGCCGCCCTCCGAGGTAAAGCCGTCTGCCCAATTTATCGACTGCGCTTGGACTGTGCACATTGATAAACATAGCAACCGATCAATTGGTCATTAGAACAGACCTGCACTTATGGAACTAACCTATTGATACGCAGTCTTTATGTTATCATGATACCTTTTAACCACATAACCCGGTATTTCGAGTCATTCTTTTGCCTCTTGTTTCCTTCAGTGCAAAATGCGCCGATTTGCTTCGTGGGGAGGGTTGCTCACGTTTCTCCTTCGCTTCGTTAGTGCTCGAGATGAACAAATGGTTCTCAACACACTCCCGGTGTCCAAAGGAGATTGGGACCTTACCAAGGGGCCAAGCAAAAATTCAACAGACAACCTGGTTTTCGATAATGTAGGTTCTTTCCTCCAACACTGGCCAAACACACGGTATAGAAACGGTGAATAAATTTGTTCAAAACCCGATAGCAAGCTGAAAAGGTTTTTCGAGGGCACAATATTGTTCCAGGAGTTCTACCAGTCGGTACGCTCCTCTATCACGGCACCTACAGGAACCAGACACCTCAAGTGCCTGACTGGGCAGCAACGGACCCAGAACACGCGTACCTGTTTTGCCGCGACCAGGGTTCTGGAAGTGGTTGCTGGCAGTTGACGCTCGTAGCGACCCGCCCCCTCAAAGTTTTATATTTCGATGGGAGTAGTGCTGCGAAAATGGTGGGAGGGCCGATGGAGAGTCAAGATCTAGTTATTTGGGGAAGGGTTCGACCAGATTATGCATGGAAGGAGAGGGAAAGGGCTGATGAACTTTGTAAGTGGGGAAAACGGTATGACCTGGATGGTTTTGTTCGGTAAGATTCATCACTCTTGTATTTCTGGCCTGTGATCAGTTCATCCATAACGATAGGATGGAAATGGATTTGTGAGTCTCTTCATTTCATGTTGTGTGATCCGCCTGATTCAAAGGACAAATTTTCGCAGCGAAATTATTCTCTGCGACTTTACTGCAGGGGTAAAGCGAGTTTCCTTCCTTAACCTCGCAACTGCAAATGTATTTCCTCCTGGAAATCCGCGGCCCGAACCTTCACGCCCACTACGGCCACCTTCCCCCTCTCCAACCTTGAACACCGCTCTACACCTACGACCATCAGCTCCTGGTGCTCAGCGGCGTGTCGCCCCACTGTTTCGAGTTTTGGAATCTGGAAGCTGGCACAACCACTATCCAGGGGACCCCCGTGTCCGGCTTGACTATTCCCGAATGATTTCATTCTATGACACCAACATGTTCCCCAGCCTCCAGGTTACGCGGGCCGGAAAAGGGCGTCTAAATCATTCATTGGAGGGAATCGCGCCAAGCGACGTACCTCGACTCAAACTCCAGCTTGACGAGCTCCTCAAAAACGACTCAGAAATTATTGCCAGTGGTATCGACTGGGCCAGTCTTATCAAGCAGATCATGCAACGGTATGCAGAAAGGTTGGAGCTTTTCCATTACATTCTGAATTCTACAACATCCACATCGGAAGAGGAAGTAGGGCGCACCTTGAAGCAAGCGCATCGCCATCTCACCAGCATGCTGGCCCCGTACATTCTCCATACTTCTGTCCCCCCAACGAACGATTCAGCTTTTATGAAAGCACATTCATGGGCTACTCCGGTCTTCGAATATTGCGCGACGACCCATACCAGCCATATAGAGACCATTTTGACTGCATTGACATACTCCGAGAAAGTTATTCTCCAAGCTATACAAGGTGTTTCCAAAGAAATTTGTCGTGTTTTGGTCACCACCTGGGCAGAGGGTATGGAGAGTGATGCAATAGAATTTGATTTCAATTCACTTGGGACGCCTTCTCCTCTCCAAGAATTGTCGAAGACGTGGAAATCGAGGGTAGAGGACCTCATGGCGTGGCTGGATTGGAGTTATTGGCGGACATGCCGTCCTGCGTGTGGCTATGAGGTATGTATGCAGGAGCACTTCTGCCCCCCCTTTGACCTCTAACAGTTTATCTACTTGACAGGAAATGTGCTATTTGCCCACTTGGCCATTCTTTTCGCATAACCGGCCGGGGGGGCCACGCCCTCCGCATCCTGGCCCGCCAGGGTCCACAGAACCTCCTTCAGGGTTTTCGAGGTTTCTTACTTGGGTTCAAGAGACTCTAACTTTCACCGTTGATGGCGCACCGGCGTCCAGTGAGCCTCATGAAGAATGGCTTGACCCGCAACCTTTGTGTATCAGAAGAGTTGAACCTTTGGAGTTGCTGTAGTAAATTGCTGTTAGCTTGTCGAAGGCTCGAGTAAATAATTATGCACTATGTAGTATGGAATTAACGTGAATCCTGTTCTGTGCACCATGGTTGGTTCACTCTTATTTATTTTATTTTCAGTTCGATTTGCAGGCATATTTAAATATATTTGGATTAGGGAACCAGATCCGGAATTCCCGGAGATTAGTAGTGTCGCCGCCAAGTCGAGATTTTTTGAGTTGATCATGAGCCCAGGCTGACCCGGAGAAGATCAACGGCGAAGTCGGTCCTAACTCCTTCCTCTTGATTATGGCTTCTTCGCCTTTCCCGCCTTCCAGACATTCCCCCCCAGTATTGATGACCGCCGATTCGCCATTCGTCATGAGGTTGATATCCATCCAACTTGTCCCGGCGAGGCCATTTGTAAGGCTACTTAACCACAAGGCCGAGGTAGCACTGGCCCGCCTTAAGTGGACGGCCCTCGGTCGTCAATCAGATCGTGAGGCGCTAAGTCATACCCATGCTTCTAGGGCTCCATTTATAATCCAGAGCCCTGTGGATATTTATTTAAACCGAATAGTTGACATCCCACCACCTCTCTCTCATCTATGGCTTTCAAACTAACAACCAGTCTGCTCTGTGTTTTGTTGCTTTCAAGAGTTACATCGTCCACCCTTGCCGTGGATGTACAAGAACTGGAGGCCCGTCAGGCAGTGGATAATATCGTCTATGTTACGGATTCCAACCTCTTTTGGTGTGTGCAATATTGTGGAAGTCCGAAATTTCTCAAATTCACCCTTAATCTCACAGTATGATAATGCCCCGGTGAGCAGCAGCAAACCGGATCTTATAGAATTTTATTGTTCTGACAAGACAGCTTGCAGAAACCCCCACACTAATATCGGAGACAGCGAGGTTCCAGGAGGTATGAAAACGTATTGCTCTCCTGCTGGACGATATTCCCCAGATCAGGGCCAACTCCCACCTGACTTCTGGAGTAATGTCGAGTTCAAGAGTGGGACGAGTTCTCGCGGGGCCCGTTTCGCGCAACGTACGTGCCCAGCATTTCCAGAGCTCGCAAATGGATGATATTTATTATCCGAATTAGTGACGGGCTGTATCCGTCCAGAGAAACTCGATCGCTTAAACGTCAATGACGGTGGAGGTCAGTACGACTCCAGCGGAGGAGCTGGAGGGCAAGGTAATCCTCAAGGAAGCAAATGTTTGGGGTAAGTCAAAAACTGCATGATATTCATGATTTTATTTTTAACGGTTTGATAGCTACAACCATTACGTTGAGCTCGTTGAACCCGCTGATAAACGCGCTTGTATCAAGTGCTGTGATAACTTTGATGATTGCCCATTATATCTCGGTGAGAATGACATCGACTCGGATTTCCTATATACGGTCAATGCTAGTATTAATGACTTTCTTCTAGACACTTCTGGATGCCCAGCAGTCATTCAAGGAAATTACTTCGACTGCAACTAGGTCGCCACTCAGCAACATGGAAATTTCTAACTCCTCCCGAGTGACAAAGGGACACAGCACTCTTTTATGACTTTATTATGATAACGACAATTTATGTAATGCCTAGGACCCAGTCGTACACGATCCAAGTATTTATGCTTGTGGGTTTAGATAAGATAAGATAAGATCGTGATGGTGTTACTAATGAAGATAATCAAATAATCAAGTTTGAACCCGAACTGCATCTTCGTAGCCATGTCTGACCTCCTTCGTTCTGCAATATCCGCCCGCGTTTCCAAGCTTCCATCCTTGCCAGCAATACACGCTGATGAAGGTACTGGCGATGATGAAGAAAATGAAGATGACTCAATCGGCGACTTGCCAGGCAGTGGTCTAGGCCCTCCAGCGATGCAAGTGAACTTATCGACTCTGCTAGGCCAGCGATGTTGATATCACGACTCTTCAAGGCCTATGAAAAGTGCCCGATCAAGGCCCAAGCGTCCACCAAATCCCAACTTCTCCCCGATTTCAGCGTCTGGGTTTTTTGAACAGGCGTTGCAGATTGCGATACCCGCACGGAATCTAGACTGTCGTGTGTATTACACCGCCCCCAAGTTTAAAAATGGGACGGTTATGATCTGCCACCATGGGGCAGGATATTCAGGATTGAGTTTTGCGTGTTTTGCGAAAGAGGTGACGGACCTGACCAAAGGAGAATGCGGAGCACTTTCGCTGGATGCTAGGCGACATGGTACGCAGAATAAAGATCATTCAATGTGTATTTCTGATCCTTTCCAAGGGAGAACAACTTCTACTGATGGTGAAAATGGAGATCTTTCAATCGATATCCTTGTGGCGGATTTCTGTGCTGTCCTTGAAACAATCTTTCCTGATCCACCCTCTGCTCCAACGTTTTTGGTATGAATATCTTAACACTCTTGAATTCACCCCCATAGCAATTATTTACAGCTGGTGGGGCACAGTATGGGAGGATCTGCCATCGTCAGGAGTTGTCCGAATTTGTTAGAAAAGAAATATCGCATTGCGGGGGTAGCGGTTCTCGACGTTGTCGAAGGTGTAAAGCTCGATACTCGCTTCTCGAACTACAGCTGATGAGCCTCTCAGGGTCTGCTGTCGATGCCCTTCCTCACATGAATAGCCTCCTCAACGCGCGTCCGGACGGATTTGATAGTATGGAGGAAGCAATTGAATGGCAGTACGTGGCACAAACGAATTCTTGCTCCCTTTTTATCTACATTTGTTGCAGCTTCACTACAAATACCATAATAAATGCCACTTCGGCACGAGTGTCCATTCCTTCCATAATTAAACATGAAGAAGGGGCGATCCCTCCGTACCAGTGGCGCACCCCCCTGCGTTCGACCGCACCGTATTGGCTGAGTGCGTTTTGTCCAATCACTACTTATGAGACACGATGGGTTAACGAAGTAATTCGATAAATAACAGGTTGGTTCCAAGGTCTCTCTAAATCCTTCCTCGCAGCACGCACCGCCCGCCTTCTAGTTCTGGCAGGTACCGACCGACTCGACAAAGAGCTCATGATTGGGCAGATGCAAGGCAAATTCCAAATGAACGTCGTTCCTGGCGTAGGACACATGCTCCATGAGGTACGGATTGGTTTTCCTTTTGTCTTCCCGCGACAGTGTTTGACCGTGATTTTCGAATTCC
>Ga0307509_10008591_pt1 | contig 12971 bp, 10 predicted proteins | sample 10_EM_MG_FD_202245 | JGI IMG/M metagenome (GOLD analysis project Ga0307509, IMG submission 202245) | Populus trichocarpa ectomycorrhiza microbial communities from riparian zone in the Pacific Northwest, United States - 10_EM | ecosystem: Host-associated > Plants > Roots > Unclassified | place...
GAACGTGGCCCGGGTGACCGGATATCGTGCCGGGGAGCCCGGCTACCGCCGCGTCGTGCTCGCCCTGTTCGCCGCGGGCGTGGCGACGTTCGCCCTGCTCTACAGCACCCAGGCCCTGCTGCCCGAGTTCGCCGGCGCGTTCGGTCTTACGCCGGCGCGCAGCTCCTGGTCGCTGTCGCTGGCGACGATCGGCCTCGGCGTGACCTTGCTGATCACCGGCCCGATGTCCGAGCGGATCGGCCGCACCCGCCCGATCCACCTGTCGCTGACGCTCTCCGCGCTGGTCGGGCTCGGCTGCGCGGCCGCACCCGGCTGGCACGCGCTGCTGGCGCTACGCCTGCTGCAAGGCGTCACACTGGCCGGCCTGCCCGCCGTCGCGACCGCCTACCTGCGCGAGGAACTGCACCCCGGCACGCACGCCCGGGCGGCCGGCCTGTACATCGGCGGCACCGCGCTCGGCGGGATGGCCGGCCGGCTGATCACCGGCGGGGTGGCCGACGCGTTCGGCTGGCGGTGGGCGCTCGCCGCGGTCGCCGCCGTGGGCCTGGCCTGCGCCGCCGCCGTGGCCGCGCTGCTGCCGGCGTCGCGCAACTTCGTCGCGCGGCCGACCGCCGCGATGACCCGTCGCGCGCTCACCGACCCCGCACTTCTGATCCTGTACGCGATCGGAGCGTGCGCGATGGGCGCGTTCGTGGCGGTGTACAACGCGATCGGTTTCCGGCTCACCAGCGCTCCGTTCGCGCTGGGCGCGGGCGCGGCCGGCGCGGTGTTCCTGGTCTACCCGCTCGGCACGCTCAGTTCCGCGCTCGCCGGTCGCCTCGCCGACCGGTACGGCCGCCGCGCGGTGATGCCGTTCGGTTGCGCGCTCACCGCGATCGGTCTGCTGCTCACCCTGCCCGACAAGGTGCCGTTCGTGATCGGCGGCCTGGCCGTGATGACCGCCGGCTTCTTCGTCGTGCACGGCGTGGCCAGCGGCTGGGTGCCGGTGCGAGCCCACCTCGGCGGCGTACCGGCCGGCCAGGCGGCCTCGCTCTACCTGGTCGCGTACTACGCCGGCTCGTCGCTGTTCGGCAGCCTCTCCGGCGCCGCCTGGACGCTGGGCGCCTGGCCGGCCGTGGTCCTGCTGGCCGCCGCGTTCGTGGCGCTCAGCGGCCTCCTGGCCACCGGCCTCCGACGAATCCCCGCCCTGACGCCCACCCCGCCCACGACCGCATCGACGACGACCGCATCGACGACGACAACCGGCACCCGGGCCGAGGCAGCGTCGAATGGGGCAGCGTCGAATGGGGCAGCGTCGAATGGGGCAGCGTCGAATGGGGCAGCGTCGAATGGGGCAGCGTCGAACGCGGCAGCGTCGAACGCGGCAGCGTCCCGGTGAGCAGAGCGGGCCGTCGCGGTGATGGCGTGGCTAGCGGGACGAGGACGACATCGAGGAGGGGCGCCGGGTCACACCAACCGGATGGGCCCCGGCGGAGTGCCGCGGCCGCCGCGAGCGGGCACGCAGCCGCCACGCCAGGACCAGCACCACCACCAGCGCGGCGGCCAGCACTCCCAGCCGTACCGGAATGGTTGCCATGAAGGACCCGCCGCCGGAGCGGGCCTTGGCCATCAGGTCCTGGTTGTACGGAACGCCGCCCGGCAGCTTCGCGGCCGCCGAGAGGGAGGCCGACGGCGTCACCATCTGCAGCAGGCCCGACCTCTGCAGCAGCGGCAGCTGACCGGTGGTGATCGCTTCCGCGCGTTCGGCCAATTTGCGCACCGCCGCGTTCTTCGTCGTCGCGCGCACGGTGGTCGCGATCGGCAGCAACGTGCTGTCCAACGACCACAGAAAATTCACGAACCGCGCGTCGAACACCGCTCCGGTGTGCTGCCGCAGCGTGGCCAGCCCGGCCTGCTCGTCGGCCGGCAGCGGATCGGTCAGGTTCAGCTTGAGCGCCGTGGCGGTGGTCCGGGCCAGCGTGCCGAGCTGCGCGTCCTGGGCGCCGGCCTGGGCGGCGAGGGACTTCACCCCGGCCGTGGCGCTCGAGTCCTTGGCCAGCGCGGCAGCCGGCGTGACACCCAGGACCGTGTTGTGCACGCGCCGGACGAAGTCGAGATCGAGCGCGCCGGCCGCGCCGTCCTTCGCCTCCGCGTGTGCCGCCACCGGCGCCGAGGCCAGCAACAGGGCCGCCGCGAACAGGGTGAGGGCGGTGCCGGTGCCAGGCCTCAAGACGGCTCTCCCCAACGATCGACTCAGCTCGGTTCGGGCGGGAGGCAGTCTAGGGAGCGACCCTATGAATGCCGACGGACTTGTGACTTCTCTAAGGAAATCGCTAGGTTTGCGGCGAACCGGCGCGCGGCAGCGTGACGGTCACCTCGAGGCCCCCGCCGGGGCGCGGGCGTGCGGTGACGTCGCCGCCGTGCGCTTGGGCGACCGATCGCACGATGGACAGTCCCAGCCCCGTGCCGCCGTCGCTCGCCACCCGATCGTGCAACCGGCGAAAGGGCTCGAACAACCCCGGGATCTCGTACGCCGGGATCACCGGCCCGGTGTTGCGGACGATCAGTTCGGCTCGCCCGTCCCGGGTCGCGGTGGTGACCGACACCCAGCCGTCGGCGGTGTTGTAGTCGAGAGCGTTCTTGACCAGGTTCTGCGCCACGCGTTCGAGCAGGATCGGATCGCCCTCGGTCGGGGCCGGCGCCAGATCGCTGGTCACCAGTGTTCCGTTCTGATCGGCGACGTGCCGGGCGATGTCGGCCAGATCGATCGGATCGCGCGCCGTGATGCTCTGTTCCGATCGGGCCAGGGTGAGCAGCCCGTCGATCAGCCGTTCGTGCCGGGCGTTCACCGCGAGCAGGTTCGCCCCCAGGTCGTGGACCTGCGGCGGGGCGCCCGGCCGGCGCAGCGCCACTTCGAGAAGCGTGCGGTTGATGGCGAGCGGGGTGCGCAGCTCGTGCGAGGCGTTCGCGACGAACCGGCGCTGGCTGTCGAACGACCGGTCGAGCCGTTCGAGCATCGAGTCGAAGGTGTCGGCCAACTCCTTGATCTCGCCGCGCGGACCGGTCAGCCCGATCCGCTCGTGCAGGCACGGCGAGCGAAGCGCGACGCCGCGACCGGCCACCCGGCGAGCGGTCTCGGTGATCCGGTGCAGCGGGCGCAGCACCCGCTCGGCGATCAGCCAGCCGAGTCCGATGGCGACCGCCCCGACCACGACCAGCGCGAGCGTGCCCTGGGTGAGCAGGGTGTGCAGGGCGTCTGCGCGCACCTGGTCGCCGAGCGAGCTGTAGGTGAGGCTGGGCGGGCCGGCGCCCGCGGCGGACCCGCCGATCATGATGTTGTTCTCGAGCCGGCCGGTCAGGCCGTGCTGCACCAGCACGTAGGTCAGGGCCAGCAGGGTCGCGCCGGCCAGCAGGAACAACCCGCCGTACAGCACGGTCAGGCGGGTACGCAGCGTCCAGCCGCTCATCGGACCCGGTACCCGACGCCGGCGACGGTCTCGACCACCTGCGGCTCGCGCAGCTTGCGGCGCAGCGTCATCACGGCCATCCGCACCACGTTGGTGAACGGGTCGGCGTTCTCGTCCCAGACCCGTTCGAGCAGTTGCTCGGCCGAGACCACGCCGCCCTCGGCGCGCAGCAGTTCCTCGAGCACCCCGAACTCCTTGCGGGACAGCCCGACGTAGCGGCCGTCCCGGTAGACCTCCCGGCGGTTCGGGTCGAGCCGCAGGCCGGCCCGCTCGAGAATCGGCGGCGCGGCCGTGCGCGATCGACGACCCAGCGCCCGTACCCGAGCGACCAGCTCCTCGAAGGCGAACGGCTTGCCCAGATAGTCGTCGGCGCCCAGGGCCAGGCCCTCCACCCGGCTGCCCACCTCGGTCGCGGCGGTCAGCATCAGGATCCGGGCCGGCCCACCGCGTTCGACCAGGGCCCGGCACACGTCGTCGCCGTGCACGATCGGCAGATCCCGGTCGAGCACCACCACGTCGTACTCGTTGATTCCCCACCGCTCCAGGGCCGCCTCGCCGTCGTAGGCGACGTCCACCGCGAGGGCCTCCAGCCGCAGGCCCTCGGCTATCCCGTCGGCGAGCATCCGCTCGTCCTCCACCACCAGTACGCGCACGGAACCGAGCCTCGCGAACCCGGCGTCAACTGGGGGTAAACGCCGGCGCTGACGACGGTCTTACGGCCGCCGGCCGCCAATGGTTCCCATGCGATGGACATCGGGAGCGGTTGTGATCGGCGCGCTGGTCGCGCTGAGTCTGGGAGCGTGCGGCGCCGAGAAGGCGGGCAACGGCGTGGCGACGGCCGGCGGCGGCACGGCGAAACCGAGCAGCAGCGCCACCGCCACGCCGGGCGGGGACGGCGCCGCTTTGAAGTACTCGGCGTGCGTACGGGCGAATGGGGTTCCGAATTTTCCTGATCCCGATGTGAACGGCGGGTTGGACGCGGACCTGGGCAAGCTCGGGGTCAGCAAGGACAAGCTCGACGCGGCCGATCAGAAGTGCAAGCAGTACCTGCCCAACGGCGGCCAGCCGCAGAAGATCGACCCGGAAAAGCTGGCGCTGGCCCGGCGGTATTCGCAGTGCATGCGGGAGAACGGCGTGCCGAAGTTCCCCGATCCGGACGCGAACGGCGGGATCGCGGTCGACGGGGGCAAAATCGGCGTGGATCCGATCGGCGCGACCATGAAGGCGGCCGAGAAGGCCTGCCAGAGGTACCTCGGCGACGGCGGTGGCGGGCAGCTCAGCAATCACACCGACGGGTGACCAGAGGCAGGAAGATCTGGTCGAGGATCTCGGCGAAGAGCCGGTCGGCGGCGCCCTCGTCGAGAACCTGCCAGGCGGCGGCGCTGCGCAGACCCTCGTAGCGGACCAGGTTGAGCGGCAGGGCGGCGACCCGCTCGGGCAGGTCCGCGCTCGGGATCTCGCCGCGGGCGGCCGCGTTGCGCAGGATCTCGGCGATGACGTCGGGCAGCGTGGAGAAGAGCTCGCCACCGAGCTCGGGCATCTCGGCGAGCAGGCCGTGCAGCAGCTCGGGCGTGTAGTGCCGGGCCCGGGCGGCCATCGCGCGCAGCACGGCGAGGTAGTCCTCGCGCAGCGAGCCGGTGTCCGGCACCTCGGGCACCAGCGGGCCGAGGGCGTGCCGGATCGCGGCGACGGCCAGCCGCACCCGGTTGGGCCAGCGGCGATAGAGCACCTGCTTGCCGGTGTGCGCCCGGGCGGCCACGCCCTCGACGGTCAGCCGCTGGTAGCCGTTCTCCCGGATCTCGGCCCACGCCGCCTCCAGGATCGTGGCCTCCAGCTCCTCGCCGCGGCGCCTGCTCGGCACGGCACACCTCTTCCTGAGAATCCTGAGAAGAGACGTTGCGTCTCTTATGGGCCGAGCCTACCATTCCGACTTAGAGACGCATCGTCTCTTATTCGGAAGGGCTTCTTCGGAAGGGACGGCCGCACATGAAACGCCGAGAGAGCAGCCCCGTCGTCGTGGCACTGGTGATCGTCCTGGGGCTGGTCGCCCCGCTGCTGGACACCACGATCGTCAACGTGGCGATCCCCACGCTGCGGCAGGACCTGGGCGCCACGGTGTCAACCATTCAGTGGGTCAGCACCGGATATCTGCTGGCCATGGCGGTGGCGATCCCGGTGACCGGATGGGCGTCGCAACGTTTCGGCGCCCGCCAGGTCTGGCTGGCCGCGCTGTGGCTGTTCCTGATCGGTTCGGTGCTCTCCGGCCTGGCCTGGAACACCGGGTCGCTGATCGGTTTCCGGGCGCTGCAGGGCGTCGCCGCCGGCCTGCTCATCCCGGTCATGCAGACGCTGCTGATCGGCGGCGGCACGGCCGCCGGCCCGGGCGGCGGCGCCTCGATCCGGAACATGATGGCGCTGGTCAGCCTGCCCGCGCTGCTCGGACCCGTCTTCGGCCCGGTGATCGGTGGCCTGATCGTCAACCACATGTCCTGGCGGTGGATCTTCTACGTGAACCCGCCGATCTGCCTGGCCGCGATCGTTCTGGCCATGGTCTTCCTGCCGCGCGACGCCGGCCGCCGCACCCATCGGCTCGATCTGATCGGTCTGCTGCTGCTTTCGCCGGCCGTGGCCGGGATCGTGTACGGGTTGAGCGAGCTCGGCAACCGCGGCGGCGTCGCCCATCCGGCCGTCCTGATGCCGGTCATCGGCGGCGCGGTCCTGCTCGGCGCCTTCCTTTGGCACGCCCTGCGCGCCGAGGAGCCGCTGGTCGACCTGCGGCTGTTCAAGGTACGCACGTTCTCGGCGACGAGCGCGCTGCTGTTCCTCACCGGAATGGCGTCGTTCGGCGCGTTGCTGCTGCTGCCGCTCTACTACCAGCAACTGCGCGGCGACAGCGTGGTCACCGCCGGGCTGCTGATGATGCCGCAGGGGGTCGGCATCGCGCTCTCCCGGGTGGTCGCCGGGTTCGCCGAGCGGTGGGGCGCCCGCGCGCTGGTGCTCACCTCGGTGCTGCTGTCGATCGCGGGGACGCTGCCGTTCGCCCTCGCCGGGCCGGACACCAGCCCGGTCCTGCTCGCCGGCGCGCTGGTGGTCCGGGGCACCGGGCTCGGCACGGTGATGATGGCGGTGCTGTTCGGCGCGTACGAGGGTCTGACCAAGCCGCAGATCCCGCACGCCAGCACGACCACCCGGATCATGCAACAGCTGGGCGGCTCGTTCGGCACCGCGATCCTGGCCGTGCTCCTGCAACGCGGGCTGGCCGCGCACGCCGCCGACCCGGCGATCGCCTTCGATCACGCCTTCGCCTGGTCGATCGCGCTGAGCCTGCCGGCCCTGATCGCGGCGTTCTTCGTGCCGGGACGGCCGACCTCAGGTGTCGCGGGGACGGCGAGCGATCGTGAGCGGGTGGGTGGCCGGCCGGTCGACCGGGCGGCCGTCGAGGCCGGTCAGGTCACCAATGGCCACCGATGAGCCCGATCGAGTGGATACGAGCGGCCGTGTCCGGCGCCTGATGCGTCGTGATCAGCTCGTCCGCCTGGCAGCTCTTGGCGAACGCAGTCAGGTACTCGGTCACCTCGTCGGCGGTGCCCACCGCCGTGTAACGCGTCATCGAGGCAAGCTGCGATCCCTGCGGCGAGGCCAGGAACTCGTCGATCTCGGCGTCGGTGAAGGTGCCGCCGAGCGGGCCCCGGGCGATGAAGGCCCGGGTACGCGCCCGGTACGCCACCCGCATCTGCTCCACGGCGAGGTCGTGCTCGTCCGCCGCGAACACGTTGACCCCGGCGATCACGTACGGCTGGGAAAGCTGCTCGGACGGCCGGAAGGTGTCCCGGTAGGCCGCCACCGCCGAAAGCAAGTAGTCGGGAGCGAAATGCGAGGCGAACGCGTAAGGCAGTCCGAGGCGCGCCGCGAGCTGGGCGCCGAACAGCGACGACCCGAGAAGGTACAGCGGGACGACCTCGTCGGCCCGGGGCACCGCCTGCACGCCCGGCACCCGGGTGTGCCCGCTCAGATAGCCCCGCAGCTCGAGCACGTCGTCGGGGAAGGTGTCGGCCGAGGCCGGGTTGCGGCGCAGGGCGAGCATCGTGTTCTGATCGCTGCCGGGCGCGCGGCCCAGGCCCAGATCGATCCGGCCCGGGTGCAGCGCGGCGAGGGTGCCGAACTGCTCGGCGATCACCAGCGGCGAGTGGTTGGGCAGCATGATGCCGCCGGCGCCGAGCCGGATCGACTCGGTGTGATCGGCGATGTGCCCGATCAGCACGCTGGTCGCCGAGGACGCGATGGTCGGCATGTTGTGGTGCTCGGCGTACCAGACCCGCCGGAAGCCGGCGCGCTCGGCCGCACGGGCCAGCTCGACGGAGGCCGCGAAGCTGTCCCGGGCGGACTGGCCGCGGCGGATCGGCGCGAGATCGAGCAGGGAGAGAGCTACTGACACGGATCGACAGTAGCTCTCTCCCGATCAGGTGATCAGTGTGCGCCGATCGGTATGAGCTCCGCCTCATCCCGGCTGGCGTTGTCGTGGCTCACGACCATCCACCCGCGTGCCGGAGTCCTGGCGAACTCGGACTTGTCCAGCTTCAGGGCGAGAGTGGCCGCCTGGTTCGGGGCCACCACGTCGGAGAGGCCGGTGGTGAGCGCCGGGGTGAACGGGTTGTAGGACGCGGTGCCGGCGATCTCGTCGTTGTTGCCGTCGATGACCCCGATGCTCTCCGCGTGGTAGGTCAGCCGCGGGCCGGCGGCCGACAGGCAGGGCGACCCGTCCGCGCAGAGCTGCGACAGCAGCACCGGCAGGACGAGCGTGCTGCTGTCGGTCGGCGCGTCGGCGAAGAACTCCAGCGTGCCGTCCCCGGTGCGCATGTCGAACACGGCCGTGACCAGTTGGCCGCTCAGGTCGCCGGTGGTGAGCAGGCCGTAGTCGACGCCGACGACGTCGTAGTCGTCGGTGCCGTCGCCGTTCACGTCGACGTAGACGTCGAACTCGTTGCGGGCGGCGTTGGACAGCCGGTTGTGCGTGCTGATCGCGAAACCGATCGTGTCCGGGTCGAGGGTCGCCGCGCCGACGGCCCGCAGATCGGCCGCGCCGGTGGTGGCGTCGCGCGGGTCGGACAGGCCCCACGCGTACCAGTCGGCGGCGCCGGGGACGACGCCGTGCCGGTTGGTCACGAGCGCGGTGGCCGTGCCCTTCCGGCGCAGGGCGGTGGTGTCCACGAACGCGTCGATGTTCGAAACCGATTGGGGTACGAGGTAGTACGGCACCCGCAGGGTCACGCCGTCGCCGACCGGCGTGAGCGTGACCAGACCCGAGACGTCCTGGAACTGCGCCGAGTCACCGGCGGTCGCGGCCGGCACGGACAGGGTGAGCGCCACCTCGGTCTCGCCCCGGCCGGGCACCGTCACCCGGGTCCGGGACGCCTTGGCCTGATGCGGGCTCCCGGCCGGATCGGCGACCGAGACCGCGTACGTCCGGCTCGTACGCCCAAAGTTCTTGATCTTGATGGTCTTGGTCGTGCGGTAGTCGCGGTCCAGCTCGGCGAAGCCGTAGTTGAGCGTCGCGGTGTTCGCGTCGCCCAGGGCGACGACCTGGGTGTCGACCGCGCCCGGCGCCTGGATCAGGCCGGCGCCGTCCCGCCGGGTGGAGTAACCCGCGACCCGGCCCGGATCGGCGGTATTGACGATCGCCGCCTTCCAGTACGCGACCTTCCGCCAGTCCGGGTGCGCCTGCTTGACCAGCGCGGCCTCGCCGGCGGTGTGCGGCGCGGCCATCGAGGTGCCGGACTCCACCACCGCGCCGGTGCCGGTGCCCACGCCGACCGAGGAGATGCTGACCCCGGGGGCCGTGACGTCCGGCTTCAGCCAGCTGTCCCCGACCCGCGCGCCGCCGGACGAGAAGCTCGCCGTCGCGGTGTAGCTCGGGTTGGTCAGCGGGTTGTTGGTCAGCGTCGCGGTCTGGCCGTTCGCCGCGATCAGTGCCGCCGCGGCGGTGTTCGGCACGCCCAGGAACGGGATCGTGACGGTCGCCGCCTCGCCGGTGTCCGGGTTGCTGGTGATCGCGCCCTCGTACGGCGGGTACGAGCCGTCGGTGTTGACCATCAGCACCGCGGCCGCGCCGGCCGCCTGGCCGTAGATCGCCTTGGCCACCCGGGCGCAGGTGCCGCGGGCCACCACGGCGATCGCGCCGGTCACCCCGGCCGCGGTGAAGTCGGCGGTGCCGCAGCCGAGCGAGATGCCCCCGGCGCCGTTGCCGACGACTTTGATCGGTAGCGAGGCGCCGTCCGCGAAACTGGCGCCGTTGGCGTTGATGGCGTCGAGGCCGATCGACAGGTGCGCGCCCGGGAACGACGGCGTCGGATCGTTGGCCGCGACGCTGATCGTGCTGGTCGCGGTCGACGGACTGCCCACAATGTACGGCGCCGAGCCGGAGTTGCCGGCCGAGGCGACGACGATCACACCGTCCTTGGCCGCGTTGTCGGCGGCGACCGACTCGGGCGCGTCGGCGGTGCCGAACGGCGAGCCGAGCGACATGTTGATGACGTCCATGTCGTTGGCGACGGCCCATTCGATCGCGTCCACGGTCATGTCGGTCGAGCCCTCGCAGCCGAACACGCGCACCGCGTAGAGGTCGGCCTTGGGCGCGACGCCCGGACCGACGAGCCACGAGTTGGCGCTGACCGTGCTGTTGTCGTACCGGCCCCGGTAGGTCTGGCCGTTGGACAGCACGCCGTAGCCGGCGATGGTGCCGCCCACGTGCGAGCCGTGACCGTTGCAGTCGAGCGGGTTCGAGTCCGGGTGCGGCACGGGCTGGTAGCCGGCGCTCTGCGGGTCGGCGTTGTAGCTGTCGCCGACCAGGTCGACGCCGCCCTTGACCTTCGGCGCCTTCGGGCCGAACAGGGCCGGGTCGGCCGGCGCGGTCTCGGTGGCGTGGGCCGCGGCGTAGGCGGCGGTGGTGCCCGGACCGCCGAAGTCGGCGTGCGTGTAGTCGATGCCGGTGTCGATGACCGCGACCTTGACGCCCTCGCCGCGCACCTTGTCCGGCGCGTTCCAGACGGCCGGCGCGCCGATCATCGGGATGCCGCGGGTGTTGTCCGGTTTGACGGCGGTCAGCGCGTGCACGCTCACCACGCCCGGCGCCGCGGCCAGCTTGGTCAGCTCGTTCGCGTTCACCCGGACCTTGATGCCGTTGTACGCGTGTTGATAGGTCCCCAGGACGGTGCCACCGAGCTTGCGGGCCGCCTGCTCGACCGGCGCCTGTTCCTGGCGCAGTTTGTCGCTTCGTTGCCGCTTCTGCGTGATGGTGAGCGGCTGCGCGGCCGCCGCGTCGGCCACCGCCACCGGCTGGCCGGCCAGCTGCACCATGACGGTGACCGGCCTGTTCCGCAGGCCGGCGGGCAGGTTGGTGATCTTCGATCCGGCCGGGACCGGGCGGAAGCCCGCCGCCGCGCCCGGGGCCGCCGCGGCGCCGGACGACGCGCTCATCACGCCCATCGCCGCGATCAGCACGGCGGCTGCGGCGGTCGCCGTGAAGCGCCTGCTCAGTATGTGTTCGCCCACGTGGGCTGCCTCCCCTCAGGAAAGATCGGCCCACGGCGAGGACATCGCCGGAGGCCGATCTTGGCAGGGGAGTCTGCACCTGTTTTGTTTCCGGCGCCATCCCTCTGATCAATGGATTTCGCCGTCCAGGGTCGGGGCGTTCAGGTAGCCGTCGGCGCCGTCGCCGGCGTCCCCGGTGACCGGAACGGTGAGCGACTGGGCGCGGCTCAGCCGGCCGATGCCGGCGCCGCGACGCTGGGCGCCGGGCCGGGCTCCTCCGCGTGCGCGTTCGGGCCGCCGCCGGCCAGCAGGCTGAGGATGATGCCCACGACGATGGCGACGAGCGCGACGAGCGCGGCGGTGAGCGAGTGACGGGTGCGCATGGCGCTTTCCCTTCTCCGAGAAACCTGATTCGCAGGTACGGGGATGCGCCGCCCGCCCCGGATACGCCGTTGTCGCCGCACCGACACCCGGACCATCCGGCGGACCCGCCCGGCGATCGCCGCCGCCCGGGCACATCTCGACCGGCTCGCTGACCCCCGCGGCCTGGCGCGAGCCACTGGAGGCGCGTGACAATCAAGGCCTGACCTGGAGGTGAACGTGCCCGTTATCTCGAAGCTCGCAGCCCCTGGCACCCAGCGTCACCAGGACGCCCTGGCCGTCCTCGACGCGACCCGTTCGGTGGTCGCCCGCGGCTGGACCCAGCGCACCTGGTTCGTCATGGAGACCGCGCGGGGGCGGCGGCGCCTGGCGCAGCGCTTCTTCCCGACCCGGCTCGACCATCGCCGCGTCGTCGAGGCGTGCCTGGTCGGCGCGGTCGTGCACGGCGCGCATCGGCTGAGCTCCCACGCCGACTACGCGTACCCGGCCCTCGACGCGCTCTGGAACGCGCTCTTCGACGCCGAGGCGACCGGCGACCCGGTGGGCCCGCTGACGCCGCCGTTGATCCGCGCCGGCCGGGTCCGCGACCTCACCACCTGGAACGACCGGTCGTACCGGACCAGGGCGGATGTGCTCCGGCTGATCGATCTCGCCACCGCCCGAGTGGCCGGAGCGCGCGTCCGGGCATAACCGCATCAATCGACAGTCTTCGAAGACCCATGACATTTGTCATGGGTCTTCGCCTCCCTTAACGATTAAGAAACTTTGTTAAAGGTTTCTGGGAGGCCACATGAAAAGACTGTTCATCGCCGGGGCCGGCGCCCTGGCACTCGTGGCGGCCGGTGTCGCGGTGGCGACGCAGGCCAGCGCCGCCACCCTCAGCAGCAACTGGTACGCCTCCGCCCCCTACCTGATGCCCTTCGACAACAGCCCGCCCGACCCGGTCGAGGTCATGAACGCCACCGGCCAGAAGGCCTTCCAGCTGGCCTTCATCCTGGCCCCGAACGGCGGCGGCTGCTCGCCGACCTGGGACGGCACCCGCGCGGTCTCGTCCGACACGGACGCCACCACACTGATCAACCGGATCCGGTCCAACGGCGGCGACGTGAGCGTCTCGATCGGCGGGTACGGCGGCACCAAGCTCGGCCAGACCTGTGGCACCCCGGAGGCGACCGCGGCCGCCTACCAGCAGGTCGTCACCAAGTACGGGCTCAAGGCGATCGATTTCGATCTGGAGGAGCCCGAGTACGAGAACACCGCGGCCGTGCACAACGAGGTCGGGGCCGCCCGGATCCTGCAGCAGAACAACGCCGGCCTGTACGTTTCGATCACCACCGCGGGCACGGCGGCCGGCACCGGCTGGTTCGGCACGCAGATGCTCAACGAGGCGAAGTCGCAGGGCTTCACCCCGGCCAACTACTCGATCATGCCGTTCGACGGCGGGTTCAACGGGGCGAGCTCGCAGGTGGCCGCGCTCGAGCAGTTCCACACCATCCTGATGAACACGTTCGGGTGGAGCAGTGCGACGGCGTACGCCCATGAAGGCATCTCGCAGATGAACGGGCGCAGCGACGCCGGCGAGTACTTCCGGCAGGCCGACTTCCAGACCACATTGGA
>Ga0307509_10008592_pt1 | contig 12970 bp, 10 predicted proteins | sample 10_EM_MG_FD_202245 | JGI IMG/M metagenome (GOLD analysis project Ga0307509, IMG submission 202245) | Populus trichocarpa ectomycorrhiza microbial communities from riparian zone in the Pacific Northwest, United States - 10_EM | ecosystem: Host-associated > Plants > Roots > Unclassified | place...
TAGAGCAAGCTCATGGCGGGGGGTGGAGAAAAGAAAAGTGGTGATAATCTCGTGGTGTTGAGATTTCAATCGCCGGGTGTGTAGAGGAGACGGAGGATGCTGTCTTTGTACCTTAAACAAATGCATATGATTTAAAGAAAAAAAGAAAAAAAAAAGAAAAAAGAAAAAAGAAAAAACAGTCACAGTAGTTAGCATCCTCCGTCTTCGCTCAACCATCCTCCGTCTCCCCTACAACTCCGGCCATTGAAATCTCAACACGACCAGAAATCATTATCACTTCCAACCACCTCCCTCTCCTCTGATACGCCACATTGCCTCTGCCTGAGTGAAGCCATCTCCCTTCCCTCTTCCTTTCCCTTCTCATGGTCAGGCCTGGCAAGCTTGTTCCTAGGGGTTGGTTGTGTCTGCCTTCACCCCGTCTTCTCCGGGCTTGCTTAGGCAGCCGTCCACCGTTGGCAACCCCTCACCCGTCAACGGTCGGTTTTTAGTCTCGGTCGATCGACAAAGTATCTATCCCCGGTGGCACTTCTCGTGTCGATTAACCCTCCACCCCCCCCCTCCCCGACGTTTGGATTGGCAGGCACCCTACTGCTTGCGGCTCTACGCCCACCACCAGACCACTGCTCCCTCCTGATGTCCTTGGACTAGTGGCGCGTGTTTAAATCATTTTTCCATGTTCTGTTTCCCGAAATAGCGGACCGGATCTTCCTCTGACTGTCACGAGCCTTCATTCTTTAGGCGGCATCCTCTCAAACTCGGTTGCTCTTCCTGAGCCTGGGCTGGCGGGGCTGTATGCCCCCGGGAGCTACGTCCCCTTAGTTTGTCCCAGTAACCTATATTCAGGAGTCCCTATTCCCTCGGGAGCTGGGCCCGGTGGGGTTTTACTACGGTTTAGCTTATAGGTTGTTTGACTTGCGGGAGTGGGTTTGTTTTTCTTTGTTGGTTGTGTCTACTGTCGGTTGGGGTTGTTTTTCTTTTAGGCTAGGCTTTCGTGGGGGTTATTGGTACGTGGCTTACAGACCCGCTTTCTCATCTCCTTGTAGTTTCTACCCATAGTACCCGGCGGGGGTTTCTTTGTCAGGCAGGGTCAGACGGTTTTAGCTTGGGGATGGCGGGATGGACTGCAGGTGGAGGTTTTGGACTACGTAGCCCATGCTTGGTGGAAAGTCTGTTGTACCTAGCACTGGGGGAGTGGGCACGGGTGTGCATTTCCCCCCCGATAGAAAGAATAAATAAGCGAGATTAAACAACAACCGTCACAGTAGTTAGCATCCTTCGTCTCCTCTACACCTCCAGTAATTAAAATCTCAACACCACGAGAGATCATGGTCACTTCCATTTACCCCCCTCTTCTAAGACACGCCACATTGCGTCTGCCTGAGTGAAGCCATCTCTCTGCCCTCTTCCTTTCCCTTCTGATGGTCAGGCCTGGCAAGCTTGTTCCTAGGGGTTGGTTGAGTCTGCCTTCACCTCCTCTTCTCCGGGCTCGCTTAGGCAGCCCCCCACGGTCGGCAACCCCTCACCTGTCAACGGTCGGTCTTTAGTCTCGGATGATCGGTAAAGTAGTTGTCCCCGGGCGCACTGCTCCCTGGTTTGGCATTATCTCCTTTGTGCTCTGCTGGTACGGTCGGACGTTGAGAAACATCTGACCCCGCCTCCGTCGGCCTTCCTCGCACTTCCCGTGTCGGTTAGCCCTCCGGCCTCCGCCTCTCCGACTTTTGCATCGGCTGGCACCCTACTACCGGCAGCTCAACACCCACCAACAGACCTCTGTTCCCGTCTGATGTCCTTGGACTAGGGGCGCATGTTTAAACCTTCTTTCCGGGTCCAGTTTCCCGAAATAGCCGACCGAATTGTCCTCCGGCTGCCATGAGCCTTCCTTCGTTCGATGGCATTCTCTCGAACTCGCTCGCTCTTCCTGAGCCTCGGCTGGGGGAGCCATATGCCCCCGGGAGTTACCTCCCCTTGTGTGTCCCCGAGACCTATCATTCAGGAGTCCCTATTCCTTTGGGAGCTGGGTCCGGTGGGGTTTTACTACGGTTTAGCTTATAGGTTGTTTGACTTGGGGGTGTGGGTTTGTTTTCCTTTGTTGGTTGTGTCTACTGTCGGTTGGGGTTGTTTTTCTTGTAGGCTAGGGTTTCCCGGGGGTTTTTTGGTCTGTGGCTTTCAGGCCCGCTTTCTCATCTCCTTGTAGTTTTTACCCATGGTACCGGGCGGGGGTTTCTCTGTCGGGCTGGGTCAGAGGGTTGTAGCTTGGGGGTGGCGGGATTGACTGTAGTTGGAGGTTTTGGACTACGTGGCTCATTCTTGGTCGAAAGTCCGTTGTACCTAGGACCGTGGGGTTTAGCACAGTTGTGCCGTTGTCCCCTATAGAAACAATTAATAATCTAGAAAAAAGAAAACAGAAAAAAAAAGAAAACGGTCACAGTAGTTCGAGCTCTTCACGCAACCATCTAAGTAATACATAACTCAGATTCTGGGGCACGGGCCAAGCCCATTGACCGTGACCTTCCAGAGGTGCAATATCTTCAAGATAGCTAATGCCCTTATCTCTATACTACCTCGCTTGTATGCGAGAACTATATTCCTACACAATAGGACTTCCTACGATCACTATACCTACTATGAACACAAGATGTTAGTCTATAACGATAGACGAAGCAAGCTACGTAGGGAATGTCGATAGCCTATGATAGTCACGATAGTCGTTTCCCATTACAAACACCTGAAGGGAAGGCTGGTTTGTTACATTTGGTTGCGTCTACACCAAACGGCAAACGACTACACTAACAAAGAAGACAACGACCGGAACTCTGAATAGAGACATTCTTCAAACGAATACCTAAGGGGCGAAGCACTACGAGAATGAAGACCTAAAAGGGCGAAGTTCAACGAGAACTAAGACCTAAGGGGTGAAGACCTATGAGAACAGCAAAAGATTTAAGAAAAAGAAAGAGCTCAAAGTGGAAAAAGACTTGAATTTTTTTAAGGAGCAAGTACGGCTTAGGAGGAGCCCTAATCCTTAAGATATAGGTTCTCATAAGCCAAGTTTGACAAGCAATTGATAAGCGAAGACGAGCGAAGTACATGAGGAACCTATCAAGTTAATTATATGGGTTTCTCATAAGACAAGTTCGACAAGCGATTGGGCAGCGAAGACAAACAAAGTCGATAGGAGATCGACAAAGCAAAGCAAAGACGAACGAAGTATAAAAGAGAGACCTAACTATAAGAAGGTTAAAAATGACACAGGAAAATGGGGAATTTATTTGAAACCAAAAGCCTTGTGGGACCAAGGCTTGAGCGGAAGGGGATCTAAATTGATAAAGTATGAAAGATGACAAGAGAAGCTTACCGGACGAATGGTGAACCTTGCTCAATAGGGCTAGTTACCTATACAGCGACGACCAAATGAGAAAGTACAGTTTCGAAACGAACAAATAAAGACAACATGGGCTATGAGTTTACTCGAATGGTTGTAACGACAACTGTGAGAGGCGCCAAACAAACGAAAGAAGAAAAAAGGGCTATGAGATTACTCGACCAGTGGTAACGACAGCTGTGAGAAGGAAACCAAAAGAAAGAAGACGAAAGGGCGCAAGATGCGCGAACGGTTGTAAGCATATCCGGGAGAGAAGCCAAACGAAAAGAACGATAACGCAAAACAGGCACTTGTGAGAGAGAAGCTTAACCAAGAAATATTAAAGATGGCAAAGGGGAAGGAGAGCCAAATCGTTGAGGAAAAAGTCCTCAGACCATAGTACCCATGGCCAACCACTATAATGAATTGGTCAACACACCCTCTAAAGCAAAAGAAGTACGAACAAGAAGAAGCGACCGAACGATACGACTTAATTCTTTTGATATGAACTAGCCAATGCAAGAAGGTCAGAAGACGACGCAAGCGATTGGAGAACTTCAAGACGGAAGTTGATTAAGATCACTGGACACACAAAGAAAGTGGAAGCGACCAAACGAATACGACATAATTGCTCCGATAAAGAATTAACCGACACATCATACAATAAAAGAACCATGCAACGAATGACGAGTGATTGCAAAACACTTAATTGAATAAGTGATCATAAGATAATATTAAAAGATTCTTTTAGAGTACTTGATGCAAGGACAACACGAACGGAACGAAGAGTGACCGTACGATTGTTGCATTATCCTTTTGATACAGATTACCCGATGCAAGAACGACACAAAGAAAGAAGAAGCGACTGAATGATTACGACATAATTCTTTCGATAAGAATTATTCAACACATCATACAATAAAAGAATCAAGCGACGAATAACGAGTGATTGAAAAACACTTAATTGAATAAGTGATCACAAGACAATATTCAATGGTTCTTTTAAAGTACTTGATGCAAGGAGAATACGAACGGAAAAAAGACCGACTGTACGATTATTGCATAATCCTTGGGATAAGGATTACCCGATACAAGAACGACATGAAGGATGACAAGCGACCGTACGATTATGGCATAATCTTTTTGATAAGGATTAACCGATACAAGAACGACAGGAAGAAAGACAAGCGACCATACAATTATGACATAATCCTTCTAATAAGGATTATCGCGTGCAAGAAGAATGGAAAACGGAAGACTGGAGCAACGAAACAACAAGAAAGCCATGGGATGGACAGAAAGATCATAGACCAAGAAGAAGATTATAAAAAGAGCCTTTGGAGACGTCGAAAGGGAGAACAACACTCCACATGAAGCATCTATAAAGACAACGAATACGAAGACGAACAAGAACCACTTACCCCTACCGAAGACTCTTTATTCTTCTTTTACTTCTGTCCTGATACCAAAGACGCATCCTACTCCCACCACAATCACCACGTAAATAAAGATGCCCTCAAACGGATAATCCTTGACCACCCCGAGGCCGCCATGCACTGGAGTGCATGTTATGAAGACAGGTGCGACATGCACCTAAGAGACAAAGAAGGAGCCGGTTGGTGGCCAAAGCAACCCCGACGAAAGCAACCTCGATGAGCTGCAAAGAAGGTACGCTGGGGTGAGCCAGCGGCACCAGAAGAACAACACCCCGAGGCTGGGAAGTTGGTGGACGATCTCCAGGGGGAGATGTTGAGGATAGCCGATGAGCTAGGCCGCCGCAAGAAGGAAAATTGAGGACTAAAGAAAGGAGTGGTCCGCGTGGAAGACTGGGCCAGGAAGGCCGGAATCAAAGCCCGATGACAGGCATACGAGAACGTCGAACTCAAGATACGAATGCGACAAGCAGTAAGTGAAGCAGCGGCCCTGGTGAGAGAGATCGACCACGACGACGAATACTTGGAGTCAGTCGGGCTGCCACCTAAGCAACGGACACCAAATGGGCCCCATACAAATGGGGATACGGAAGACGATGTCCAAAAGCAACCTGAGGAGACGAACGGTACCTCAGGATGGTAACGTATACTTTTTGTTTCCCTATATTTTATTGTTTCAAATTGTTTATTTGATTTTATGTTCAATTTTGAAAATATTAAAGAAAGCTTGAAGGGACTCGAGCTAGGGGGAGACGGGAGCTAATGTCACAAATCGTGACTAAGCAAGGCAGATTTTACATGACTAATAGTTATTAGTCATAAGGTATGTTTATGTTTCGCACTATGCAGTGAGTTGACTAATAGTTCTCACATGACACGCACACGCGTGTCATCGTTATCTTATGACTGGTTGATGTTTCTATGACTCACGATTGTGAGTCATAAGGATGTAATGACTTTCGTGCGTGACTAACATTATGAGTCACGAGTTCCACTGAGGGGATGCGCTTTGCACCCCTCACATATTTTATGTTTTATGATTGGTTTAGGGCATGTTGCGCAGTGACTCATACGAGTTACCTGATGGATTTTGAGTATGACTCATTATCAGTCGTAGGACCGTGTGACTCAAGTTATGAGTCACCAGGGTTAGGGTTGTTGGCGTGAAGAGTCTATATAAGCAGGAGACTCGGTCACAGTAGTTACACGCTTCCGCTCCCCTCTTTCCCCCCCCCTACATTTCCCAACACCACGTCGCTCTGCGCACGATCCCCTCTCCCACACTTTTCGTCCTCATTGTTGGGCCTCGCGTCCCCAACCTCGCCTCCAGACATGGCCTCCCATCAGGGAGGACCTTCGAGACTCGGCACTCCAGCCCCTCTCTCTCCCCTCCCGACCACTAGGAATCTCGACCATCTGGTCTCGCTGTTCCACCAGACCACCGTTGACCTTGGGCTCCCCGCCGCGGGTTTCCCCCCCATCACTCCTGCAAACATTTCCACCCTCTCCATCGGGGAACAAATGCTCCTACCTCTACTCTGCACCTCCCTTCAGTCAAGCGTCCACATCGTGGCGGCACTTGAATCCCTCTCGACTGAAATCCACGACCTATTCTCTCAGGTTGCTAACATGGACTTCTCCCCGCAACCCCCAAATCTCGCCCCACTCCAGGCCTCCCTCCGGGACATTGCCTCCCGTCTTCCGTCAGCCGCTCAGGCCTCATTCCCTCCCCAGCGCCCTAGTGTTCAACGACAGGCCACACACCCCTCTGCAGGGTCTCGTTCTACCGCCACCAACAACACTAACCCCGCTCGCCAAGAGAAAGGGAAAGAAAGAGCTCATCCGGCTCCACCCCCGCCCTCACCCAACACAGTCTGGCCCTCCCCCTCAGCTGACCCGGATCTCCCGAGATATGACATGTCGACTTCCCCTCCCACGCTGTATGGCAACCCTGAGGCGTTTGCCAGAAAATACCCCCACACCTGGGAAGCGGAGGAATTCGCCAAAGGAAAATACCCCCCCGGTCCCGCCTGGACCCCAGGTCATCTTGACCCCGATTGGCGTCCCCCCACCACCATAGCCCCCAAGACTACCCCCACCTATGCCCAAGCTGCTGCGCCCCCTGCCAAAGGAAAGAAGGGTCGTCAGACGAAGGGTACTGCCTCGGCTTCCTCAGTTGCGGTCGCGTCGGGTGAGGTTTTTACGAAACCTCCCCCTCCTCTCCCCTAAGCCGTCCGCAGATTCTTCGCCTCCAGAACCACCTTCGAACCTTACCCAGAAGCACTTAAAATAGCAGCCCACTTCCTGGACATCGCTGCCTCGGTCCTCAGAGAGGCTAAATGCTCCCTTCCCCTTTCCTTCACTTGTACTGTTAACGACAAAGGCTCGGTGTCATTGCTCGGCACCGACCTTCACACCCCCGCCTCCGCTTATACCCTCTATTTCGCTCCCCTTACCTCGAGGTTGAACAAAGCCTTTCCGATAGGCAACTCCCCTTGGGAAATCTTCAAACCCGCTCGGAACGAAGCGCAACTCTTGATTCACTCCATCCCTCTTGCTTTCCTCCCCTCAGACGATGACCAGCTCTTTCCCTCTCTTCACGAGTCCATCCGCAATGCCAGGGGAGTCTCCATTCTCTCGGCGGGTTACCTTAACCCAGACACAGAATCTCGTGAACAGAACACCGCCACCTCCGTTGTTGTCACAGGGGCCCCGCCCGACTCTTACGCCATCCTCTCCTCCATCAACCTATTCACCCGGAACCGGAGAGTCGAACAGATGTTTCCCTCCTCTAAAAGCTCCCAGTGCAGAAAATGCTGGAAGTTTGGCCACATCCCTACCCGCTGTCCCAGAACTCTACCCGTTTGTCCCTTCTGTTCGCTCTCCCACACCAAGGCGGAGCATCGCTGCCCTAACCTTTCCTGCCATAAGGGTGGCAATCTCCGACCTGTCCTCGCCTGCTGTCCATCCTCGGTGGCATGCTGTCCTAACTGCCAAGAAGAGCACTCTGCGCGCAGCAGGGATTGCCCCTCTCGCCCGAAAACTACTCCAGAGACGCCACAGGTGCGATCTCGACAAACGCAGGACAGCATGGATCTCGCTGAGGACCAGGCTGGCCCTTCGACGATCCTTCCCCCAGCATCAGATGCCGCTCCCCGAAGCCCGAAGACCTCTGTACTCCCCCGCGATGCTCCTCCACCTAGGCAGAGAGCCCAGCACACCATCACCGTCACCGATCTCGCCCCAAGAGAGAGTGGTGATGAATCCCTAGATTCCGACTCCTCTGTGGGCTCTGCCCAATAATGGAGAGTTTTTTCACCCGCTACACCGACAGCAGTGCTGTCTTCCCGTCCTTTCCAATCGTTCAACATAACTGCCTTGGGAGCTGGGATGTTTTTCTTTCACTTTTTCACAGCTTTACCATGCTGCCTCACCCTTCTTTGCTTGTTGCTATTCAAGACCCCCCTTCCAGACGATCGGTTCTGCCGACATTCCCGGGATTTATGTCCTTCGCCCCCCCCCCTCCCAGCTGCCCACGGGTAGCCATTTATGTTTCTCGGTCCTTGAACCAGCATTTGTCCTGCTCGACTGTTTTTTACGGTTCCTCAGATATGCTTTCGGTTGATGTTTTCTCCCCTGAAGGCCTGTTTGGGTCCCCCCACCACTCCCTTAGGGTCACCTCGGTGTACCTTCTTCGCACAAATAGTCCTCCTTACCGCTCTATTTTGCCTGAGCGGTTCTTTTCTTTTCTTTCTTGCCCTCACCTGATTTTGGGTGATTTTAACCTTCACCACCCGTTAGCAGACCCCTGTCGCTCCCTTTCCGAGCGGGAGTTCACCATATCTACACGCTATTTTGATGCTGCCTTTGAAGCTCCGTATCATCTCCTCAACACCCCCGGGGTTTACACTCGATTCCCTTTTGACACCATCTCGCGACCCTCTGTCTTGAACCTAGCCTTCGCAAATACCGCCCTCTCCTCCTTCGTCTCTTCGTGGGACACCCCCCTCCCCTCCACCGGCTCAGACCACGTTCCATGTGTGATAACGCTGGAACCACCCGCGATCATGCTACCCCCCCCTACTCCACACTGGGCCCTCCTTGACCTAGAGGCGGTAGGGAAAGCACTGGATAGCTTCACCACACTACCCTGCCCCGTGAGGCCCACACCCAACTCCATGAGTAGGTGGTTCGATATCTTCTCCACCCGCCATACCTCCCCCCTGACCTCCCATGCCCCGAGCAAGCGCCCCTGCCCCCGCTCGAAGCCATGGTGGTCTCCCCGCCTATCGTCTCAAAGAAGAGAATACCACAAGTTCGCAAGGGTGTCCCGCCTCAGCCCCTCCCCCCTCAACTGGAGCAACGTAAGGAGCTCGAGGAGAACATACTTTAAGGGCATCGCCTTGGCCAAGAAAGCTCACTGGTCGGACTTCTTGTCCTCGGCCACTCCACGCTCCCTCTGGATGGCCAATAGGTTCGCATTTGGTCGCCCACCACAGAGATTCCCAGACCTTCCAGGGGCCTACGACCCGGCCGAGGTAGCGGAGACGCTTCTCGACCACCTTTTTCCCTCCAAACCCCCGCCCCCCCCGCTCCTCCGCCTCATGCGCTATGAGGACTACACTCCCCTGACCTCTGACGAGATCTCCAGGGCCCTTTCCAAGTCCTCGAACACCTCCGCCCCTGGTCCCGACCACATCCCGTACTCTGGGCAGAAGTCGGTGCACCGGATCAAGCCCTCCCTTCTTCCTTCCCTCCTCGAGCCCCTGTTGGCCCACAGTTTTCAACCTCCCTCCCTCAAGAAAGCGCTCGGTATTGTCCTCGACAAACCGGGCAAACCCTCATACGACTCACCCTCCTCCTTTAGGGTTATCGTCCTCCTTCGTACACTCTCTAAATTCCTCGAGAGGGTGGTAGCGTCCCGCCTCTCAGCCCAGGCGACGATATGCTCCCTCATCCACCCCCTTCAGTGCGGGTCCCTCCCGGGAAGGTCTACCACCGATGCCGCCCTTGTCTTACAGCACAACGTGGAGTGCTTCCACCGCCTCCGATACAAGGTTTCCACTCTCTTCCTCAATGTGAAGGGGGGTTTCGACAACCTAGAGTCCCCCTCACTCCTCTCTCTCCTCCGGAGAAAGGGGGTCAGCCCGTACTTGGTCCAGTGGATCGGTTCTTTCCTCAGGGACCGCACCTGCCGCCTGACGTTTCAAGGGTCCCCCCGTTTTTTCGCCCCTGTCTCAGTCGGGGTCCCTCAAAAATCCCCTATCTCCCCCCTCCTATTCGTTATATACGTCTCCTCCCTCCACCTGGAAGTTCCCAGGTCGCTGATCATCTCCTACGTCGATGACTTTGCTGTCACGGTGGCCTCGCCCTCCTACAGAACCAACGTTCACCTCCTTCAGAAGTCCTTCTCAGCGCTCAAGAGAAAGGCCTCGCCAATCAACATCTCCTTCTCCGTACCGAAAACGGAGCTGCTCCACTGGAGAACCGCCAGGAGCAATGAACCACCGTGCTCCCTCCCGGTGCAGCTGGAAGATCAGCTCTTCTACCCACAGTCCCACATAAAGTGGCTGGGTTTCATCTTTACCCCCTCCTTTGACTCAAGGTCCCACTTCTCCAGGAGGTATACGCTTGCGAATGCTGCCCTAGCCACGGTCCGCCGCCTCTCCCCGCCTGGGACGGGCCTTCCACCCTACCTTTGTCTCTCCTTGGCGCGTTCGCTCCTTGCTCCGATTCTCCTGTATGGGTCCGCGGTTTGGGCCCCCCCACCGTCCATCATGGGCCCGATGTCCGTTTTCTGGCATCGGGTTTGTAGGTGGATCACCAACTGCTTTTCATCCACCAACCTAACGTGTTTGCACAGGGAAGCCTGTCTTCCCCCAATACCTGTTCTTGTACACCACCAACGCCGCCTGGCTGGCCTGAGGCTCATCTGCTCCCCCCCGGAAATAAACCCGGCCACGGCACGCCTCCCCAAGTCCGTTCCCACCTTCTCGCCCCACTGTGCCTCCTCAGCGGCGCGTGGGAAAATTACCGCCCAACCCTATCTCTTCTTCAAGCTTGACTGGCGTGCTGCTCCAGACAAGATCAAGAACCCGAGATACCAACACAACGCTATCACAGCTTTGGCTAATGCAGCCGCCCCCTTAGTGGAAGATGTCTCTACGCTGCCACCCATCTCACTTCACTTGACAGACTACCTACCCCTGATCCCGGGGATTGTTCCATCTTACTCGCGCCTCAAGTTGAGAGCTAAACAACTGCTCCTTTCCGACTGGTCTGCCACCCAGGCCCCCCTCTACTATCCCTACCCGCCCTCAACACGTCCCCACCCCTTTATGGGCTTGGGGAAATTTGTTGCAGGAAGGATACATCAGATGCGTTCTGGGAAAAGCTATCTCGCAGCTCACCCCTCGTGGGGCAACCCCGATGCCGACATGTCCTGCCCGTTATGCTCGGAGGCCCCGCAGACCTTCGAACATGCCATCCTGTCCTGCCCCTCCTCCGAATCCTCTCCTACAGGCTACTGCCCCACCCGCCCCTGGCCCTCGAGACTAGTTTTAGCGGTTTTTACTTTCCTTGATTAGCTACGGCTGCTTGGCGACAATTATTGGTCGCGTTGGGGCAACTGGTTACGTTTGTTTCATTTGTTGATTATTAGTTTGATTTTCGGTTTTGTTTTGGCCATATCGTTAAAGATGCATGTTATTTCTTGTACCGTAGAAACAATGAACATATGATTTAAAAAAAGAAAAAAAGAAAAAGAAAGAAAAAAGAAAGAAAAAAAGAAAAAAAAAGAAACGGTCACAGTAGTTAGCATCCTCAGTCTCCGCTACATATCCTGGGTCTCCGCTACACCTCCAGCGATTGAAATCTCAACACCACGAGAAATCATCGTCACTTCTATCCACCCCACTCTCCTCAGACACGCCACATTGCCTCTGTCTGGGTGAAGCCATCTCCCTTCCCTCTTCCTTTCCCTTCTGATGGTCAGGCCTGGTAAGCTGGTTCCTAGGGGATGGTTGAGTTCGCCTTCACCCCCTCTTCTCCAGGCTCGCGTAGGCAGCCCTCCACGGTCGGCAACCCCTCACCCGTCAACGGTCGGTTTTTAGTCTCGGTCGATCGGTAAAGTAGCTGTCCCCGGTGGCACTGCTCTCTGGTATGGGACTATCTCCTTTGTGCTCTGCCGGTACGGTCAGACTTTTCGAAAGGTTGTGACATCGTTTCCGTTAGCCTTCCTCGCACTTCTCGTGTCGGCTGGCCCTCCGCCCTCCGCCTCCCCGACGTTTGGATCGGCTGGCACCCTACTGCTCGCCGCTCTACGCCTACCATCAGACCTCTTCTCCCTTCTGATGTCCTAGGACTAGGGGCGCATGTTTAAACCTTCTCTCCGTGTCCTGTTTTCCGAAATAGCCGACCGGATCTTCCTCCGACTGCCACGAGCCCTCCTTCACTGGGCTGCACTTTCCTCGAACTCGGTTGCTTTCTTGAGCCTCGGCTGGCGGGGCTATATGCCCCCGGGAGTTACCTCCCCTCGTTGTGTCCCCGTGACCCATCATTCAGGAGTCCCTATTCCTTCGGGAGCTATGCCCGGTGGGGTTTTACTATGGTTTAGCTTATAGGTGGTTGACTTGGGGTAGTGGATTTGTTTTCCTTTGTTGGTGGTGTCTACTGTCGGTTGGGGATGTTTTTTTTTTAGGCTAGGCTTTCACGGGGGTTATTGGTTCGTGGCTTTCAGGCCCGTGGTCTCATCTCCTTCTAGTTTCTACCCATAGTACCGGGCGGAGGGTTCTTTCTTTGTGGGGCAGGGTCAGAGGGTTTTAGCTTGGGGATAGCGGGAAGGACTGTAGTTGGAGGTTACGGTCCACATGGCTTACGTTCCAGCTGAGGACCCTTGTACCTAACACTGTGGGATGAGCACAGTTGTGCGTTTTTGCCCCGATAGAAACAATAAATAAGCTAGAAAAAAAAAAAAAAAAGAAAAAAAGGTCACAGTAGTTAGCATGATCCATCTCCTCTACACCTCCGCCGATTGAAATCTCGACACCAGGGAAATCATCGTGGGATCCACCACCCCCCCTCTCCTCCCCCTTGATGGCTTCTGCCTAGGGGAGTGACGCTACCTCCCCCCTCCTCCTCCTGGCCTGCCTCCTGGCCCCCTCCTTGGGGTTCTTGC
>Ga0307509_10008593_pt1 | contig 12970 bp, 8 predicted proteins | sample 10_EM_MG_FD_202245 | JGI IMG/M metagenome (GOLD analysis project Ga0307509, IMG submission 202245) | Populus trichocarpa ectomycorrhiza microbial communities from riparian zone in the Pacific Northwest, United States - 10_EM | ecosystem: Host-associated > Plants > Roots > Unclassified | place...
AACTGGAACAATTGGCCCAACTGGGGCAATTGGGGCAACTGGTTGAACCACCGTTGATGCGCCGCGCAGCAACACATGGCAGTCGAGGCCCTGGTTCGATGGCTCCCGAGACGACCCGCTCCGGCCGGGCCGGTGTCGAGCGCCGGCTTCGACCCGCTTGAGTTCAGCCCCGCATTGAAGACACGCTTGCTGATCTTGCAGCCCACCCCGTTCTGCAACATCGATTGCGACTACTGCTACCTGCCCGGCCGCGACTCGAGGGCGCGCATGTCGCTCGCCACGATCCGCCGCGCGGCCGAGCGCCTGCTCGATGACGACCTGGTCGGCGAGCGGCTCACGGTCGTGTGGCACGCCGGCGAGCCGCTGACCCTGCCGACTGACTACTACGACAAAGCGATCGCGACGCTGCACGAGGTGCTGGGCGCGCGCTGCGAGCTCTCGCATTCGATCCAGACCAATGCGACGCTGATCGACGACGCTTGGTGCGCGCTGATCCAGCGCCACCACATCCGCATCGGCGTCAGCGTCGACGGCCCGGCCGAGCTGCACGACGCGCACCGCCGCACGCGCAGCGGCCGCGGCACGCATGCGCGCGTGCTGCGCGGCATGGCCTGCCTGCGCTCGCATGGCATCGCGTTCCATGCGATCGCGGTCGTGACGCCGGCCACATTCGCGCAGGCCGATGCGTTCTTCGATTTCTTCGAGGACCAGGGCGTGCCCGAGTTCGGCTGCAACTTCGACGAGGCCGAGGGCGCGCACACGCGCTCGAGCCTGAGCGGCCACGAAGCGGCGCACGCGGCGTTCATTGCGCGGCTGCTGGCGCGCTCGCGTGCGCCGGGCGCGCGCACGCGGGTTCGCGAGCTGGCGATGGCACTGCACCTGGTCGCCGAGCCTTTGCCGATGCACACGTGGCGCAGCGAGCGCTGGCCCGAGAACGTGCAGACGCTGCCGTTCGCGCTCGTCAACGTCGCGCACAACGGCGACTTCAGCAGCTTCTCGCCCGAGCTGCTCGACCAACCCTCGGCCGAGTTCGGCAACTTCGTCTTCGGCAACGTCGAGCGCGACGGCTTCTTCGCGGCTGCCGCCGGCGAGCGCTTCGCGCGCGTCTGGGGCGCGGTCGTGCGCGGCAACCGCGCCTGCCAGGCCGCGTGCGCGTACTTCGGCTATTGCGGCGGCGGCGCGCCGGCCAACAAGTTCTACGAGAACGGCGATCTCGGCAGCACCGAGACGCTGTATTGCCGCACGGTGTTGAAGCGACCATTCGACGCGGTGCTCGCGCAGCTGGAGCGCGACGCGCCCGCCGCACGGGCCGCCGCGCCGGGCCGCCCCAAGCAAGGCCCGACCTTCTCGGAGGGTCGCTTGCCGTACCCGGCAAGCGGGGAGCAGTCATGACTGAACGGGCCTTCTCGACCTATCAATACAGCGCGTTCATGAGCTACGCGCACGACGACGACAAGGCCTGGAACGGCTGGATCTCGAGCTTCAGCGCCGAACTGAACCTGGCCTTGCCCGCGCGCCTGCACGGCATCCGTGTGCCCGAGGTGCACCTGAGCCAGAAGAACGGGCCTATCACCGGGCCCTTGAGCGAGGAGCTGTTCAGGAACGTCGAGAACTCGTTCGCGATGATCCTGTTCGTGCACGAGAACTACGTCGGCTCGCACTGGTGCCTGCAGGAGCTCGCGTACTTCAAGAAGCTGTTCGGCGACGACGGGTTTCGCGAGCGCTTCTTCGTCATCGCCTTGTCCGAGCCGTGGATCAACGACCTGACCGCGCGCGACCAATGGAAGCAGGTGTGCCCGTTCCAGGACCAGGTCTGGATGCCGTTCTTCGACGAGAACGACCGCGACTTCCCGATGGAGATCTACGCCAGCAACACGCGCAACAAGCAGGTCGTCGTGGCGAACGACTTCTGGCGCGAGTTCCTGCGCGTGCGCGAGGCGCTTGCGAAGCGCATCCGTGCCAGCGCCGAGCGCGAACGCAGCGCCGCACCGGCCTACCCGAGCCTGGCGCCCGCGGCCGCGGCGCGCAGCGTGGCGCTGCCCGAGGACGAGCTGCTGGTGCGCGTCTACATCGAGGGCAACAAGGAGCAAGAGAAGTTCTGGGAGTCGCTCGGCCAGCAGGTCGTCGCGAGCTGGGACCAGGTGGTCGCGCCGATGCAGATCGAACCGCAGCTCTACCTGCGCCCGACCGGCCTGCAGATGACCGAGATCGACCAGCGCCCGGTGCTCGACGATGCCGATGGCGTGGTGCTGCTGTGGGGCAAGAAGACGCCCGACTCGTTGGCCGCGCAGATCAACAAGGTCGAGCCCAAGCTCTCCGGCCCCAACTACGCGCCCGGCGTGGTCGCCTACCTGATGGACGGCCCGAACGACCGCCGCAGCACCGAGTCGGTCGGCAACTGGCACGTGGTGCGCTTCGCGACGACGGCCGAGGGCAGCATCGCCGTGCTGCCCGAAGACGCGGCCGCGCTGAAGGCGTTCCTGAACAGCGTGCTGGAGCGCAAACGCAAGCGCCTGAGCGGCCGGTTGAACCCTGCCGTTGCAGCGGCCGGCGCCACCGTCCCCGTCCCTTGACCAGCGAGCGATGGACACGAGCACCCGCGCCGCCGGACTGCGCCTGCCGACCGAGCCCTACCCGGGCCTGCGGCCCTTCCTCGACCACGAGGCCGCGCTGCTGCTCGGCCGCGGCCGGCAGGTGCGCGAGATCATCGAGCGGCTGCGCGAGACGCGCTTCGTCGCGGTCATCGGCGGCTCGGGTTCGGGCAAGTCCTCGTTGATCCGCGCGGGCGTCGTGCCGGAGCTGCGCGGCTTCGGCATCGCCGAGGCCGGCGACTATTGGATCCCGGTCGTGTGCACGCCCGGCACCACCTTGCCGCAGAACGTCGGCGACCCGTCGAGCGGGCCGACGAGTGCCGCAGACGCGCCGAAGGCGCAGACGCCGATCACGCGGCTCGCGTGGAAGTTCTCGCAGCTGCTGGCACCGCTCGACGACGCGGCTGCGGCCGCCGAGCGGCGCGCCGAGGTCGCTGCGGTGTTTCGCCAGGAGGCCGGCTTCTCGCGCCTGGTCGGCGCGTACTTCGATGAGCTGCCCGAGCTCGGCCCGGACGGTAAAGATGCGCGCTTCCTGTTCGTCATCGACCAGTTCGAAGAGTTGTTCCACCCGAACAACCGCGACAACCCCGACGCGAAGCTGCTGATCGAAGCGGTGATCGACCACTTCTTCAACCCGCACCCACGCTGCTATGTCGTGCTGACGATGCGCAGCGAGCACCTCACCGATTGCGCCGGCTACCTCGAGCTGCCCGACGCGATCAACAAGTCCTCGTACCTGGTGCGCCGGCTCGACGAGCGCGAGCTGCGCGACGCCATCGTCGGCCCGGCGAAGGTCTATCTGCGCCTGCTGCAGCGGCGCGGCGCGGTGTCTGGCACGACGCTGCCGGACGATGTCGTGTTCGATGAGGCGGTGATCGCGCGGCTGCTCGCCGATGTGGAGCGCATCACCTCCGATGCCGACCACCTGCCCTTGCTGCAGCACGTGCTTGCGCGTACCTGGGAGGCCGCCTGCCGGCGCGAAAGCGTGCTGCCGCACGAAGAGGTGCCGGCGCGCGTGATCTGGGCCGATCTCGAGCACGCCGTGGCGCCGCTCTCTGACCAGGCCATTGGCTGGCTGAACGCGCAGACCGGCATCAACACCTTGCGGCGCAGCCTCGAGAACCAGGCCGAGGCCGTCTACCTGCAGCGCAACGCAGCGCAGCAGGCCCTGATCGATGTCGTGCTGCGCCGCCTCGCGTTCAAGGACCCGAACAACGGGCAGTACTCGCAGCAGCGCGTCGATGTCGACGATCCGCGCCTCTTCACCGGCGTCGCCCAGCCGCGCGAAACGCTGCGCGAGTTGCTGGCGCACGGCTTTCTCGACTCCGTCAACTACCTGTTCTGGGACAAGGAGAACCCCGAGCGCATCACGCTGAAGGTCTCGCACGAGTCCTTCATCCGCGGCTGGGCGCACTTCCGCGCGCTGGTCGACCTGGAGGCCGATCGCTTCGACGAGTTCGTCGGCGTGCTGCGCAAGTGCGCGATGTGGAGCGAGCGGCCCGCGTACCTGCTCGAGGCCTCGGAACTGAAGCGCCTCGATTCGTGCGAGCTGGCGCCGGTGTTCGATGACCGCATCGAACGCCAGGACTGGTTCCGCGTGCTGCTTCAGTACCGCGACGGCGAACGCCTCGCGCGCGTCGAGCCGCAGGTCGACGCGTTCATCGCCGCGTCGCGCGCGCGCCAGCAGGCACAGGAGCAAGCCCGGCTCGACGCCGCCGAGCAGCAGCGTGAAGCCGCCGAGCGCGAACGCATCAATGCCGAGCGCGAGCGCGAGTTCGAAGCGCAGCGCCGGCAGGACGAGGCCGACAAGCGCCGCATCCTGGCCGAGAAGGAGCGCGCCCAGGCCGAGGTGCGCGCCGAGAAGGCCACTGCGGCGCGCAAGGCGCTCACGCGCGCGATGCTGCTCGCCGGCGTCGTCGGGCTGGCCGCGGTGCTCGTTGGCTTGACCGTGCTGTGGTGGGCCGAAACCGATCTCGCGAAGAAAGAGCGCACGCTGCACCGCAGCTATGCGCTCGCGGCCGAGACCCAGGTCGGATTCACGAGCCAGTTCGCGAGCCCGCAGGCCGCGCAGACGCCGCTGTACACGACGCTGCTCGGCGCCGGCCTGTTCGACGAGGGCGATGGCGCCAGCATCGGCCCGGCGCGCTGGCCGGTGCTGAACCTGATGTACGCGGACCGCCTCGACGGCGTGCTGCGCACTTCGCTGCTCAGCGAGGTGCGCAACGCGTCGGCGCTGGGCACCGTGTTGCGCGGCGCGGCCTGGCCACTCAAGCTGCCCGGCCCGGACAACGCGCCCACCAGCGCGCCCGCGCCGGTGGCGTGCGACTCGGTCGCCGTCTCGGAGCGCGGGCGCAGCATCGGCCCGCGCAACGCCAGCTTCTACGCGCGGCCGGGCTCGACCACCGGCAGAGGCCTGATCGTCGTCGGCGGGGTCTCCGGCGGCGTGTCGCTGTACGCCGGGCACCTGCAGGGCAACGGCCGCGAGTGCCGCATCGAAGACCAGCTGCTGTCCACGCCGCTCGAGGCGACGCGGCTCGCGCTCGCCGCCGATCTGTCCAATGTCGTGGTCGGGTTCGCGAGCTACCGGCAGTTCTACTCGGTGCTGTGGGTCGACCCGAACGGCGTGCAGCTGCGCCAGCGCGCCGTGGTGGCGCGACCGCCGGGCGACACCGACGACGCGGCGCCCGGCGGCATCGTCGTCAGCGCGGTCGAGCTGCTCGCCGCGACGCCGCGGCCGTTCGCGACCGACGTGGTGCTCGGCGACGCCCGCGTGCGCTTGTTCGACCTCGAGCCGGTGCCGATCTCGACGCTCGACGCGATGCGTGCCGGCGCCATGACGCTCGCCGCCGCGGCGTCGCCCTGCAGCGTGTTCGCGAAGGCCAGCGCCGACGTGATCCGCTTCGGCGAGAAAGACACCTTGCTCGAAGCCGTGGTGTCGGGCGGCGACGACGGCGGTAGCCATCGTGGCAGCGTCGCCTATTGCCTGCACTTGAAGCTGGCCAACTATCGCAGCCCGAAGAACATTGCGCCCACGCTCGCGACCCTGTACCGCGTGCGCGGCGCCGCCGATGCGCATGCGATCGAATCGCAGACGCCGCTGTTCAGCGAGCTGGTGCTCGGTGCGGTCGCGCCGGACGAGGTGCGTCTCGACACCCAGGCCGGCTGGCTCGCGTTTCGCAGCGGCGGCCGGCGCTGGCGCGCGCTGCCGTGGGGCCTGGAGGCGTGGCGCGAGCTCGCGCGCGGCGTGTTCGATGCCGACCACCGGCCCGCCGCCGAGGGCATGTTCAGCCTGATCGTCGGCGGCGAACCGGTGCCCGACGTGCGGGCGTCGATCGCGCAGCACAAGGCGCGCGTGCTGCCAGAGAAATTCTTCTTCGGCGAGGTGCGCTGAGCGGGTGCGGCGGCCTGTGCTGGGCCGCTGCTTCTCGCGGTCGCTGCTGCTGCGTGGCCTCGGCTACCACTGGCCGAGCAGCCGCATCGCGCGCGAGTTGGTCGCGACCGTGTTGTTGATGGGCTCGGTGCCGGCCGGCGCGGCCTCGAGCACGCCGACGAGCGGGCTGCGCATCGAGCGCGCCAGCGCGAGGACCGATTGCGACGGGTCCGAGGGCAGCCGGGTTCGCGGGTCGGCGCCACGCGCCACCAGGAAGGCCACCATGTCGGCGCGACCGTCCGGGTTCGCGAGGAAGCCCGGCGCGAGCACGCGTGCCAATGGCAGCCAGTCGAGCTGCGGGCCCGGCACGCGGTTGGCCAGCTGCGGCCGGCGGTCCAGCCACCAATCGAGTGCCGCCCAGTCGCTGGTCCGCAAGGCTTCTTCGAAGCCCGACGGGCGCTGCCCCATGTAGCCGCCGAGCGCGGTCTCGACCGTGTGGCCGCGCGCTTCGAGCGCGGCCGACAGCGGTGAGCCGATGGCGCTCGGGTGCAGCGCCGACAGCGGGCTGAACGACAGCGTGCCCGGCTTCAGCGCGCCGCTGGCCAGCCAGCCGGTCAACACGCCGTCGAGGCCGGCAGCGCGGCTGTTCGGGCAGCTCAACCAGCGCACCACGTCGTGGTGCACGGCGCGCGGGTCGGACTGCGCGAGGCTCGTCAACGCGCCGCGCACGTCGGCGGGTACAGCCGCGAGGTCGGGGCAATCGTTGGCCTGCGCGAGCGCGACGATCGGGGACTGCATGCAGCTCTGCGTGCGCGCACCGCTCGCCATCAAGTCGGGCAGCGCAGGCCACAGCCGCGGGTCACGCGCGGCCGTCGCGAGCGCGCAGGCGCCGAACGGGCTGGTGACGAGGTCGCTGCTGCGCAGGCTGCCGCTGACGTAGTTGCCGCAGCGCGGGCTCAGCGCGCGCTCGACGCTGTCGACCACGAAGCAGGGCTTCGGGTCGCCCTCGGTGATCTTGCCGTGGATATGCTTGACGATGTCCCACGTCACGCTCGAATCGGTCGCCACGCCGGTGGCACTGAGCAACAGCGAGGCGGTCGTGCAGCCGCCCAGGCCCAGCAGGCTCAGAGCGATGGCGGCGACGGCAGCGCAACGTGGCAAGAAGGTCATGTGAGCGACCCGATGGAGAGCAGAACGGAAACAGATCGTAGGGGAGCGCGCGCGTCTTGAATGTGCGTTAGTACACGGCAATTTCTGCGTGCTGTAAGTATTGGTAATGAGTGCCCCTCGGCGAACGGAATACGTTCGCCGATCCCCCGGGGGGATGCGGGCCGGCTTGGGGCGGCCCGGCGCTCGGCCCGATGGGGCCCCTCGACCCTGCGGCCTTCACCCCTTTCTGGTCATCATCGAATCAGTCGCCCAGCACCCGCAGGATCTCGCGCCCATAGGCCTCGAGCTTCTTCGCGCCGACGCCGCTGATCTGCGCCAGCGCGTCCAGCGAATCCGGCTGGGCCTGCGCCATCTCGGCCAGCGTGGCGTCGTGGAACACGATGTAGGCCGGCAGGTTGTGTTCGCGGGCGACCTCGGCGCGCCAGGCCTTCAGCGCCTCGAAGCGCAGCAGCGCGTGGTCGTCGAGCGGCAGCGGCGGCGGCTTGTCCTTGCCCGCGCCGCGCGCGCTGCGCGTCACGCGGCCGGTCTTCGACGATGCGCGCTTCGGCGTCTCGCTCGGCTGGCGCAGCAGCATCTGGACCTCGCCGCGCAGCACCTCGCGCGCGCTGGCGGTCAGCTCGAGCGTGTTGTACTCGCCCTCGGTGCGCAGGTAGCCGAGCGCGATCAGCTGGCGCAGCACGACGCGCCACTGCGCCTCGGCGATGTCGGCGCCGATGCCGAAGGTGCTCAAGGCTTCGTGACCGCGCTGCACGACCTTGTCGGTGGCCTTGCCGCGCAGCACGTCGATCAAGTGCGCGGCACCGTAGCGCTGGCCGCCGTTCTGGTGAAAGCGGTAGACGCAGCTCAGCGCCTTGCGCGCGGCCTCGGTCGCGTCCCAGGTGGCGGGCGGGGCGAGGCAGTTGTCGCAGGCGTTCTGGGTCGCGGCGCAGCGCTCGCTCGTTTCGCCGAAGTACGCGAGCAGGCGCACGCGCCGGCAGTCGTGCGCCTCGGCGAGCGTGAGCAAGGCATCGAGCTTGCCGCGCTGGTTGCGCTTGAACTCTTCGTTCGCCGGGCTTTCGTCGATCATGCGGCGCTGGTTGACCACGTCGGCCAGACCGTAGGCCATCCACGCGTCGGCGGGCTGGCCGTCGCGGCCGCCGCGGCCGGTCTCCTGGTAGTAGCTTTCGATGTTCTTCGGCAGGTCCATGTGCGCGACGAAGCGCACGTCGGGCTTGTCGATGCCCATGCCGAACGCGATGGTCGCGACCATCACGATGCCGTCCTCGCGCAGAAAGCGGTCCTGGTGCTTTTTGCGCACGCTCGAGTCGAGCCCGGCGTGGTACGGCAGCGCGCTGATGCCTTCGCCGTTCAGCCAGGCTGCCGTTTCCTCGACCTTCTTGCGCGACTGGCAGTAGACGATGCCGGCATCGCCCTCGTGATCGTCCTGGATGAAGCGCAGCAGCTGCTTGCGCGCGTCGTCCTTCTCGACCACCGCGTAGCGGATGTTCGGCCGGTCGAAGCTGCTGATGAAGACGCGCGCGTCTTCGAGCTGCAGCCGCGTGATGATGTCGGCACGCGTCAGGTCGTCGGCGGTCGCGGTCAGCGCGATGCGCGGCACCTCGGGGTAGCGCTCGTGCAGCAGGTTCAGCGCGAGGTAGTCTTCGCGGAAGTCGTGGCCCCACTGGCTCACGCAATGCGCCTCGTCGATCGCAAACAGGCTCAAGAGGCCGCGCTCCTGCAGCGAATCGAGCTGCGCCAGCATGCGCGGCGTCGTCAGCCGCTCGGGTGCCACATAGAGCAGCACGAGCCGGCCGCTCATCATCTCGCGCTCGATCTTCTGCGTCTCGTCCAGCGTCAAGGTCGAGTTCAGGAACGAGGCGTGCACGCCGGCCTCTTCGAGCGCGCCGACCTGGTCCTGCATCAGCGCGATCAGCGGGCTGACGACGACCGCCACGCCTTGCTCGCGCCGGTGCCGCGCGATCGCCGGCACCTGGTAGCACAGGCTCTTGCCGCCACCGGTGGGCATCAGCACCAGCGCGTCGCCGCCGCCGATCACGTGGTCGACGATCTCGGCCTGCGCGCCGCGGAACGCGCTGTAGCCGAAGACTTCGTGCAGGATGACGTCGGGGGACGAAGAGGTCGTGGTCACGGACAGGCGCAATGCAAAGGCGCGATGGTACGGGACGGGCAGCGCGGCGTTGAGCCGCCCTTTGGAGTGCACCCATCGCTTCCGCCCACGGAGGGAACGCCGGAACAGGCCTGCGAGCGATAATTGCGGCATCCCACCCCGTTTATTTGGAGCGCAGCATGGCGTCAGTGAATAAGGTCATCGTCCTCGGCAATCTCGGCCGCGACCCCGAAGTGCGCTACACGCCCAACGGCAACGCGGTCTGCAACCTGCGCATCGCGACCACGCGCAACTGGAAGAGCAAGGATTCCGGCGAGAAGATGGAAGAGACCGAATGGCATTCGGTCGTGCTCTACGACCGCCAGGCCGAGATCGCCGGCGAGTACCTGAAGAAGGGCCGCCCGGTCTACATCGAAGGCCGCCTGAAGACCCGCAAGTGGACCGACAAGGAAGGCGTCGAGAAGTACACGACCGAAATCGTCGCCGACTCGATGCAGCTGCTCGGCGGCCGTGAAGGCGGTGGCGGTGGCGGCGGTGCTGAGGACGAAGGTGGTGGCGGCTACAGCGAGCGCAGCGCGCCGCAGCAGCGCGCGGCCCCGGCCTCGCGGCCGGCACCGCAAGCCGCGGCGCGTCCGGCACCGCCAAAGTCGGCGACCGGCTTCGACAACATGGACGACGACATCCCGTTCTGACCGCGCTCTTGCGCTACCGCGCGCTGACACCGCGGTAGCGCGTCACATCGAGCGCCGACACCGCCGCGCCCTGGTTGCCCCAGCTGCTGCGGATGTGCGTCAGCAGCTGCGCGACCTCGTCGGTGCTGAGCACGGTCGCGAACGGCGGCATGCCGTAGGGCCGCGGGTTGCCGGCGGTCGCGGGCGGGAAGCCCCCTTCGAGCACCAGGTGCACCACGTTCGCCGGCGTGTGCATAACGACCGCGCGGTTGCCGGCCAGTGCCGGGTAGATGCCGGGCACGCCCTCGCCCTGATCGCCATGGCAGCCGGCGCAGTGCTTGTCGTAAAGCTTGGCGCCCGGGCCTGTCCCGGTGGCGATGCTGGCGCGCGGTGACGCGGGTGGGTTGTCGGTGGTCGGCGGCTGCAAGGCCTTCAGGTAGACCGCCATCGCGCGCAGGTCGGGCTCGCTCAGGTACTGGGTGCTGCCGCTCGCGACCTCGCTCATCGGCCCCATCACCGCGCCGCGCGGCGAAACGCCGGTCTTCAGCAGCGTGACGACCTGCTCATCGCGCCAGTCGGCCACGCCGGCTTCGTGCGGTGAGGTGAGCGACGGCGCGTACCAGTTCTGCACCGGGATCAGCCCGCCGGCCAGGTCGAGCGGTGTCGCGGTGGCGCCGAGCGCGTTGCGGCTGGCGTGGCAGGCGTTGCAGTGGCCCAGCCCTTCGACCAGGTAGGCGCCGCGGTTCCAGTCGGCGCCGCGCGCCGCGTCGACCACGGGCTGTGCCGGCCGGAAGTACAGCGCGCGCCAGACCGCGAGCGCGGCCTGCTGGTCGAACGGGAAGGGCAAGGTGTGCGCGCGGTTCGCCTGCGCGACCGCCGGCAGGCTGCGCAGGTAGGCGAAGATCGCGTCCGAATCGGCGCGCGTGACGCGCGTGTAGTTCGGGTACGGGAACGCCGGGTAGAGCAGCCGCCCGTCGCGCGCGCGGCCGTTGTGCAGCGCGCGCCAGAACTCGGCGGCGCTCCAGCCGCCGAGGCCGTTGGTCTTGTCCGGCGTGAGGTTGGGCGCGAACACGGTGCCGAACGGCGTTGGCACGCCGCGCCCGCCGGCATACGCCGCGCCGCCGCGCTCGGTGTGGCAGCCCATGCAGTTGCCGGCGCGCGCGAGGTAGGCGCCGCGTGCGATCTGGTCACTCGACGCGGGCGCCGCATCGGGCGTGAGCGCGTCTTCGCCGCGCAGGTTCAGCCACGCGATCAGCGCGACCAGCAGCGCGCCGATCGCGACGATGCCGAGCGCGCCGCGAAGCAAGGCGCGCTTCATCGCGCGCTCTCCGGCCCGCGCGCCGGCGCGCCGCCGCAGGGCAAGGGCGGCGGCGCGGGCAAGGCCGTCGCGGGCTTCGCGCCGGCGGGCACGGCCTGCGCGGCGAGCCATTGCGACAGCGCGCTGATGTCGTCTGGCGCGAGCTTCTTCGCGACCTCGGCCATGCAGTCGGGCGCCATCGCGTGCCGGCTGCCGGCGCGCCACGCGCCGAGCTGCGCGTTGAGGTAGTCGCGCGGCATGCCGATCAGCGCCGGCACGCCGGGCGCCACGCCCATCAGGCCGGCGCCGTGGCACTGGGTGCACGCGGGCACGTGCAGCGCGGCGTCGCCTCGGGTCACGAGCGCCTCGCCGCGCGTCAGCACGTCGGCGCCGGCCGTCGCCGCTTGCGACGGCGGGTATGGCAGCTCGAGCTGCGAGAAGTGCGCGGCGATCTCGCGCAGATAGTCGTCGGTCAGCGGCGCCAGCAGATTGGCCATCAGCGTGTACTGGCGCCGGCCATCGCGGAAGCTCAGCAGCTGGTTGAACAGATAGCCCGCCGGCTTGCCGGCGATGCGCGGGTAGTAGCCGTCGCTCGCCGCGCGGCCCTGCGCGCCGTGGCAGCCGGTGCAGGCCAGCAGGCGCTGGGCCATCGTGTCTTCGACCCGGGGCGCGGCGTGCGCGGCAGTCGCCAGCACGATGGACCCGAGCAGCACGGCACGCACGAGAGCGCGGATCACAGAGGGCATCATTCCGTCGCGGCCGGCGCGGTCGCGGGTTCGTGCAGCTGCAGGTCCGGCACGCGGCGCACGAGCCACAGCGCGGGCAGCGCGGCCAGTGCGCACACTTGCATCAGCTGGCGGAACGCGCCATCGCTGCCGGGCGAGGCGACACGGGCCGCGCCTGCGATGCCATCGGTGCCGAGCGCGGGCATGCCGGCCGGCACATGCGCTCGCAACAGCAGCAGCGTGATCGTGCTCAGCACCGCGATGCCGATCGCGCCGCCGAGCAACCGAAAGAAGCCGGTCAGTCCGGTGACGGTGCCGATCATCGGCGGCGGCACCGATTGCTGCACCGTGACCAGCGCCGTCGAGACCTGCAAGCCCATGCCCAGCCCGACGCCGATCAGCCCGAGCGTGGCACCGATGCCGGTGGCCGGCACGAAGCTCAGGCCCAGCAGCGCCAGCGGCACCAGCGCCACGCCGAGCTGCTGCGGCGGCCGCACCCGGCCGGTGTGCGTGAGCCAGCGTCCGCCGACGAAGGCGGCGAGCGGCACGGTCAGCGTCATCGGCAACAGGTGCAGCGCGGCGTTGGTGGGGTTCAGCCCGGCGACCATCTGCACCCGCAGCGGCACCAGCACCGACAGCGCGATGAAGTTGAAGAACAGCAGGAACAGCATCCCGCAGCTCGCGACGACGACCGGATTGGCGAGCAGCGCCATCGGCACGATCGGCTCGGGGTGGCGGCGCTGCTGGCGCACGAAGCCGGCGAGCAGCACCGCCGCGAGCGCCCAGCCGGCGAGGTTCAGCGGATCGAGCCACGCGCCGCCCTGGCCGACGCGCGTGATCGGGATCAGTGCGGCCGTCAGCCCCGCGAGCAGCAGCAGCGCGCCCACGCCGTCGATGCGCGCCTCGCCGCGGTGCAGCGGCAGCGAGCGCAGCGAGGTCTCGACCAGCACCAGCGCGAGCAGGCCGAGCGGCAGGTTGATCCAGAAGATCCAGGGCCACGACAGCTGCTCGGTGAGCACGCCGCCGACCACCGGCCCGA